>VYKW01000438.1_pt1 | contig 15078 bp, 14 predicted proteins | sample 5114451 | NCBI WGS metagenome assembly VYKW01 (sample SAMN12291784, study PRJNA351875) | freshwater metagenome | isolation source: freshwater lake | place: USA: Michigan, Gull Lake | collected 2013-08-08
CGTCGCGATCTCGAGCGACAAGGCCGTGGCACCCTCGACGATCTACGGGGCCTCGAAGTTCTCGATGGAACGCATCCTGCTTCACGCCGACACGCGCACGGACACCCGCTTCTCCCTGGTGCGCTATGCTAACATCCTCAACAGTCGCAGTTCCGTCGCGCCGCTCTTCCTGCGCCTCAGAACCACCGGCGTGCTGCCTATCACCGATCCTGATATGACCCGGTTCTCAATCGTCATGCGCGAGGGTGTCGATCTGGTACTCTTCGCACTGCAGAAGGGCTGGGGCGGGGACCTCATCTGTCCAATCTCACCGTCCTACAGGGTTCGCGACATGGCAGAAGCGATCGCGCCAGACGCCGAGCATCGCATTATCGGAGCGCGGCCGGGCGAGAAGAAGCACGAGGCGATGTTCTCCATCACCGAGGCTCCGTTCGTCGCAAGGCGCGGCCGCTACTATGTGGTGACGCCCCAGGTCGGCCGTTGGACAATGGCAGACTATTGCCGTGCGGAGGATGCAGCACCGCTCAATGAGTCATTCGAGTACCAGTCCGGCACGAATGCCGAATGGCTGAGCGTCCCGACCATCCGGGCGCTGGTGAGGAGCGAGTTCGGAGTGGAGATTTGATGGTCAGTCCATGCCCCTATCGTGCGGGGTCTGAATATTGAGCGAATCTGATGGAATCGCCGGACCCAGGCTACTTCGACTTGCAAGGATCGCGCTGGATCGGTTCGGAATTGCTGTGACTAAACCAGAAACAATCCGATCCTTATCTCTCGACCGGCGCGACCTGTATCGCACGAAGCAATTCATTGACTTCCTGAGTGCCCTCAACCCAAATGCAATTCATTCGGCGATCGAACTGCTGCCAAACTCTCATGGAGAAAATTTTCAAGACATTTTTGCGCTTTTGACTCTCAACCAGGATCGGCCGGGGTTCTTCGTTGAGTTCGGAGCGACCGACGGCATTGCAGGCAGTAACAGCTATATGATGGAAACTTGTTTCGGCTGGAATGGCATCCTCGCCGAGCCAGCGCGAGTATGGCATCCGGATCTTCATCGCAATCGGAAAGTGGCTATTACTGAAAAATGCGTCTGGTCGGAAACTGGTCGGCGTCTTGTTTTCCGCCAATCGAGGGACGCCGGTTTCTCCTCTCTTGAGACCTTCTGGAACGAAGATCGGCACGCAGACAAGCGACGCGGCGGACAAACCTATGAGGTCGAGACGATCAGCCTGAACGATCTGCTATCCGACTACGGCGCCCCCCGGCACATCGACTATTTGAGCATCGACACGGAAGGCAGTGAATTTGCAATCCTGCAGGGGTTGGACTTTGACAAGTGGCAAATTTCGATCATTACTGTAGAGCACAATTACAGGCCGGAACGTGAGAAAATTCTGGGTCTGATGCGGGCACAAGGATACGTCCGGGCGCCTACCTCAGTTTCGAAATACGATGATTGGTACGTTTCGGCTCCGCTCGTGCCGCGACTCGGCGAGATCTTTCGCAAAGCAGCAGCCCTGCCTACTGATCAATCTGAATGAGCAGACGATTCCTGGCCCCGATCACAGCGACAGCCAAGCGCATTCCAGGTCTTGTCTGGGTCGTTCGCAAATGCCGCGCTGGTGGCCACGCGTGGCTACGTGGCCGCCTGACTGCCGCGCTGCGTTGGCTGGGCAATAATCCGCAGCGCCGCTCATTGCTCTTCGACGCACTGCCCGGCCGCTTGACCGTTGCTGAGCACGCTCGAGAATCGTATCTTGTCCGCACACAGGACAATGTCATCGGCAAGATTCTGTATTTTCGGGGCGACTTCGATTATAGAAAGATCGAAAAATCGGTCGCTCTCATAGCGGCCGCGGCTGGCCAGCCATATGAGCCCCATATCCTACTCGATATCGGCGCAAACATCGGCCCGATATGTATTCCCGCTATTAAGAGGAATTTGGTTAAGCGCTGCGTCGCGATAGAACCCGACCAGGAAAATTTTCGTCTGCTTCGGATCAACGCGATCTTGAACGGCGTGGACGACCGTTTAGAAGCCCATCAGTGTGCGGTGGGTGATCGCCCCGGTTCTGTCAGCATGATCCTCAACTCGACGAACCACGGCGATCACCGGGTCACGCTATCGGAGAGTACTGACCGACCTGCCCTTGTCCCAATGGTTCCACTCGATAGCTTCGCCGATAGCTTGGATCTGGCGAGCACGATCCTCTGGATGGATATACAGGGGTTCGAGGGCTTCGCACTTCGCGGAGCACGCCGATTCACCAGCAAAGGTGTCCCGCTGATTTTCGAGTTCAGTAAGCGCGATCTTCAGGGCGCCGGGTGTTACGACCTACTGATCGACGAGCTCTGCTCGTCGAGTTATCGAGTGTTCTATGATTTGAACGATGCTGCGCCACTCGCCCGCGCCATTACGGCTGAGGCGCTCCACGAGCTTGGTACCGAATTGGAAGGGCAGAAAGCCTTCACTGATATTCTTGTACTGCCAGACTTTTCAGCGGACGAGAAAGGGCGTGATTCTTGAAAATCATCTCCCTGACCTCGATCCCGCCACGATTCCAACATCTCGCCATTACCTTAAGGAGCTTACTCAATCAGGAGGCGGACCTCATCAGGATCAACATTCCGCGGTCCTACAGGCGGTTTCCCGATTGGGATGGAATTCTCCCTGACGCGCCTCAAGGCGTCGAGATCGTTCGGTGCGACCACGACTATGGCCCCGCAACGAAGGTTCTGCCGACTTGCGTAGATTATGCCGGCACCGACGCGCAGATTCTCTTCTGCGACGACGACGGGAACTTCGCGCCAGACTGGGCGGCTCGCCTCTTTCGCATTCAGGCACGGCGCCCCAATGAGGCAGTGGCTGCGTACGTCCGTTCCGCTGGCGGGTATGTGCCCCACCCCGTGACACTGCTGAAACAACCTGAGGCTCGGCAGGTTCCCGCAGCATGGGACGTGCCTTTTCGTTTCGGCAGGCTGATGTACAAGGTGGCCGGCCGTCATCATCCGTGGCGGCGTCCATTCTTTCGTGCCGGCTACGGAGATATCTTCTTTGGCGTGGGGGGCGTGGTGGTGCGTCCCCACTTCTTCGACGAAATCGCATTCGACGTCCCTGATGAAGCCTGGCTGGTCGACGATGTCTGGCTCTCGGCGCAGCTCGCTCGTCGCGGCATAGCAATCTACTGTCCGTGGCGGCATCCCCTGCCATTGCCCCAGGTTCATGCCAACACGGCGGCCCTGTTGGATATCGAGTGCGACGGTGTCGGCCGGCAGGACCTCAACCGCCGAGCCGCAGTGTACTGTCGCGACCGCTTCGGCATCTGGGCCTCTTGAGACTCTCATCTCAGTCATGTCCGCTTTAAGCGAGCCGTCTCCCCTCGTCTCCATCATCACCCCCGTCTACAACGGCGAGCGTTTCATTCGTGATGCCGCCGCCTCCGTGCTCGCCCAGAGTTACGAAAATTGGGAGTGGATCGTTATCGACGATGGCAGCATGGACGAGACGGCAGCAATTCTGGAGGCGATGGAAAATCCGAGGATTTCAGTGCTCCGTCAGGCGAACAGGGGCGTGAGTTCTGCTCGCAATGCCGGGCTCGAGGCTGCACGCGGGAAATATGTCACATTCTTAGACGCGGACGATCTTTTGCCCGAAGATGCCTTGCGGCTGCGGGTTAAATTTCTTGAAAACAATCAAGGCATTGACATTGCCAACGGCAGGGTGAGGGTCACCAGAAACAGTACATTGGTGAGGCTATATGTACCGTCGGCATCAGTCGGCCCCTTGTTTCCAAGACTAGCGCGCCTGGACCCGTCCGTGTTTTTCGGCGTTGTCTACATGGTCCGGCACTCGTCGATACGACAATTCCGCTTCCCAGACGGGCTGTCAAATTGCGAAGACCTGATTTTTTTTCTCGAGCTGTCACATTACGTCGATCTGACATATGGCGCCGTGGATGGAGAGGTGTACGAATACCGGCTGGGTCCGGACACCGCGATGACGAACCTGACCGGGGTTGAAGTCGGCTACCTTGAACTAATTCGGCGGGCGCGCCGGATGGCCCAGTTCACACTCGGAATGTCGCTACGTTTGAGGTTCAGAATAGCATCCATCTTGACCAAGTCTTGGCTGAGAGAAGGCCGGCCGATCCGTGCTGCACGAGCATTCGCGATGGCAGCAGTCGCTTGAGCGTCATGACAGTGATGCAGCAGGTTTATAAACGTCAACAGATTGAGATCCGGAAATGACGGGTGATGGGAAGGGTTTTTTTGCGCTGTGTCCCAACTGTAGTACGGAGAACATTGACCCGCTGCTGGGCTTCGAGACAAAGCATCTTTCAACCTGCCGCGCGTGCCATCTGGTTTTTGATCGCCGGATCCCTTCTCCCGAAGATCTACGCAATTTCTATCAGACGTACGCTTACACAGCGCGTAAGGTGTGCCCGCCGGCAACTATCGATAGCTATCAGAGCCTGCTTGATTCATTCGAAGGCTGGCGCTCGAACAACCGGATCTTGGATGTCGGCTGCGGACAGGGCGACTTTCTTTTGTCAGCGCGAAAGCGCGGATGGGAGGTGTTTGGAACGGAGTATTCACCTGCTGCGGTGAAATTGTGCCGGGACGAGGGGCTTTCCGTCTTAGAGGGTCCACTGTCGTTGGACGCGTTTCATGGGCTCGACTTCGACCTAGTAACGTCGTTCGAAGTGTTCGAACACATCAATAATGGCGCCAAAGAGATTAGCACAATAGCTTCGAAGCTTCGGCCCGGTGGCTTGCTGTATTTGACCACGCCCAATTTCAATGCGCTTCTGAGACACCTAGAAAAGCAAGACTTCAAGATGATCGCCTATCCCGAGCACATAACATTCTACACGCCGACATCCATCGTAGCACTCGCTCGTCAAGCCGGGCTCAGCGTGCACAGAGTTGCGACAACGGGACTTGCGCCAGGTAGATTGAAGGCTGCACTTTGGCATAGAGGAAAGCGGCAAGCTGGGGATGCAGTGCACACTTCGCAAGCGTGGCGGCGCGACACGGCCGACTTGAGAGAAAAAATTCGTCTTTCGCGTGGACTTCAATTGACGAAGGCGGTTGTGGACCGGCTTTTAATGGCGGCTGGAATGGGGGACACACTGAAAGCATGGTTGGTAAAGCCGGAGGACGAGACCCCAGTGAAGCGAGCGGGGTAGTAGAACTCGAAACCGCCGCATGTCCCGTGAGCCGCTATGTCACCCAATCTGACCGTGCTGACCAAGTATGGGGATCTCGCCGCCGCGACGCGTCAGCGATTTCGCCAGTATGAGCCCTACTGCGCCGGCCGCGGCATCGCGCTGACCTATGCACCTCTTTTCGACAACGATTACTTGTCGGATGTACTTAAGGGGAAGCAGAAGCCCATCAGAACAGCGGTGCAGTCTTACATGCGGCGGCTCAAACAAATGGCCGAGGCTCGGCATGCCGACGGATGCCTCGTTCACTGCGACCTGCTTCCCTATGTGCCCGCCCTCTTCGAGACGGTCCTGTTCAGGCCCAAGGGGCCCCTCATCTACGATTTCGATGATGCAATTTTCCACCAGTACGACAATCATCGAAATGCCTTTGTCCGCGGCGCTCTGGGGGAGAAACTGAAGCCTCTGCTGCGGCGGGCGGATCTCGCCATCTGTGGCAACCCGTACTTGGAGCAGTATGCGAGACAGTATTGCCAAAAGACGATGGTCATTCCAACAGTTGTGGATGCCGAGGCCTACTGCCCGGCGCTGCACGACGAGAACAGACCCGCCGTAACGGTCGGATGGATCGGCTCCCCGTCGACCTGGAAGTTTGTCGAGCCCTACGTCGAGGGGTTTGCCCGACTGGCCAAATCCGAGAACTTGAAGTTTCTGGTGGTCGGTGCCGGCCGTAACGTTCGGGCCCTTGAGGGCTTTGAGTTCGCCGACTGGTCGGAGGAAGGCGAAGTCGGTCTTATCCAGCGCATGGATATCGGCATCATGCCGTTGCCCGACGAGCCGTGGGCGCGCGGAAAGTGCGGCTATAAGCTCATCCAGTACATGGCCTGCGGTTTGCCCGTAGTCGCCTCTCCGGTGGGCGTCAACACGAACATTGTCGCCCACGAGAAGACCGGTTACTTGGCGACGACCGAAGATGAATGGCACGTAGCCCTGCGGTCGCTGACGCGCAGCGGAGACCTCCGTCTTCAAATGGGGACCGCCGGTCGGGCGAAGTTCGAATCCGAGTATTCCACCGCCGTACATGGGCCGCGGTTCGCCGAGGCCCTGAGCGATCTACTGTCTCGCGGAGTGTAAGGGCGAACCGATGGATCGGCGTGAATTCTTCGATGCGATCTCCTCGACTTACAACGACAAGTACTCGTCCCGCGACCAACCCTTTCTGTCGAACTTTTTCCAGGAGCGCCTCGACCACGCGACGGCTGACCTCGACCTGCACGGTCGCCGCATCGTCGACGTCGGCGCAGGGACCGGGCAACTCTACGACCGGCTTGTCAGTCAGTTGGGTGAACTTGATTACTTCGGGGTCGATCTGTCCGCGGGCATGTTGGCAAACTCGAACATCCCGGAACAACGGCGGCTGGTCGGAACGCTCGAGGACGTGCAAACCGTCTGGCAGGACGCCTCCGTCGATTATTTCTTCATGCTCGGCGTCACCACATACATGAGCAAGGACGAGATTGCTGCCTGCTTTCGCATCATGCATCGCAAGGCGCGCGAGGGCGGCACGGTCATCGTGACCCTGAGCAATGCCGTCAGCGCAGAGAGGTCCCTGCAAAGTTTAGCTCACGGCATCCTGCGCATGTCCAGCCGGGCCAGGGTCTACACGTCGAAGAAGCACGTCGCGGCGCAGGGATTTGAGCGGACGTTTCTCACGATTCCCGAGTTCGAGCGGCTCGTTCACCCGCATTGGACATTGCGAAGTGTCGTCGAACTCAATCAGACCTTCACGCCATTCAATCGAATGCTGCCGACGGCATCGCTGAAGTTCCAGAACGCTATCCGGAAATTCACACGCAGTGGGTCAATGGCGAGGTCCGTGCTGAGTTCCGATCTCTTGCTTCGTATGGAGCGGGTGGCAAGCGAGAGTGCCACTGGCCCGGCAAGCAAGGGCTCAGCATGATCACGTACGTCCTTGCGTACGCTGTTTTGCTCCTCCAGGGAGCCGTGAGTGCCGGACAGCCACGAACTCGACTGCTGCTCTACCGCCTGAATCTCGTCCTGATCTTTCTCTTCGTAGCCCTTCGCTGGGATGTCGGCTGCGACTGGGAAAACTACTTTGAGCACTTCGAGGTCACCCGCAACACGCCCTTCGATTTCTTTATCAGTCAGCGCGAGCCGGGCTATTGGCTCATGGTCTACTATGCGCATTATTTCGATCTGGATTACATCCATATCAACGTCGTATCGGCACTGCTCTTCTTCATCGGCTTGCACATCTTTGCAAAAACTCAGCCCGATCCTCTGGGGTTTCTGATCATGACTTTTCCGGTCTTGATCATCAATCTACCCATGTCGGCGCTGCGGCAGGCAATCGCCGTCGGCTTTCTTTGCATCGCCTACAATTATTTTGTTCGGCGAAGACCCATCGCTTATCTCGCCTGCATCGCGGGGGGGAGCCTCTTCCACAGCAGTATACTGTTGTTTGGCGCTCTAGCTCCCATGGTTCGCAATGGGTTCAACACGCGCAGTGTTGTGCAGTCGGTGTTGCTATCACTTCCGGGCCAGTACTTTCTGTTTCTCGACGACGTCGAACTGTACGCCGAGCGCTACATCGATACCGGCATCGACGCCGCGGGGGGCCTCTTCAGAGGCGGCATGCTGGGCCTCGTGGGAGTGCTGTTCTTCATTTACTTGAAAGCTCCTTGGAAAAGGACCTTTCCGCGGGACTACAACCTGATGTTGATCGGCTCTCTCGTCATGATCGCCGTCTTCGGCGCGACCTTCGTGTCGACCGTGATCGGAGACCGGCTTGGCTACTATGTCCAGCCGCTGCAGATCGCCATCCTGGCCCGTCTGCCGTATTTTCCCATGGGGCGTGACTCAAACCTTGTCAATGCTCTGCCCTATGTTGGACTGGGCGCGGTGTTAGTCACCTGGGCCAATCTGTCGTCGCTCTTCGATCGATGCTACGTTCCTTATAATTCGATCCTGTTCTCGCCTTGACAGACCTTCAGCGGATCCGTCCAGTGATCGATGCCAGAACCTGCCGGCGTAGAACTGGATTGATCGCGGTCTGTACGGCCACTGGCAAGCGGTGGCGTTCACGCATGTAGATCCGCACGTACTCGGCCCCAACGCGGAACCATGCCAGCGGCGAAGGCTTGCCTCCGGTAAGCCCTCTTTCGGATCTCTCGGCCCACGCAATGGCTGGACCATCGATCGGAGAGGCGGGGATTTCGACACCGAGAACACGTGACGTCAGCGCCAAAAACGCCCGCATGTGCTTGGCGGCGCCATACCGCGCAAATGCGTCGTCCACCATTGCCCAGTCGAGATCATGTTGTTGGTCGAGATACTGCAGGTCGCAGAGATCGCGCAGATGGGCTTTGTTCAGGCAGTAGCCCCAATTACTGATCTGAGCATGCGCGATGAGGTGGATCACGCGATGTTCCGGCCGGGGAATACGAAATGAGGTGCCCCCGCACCGGACCTGCTGCGCCTGAGCGATAAGATTCCCTGCCGTTAACAATTCTTTATCCCACCGCCTAAGGATACGGCGATGAACCTCCACCACCGCTCCGGTACTTCGATCCCGCATTGGGACGGCGTGATGGTGGGTGCGCTTTTGATACTTGAAGGCATCCGCGAGCGGCGTGAAGCCCGCACCGGATAGGACATTGATCGTCTTGTCGACGTCGCCATCGTCAACCAGGACATCGAGGTCGGCCATGAAGCGCCGGTCCAGATTCCCGGCGTTTTCCACAAGGAAAGCGGCCCCCTTGAGGAAAACGCAATCGATCCCGGCCGCGGCCAGTAAGTCCGCGATCGCGACGCACGAGCGGTAAAGTTCCGCGTTTCGATTGCGCTGGTCCCTCGCGATGGCCTCGAAGATCGGCAAGGCGGCCGCCCAGGTGGCGTGTCCTCCCGCCGCCCGCACTCCACTAGCCAGAGCGCCGGCCACGCCATGCCTGTAGGCAAAGCGGACGACGTTGCTGATGTCGCGAGCTCCGAGTGCCGCCGGGCAAGGCGCCTCGAGGGCGGGCCTCCTTCCCATTATGTCAAGCACAGCGGCATGAGCCGCTCGGGTTTCATGGCCCGCAGTTTCCATGAGTGATCTCTCATTTCGCCAGCTCGAATCATCGTACCAATTTGAACTGACCGGTAACATGCGCGCGCCGCCCCGTCGCCGCGAATGGCCAAATGAAGTGTGGATCGGTGGCAGTACTCACCCGCGCCGGGGCGAGCTCACCGCATGTGTGAACCGGGGCCAAGTCTGAAGGGGAGATGCATTGAGCGGCATTTCTGGGATTGTCCGCTTTGACGGCGTCGCGCCCGCTGAGTGCGACGTCCAGCGCATGACCCGAGCGATGGCGCACCGGGGTCCCAACGGCCGCCACCATTGTGTTTCCGGTCCGGTTGCCTTCGGCCACTGCTTAATGCGCACGACCGAGGAGGCCGCGGACGAGCGTCAACCGATCGCGAGCGACGATGGAGCGTTAGTTCTTGTCGCCGACGCGACGCTGGCCAACGCGCCCGAACTGCGCCGCTTGGTTGTCGCCGCCGGCGCGCGCCTTTCGGGCCGGTCGGATAGCGAACTGATCCTGCGCGCCTATGAAGTCTTCGGTCCCGAGCGGTTCCTCGAATACATCGACGGCGATTTCGCGATCGCCGTCTGGGATAGGCATTTACGACGGCTCCTGTGCGCCCGCGATCGGATCGGCATGCGGCCATTCCACTGGCACCAATCTGCACGGCTCGGCTTCTGCTTCGCCTCCGATCCTGAATCGATCCTGGCGCTGCCGGATATGACGTGCAGCCTCAATGAAATCCGTATCGCCGACAGTCTGGTCGGCGGACTCGAAGCCTACGATCTCACAAGCACACTCTACGACGGGATCAGCCGGCTTCCTCCCGCCCATGTGTTGATCTGCTCGCATGAGCGTCTGCACATTCGCCGCTTCTGGACGTTCAATCCTCCAAACATTCAGCGCCTCAAGTGCTCTGAGGATTATCAGGCAACCTACCGCGACGCCTTGAGCACCACCGTCCGGCGCCGTCTCAGGGGCACGTCCACGCTTGGAGCGATGCTCAGCGGTGGACTCGATTCATCGTCCGTCGCAGCCGTGGCGCGCCGGCTACTCCAGGAGGCTGGCGCCCCCCCATTGCCGACGTTCTCGGCCATTGGCCCTGACCCGGCTCAATGTCTTGAATCCCGCACGATCAAAACCGCGGCAACCATGAGCGGCATCGACCCTCATTTCGTCGACTTTGCGGATCTAGAACTTATGATGTCCGATCTCATGCCTTTGACGCTCGGTCCGCCGACGCCGTTCGACTGCAACATGACCCTTGTCCGCGCCGTGTACCTCACAGCGCACCGCGCGGGGATGAGAGCGATTTTTGACGGTGTCGGCGGTGATGTCGCCCTGGGTTCTGGTGGCGCAATGGTCCATCTCTTGAGAAGGGGCCGTGTCTGGCAGGCCGTGCGTCATGCGCGCGGAAGCAATGTCGTCGCGCCCTCGTTGCCCGCAGTCCTGGGTCGCGTGGTGTCGGCTGCCCGCCAGACCGTGACGCCCTTTTGGGCTCGCCGGCTCAAGTCGCGATTGGTCCCCGCGCAACCGGCAACAGACCCGCGCGTCACCTTCTACCTATGCCGCCCAGACCTCGCAGCGCGGGCAGGGGTGACCGATCGCTGGCAGGAATCGCGCCGCGCAAGGCTATCGGCATTGTCTCCGGGCGAACCGGAATTACGTGCGAAGATTGTATTCAAGAACGAGAACATCGTAGCGCGTGAGCGCTACGAGCGCGAGGCCGCCAGGCTGCAGATCGAGCCGCGTGACCCGTTCTTCGACATAGCGTTCCTTACCTTCTGCCTTTCCGTGCCGCTCGAGGCAATCACTCACGACGGCTGGCCGAAAGTATTGGCGCGAAAGGCTCTCGCGGGCGAACTACCGGAAGCCGTTCTCTGGCGCCGTGGCCGCAGCCATCTCGGCGCAGATTTCACGCGCACGGTCCTCGCTGCCGCTGCCGGCCAAAATCTCCTGACCACAGATGATTTTGATAGGCTTTCGCCCTATGTGGATCTGTCGCGATTGAGGTCGCTCCTGTCTGAACTCCGCGACGGTCGCCCCTTGTCCGATTCCCACCGGATCAACGTGCTTCGGGCCATTGCATTGGCGCGTTGGCTTGCGCGCCAAAAGTTGCATGCGGCCATTCAGTAATCGCGGCTTGGCGCCATGCATTAGCTGTGCAAATCGGCGCCCCTACCATTGTCGCCGATTGGCGGCAGTTGTCGAAGCAGATAACCGTCGTAGCTGGAGAGAAACTCTCCATCCGTGGGACTTGAAGAGTGCGTGTTTGTGCTGCGTCCACCCACAGCCCGGCCCTGGGAGGCGATTGCATGATGACTATCGGCACGACGCAAACTGTACCTCTGGGACCGAGAACGGACAAACTCCCTTACACCTCACCGAAGCTCACCGATTTCGGCGGACTTGCCGAACTCACCGCGACTGGCAGCGTCCCCGGCGAAGAGGGTGGTCTAAATCCCTTCGGCGCGGACCAGCCTCCTGTTGAACCCTGACGGGGCTTGACGAGATGGAACAGATTTCAGCCGCGATGGCCCAAAGGGTCGGCGCCCCGTGCGAGGACGTGCGTCACCAGACCGCCTATTTCTACGCCGGGCATGTGATCCGGAGTGAAATAGACCTGCCTGAGCTGCCTCTGGGCGATCCGCTGTGCGCAACCGGGTCGAGCGCTGACCCCGCGCCTTTCCTCGAAATCCGATGCGCCGATTTTGAAATGGGCAGGCTGCCGCATGCGCATCGGCTAATCGAGAACTCCGCCCTCGAGCCTACGGGCGCCTGGTTTGAGACATCGAGGCTGAGCGACACTTACATTCTGAGATTTCCGCATGTCTGTGAGTTTCGCATTCGTCGGCATACTGGCGTGGAGATCGACGTCATTCCGTTCAGTAAGTCGGCGGCAGGACCAACACTTCGCCACCTACTTCTGGACCATGTATTGCCCCGCGCTTTGGCGCACGCTTCACATTTGGTCCTTCATGCTGCGCTGGTCGACGTCGGGGGGCAGGGCATTGGTCTGGTCGGTCCGTCGGGCAGTGGAAAATCCACGCTTGCCGCCGCACTTTCGCAAGAAGAGGCTCGGCTTCTCTCCGATGATGGAATCGTAGCCATACCCGGCCCCAGCGGGGTCCGCGCCTCTCCGACATACCCGAGCTTACGGTTGTGGCCGGATAGCCTTGCAGAACTCTACATCGTCACGCCATCCACGACGGTCATGACGGTCGCGTCGCAAAAGCGGCGTATTGCTTTGGACAAAGTTCAACCGGCCGCTCTACCCTTGTCTGCAATCTTCATGATCCGCAGCGGAGAGACCGAGACGATTGAGGTCTCTCGGCAATCCGTCAGCGAGGCTTGTATGACGCTTGTTTCGAATGCGTTCAAGCTCGATCCTGCCAGCGCAGCCGCATCGCTCAGCTGCCTGGAAACTTCTCGTGACGTCGCCTTGCGCGTTCCCGTCTTTTCTCTGTCGTATCCGCGAGATTTCGCACAGCTAGTCCAAGTGTGCCGCAGCATTCGGTCGACGCTTCCGAAACACTCCGGTTGCGGTCATTTCTGCCTGATTTGAGGGAACTGCCATGAAAGCCAATGACGCCTACCGTCCTGCAGCCCACGTCGTGGCCTGCGAGGTGGCCAACGAAACCATCCTCCTTGATAAAGAGGTTGGTCGTTATTTTGGCCTGGACCCAACGGGGTCGCGGGTCTGGCAGATGATCAGCTGCGGTCTAACGCTCGCCGAAATCTGCGATCGTCTCGAAGTCGAATACGAAGTTGCGCGCGGACGGTTGGAGCAGGATATCGCCGCACTCTCAGCCGAACTTCAGGGGCGAAAGCTCATTGAACCGATCCCGGGCTCTCCGGCTTGATGCGGTCGTCCTTGGCGGCCATGTTCACCCGGATGCGGTCACTGTGCCCGCATCAGCGGTTTGCGCTTGTGCGGGCGGGCTATGAACTAACATTAGCACGGCTGCGACTGACATTCTGCCGGCCGCAGCAGATCATTCGCGATCTCGAAACGGCGCCGCAGGCACAACCGCCGCGCAATTCAGACACCGTCGATCCGGCGACTGTAGCCTGGGCCATCGGAGCCGTCGCTCGCCGGCTTCCCTTCCGAGCCGACTGCCTCGTTCGGGCCATGGCGGCTGGCCGGTGGCTGCATAGGGAAGGGCACGAAATTGCTTTCAATCTTGGCGTACGTCGCGGCGTTAGCGGCGTGGAGGCGCACGCATGGCTCGCCTGCGATGGTGTAGTGGTCACTGGCGGTATTGGCAGCGGATATAGCGCGTTCCGGCAATTCGCTGGCGTCAGACGATGAAGTGCCCGTCGGTCATCTGCGCCAGTTGAACGTTCTGCAGCGTAATGACATTGCCCGAGCCGAGGTTGATAGCGAGGTTCGCCCCTTGGTTGGACGCATAGGGCATCACATCAGCCACACTATCCACGCCGTAACTACGTAGGTCGAGCCGGTCATCAGAAACGCTGAAATCCATTATTGAATCGCGGTGGCTGCCGAGTGCAAACACGAAGACGTCCGCGCCGGTCCCGCCTATGAGAGTGTCATTGCCGGCTCCACCGATGAGCGTGTCGTTTCCTGCGCCGCCTTCCAGGCGATCCGACCCGTCTCCGCCGCTGAGGATATTGTTCCCGGCGTTCCCCGTCAGCGTGTTTGCGAGACTGTTGCCCGTCAGGTTGACGTTGGCCGATCCTATGAGAGCAGCGTTCTCGACTCCCGACGCGGTGCCAGTGAGCGAGAAGGCGATCGTCGAGTAAACGATATCGCGCCCCTCGCCTGCTACGTTCTCGTTTACAACGTCTCCCGCGTCATCCACGTAGTAGATGTCGTTGCCCTTGCCGCCGGTCATGGTATCGGCCCCTGCCGCACCGTCCAGCACGTCATTAGCGTCCCCGCCATCGAGCACATCGTTGCCGTCGTCACCGTATAGGAAGTCGACACCGGACCCGCCCGAAAGCGTGTCGTTTCCAAGCCCGCCAAAGAGGGTGTCCACGCCATCGGTGCCGGTGACGATACGCGGGGTGAGCGACGTATCGAAAACGAACTGGCTTTCCGTCAGGGCGGCCCGATCAACCCCGGTGAGCGTCATTAGCTGGTTTTGTCCGAAGACGCCCGCAAGTATGGCCGAACCGTCGGCGGCCTCACGGATCAGCCAGCGCTGAGCGCCGCGGAAGCTCGCCGGACCGTTCGCGCCGAACACGATCTTGTCGCCGTCCGCGATCGAGAAATCGATGATGACGTCGTTCTGGGCGGACGCCGTGTCAAAATTGGAATAGTGGAAGAGATCGGCCCCCGCTCCACCGGTCAGCGTGTCGTTGCCAAGTCCACCGATGAGCGCATCGTTGCCCTCTCCGCCGATCAGCACGTTCGCCCCGGCATTGCCGGTAAGTACGTTGTCCAGCGCGTTGCCCGTCGCGTTGATATCGGACGCACCCGTCAGCGTGATATTTTCGATGCCGCTTTGGTTAGCTCCCGCAGCGGAGAAGCTGACGTCGGACACCACCAGATCGGTGCCGGCATTCGCAACGAGTTCAATCACCTCATCGCTGACATTGTCGACGTAATAGGTGTCGCTACCAACCCCACCGGTCATGGTATCCGCACCCGCGCCGCCGTCGAGGACGTTGTTTCCGGAGTTTCCGGTCAGAACATTGGCGAGCACATTGCCCGTGGCGTCGACGTTGCCCGTTCCGGTGAGAGTAATGTTCTCGATGCCGCTCTGGTTGGCCCCTGCAGCCGAGAAGGTCACAGACGAATTGACGAGATCGGTCCCGGCGTCGGCGGCCAGGTCGACGACCACGTCGTCCATGTT
>VYKW01000745.1_pt1 | contig 14855 bp, 18 predicted proteins | sample 5114451 | NCBI WGS metagenome assembly VYKW01 (sample SAMN12291784, study PRJNA351875) | freshwater metagenome | isolation source: freshwater lake | place: USA: Michigan, Gull Lake | collected 2013-08-08
TTTTGCTTGCCAAGTCGTTTGGCTGTGCTAGATGGTTTTACAATTACGCCCTAAACTTGACATCTGAAACTTACAAGCAAACTGGAAAAGGATTAAGCAGAGACGAAATAATTAGGCTGCTGCCTTCCCTAAAAAAAGAGCATGAGTGGTTAAGCGAAGTACCATCGCAGGTATTACAGCAAGCAGCTTTAAATCTTTCTAGTGCTTTCCTTAATTTCTTTGAAGGTAGAACTAAATATCCTAACTTCAAGAAAAAGCAAAATAGGCAGTCGATTAGATTTCCTCAGCACTGTAAGTTAAAAGATGATGTTCTGGTATTGCCTAAAATTGGTGAAGTCTATTGCAAGGTTTCACGGCAACCAGAGGGAAGCTTAAAGTCTGTTACGGTTTCAGTTAATCCATCGGGAGAATATTTCGCATCTTGTCTTTATGATGATGGTCAGGATTTACCCCAAAAATTAACCCTGAGCGAAGCCGAAGGGTCATCAGAAGGAAAAGCTGTCGGGATAGACGTTGGACTAACCCATTTTGCTATTACATCAGACGGGACTAAACACGGGAATCCTAAATACTACCGTAAGTACGAACAGAGATTAGCGAGGAGACAAAAGAAATTAAGTCGCAAGCAAAAAGGCTCTAACAACCGAAATAAAGCTAGAGTTAAAGTTGCTAAAGTTCACTCTAAAATTGTTCGTTGTCGTGAAGATTTCCTCCACAAACTAAGTCGTAAATTAGTTGACGAAAACCAAGTCATAGTGGTAGAAAATCTGGCAGTCAGAAACATGGTCAAAAACCAGAAACTAGCAAAATCAATTAGTGATGCTGGTTGGGGTCAATTCTGTACTATGTTAAAATACAAGGCTGAATGGGAAGGAAAAATCTATATAGAAGTTGACAGATTTTTTCCTAGTTCCAAGACTTGTAGTAACTGCTTAAATCGTGTTGACAGTTTAAGCTTGGATATTCGTAGTTGGCAATGTCCTAAGTGTGGAGAAACCCACGATAGAGACATCAATGCCGCTAAGAATATTCGAGATGAAGGTTTACGAATTTTGGCGGTAGGGCATACCGCTACTGCTTCTGGAGGGAGAGTAAGACCAAGTAAAGGCACTGCTTTTGCAAGGCATCTCCCCGTGAACGAAGAATCCCTCGCATGAGTGCGATGGGAGTGTCAAACTAAAAGAAAACCGAGAGGGCTAGGAAAAAAGCCTGAAACTCCTCTGGATTTCCTCCTTTTTTCTGGCGGAATCTGGGTTTTAAGATGAATGGAATGTTAGGAAGTTCCCGAAAAAATTGGCAGTTAGGGTTTTTCCGTAGAGAATGAACAGTAACTGGTAATCAGTGACAAGAAACTATCTAAGTTTTCACCTAACACTGTCTCAGTGGTTGGACAAAAGTAAAGTTAACTATGGGGTTAAGGAATGCCAAAAAGCCTAGACTTAAGATAAAATTATATCTAACCGGATGCAGTATAGGAGTTTACCAAATGTCTAACGAGACTGTTACTTATTCCCTTGATGTCGTCCTTAAAGAAATTAAAGACAGTATCAAGGAAGTTAGTCAAAAATTCGATAAGATTGATGAGCGGTTGACAAAAGTAGAAATAGGAATAGCCGATCTCAAAGGGGATATTAAAGTGTTAGGCGAGAAAATCGAAGGCATCGACAATCGACTAAGATCAGTAGAGGGAACCCAAAAAAATCAGGTCTGGACATTGATTATCCTTTTGGGAAGTGCTATTTTTACGGCCGCTTGGAAAGTATTTTTTTCCAGTAATATCTGATCTTTATAATTCTCAACAAGACTACAGTTAAACGAACCCAAAAAGATTAACCGCTCCTGAAAGAAAATTTTCTTAAAGCCTAGACTTAAAATAAAATTATCCCCAACCAGATGCAGTATAGGAGTTTACCAAATGTCTAACGAAACTGTTACTTATTCCCTAGAAGCTGTCCTCACAAGGATTGAGGGAAAGATTGACTCGCTTGAGAAGCGGGTTAACGAAAGATTTGACAAGGTAGAAGATCGGTTAACCAAAGTAGAAATAGGACTAACCGATATCAAGGGGGATATTAAAGTGTTAGACGAGAAAATCGAAGGCATCGACAATCGGCTAAGATCGGTAGAGGGAACCCAAAAAAATCAGGTCTGGACATTAATCATCCTTTTGGGAAGTGCCATTTTTACGGCCGCTTGGAAAGTATTTTTTTCCAGTAATATCTGAGTTCTCCAATCCTCAACAAGACTACAGTTAAGCTAAACGGCGCTTAACCTGCATGATCCAATAGCTATAACCCTTTTGGAGTCTATATCGGTGATCCGAAGTAAAAGCCGTTTAGCTTAACCCAACACAAAAGGATAAAAACTTGTTTCTGGTTGACCAGATTTTCTAATTGCTTACTTGCCAATACAAAAACGGCTAAAAATGCGATCGAGTACCGATTCAGTCACTTCTTCGCCGGTAATTTCTCCTAAGGCTTGAATGGCAGTACGCAGATCGATCGACCAAAAATCAAAAGGTAAATTTTGGTCAATTGTTTTTTTGACCTGTTGCAAAGCAATTTTCGCCCTAGTTAAAGCGGCCGCTTGTCGTTGATTAATGGCTAAATCCAAATTAGCCGCCTGTAATTCTTGATTTTGGACAGCATTAATAATACTTTTTTCTAAGTCTTCAATACCCTGATTTTGGGCGGCGGATAGCTTGACAACTCGCTCAATTTCTGCTGGGTAAATTATCATTTCGGGATTAGCTAAATCAATTTTATTAATCACTAAAATTAATCGGCGATCGCTGACAGAGCGATAAATTTCCTCGTCTTCCTCGGTCCATCCTGACTCTGCGGAGACGGTTAAGAGAACTAAATCAGCAGACCGGGCCGTTTGACGGGAACGTTCCACCCCAATTTGTTCGACTCGATCGCTGGCCGAGCGAATTCCTGCCGTATCGAGGACTTGTACGGGGATTCCCGCCACAACTAGCTGAGATTCGACAATATCGCGGGTAGTGCCGGGTAAATCGGTGACAATCGCTCGATCGCTCCGACTCCAAGCATTTAACAAACTGGATTTACCCACATTCGGCCGCCCCACGATCGCCACTTTCAGACCACTACGCAGCAATTCCCCGCGCTCGGCAGTGGCTAAAATTAAATTTACTTGACAAAAAACCTGTTCTATGCTATGGAGAATCGCCTCGTGATCCAAGGGCGGTAAATCCTCTTCAAAGTCAATACGGGCCTCTATTTCGGCCAAAATATCGAGACAGGTGGAGCGCAAATTGCGGATCGGTTGAGCGAGTTTCCCCTGTAAACCAGCGAGGGCAAATTGTGCCGCTTGGGGAGAACGCGCCCCAACGAGATCGACGACGCTTTCAGCTTGAGTTAGGTCAATTCTGCCGTTAAGAAAGGCACGCAGGCTAAATTCCCCCGCTTGTGCCAAACGGGCCCCATTTTCTAGACATAACTGTAACACCTGTTGTACGGGCATAATGCCGCCATGACAGTGAAATTCCACCACATCCTCGCGAGTAAAAGAGCGGGGAGCCAACATGAGCAACAGTAAAGCTTCATCGATAATTGCCTGACTTTGGGGATGCCGGATATAACCGTAGAGAATACGATGACTTTGCCATTTTTGACGATTGCGGGTATGAAAAAGCTGACGAGCGATCGCCAATGCCTGACTACCGGATAAACGGACAATACCGATGCTACCCTGTTGCGGAACGATCGCCGTAGCGATGGCAGCGATCGTATCCCCTGTGTTTAACATCTCTTAATCACTCCGTGCTAAAATTGAACTCGGTATCAATTTTGTCAGCATTTATGCCCGAAAATATGCGTTCACGGTCATTAAAAGCGAGAAAAAGCCGCAAATATTCGAGTAATCGCTTACTGCGATTTTTGCGCTATTGGTATATTCGCTTAATGCGATTACAAGGACATCCTAGGGAAATTGCCAGGGGTTTTGCCTTGGGAGTTTTTTCGGGATTTTTCCCGTGGATGGGCCTTCAAATCATCGTCGCTATCTTTTTAGCCACCCTATTTCGTGCCAACAAAATCGCAGCTGCTGCAGGTACTTATATCAGCAATCCCTTGACCGATCTGCCAATTTTCCTGTTTAACTATAAATTAGGAGAGTTTATTCTTGGTCAAAGCGAGCGATCGAATCTGGGCAACATTTTTCAAACTAATCAAAGCTTCACCGAAAAGTTAGCTAGTTCTGGCGGCCAATTTCTTTTGACCCTGTTTTTTGGTTGCTTACTATCAGCGACGGTATTTGCTACGATAACCTATTTTGTTAGCTATCGCCTAGTTCATCAACGGTATCACCGGCGACAAACTGGTAGAAAACGCTGATCAAGTGGGCTAGTTTTGCGGATTATTTGCTGAATTTTTGAGCCAATCATTTTTTACCCACACCATCCCCGGACGATGTGGGCTAAATCGGGTTAAATCCCTTCTTTTCTAGCTAAAAGGACGGGACAGTTGACATTAACCCGCACATAATCCGAGAGGGAAGTACCGAGAAGGCGATCGAGATCCGGTAAACTCTTAGCCACGGAAGGACGGCGATCGGGCGAACCCAACAGTAAGAGATCGACATTATAATCATCGACGAGTTTGCAGAGTTGTTCCCCCGGTTTACCCCCCGTCACCACGCAGCGATAGGGTATATTCATCCGTTTCACTTTTGCCACTGCTGGCCTTAAAATCGGGTTTTCTTCCATTTCTTTGGGGGAAGTGGGGGCAAATTCCGGTTTTAAGTCGGGGTTGACGCGGGCCAGAATTAACTCTGCTGAAGGATAATCCCGCAGGAGATAAATAGCCAGATCGAGAGCTAAATCAGCCGAAGTGGACTTATCGAGGGCTACCATCACCTTTTTGATTTTTTTGACGTAAATATCGTCTTTTACCAACAACATCGGGTGATTAGTCAGTTGAAAGACGTATTGACTGACGGAATTTTCTAGAATTGCCTCCAGTCTCTTGAGTCCTCGGGAACCCATCAGGATCAAATCGGCCCCGATTTCGTCGGCAACTTGACAGACGGTATCTTTGGGATCTCCTTGACGCAGAATCGTGGAGACTTTGCTCGGTTCAATTTTGACTTCTTGCAGGATTTTAGTCAGCATTTGGGTTCCTTCTTCCCATTTACTGGCCAGAGCTTCGGTGGTAATCTGAGGGGGAACAACCCGGAGAATGGTGATCGACGCTTTCCGGATAGCGGGGAGATCCATCAATGCTTGTAGCATTTCTTGGGTTTGACCTGCGCCGGAATCAGCGTATAGTATTTTCTCTAGCATAAGATTAAACTCGGTCTATGATCTTAATAGTTTTCGCTCATTTTCAGCATACTGCTAATGTTGTTCCCGAAATTTAACAACTTATTAAGCGCTTTTTCTTCGGTTAATGCGATGCCGCAGATGAGGGCATTTTTAAGTATTTATGCTTAATTGATTAGAAATACCTGGCTCAAAATCATGGTGTCAAACGTTCATTAGTACTAAATTTTGGAGGCAATGCTGGCGCTCTCTTTTAATCACTGCTGCCGTTCACCATTAATCGACCATTTAATTGATGATTATTCATTCTTAATTCTCCAGCAACCACGAGAATTTTTGATTTTTACAAGAGGTCTAGTTATGTCTTTATCAATTCGAGTAATTCTCCTAGTAGCGACGACAGTTTATCAGACGTTATCTGTTTGGTTAGAAGAACAAAAAGCACCGCCGGGTAATTTGATTAATCTGGGTAAATATCGCCTACATTTTTGTCTAGCGGGAGAGGCTAGTCCCACTATTATTATTGACCATAGTTTAGGGGGAATTGAGGGATACTTTTTGCTAGAAGACTTGTCACAATTGGCTAGGGTTTGTATTTATGATCGAGCGGGTTATGGTTGGAGCGATTCTAGTCCATATCCCCGAACTAGCTACCAAATTGTTCAGGAATTAGATAAATTACTAACCCAAGCACAAATAGAACCGCCTTATATTTTAGTTGGTGATTCTTTTGGCAGTTATAATGTTCGACTATATGCCCATCTGTTCCCAGAAAAAGTAGTAGGTTTGGTACTCACCGATGGTTTACACGAGCAGGGAATGCTGAAAATGTCGCCAGCATTAAAGGCATTAAAATTATTTTTCATCTCTGGATTTTGGATGTCGATTATCGGCTCAATTTTAGGCATTATCCGAGTTCTGAGAGTTCTGGGAGTTTTTGAATTATTAAAACCAGAATTGCGTCGCTTTTCCCCAGATTCTCGTTATCGAGTTAAGCGTTCTTTCTGTCGCGCTAAACACTGGATGACGATGAGTAGAGAAATGCTTAATCTCGACCAAAGCGCTCGTCAGGTGAGTGAGGCTAACAATTTCGGTAATTTACCGATAGTTAGTATTAAAGCTAATTCTTTTTTTAAACCCTCCTTTTGGACTCGCTTTATTCCCCTCAAAAGTGCCAACCGACTCCGGGAGGAGATGCACCTAGAATTAGGCAAGTTATCCAAAGATTTTATGGAAATACAAGCGGATAAAAGTGGTCATTTTGTCTGGATGGATCAACCGGATGTGATGCTCGATGCGGTCAAAATTTTGCTTGACAAAATTAACTCTGTGTGCTAAGTAATAGGACAAAATTAACTTCTTGGTTAGGATTAGACGAGAGGCAAGAGATTCGATCGAGATTAGCCAAAATCCTAGAGACTTATTGCCTAATTAACTTTTGAGAGTTCAAAAATGAGAAAAATAGGCATGAAGCTATCGTTCATTCTTAATTCTCCTGACTTCTGAATCCTAACCCTAACAACAATTTTTGATTTTTACAAGAGGTCTATTAAGTAGGGCAGGCCAAATAAATCTAAAAACCTTGTTGGATAATATCTTTAGACTTTTTTGATATCAAAAAGTGTCAGCCATTGGAGTGAACGGGGGGAATAAAACCCCTACACCCTACACCCTACACCAACAGACTTTTTCAGCAAACCCTAATTATTGAGGGTAATAATCTGAGCGCTAAAACCCTGTTTAGTTAACTCTTGTACCCGTTGTTTAGCTTGATATTGTTGCTGAAATAACCCCACTTGAATAACATTTTCTCCCGCGCGGATAAATGCGAGGGGTTCAATTTCTTGAATTTTTGCCAACGTTTCTGTACTATTACTCTGAACTTCAACGCGAAAGAGTTGATTAGTAGCAATAACCCGCTGCTGTGGTGGGGGAGAAGGGGGTTTATTGGCGCGATTTTGCGGTGTGGGGGCCGGTGGATTGACAGTTTGACGATTACTATTATTAATCACCGTAGCATCGGCAGGAAGCACGGTAGCGGGAGCTTGAAAAACGTATTCTCTCAGGGGTTGATTACCGGAAACCGGGGCAGCCACCGGGGGGTTAACTGAAGGAGAATTAACCGGGGGCAAATTTAAGGGTGGACATTGGGAACAATTAACAGCACTGGGACTGTCTGAACGTTTAGTTGGTTGTCTCACTGCCGGTGGTGGGGGCAAACGACGACCGGGATAAAGATTCTGGGCAAAAGATAAGTTTGCTTTTAGCAGCAGCGTTCCTTGAGCGATTATCCCGACTTTTAACCAAAATAAAGCCGAGAAAAACAGTAGGTTTGTTCTCATCATGCTGGTTTGTCCTCACACAAAATTTGGGTACACCATGTCCAAATTTTAAAGTAGGAGATGCTAGTCTAGAAAGTATGTTGGTTAAAAATCATTACAAGATTTATGGGAAAAGTTGTTGTCGGTCTATCGGGGGGAGTAGATAGCTCTGTCGCCGCTGCCGTCTTACACGCTCAAGGTTATGATGTTATTGGCTTGACCCTGTGGTTAATGAAGGGTAAAGGTCAATGCTGCTCCGAGGGAATGGTAGATGCGGCATTTATTTGTGAGCAGTTGGGTGTTCCCCATCATATCGTCGATAGTCGCGAGCTTTTCCAAAAAGAAATTATTGATTATCTGGTTTCCGGTTACGAAGCGGGAATCACACCGCTGCCCTGTTCTCAGTGCAATAAAGCGGTAAAATTTAGCCCGATGCTGCATTATGCCAGAGAAACCTTAGAAACGGACACTATTGCCACCGGTCACTACGCCAGAATTCGTTTTTCTCCTGAAAACAACCGTTATCAACTGCTGCGTGCCGTCGATAAAAATAAAGATCAATCCTATTTTCTCTATGATCTAACTCAAGATGTACTGCGTGGGACTTTATTTCCTTTGGGAGAACAAACCAAGGCAGAAACCCGCAGGATTGCCCAGGAATTCGGCTTAAAAACGGCAGATAAACCCGATAGTCAGGATTTATGCTTGATTGAAGCTCACGGAACTATGCGATCGTTCTTGGATAAGTATATCGCCGTTAGTGAGGGCGATATCGTTGATCTCGATGGCAAAGTTTTGGGTAAACATAGCGGTATCCATCATTATACGATCGGACAACGCAAAGGCATCGGCATCGCCGCCGCCGAACCCCTCTATGTGGTACAACTGGATCCCGTCATGAATCGGGTTATCGTCGGTAATCGCGAAAGTGCCGTTAGTACCGATTGTCTTGTCGGACGGATGAACTGGGTTTCTATTGCTGAACCCACCACCCCTATCCGCGCGCAAGTACAGGTACGTTATCGTTCTCCGGCTGTTCCCGTCAATGTTATTCCCCTAGAAAATAATCAAGTGAAACTGGTTTTTGATCAACCACAATTTAGCATCACCCCGGGCCAGGCAGCCGTAATTTATGAAGGGGAAATCGTCCTCGGTGGGGGGATTATTTTAGGAGCCACCCCATAGGGAGAGCCACCAATTCACAGAATAACCTGATTATGGTTCGGGGGTCATTCTGCCAATTAGGGACTCTCCCCGGTAGGTTTAGCTAAAAATTAACGACGGGGTACAGAAGCCTCGATGTTAATATTCATAGCGGAGACTCTTGGTACAGGATTGCCTTTGGCGCTACCGAGACCCCGGGCCATAGCCAATAAGGGTGAATTTATTAGTCCATCGTTATCAAATTGTGCGATCGCTTGCTTCTGGTGGATTTGGTGAAACTTTTCTAGCTAAAGATACCCAATTACCAGATCATCCTTGGTGTGTTGTCAAGCAACTTAAACCCCAATCTGATCCCCAATCTTGGCAAATAGCAACGCGTTTATTTGATACAGAAGCAAGAAGTCTTTATCAATTAGGAAAACACGCTCAAATCCCCCAATTATTTGCCCATTTTTCTGAAAATAATCAATTTTATCTCGTTCAAGAATATATTGAGGGACATCCTTTAGGTGAGGAAATTATACTAGGGAAACAATGGGAAGAAATAGCAGTAATTGAATTTTTAGAAGATGTATTATCAACTTTAGCTTTTGTACATCAGCATAACGTTATTCATCGGGATATTAAACCTGATAACTTAATTAGACGCAAACTAGATAATAAAATTATTTTAATTGATTTTGGTGCGGTAAAACAGATTATTAATTTAAGTAATACTCAAAACCAACCTAAGACAATTGGAATAGGAACACCAGGATATATGTCAAATGAACAAAATCTAGGAAAACCTACCTTTAGCAGTGATATTTATTCTGTGGGAATGATTGCTATTCAGATGTTAACGGGATATTATCCTACCCAATTAGTTGATAATCAAACAGGAGAAATACATTGGCAAAATAACGTCAAAATAACACCTAAATTTACTGATATTTTAGTTAAAATGAGTCATCCAGATTTTCAACAACGCTACCCCTCAGCTAAAGAAGCTTTACAAGCAATTCAAGGTTTACAGGGAGTCTCCCCTACCATGGTGCCAACAGTTTCTATGTCTCATTCTTCATCTATACAAAATAAAGAGGGTAAAATTGCCGTTATTCCCCTAATTTTAATGTTACTTTTAGGAGGAGTAATTGGTATTGGGTTGAACACTTTATCTGAGAGACAACAAAACAACGAGAGACAACATCAACCTGCTTTTTAAGCTATAAAGGTAATAGGAACAAGTTTAACAGGAGTAAGTAAGATTTATGAAGCGTCAGACTTCGGGAATAGCAGTCTCACTTTTGTTTGGTTTACTAATGCTGACATCAGGAGGTAAAGGAGATTCTAATGCAGCAACAAAACCTAATTTTTACTGTGGAAATGCTCAATATTTAGGTAAAAATGCCCCAGCTACTATTGTATATAATCCAAGCACAAACAAAGATTTTACTATAATTATTTGGAAACCAGATAATTATTATTTTGGTAATCAATGGAATCCTCAAAAGCGCTGTGATCAAGTTTCTAGACGATTCCAAGATATTTATGATCGAGATGGATTACAGTATATCACGGCTACGGTAGCAAGTTGGATTAGCGATCGAGAAGTTTCCGTTGTCTGTGGAGTAAAATCAAAAAGTGCTACTTGTAATCAAGATGATTTACTCTTTACTTTGGAAACCAAAGATGAGCCTTATGCAGTACTAGATGATCTTATGAAAATTCGCCAAGAACCTGAACACAATGCAGCCTTAACTAGAGGAGTAAATGATTCTAAAAATTCTAGCAAAAAGCAGCAAGTTTTTTATGATTTATCTGAGATTTTGAAAGTAGAAAAATCCCCAACACAGCAATCTAAACCAAACAACGGGGGAGCGTTTTAGACTCAAAATATACCTTTGTTTACGGGATTAGGAGTGTTTTGGGTTTTGCTTCTCCATTTTTCTGCTAGAATTGTCGCATAATCGCTCATTTCTCTGAGTTTATTTTCTCCTTGCTGAACGATTTTTAAGATTTCGGCTAATTCCTGTTCAGTCAACGGTTTTGAAGTCATCGTTAATTCTCCAATCCGATTCTAATTCCATTGACTACTATTTTAGCTTCTAAAACTCGACCTAACTGCTCTGAGAAATCCTCCTCTGCTTCTTGAATATCTTCATAAGATAACTCATCCTCCCTGTAATATACTGGACAGTTGCTTGCATCCGCCGTCTAGTGTTGTCAGCAAATAATAAATACTTGTTAAGTATAGCAAATATTGCAATAGATATGATATTATCGGGAAATAATTTCATCCTTTCCCTAATCAGTTCAATCCCATTATTATCCTCCAATGCTTATCTGAATTGCCATGAAACCGCAATTATTGAAACTTTGCCTAATTTTATCCCTATTTCCCCTAATTTTCTCCCTCGTATCCTGTCAAAACCAGCAACCTCAAGATCGTGGAATTACTATTACCACAAATCAGTCACAAAGTCAACAAAAACAACGACGCACAGCCTTAGTTATTGGAAATGCGAGTTATCAGGATAATCCTCTCAAAAACTCGATTAATGATGCAGAAGCGATGGCGAATGCGCTTAAAGATGTTGGTTTTGATGTTATTTTGCTGGAAAATGCTGATTTAAAGCAGATTGAAAATGCTATTGACACATTTCACCACCAACTTAAGGCAGGAGGAGTGGGATTATTTTATTATGCGGGACATGGTATACAAGTGGATGGGGAAAATTATCTTATTCCGGTAAATGCGAAGCTGGATGTGGCAGAAGATGTGCGCTATGAGGCGATTCCGGTAGGAAAAGTCTTAGCTAGGATGGAAGATGCGGCAAATCAGATGAATATTGTCATTCTTGATGCTTGTCGCAATAATCCCTTTGCTCGAAAATGGCGCTCTAGTCAACGGGGTTTGGCTCCGATACAATCAGCTAGGGGTGCCTTGATTGCTTTTGCGACGGAACCAGGAGGGGTTGCTGCTGATGGAGAGGGGGAAAATGGGTTATATACGTCTTTTTTATTAAAGCATCTGAAAACACCGAATTTAGATGTGGAGTTGATGTTTAAACGGGTACGGGAGGATCTTGTACAAGCTACTCAAAATAAGCAAGTTCCTTGGGAGTATTCCTCTTTGGTGGGGGATTTTTCTTTTAATCCTGTTACGGTAGCACAATCATCTCAACCTAATTCTACCACTGCTGAAACCTATTTTAAGCAAGGGGAAGACTACCGTAATAATAATCAATATGATAAAGCACTCGCGGCATATACTAAAGCCATTGAAATTGATCCTCAATATGCTGATGCTTACAATAATCGAGGAATTGTTTACTATAATTTAAAAGAATATGATAAAGCAATGGCAGATTATAATAAAGTTCTGGAAATTAATCCTCAAGATGCTTATGCTTACAATAATCGAGGGAATGTTTACGATGATTTAAAAGAATATGATAAAGCAATGGCAGATTATAATAAAGCTCTGGAAATTAATCCTCAATATGCTATGGCTTACAATAATCGAGGAGGTGTTTACTATAATTTAAAAGAATATGATAAAGCAATGGCAGATTGTAATAAAGCCATTGAAATTAATCCTCAAGATGCTGATGCTTACTATAATCGAGGAATTGTTTACCATAATTTAAAAGAATATGATAAAGCAATGGCAGATTATAATAAAGCCATTGAAATTAATCCTCAATATGCTTATGCTTACAATAATCGAGGATGGGTTTACTATAATTTAAAAGAATATGATAAAGCCATTAAAGATTATAATAAAGCTCTGGAAATTGATCCTAAAGTTCCTTCTGCTTCTAATAACAAAAAGTTAGCCGAGGAAGCAAAAAGAAATCAATAAGCATCTGAAGGAGTATAACAATATAAAGCACTAACACAATTACATTAGCATCAAATCTGACTTCTTTTATATAGGGTTATAGCCATGAGTATTGATATATCCGATGAAATTCTCAGTGCAACACGCATGACTGAAGCGGAGATGAAGCAGGAAAGTGGGAACTAGCGGATGGAGAAACAGGTAGCGTCATCTTGTCCGCCGCCGGAAGGGAATGCGAAGGTTCGTTAGATTCAGATTCTATTGACAATTTCCCCTGTGAAGATTTGCGGACAATCAATCAACTCTGGCTACACTATAGTAACAGTAAATTTGGCTTCAGCGTGCAGAAAGAAATCTATGGGAGTCTTGGTGGTACTAGGGATTATACTAAGATAGTATGGGAGGAGTTCGGTGATCGCGTCGGCTGGAGAAAAGGAGGAGATTGGTTTTCTTGGTCGTATAGTGATAGAATTAGAGACTATAATTCCGCTCCCAAAGGGCATCTTCCAGGTGGATATTTGTTAAGTGCTATAGGTGGTGTTGTGCATGACATTCTTGAGGACGGCATTCGTGTCTTCTCTCGTGCAAAAGCTTGTAGCCTGTAGAACACAACACAATCTCAGGTCTTTTGTCAAACTTAGTCTTGAGGATTTTTATAACAAATTTATGAGCTTTTTATTTGTATTTGTCACATTTTTTCAAAAAAATGGTAGATAAACAACTGAAAACTGTTATCTGGATTGGAGCATCAAAAAAGGAGCTATTAGAATTTCCTGAAGAGGTTGTTGATGAAGTTGGCTACATTCTTTATCGTGTTCAGAATAATCAAAATCATCCTAATGTCAAAAGCTTAAAGGGGTTTAATGGTGTTTTTGAAATAGTCAGCGATTATCAAACCGATACCTATAGAACAGTTTATGCTCTTAAACTAAACAATGTTATTTTTATTCTCCATGCCTTTAAGAAAAAATCAAAATCAGGGATTAAAACACCAAAACAAAATATTGATCTAATCAAAGAACGCCTGAAAAAAGCACAGGAGATTGCCAAAGAGCAACAATAAATACCAAAAAGGGGATAAATGATTATGACAGAATATACTATTAGTTCAGGAAACATTTTTGAAGACTTAGGCTTGGCTAATGCTGAAGAAAAACTCGCTAAAGTCAAGCTGGCTTCAGTGATTTATGATCTGATTACTGAAAAAGGATTAAACCAGCAGGAGGTCAGTCAAATTTTGGGAATTGACGAGGCTAAAATTTCTAACTTAAAAAATGGCAGATTGCAAAAATTTTCTCTTGAGCAGATGTTTAGCTTTCTAGTAGCATTAGGTCAGAATATAGAAATCTTAGTCACTCCCCAAGCCGTAGCAAACTCTAGTGTAAGTATCCAGGTCATGTATCGAAATAAATCCTAATCTAAGTGCGATCGCCGATCTCGTAAGGTGTGTTAATATTAGTGTAACGCACCAGCCAACTTTCAAGAAAGGACTAACCATAATGTCATCAATTATTACCGAAGAAAAAACCAAAGAAATCCTAACCGAGATCCTCATTGAAATGATGCAAAACAAACGGGAACTATTTTATGAAATTGTTATCGAAGCTCTAGAAGATATTGGTTTAGCTAATGCTATTACGGAAGGATTAAATGGTGAATTTGTTCCAGAAGAAGAAGTTTTTGCTATTCTCAATGGAGAAGCTGAATGAAAATTCAATTTGTAGCCAAATTCTCCAAAGACTTAAGAAAAATTAAAGATCAAAAACTATTATCTGAGACAAAACTGTTGTCAATGAATGCAAATTAGCTCAAACACTGGATGATATAAAAAACCTCAAAAAGCTTAAAGGTTATCAGGGTTTTTATCGTATCAAAATAGGAGATTATCGCATTGGTGTTGCAATTATTAACGATGAACTGATCTTTAGTTGATTCTTACACAGAAGAGAAATTTATAGATTTTTTCCCTAAAACTAAGCAGTGCCAACACACTGAAGAACTGATGCAAAAATATAGAGATTTGCCAATGGATTTAGCCGACGCATCTTTGGTTATTTTAGCAGAAGAATTAGGTTCAGGTCAAATTCTTTCCGTTGATTATCGAGATGTGAATACCTATCGTTGGAAAAATACGGAGCCATTTCAATTGACATCCTCGCCGCCGTAAAACGGACGGCGATTCCTCACCACGCCACTTTTTTAGGGTGGTCGCTGAATGGGGTTGACGCTTCACGGGATGCTGCTTCTTTAACAGAAGTCT
>VYKW01000443.1_pt1 | contig 14819 bp, 14 predicted proteins | sample 5114451 | NCBI WGS metagenome assembly VYKW01 (sample SAMN12291784, study PRJNA351875) | freshwater metagenome | isolation source: freshwater lake | place: USA: Michigan, Gull Lake | collected 2013-08-08
AATATCATTCGCAGGTGTCGGGGCGCGTCGGCGACGTGATCGGCAATGTGACGGTGGTGCAGAGCTACACGAGGCTGGCAGCAGAGGCGGAGGCCATGCGCGGGCTGATGGGCAACCTTCTCAACGCGCAGTATCCGGTGCTGACGTGGTGGGGCATATTCACCGTGCTGCAGCGGGCGGCGGCGACGATCACCATGGTAGCAGTGTTTTCGATTGGCGCAGTGCTGGCGGGACGGGGCGAATTGACGGTCGGCGAGATCGTGAGCTTCGTTGGGTTCGCTGGACTGATGATCGGCAAGCTGGATCAAATTTCCGGGTTCGTGATGAGTCTCAACCGGCAGGCGCCGACGATGCGGACCTTTTTCGCGCTCGTCGACGAACCGGACGCCATTCCGGAGAAGCCGGGCGCTCACGATCTGCCGCCGGTGCAGGGCGAGGTGCGCTACGAGGGCGTGACGTTCCAGTTCGCCAACAGCGCACAGGGCGTGTTCGATATCACGCTCCATGCAGCTCCGGGCGAGACGGTGGCGCTCGTGGGGCCGACGGGATCGGGCAAGACGACGACGCTGTCTCTGCTGCAGAGGCTGCGCGCGCCGGAAGCGGGGCGCGTTCTGGTCGATGGGCAGGACATCGCGGATGTGACGCTTAATTCGCTGCGGCGCTCGATTGCAGTGGTGTTTCAGGATGCGGGGCTGTTCAACCGCTCGATTGCGGAGAATGTGCGGATCGGCCGGCCGGATGCGAGCGACGCGGACGTGGAGCGGGCATGCCGCCTGGCGGAGGCACACGACTTCATCATGGACAAACCGGGCGGCTATAATTTTGTGATCGGGGAACGGGGCGCGTCGCTGTCAGGCGGGGAGCGGCAGCGGCTGGCGGTGGCGCGGGCCATTGTGAAAGACGCGCCGATCCTGATTTTGGATGAGGCGACGAGCGCGCTGGATGCAGAGACGGAGGCCAAGATCAAGCGTGCGCTCGACCGGCTGCGCCTGAACCGCACCACGTTCGTCATCGCGCACCGGCTGTCGACGGTGGCGAACGCCGACCGGATCTATGTGCTCGATAAGGGGCGGATCGTGGAGACGGGGCGGTTTGTGGAGTTGGCCCAGGGCAGTGGCTTGTTTGCGCGGATGGTGGCGGAGGGCGGGTTCACCGTGCCTAAGGAAAGGGAGTAGTGTAACCGTCGCCGCTAGCGGCTTTTGGTTGCTTCGAGCCAGAAAGGGAAATTAGCCTGAACACTTTTTGATAACGAAACGGGTAGATTCAGTTATCCAACGGTGAAAGTTTGCCGTTGTGGGTACCGTCATACCATTCCAGATACTTCTTTGCCCAATCGAACCAGTCGGCCTGCTCAGCCTCGACGCTTCGTATAGCCTCATTCGGATCGGCTCCCCGAAGCCTCGGGAATACCCTGCTCAAAAATTGATACGATAATGTCACAGACCGAGGTACTTTGGGAAGAGGCGCAGGATAGCATTCGAGTCCTCTCCGCGCGTGGATTGCAGCATCCTCGTGCTCGCCTTTCTCTGCGAGAAGCTGGGCCAGCGTAGAGTGCATTGCGAACGACTCTGAATCACAATGCAACGCCTCATGGCAGGCTTTGATTGCGTCGTCGGGCCGCCCCGCCCAAAGATGGCAATGCGCAATCATCTCAAGTGAGGAGAGGTCCGATTTATTGCCCCTGAGACCGGAGCGCAGATAGTCGATAGCCTTGTCGAATTCCTGCCAGCCAATCATCCTTGAGAATTTGACGGTAAATGGCCCGAACACAGTAAACTCCGAGAATCTCCTAAGAGTTTTGGCTCGGATATCATATCATTCGACGGCTAACCTCTCGTTAAGCAGGGCGTCCGATTCCGTTCTGACTGACACGTTTCGATTGAAATGTTCGGCCCGAGAATCAAATGGCGCTGAGAATAAAAGCCGCTGAGGCAATCGTCATGCGAGGGCCGGTGAAGCGACCTTCTACGCTACAGCTCGTGGGCGAGGCGTTTGCGCTTGGTTTCGAGGTAAGCCTTGTTGTGAGGGCTTGCCTCGACGACGAGGGGGATGCGTTCGACGACTTCGATGCCGGCTGAGATGAGGGCTTCGATCTTGTCGGGGTTATTTGTCATGAGGCGGATGCGCGTCAGACCAAGGTCCTTCAGTATCTCGCCGGCGAAGGCGTAGTCGCGGGCGTCGATGGGCTGGCCCTGTTCGAGGTTGGCGTCGACGGTGTCGAGGCCCTGGTCTTGCAGGGCGTAGGCCTTGATCTTCCGGAAAAGGCCGATGCCCCGCCCCTCTTGGTAGGGAAGGTAGATGAGGACGCCAAGCCGTTCGGAGGTGACGCGGGCAAGGGCCGCTTTCAGCTGGGCGTGGCAGTCGCAGCGGAGCGAATGGAAGACATCGCCGGTAACGCAGCCGGAGTGGAGGCGCACGACGGGGACGGCATCGGCGGCGGGGTCCTGGCGATGGACCAGGGCGACGGCCTGGGTGTCGGGTTCGCGGCCCTGGTAGGCGTGCGCTTCGAGCGCGATTTCGCTGCCGCCGAACTCGATCGGCAGCATGGTTTGGACCGACCAATCGATCTCCAACTTCGTGGACTTGAGTTCCCCGAGGGCCATGCCGATCTTTCGGGCTGTGTTGTGGGCCATTGCCTCACCGTTCTGCGCTGGAGCGGCCACCTCTGCAAGCCCTTAGACCCTGATACGGGGCAGGACAACGGCGGTGTGGGTGCGATGTTGACGCGGGGGAACCGCTGCGGCCGATGGCGGGTTGTTCCGGCGGCCCGGGGCGGGCATCGTGGCCAGGTCACAATCGTGCGGCACACCGTATTCTCTCAGCTCAGACCCTCCCCGGACGCATGCGCCTTTTCCTCGTCTTCACCTTGTTTGTTCTTTCCGTTGCCCCTGCGGCGGCCAACCCGGTTCGGGAGGCGGCGCCGCACTCGCCTGCGGCTATCGAAGCGGCTGTCGGCAAGCTCCTTGGTCAAATGACGCTGAAGGAGAAGATCGGACAGTTGCATTTCCCATCTCTAGCCTTCCCGCACGAACCGCAGATCGAGGCAGTGCGGCGGGGCGAGATCGGGGCGATGCTGAATGTGGTCGATCCGCGGTACATCAAGGCGTTCGCGGCGGCGGCGCGGGAGTCGCGGCTTGGCATTCCGATGCTCTATGCCATCGATGCCATCTACGCGCTGAAGATTACATTTCCGCCGCCGCTGGCATGGGCGGCGACATGGCGGCCGGACTTGGCGGAGCGTGCATCTTATGAAGTGGCGCGGGAAGCACGCGCGGTGGGCGTCAATTGGACGTTCGCGCCGATGGTGGACGTGTCGCGCGATCCGCGGTGGGGGCGCGTGATCGAGGGGGCGGGCGAGGATGCGTTTCTGGCGTCGGCGTTTTCGGCGGCGCGGGTGAAAGGCTACCGGCGCGGGGGCTTGGCGACGTCGGTCAAGCATTTCGTCGGGTACGGCGCACCAGAAGGTGGGCGCGACTATACAGGGACGGAGATTTCGACGCCGGAATTGTTCGACCGGTACCTCCCGCCCTTCAAGGCGGCGCTGGAGGCGGGCAGCGAGACGGTGATGGCCTCCTTCAACACCATCAACGGCGTACCGGTGACGATGAACCGAGCGCTTGTGACGGACCTTTTGAAGAAGCGGCTGGGGTTCGACGGGTTCGTCACCAGCGATTTCGTGGCGATCGGGGAACTCGTGAACCACGGCGTGGCGCGGGACCTGGAAGAGGCGAGTGTGCTCGCGTTCAAGGCCGGCATCGATTTCGACATGGCGAGTGGCGGTTATGACTTGTATCTAGCGCGCGCGGTGGCCGATGGGCGGATCAAGATGGCTGCCATCGACGACGCGGTGCGGCGCGTGCTGCGGGTGAAATACCGGCTTGGGCTGTTCGACCAGACAGCGGCTGAGTTCGACGGCCTTCCGCGTGCCGTGGACGAAGTCGCCGTGCGCCAGAGCGCGCGCGAGGTGGCGCGGGAAAGTTTCGTGCTGCTGAAAAATGAAAACGCGGCGTTGCCATTAACGTCGGCCACCGGGACGATTGCGCTGATCGGCGCGAGTGCGGACAGCGCGCAGCACGATCATTCGTGGTGGGGGCCGGCGGGGCATCAGAAGCCCGAGTCGGAGACGCTGCGGGCGGCGCTGGAAAAGCGCATGCGGCCGGGGCAGACGCTGCTGTTCGAGCCGGCGTTTGCCGATCCGTGCGGGCGGGACCTGAAGGATAAGCCAGCGGCAGTTGCGGCAGCAAAGCGCGCGGATGTCATCGTTTATAACGTAATCGAGGATTGCGAGATCCAAGGCGAGGGCGTTTCGCGCACAAAGCTGACGCTGTCGGGTCGGCAGCAGGAGATGCTCGATGCGCTGGCCGAGACGGGCAAGCCGATCGTGCTTGTTGTTGAGACGGGGCGACCGCTCGTGCTGGCGGAGGCGGACAGGCAGGCGGATGCGATTTTGATCGCGTGGCATCCGGGGACCGAGGGGCGCACAGCTCTGGCGGAAGTGCTCACCGGCGAGGTGGCGCCGTCGGGCAAGCTACCGATGACGTTTCCGCGTTCGGAGGGGCAGATTCCGATTTCCTATAACGTGCTGCCTACGGGGCGGCCGTGGACGGGGAGCCGGTACACAACGGGTTATGTGGATGAAAAGCAGACGCCGCTGTATCCATTCGGGCACGGGCTGACTTACACGACGTTTGCATTTGACGAGATCGTGCTGTCGGAGCCGAAGATGACGGTGCGTGGCGCGATCGACGTGGATGTCCGCGTGCGCAACACGGGATCGCGGGCGGGAGCTGAGGTCGTGCAGCTTTATACGCGGCAGCTGGTGGCGAGCCGGTCACGGCCGGTGAAGGAGCTGCGGGCCTTCGAGAAGATCACACTCAGACCGGGCGAGGCGCGCACGGTGCGGTTTCGCTTGCAGGCACAGGATCTGGGTTTTCACGACGACGCGGGGCGGTATCTCGTGGAGGCGGCGCCGTACAAGATTTTTGCTGGCGGGAGCTCCGACGCGGCGCTCGCAGCTGATTTGCTTGTTACCCGCGAGTGACGGCGAGGCGGGCGAGTTCGATCTTCGGACAGCGGTCCATAATCACCGTCAGGCCGGCTGCGGCGGCACGGCGGGCAGCCTCCTCGTTGACAACACCGATCTGCATCCACACGGCTTTGAGGCCAAGGCGGTCTTTGTTAGCAATCGCTTCCTCAACCACGTCGAGGGCGGCATCTGACGCGCGGAAAATGTCGACGATGTCGGCGGGGGCGGGGACATCGGTCAGCGTGGCATAGACCTTCTGGTCGAGAATTTTCTGACCGGCTTGGCCAGGGTTGATGGGGACGACGGTGTAGCCCTTGGTGATCAGACGTTCCATGACCCCGTAGACGGGGCGATCCGGTTTGGGCGAGGCGCCGACAACGGCGAAGACGCGGGCCGTCTGCAGAAGGTCCTTAAGTGCGGCATCGGTCGGGTTGGCGAAGGCCATGTCAGCAGCCCTTCCAGACGGGGTCGCGCTTTTCGAGAAACGCGCCGATGCCTTCAGCAGCGTCGGCCTTGAGCATGTTCTCGACCATAACCTTTGCCGCGTAGTCGTAAGCGGCGCTGAGCGGCATATCGATCTGCTCGTAGAAGGCCTTCTTGCCGATGGCGACGGTGAGTGGGGACTTGGAGGCTATGATGCGCGCCATTTCGAGGGCTGCGGCGTAGGCCTCGCCCTTGGGGACTACCCGATTGACGAGACCATATTCGGCGGCTTCCGCGGCGCCCATCATTTCGCCGAGCAGCAGCATTTCCATGGCGCGCTTGCGCGGCACGTTGCGGGCGAGCGCGACCATGGGCGTGGAGCAGAAGAGGCCGATGTTGACGCCGGGCGTGGCGAAGCGGGTGTCGTCCTCGGCAACGGCCAGATCGCAGGTGGCGACGAGTTGGCAGCCAGCGGCGGTAGCGATGCCATGGACGGCGGCGATCACCGGCTTCGAGCAGGCGACGATGGCCTGCATGAGTTCGGCGCAGCGCGTCATCGTCTCGGCGTAGAAAATACGGCCGCCGTCGGGGTCGGAGCGGTGGGCCGTCAACTCTTTGAGATCGTGCCCGGCGCAGAAGGCGGGGCCTTCCGCAGCAACAACGATAGCCGAAGTAGCGGGATCGCTGCCCAGCGTGGCCAGTTCGCCGTAAAGGGCCGCCATCATGGCAACGGACAGCGCATTGCGCTGCCCGGGCCGATCGAGAAACAGGACTGCGATGCCGGCCTCGACGCGGTCGACGCGCACCGGCGGCCGGTCAGAACCTGCGATTCCGCTCATCACTTCTCCCGGGTTTACTTCTTGTCGTCGGTTGCCGGCTCGGCGGCTGGAGGCGTGCCGCCGTCGGGCTGGCTTTCGCCAGAGCTATCAACGGTGAGCTTCTCCAGATCGGGCTGGTACTTCTTGACGACCTCGATGTTGGACTGGAACTGGAGCGGCTTGGCAGCAGCGATTTCCTGATTGAGATCTTCGATAACAAGCTTCTTGTCATCGTCGGGTATCGATGCATCGGCTTTGATGTTTTCCAACTCGAGCTTCATCTTTTCGACCGGGTCGGTGTAGTCGCCGGTTTTCGGATCGAGGCCGTCAAGGACGATCGAGATGTTGGCGCCGACGATTTCCATGTCGTTGAAGTCGGCGAAGCCATGCTTCTTGGCGATGTTGTCCAATTCGCCCTTCAGCGTGTCGTCCGGCTTATCGCCGCCCTCCAAGAGTTTCGCCGACAGGGGTTGCAGATCCTTCTGCGCGGCGATGAAGCCGCCGACCTGCTTGTCGGTCAACTCGATCTGCTTCAGCTCTTCAACGTCCTGCGCTGCCAGCGGGCCTGACCACGCGGCGGCCAGTGCGACGACGGCTGAGGCGAGCACTGCAAGCCCGCGGTTCATAGCGGTGAACGGAAGGCGTGGGAGTATCATGGGTGGTCTCCGGACGAGGAAGGACGAACGCTGTTTAGCTGGCGTGTCGAGGCGGTCTGATGACCCAGGACTAAGACCGTATTAAGGATGTTCGGGGCGCGGGAACAGAACACTCCCGACGCCGTGAGGTTCCAGCGCCGCGCGGCCCTGCTGTATGGTAACAAGATACCGCAAACTTGGTGACATAATACCGTACGTTATATTTGCCTGATTTTCTTGGCTCCTGGACGGCAGTTTGCTGGGATTCGATGGGATTGTCACTTGACGGGCGCGCTGCAAATCCCGTATTGCCGACCACATCCGGGCGCGAAGCCCGCGTGCGCCCCATCGGGCGTTACAATTGCTCCAGGCTGGAACTTGACACCATGAAAACCTACGTCGCCAAGCCCGGCGAGGTGGAAAAGGGTTGGATCGTGATTGACGCTGACGGTCTCGTCGTCGGCCGTCTCGCCGCCCTCATCGCCACGCGCCTCAAGGGTAAGCACAAGGCCATCTACACGCCGCACGTCGATTGCGGCGACAACGTCGTCGTTATCAATGCCGAGAAGGTCGTCTTCACCGGCAATAAGACAGTCGACAAAGTCTATTATCGCCATACCGGTTATCCCGGCGGCATCAAGGAAACGACGCCGAAGCGCCTGCTCGAGGGCAATTTCCCTGAGCGCGTCATTACCAAGGCCGTCGAGCGCATGTTGAAGCGCGGGCCGCTGCAGCGCCAGCTGATGCGCAATCTGCGCGTCTACAAGGGCTCGGAGCATCCACATACGGCGCAGAACCCGGCGAAAGTCGACGTCGCGTCGCTCAACCGTAAAAACTCGAGGGCCTAAGTCACATGGCAACCGAAGCAAAGACGCTGAGCGATCTCGGCGCCATCAAGACCGCAGCGCCCGCCGAGGCGCCGGTTCATGTGCAGAAGCTCGACAAGCTTGGCCGCGCTTACGCGACGGGCAAACGCAAGGACGCGGTCGCCCGCGTCTGGATCAAGCCCGGCAAGGGCACGATCACCGTCAACGAGAAGGACTACACCAAGTACTTCGCGCGCCCCGTTCTGCAGATGCTCCTGAAGCAGCCCTTGAACGCTGCCAGCCGGCTGACGCAGTATGACATCCGCGTGACAGTGGCTGGTGGCGGTCTCTCCGGTCAGGCCGGTGCGGTGCGTCACGGCATCTCCAAGGCGCTCACCTACTTTGAGCCGGAGCTGCGCGGCATTCTGAAGAAGGGCGGCTTCCTCACGCGCGACAGTCGTACCGTCGAGCGCAAGAAGTACGGCCGCATGAAGGCCCGCCGCAGCTTCCAGTTCTCGAAGCGCTAATCGGCTCTTCCCAACGTTTCGCAAACAGCCCGCTCTCCTCGAGCGGGCTGTTTGTGTTTTGCCCTTTGGCCGCCTTGCCGCGCCTTGCACAGGGTGCCACATAGCCCGTGTCATGTGGATCGCATATTGCTGCGATCAAATCTGGCTCATTCAGCCAGCCTTTGGAGAGTTGCGACATGGATCTGTTGGCAGGTGCCGGATCGATCATCGAGACCGTTGTTACCGATGTCGGACTGCTGCTTTCGCCGTCCTGGTGGCAGACGCATTGGGTGGCGCTGTTCAACATCTTGCTGATCGACCTGACGCTGGCCGGCGACAACGCTATCGTCGTCGGTATGGCCGCATCGAAGGTTCACCCGTCGATGCGCGCAAAGGTGATTTTCTGGGGGATCGCAGGCGCGGTGGTCTTGCGTATTATGTTCTCGGCGGTGGCGCAGCAGATGCTGCAGGTGATTGGCCTCACGCTGGCGGGGGGACTCTTGCTGCTGTTCGTCTGCTGGAAGATGTACCGGCAGATCATGGACGGGGAAGAGCACTCGATCGAAGACGTAGAGGCGGGGCTCGCCAACACGACGGCGACGGGCAGCGAAGTGCCGTTCTGGTCGGCGTTGTGGACGATCATTCTGGCCGATCTTTCGATGTCGCTTGATAATGTGCTGGCAGTTGCCGGTGCGGCGGGGGAATCGACGCTGGTGCTCGTGATCGGTCTGGCGGTGGCGATCATTCTGATGGCGGTGGCCTCGACTTACATCGCCAAGCTTCTGCATAAGTATCCCTGGATCGCCTGGGTGGGACTTGTCATCATTCTCTACGTGGCGCTCGACATGATCTATCGCGACAGCCACCATATCGCGTGTGCAGCATATAACGTCGGCTGCTCGGAGACGATCTGGCAGGGTTTCTTGCATCGGATCGGGCTTGGGCCGGGCGCTGGCGGCTAAGAGCAGCGGTATAGGGACCTGCAATGGCGGACGCGAAAGCGGTTTTCATCGATGGCGAGGCCGGTACGACCGGCCTACAGATTCGCGAGCGGCTGGCAGGCGAGCCTGCAGTGCGCGTCCTCTCTATTGCGGCCGACAAGCGCAAGGATGCGGGCGCACGCCAATCCTTAATGGCCGAAGCCGATCTCGTCGTGCTCTGCCTGCCGGACGATGCGGCGAAGGAGGCTGTGGCGCTGGCGAATGAACTGGGTGCAAAGGCGCCCAAGATTGTCGATGCGTCGACGGCACATCGCGTGGCGGCAGACTGGGTCTACGGTTTTGCGGAACTGGACGCGGATCAAGCCAACAAGATCCGCTCGGCCCAGCGCGTCGCCAATCCGGGCTGTTATCCGACGGGAGCGATCGCGCTGCTGCATCCCTTGGTGCAGACCGGTTTGATCCCGGCCGATTTCCCGGTGACGGTGAATGCCGTGTCGGGATACTCCGGTGGCGGTAAGTCCATGATCGAAACCTACGAGCCGGTGCGGACGGCGCCGAACTTCGAGCTGTATGCCTTGGGGCTGGAGCACAAGCACGTCCCGGAACTGATGGCGTACACGGGGCTGACGCGGCGGCCGATCTTTGTGCCGTCGGTCGGCAATTTCCGGCAGGGAATGCTAGTGTCGATTCCGCTGCATCTCGACCTTCTGCCGGGCAGAACCGGGGTGGCCGATCTCGCGGCGGCGCTGGAGCGCCACTATGCGGGCGCGAAGTCGGTCCGCGTCGTCGAGGGGGCCGCGGACAAACTCACGCGGCTCGAACCGGAGGCGCTGAACGGCAGCGACAATCTGGAACTGTTCGTCTTCGGCAAGCCCGGGCTGAACCACGCTGTGCTGGTCGCGCGGCTAGATAATCTGGGCAAAGGTGCGGCCGGCGCGGCGGTGCAGAATATCAAGCTCATGCTGGGCGTGGCGTAACGCCCGCCTTATTGCGCAGCGGACTCGCCAGTCTTCGACAGACCTTGAAGCGCTGCTTCGTCGACATAGTCGGACTGCATGTCGACGATGAATGGCAACCGATAGCCTGAGACGCGGACCTTCACCCATGGCGCGTGAACGGATTGGAGCATGCCGGGCGTGGAGCGGCCTTCGCGGTAGCCGACAGCGAGAATGGACGTGCGGGCGTGCCGCTGGGCTGGCGTCAGTAAAGCCGCCGTCTTGATGGTGACCGTGGTGGCATCGCCATGCATGGCGGTGACGTAACAGCGTGCGAAGATATGCATGATTGCCGCGAGAACTAGTGCTGCGATGCTGGCGGCGAGCAGGACTGGGTCTGATTGCTCGCTTGAGAGAACCCGAGCCATCCGGCGCCTGCCAAGCCACCAAGCGTAAACAGCGCATAGAGCACTTTGACTTTAAGTGCCTGGACTCCGTTCACCACGATGCGATTGCCGGCAATCGGCGTTCCGTCGGGGGCGGCGATCGTATCGGCCAACAACGTGAGGCCGAGCTGTTCGGCTTTGCGGCGTGCGGCGGGGGCCTTCACGCGTAGAGCACCGTCGATGACGAGGGGGATCGTCCAGCGGTCGTCGCGGTGTTTGAGAACCACGGCGGCGACTGCGATTTTGTCGTTTCCGACGCTGCGTGTGCCCCAGTTTTCGATCAACAGGCCGTCGTAGTCGCACAGCGGTTTGGACCAGGCACGCTGACCCAGCAGGTCCACCGATTTGACGTGGACCATCATGTCGTCGATTTCCACGTCGACCTTGCGCAGGGCTTCATTGGCGGCGGGCCACAGCCAGCCGGCAACGCCGAAGACGAGGAAGAGCAGGAGGGCTGCCACCGCGAGGGTGCGGTTGGCAAGATCGTCGCCATGCCACGGGCTCAGTGGATCGGCCCATGCGTAGAGCACGGAGGTGCCAAGGATTGTCCAGAAGAGCGAAAGGAAGACGGTGGGGATGACCTGGGCGGGGCCGGTCTTCAGTGAAAACGTCACAGGCCGCGATTTCAGCGGAACGTCTAGCGGAAATTTGTCCGGCGTCGCGCTGAAGATGCTCACGAATGCCTCTGCCGTTGCGGTTATTGGCCTGGTGACATCAGCAGTTTGAGGTGAGCGGCGCTATCTCACAAGCGACACTTGACCGGCCGTAGCATGGCGTACGAGCCAGAGGTGGCGGACGGCTAACGCCAGCACGATGGCCGCGAAGCCCTGGTGGGCGATGCCGAGGCCGATTGGAACAGCATGCAGGAGCGTGACGATGCCCAGCGCCATCTGGGCCAGCAGACCGGCGGCCAGCAGCGCGGCCGAGGAGCGGATTTCGCCGCTGGCACCAGCGCGCAAGATTGAAATGCAATGCCAAATCCCGAGCGCCACGACGATGTAAGCGACGAGGCGGTGATTGAATTGCACGGTAACCGCGTTCTCGACGAAGTTCAGGAACCAAGGCGTCAGCGCAAAGAGGCCGCCGGGTATGATCTGGTCATTCATGAGCGGCCAGGTGTTGTAGGCAAGGCCCGCCTTTAGACCGGCTACGAAGGCGCCGAGTGCCACCTGGGCGAAGACGATAACCACAATCAGAGCCGATTGTGCCGGCGCATTTGCTGGCACAGGGCCGCCGGTTGCGGGTTCGGTGCGCAGGTCCATGGCGAGCCAGACGAGCAGGCCAAGGATGAGGAAGGCGACGGAGAGGTGAAGGGCTAAGCGGTAGTGGCTGACGTCGATGCGGTCAACGAGGCCGGACGACACCATGTACCAGCCGATGGCGCCCTGCAGGCCGCCCAGAGCGAGGACGCCCAGATATTTCGGCAGCGCGCCGGGACGAAGCATGCCGCGCAAAGCAAAAAAGGCCAGCGGAAGCGCAAAGGCGAGGCCGATGATGCGGCCGAGGAAGCGGTGGCCCCACTCCCACCAGTAGATGAATTTGAATTCCTCGAGCGACATACCCTTGTTGACGATCTGGTACTCGGGGATCTGACGGTACTTCTCCAGCGCTTCCATCCAATGGGCTTCGGTGAGCGGGGGAATGGCGCCCAAAATCGGCTGCCATTCCGTGATGGAAAGGCCGCTGTCCGTCAGGCGCGTGGCGCCGCCAACGATGATCATCAAAAGGACCAGCACCGAGATGGCGGCGAGCCACGCCTGTACCACCCGGTCTGCGTCCGATCGATCCATGGCCACGGCGGCATTCGCCATATGAGGCACCTCGCTTGACTCCCAACGCGCATCTGATAGCCGCTTCAGCCGGGTGCAAGCAATGCAATCCAGCATCCATGGACGAGACGTAACAGCACCATTAGCTTAGGATCGCGCATGACACCTCGTACCCGCAAACTCGTCGGCGCCATTCTTCTACTCGTCGTGATCGCCGTCTATTCGCTCGCCGCGATGCTTGCGGCGGTCATCCTTCAGATCAACGAAGCCAACAAGTCGGTGGAGTTGCTTTATTACGTCGTGGCCGGGCTGCTGTGGGTGCTGCCTGCGGGTCTGATTATCCAGTGGATGCAAAAGCCCTGAACCGGCTCACGCGGCGGCCGGAGCGCCCAAGAGCCGCTTGGCGGCATCGCGCAGCGCGAACGGCGCACCCGACATGAAGACCTTTACGAAGCGCGTATCCTGATAGTCGCCGTTGAGGGAGACGCGCGGCAAGGCCGTCAGCCGGTTCCGGTGGCGGGCGTGGATCAAGCCTTTGCGTGTCGTCACGGCGGTGTCGACACCGGCTTCGGACGCCAGGCGGAACTCGCGTTCGCCGGCGGCGGTGGGATCACCATAGGGGAAGCTGAAGTGGCGGCAGGGGCGGCCCAGTTCATGTTCGAGGGTGGCGATGCTCTCTTCGATCTCGGCGCGGGCGCGGTCCTCCGGCAGCTTGGCAAGGGCATAGTGGCCGTTGGTGTGGGCGCCGAAGGAGATAAGAGGGTCGCGTGCCATTTCGCGGATCTCGTCCCAAGTCATGAGCAGATCGCGGGCGAGCGCTGGTCCGTTGACGCTGTGGGTGCGAGCCACTTCGGATACGGCGGCGCGGGCGGCATCCTCTTCCATGCCGCGCAAATACCAGTAGATGTCGTGGAACGCGCGCTCTTTGCCTGAAACGGTCGCCGTCTCATAATGGCGTAGTCCGCCGGCAATTGTCATTTCGATGCGGTTGGCGCGGCGAATGGTTTCTTCCAGGACGAGCCACCAGAGGTCCGCCTTGCCTTCGGGAAAGTGGGCGGGGACAAAGACGGTGAACGGAAGACCGAATTTGCGAAAGACCGGCAGAGCGTAATCGCGGTTGTCGCGATAGCCGTCGTCGAAGGTAAAGCAGGCAAAAGGGCGCTCAGCGTTCGCGGAGTTGAGGCGGGCGGCCACGTCATCTAGACTGATGACGTCGAAGCCAGCGGCCAAGACTTCATCCAGAACCGCTTCTAAAAAATCGGGGGTGATCTTCAAAATACGGTTGGGTTCGAAATCCTGCGGGGGCTCGGGACGTACGTGGTGCAAGGTAAAGATCACGCCGGCGCCCGCTGTCAGCGGCGCAAGTATGGTATCGGCGCGTGCATAGTGCAGCGCGGAAAGTGCAGCCTTGATGAGCGACGTTGTCTTCCGGCTCATTACTTGTGGCCTATTGCGTGCGGATCAGGAGCGCACACGGGTGTGGCGTCCGGACCCGACCATGCAATCCCCGTGCTAGCCTGGACACGACCAGTGCCGGACGCGCGAGGGATCGGCGTAGCGTTAATGAATGATTAATAGCTGAGCGTGGTTCAGCCGGCAGCAGCTGCGGCCGGGCGTCCGGTGCGAACAATGCGCTGGCCAGGCACGGCAACCATCTGGCGATCGTAGCGGACAAGGTCAATCTCCGCGACTTCGAAGCCCAGGTAGCTGCCTGGCGGGTCGCGCAGCACGGTGCCGATTCGTCCGGGATCGGCGACCACAACGCCGCAATCGACGCGGCCTTCAATGGCCTCGAAAAATGCGCGGGCGGATGCGTAGCGCCCAGCAACCAAGACCTGCTCGTAGGCTTCGTCGAGGGCATCAAGGATCAAATTGAGACGATCGGGGTCGAGTTCGGGCGCGACGCCTTCGGCAAAGGTGCCAGTGGTGATGATGTGCGCGTCGCTTCCCGGCAGACGGCGAATGATCTGCTCGAAGCTGGCACCGCCGTGCAGGAGTTCGGCGAGGCCCGGTCCGGCGGGGAGCGAGAGTGTGTGGGCGATGCCGTCGCCCTCGGGCGACCAGTCGACCAGGATGGCGCTGGCGCCCATTTCGGCCAAGGCCTTTGCCAATTCGATGGCGTGGCTGCTGACGCCCATCATATCCGTTTCGCCGGAGACCATGGTGCGATAGCCAGCTCCGTCCGCGCGCGAGGCGACGCGGCGGGCCAGTGCCCCAATGGTGCTGACGCGCGTGACATCAGCTTCCGTTAGCGGCGCTGGTTCTTCATTTTGGGCCGCAACTGTTGGCGCTGCCTCGCGGACGCCAGCGGTGGTCGAAAGCGGAACCGATCTTGGTGCGGCCTGACGCGACGGCATGGGTTCTGTCAGAGCGTCGAGTTCTTCTTCGTCGAGATGCGGGCGCGGGACCGAATTGCGGTGGCCGGCAGGCGGCGGCGAGGACGGCGTGAGCATAGGTTCCTTGCGCGCGGCGGTCCGCGCGGGTGCGGTCGACCGCGCCGCTGTGGCCGTCGCG
>VYKW01000448.1_pt1 | contig 14692 bp, 15 predicted proteins | sample 5114451 | NCBI WGS metagenome assembly VYKW01 (sample SAMN12291784, study PRJNA351875) | freshwater metagenome | isolation source: freshwater lake | place: USA: Michigan, Gull Lake | collected 2013-08-08
TCCGCATCCTTCAAGCCCCGCTCCCAGCCCACGCCACGGCAGCCGCCGGCGCGCCCACCCGCAAGCCCGCGGTCCCGCCCGCGGCAACCACCAACGACGACCCCCTCGCCCGTGCGCTGGCCCGCATGGAAGCCGGCATCAAAGCCGCATCCGCCCGCACCTGACCCCCGCTGAACCGCCGGATTACCGGCTATTCAGTTGGCATTCAGCCGCTTTTTGCCTTAATGCGGCAGTGACTGCGTGTTACGGCCCTGGAGACCATCCAAAAGCAAGCCGGACCCGCCAAGCCGGACCCTACGGAACGGGATCGATCAGGAGCCTCGCGTGAAGACCTTCCTCAACAAATTCAAAATCAACCGCCGCGCCGGCCTGGCGCTCGCTCTGGCCGGAAGCGCAGCCTTGGCCGCCACAGCGGGCCCGCTTCTCGCCGCCCCAGGCGACGGCCCCACCGAAGTCGCCGTCGAAGCGCTGATGAACCAGCCCGAACTGCCCGACCTCATCATGGGCAACGCCGACGCCAAGGTGACCGTCGTCGAATACGCCTCGATGACCTGCGGCCACTGCAAAAACTTTCACACCAAGATCCTGCCGGAACTGAAAACCAAATACGTCGACACCGGCAAGGTCCGCTTCATTTTCCGCGAGTTCCCTCTAGATCCGCGCGCGTTTGCAGCCTCCATGCTCGCCCGCTGCGCCGGCGGCGACAAAACCCTGCCGATGATCGGCGCCCTCTTCGAAACGCAGGCCGATTGGGCCTACGTTAAAGAAAACCCTACGCCCAAGCTGTTCGAAATCGCAAAGCAGGCCGGCTTTACTCAGGAAAGCTTCGATAAGTGCCTGACCGATCAGGCCCTTCTCGACAAACTGACCGCCATCCGCACCCGCGCCGCCGAAACCTTTGGCGTCAGCGCCACGCCGTCCTTCTTCATCAACGGCAAGAAACTCACCGAGCCGCCGACCGTTGAAGGCTTCGACAAAACCCTGGAACCGCTTCTGAAATGAGGCTGCGCGCGGCACGAGGCCCTTCTCTGAAAATCCTCGTGCCGCTCACCGCGGCCCTCATACTTGCGGCCTGTTCAAACTCCGGCGCGCCCGCCATCGGCGGCTCGTCCGTCAACACAGCCTCCACGGCCGACAGCCCCGCCGGTTACAATCCACTCACCGACACGCCCGACCCCACCGCCGGTGCGCGCCAGATCATCGAAAATCCGTCGTTATCTGAGGTCCTCCCGCCCGGCTCCGATCTGCCCGAGATGAGCCTCGGCCGCGCCGACGCTCCGGTTACGATCATCAAGTACATGTCTCTCACCTGCCCGCATTGCCGCGCCTTCCATCGCGACGTCTTCCCGCAACTCAAGCGCGAATACATCGACACCGGCAAAGTCCGCTTCGTCCTGCGGGAATTCCCCATCGGCAAAAGCTCCGGCACCGCCACCATCGCGCTGCGCTGTGCCGCTCCCGACAAATATTTCGCCCTCTACGCCAAGTACCTGGAACAACAGGCCTCCTGGGTTGCGCAGGAGGTCCGCCTCGACGCCATTTTTGCCGTCGCACAACAGGTGGGGGTAACGCGCTCTCAGTTTGATCAGTGCTTGCAGAATCAGCCCATGATTGACGGGTTGAAGCGCGTAAAGGACCGTGGCCGCACGCTCGGCATTATCGGCACACCAAATTTCTTTATCCAAAACAAGCGGATAAAGAGCACGCTGACGATGGCCGAGATTCGCAAAGAGGTGGACCCGCTCCTCGGCGGACCGCCGGCCGCGACGGCAAACGCGGCCACCGCGCGCTAAAACCGGCAGCGTTGATCGGGCGCATTGGCGTCCGCTGTACAATGCCGATGCTCGCATGACGTTTCCCGCGCCCATCTGAGACCGCACCGAAATGAAGATCAACCGCCTGAGGCTCTTGGGCTTCAAATCGTTCGTCGAACCGACCGACCTTGTTGTCGAAGCCGGCTTGACCGGCGTTGTCGGACCGAACGGCTGCGGCAAATCTAATCTGCTCGAAGCCCTCCGTTGGGTCATGGGCGAGACATCGCACAAGTCCATGCGCGCCGCAGCCATGGACGACGTGATCTTCTCGGGCACCAACACCCGCCCCGCCCGCAACTCCGCCGAAGTCACGCTCTTCCTCGACAACGCCGAACGCAAAGCCCCCGCCGAGTTCAACGATCACGACATCATCGAAATTACACGCCGGATCGAGCGCGAAGCCGGTTCCGCCTACCGCATCAATGGCAAAGAAGCCCGCGCCCGCGATATCAAAATTCTTTTCGAGGATGCCGCTACCGGCGCTCGCTCGCCAGCCCTCGTGCGCCAGGGCCAGATCTCCGAGATCGTCAACGCCAAGCCCGAACACCGCCGCCGCGTTCTCGAAGACGCCGCCGGCATCGCCGGTCTGCACAGCCGCCGCCACGAAGCCGAATTACGTTTGAAGGCCGCCGAGAACAACCTCGCGCGCTTGGGCGACATCATGGGCGGCCTGGCCTCTCAGATTGAAAGCCTGAAGCGCCAGGCCCGTCAGGCGCGCCGCTACAAGGAACTCTCAACCGACATCCGCCGCACCGAAGCCCTCGTCTTCCATCTCTCTTGGGCCGAAGCGCAAGCACTCGTCGATCAAGAAGAGAAAAACCTAGCCGACGCCACCACGCGCCTCGGCCTCGCCACCGAAGCCGAATCCAAGGCGCTGCGCGCCGAGGCCGAACTCGCCGAACACATGCCGCCCTTACGCGAAGGGGAAGCGGTGAAAGGCGCCGCCCTCGGCCGCCTGAAGATCGAACAGGAAACGTTCGAGAAGGAAGCCGAGCGCGCCCGCCAGCGCACCAATGAACTGACCAACCGTCAGACCCAGTTGGAAAAGGACATCGCGCGCGAAACCCACGCCATCACGGAAGCGCGCGACGTGCTGGCCCGCCTTGATAAGGATCTGGCGTCCCTCGTCGAAGCAGAAAGCGGCGCCGCCGCCGCGGAAGAAAAAGCCTCCGCTGAACTCACCGACATTGAACAGAAACTCGACGCCGCCGAAAAAGCGCTGGCCGACATCACACACCGCGCCGCCGAACAGCGAGCCCGCCGCCGCGCGCTCGAAACCGCCGTCAGCGAACGTCGCGACGCCATTGCCCGCCTCGAAAAGCAAGCCGCATCGCTTGAAGCACAAACGCGCGAAATCCAAGGCCGCGCCCCCGATGTCGTCCTCCTGCAGGAGACGACCGAAAGAGGCCAAATCCTCACCGAGCGTTCAGCGAGCCTCGAACGCGACATCCACGAAGCCGAACAGCAGGTCACGGCCGCGGCCGAAGCGGCCAACAAACACCGCGACGAAGCCGCCTCCGCGCGCCTCCTGCTTTCCACGCTCAAGACCGAGCGCGAAACGCTCGCCAAACTTCTAATCCCCGTTCGCGACGACGACCTCCCGCCGATCGTCGACAGCATCTCCGTCACGCCGGGCTACGAAGCAGCCCTCGGCGCCGCCCTCGGCGAAGATCTGACCGCTCCCGTGGCGGACGACACGCCGGTCCACTGGCGCCTCCTGCACATCGACAACACGATCGACGCCGCCCTTCCAGCAGGCGTCGAACCGTTGGGCCGCTACGTCGATGGCCCGCCCGAACTGCAGCGCCGCCTCTCGCAGATCGGCGTGGTTCCCCAGGAAAGCGGCCTCGATCTCCAAAAGCATTTGGCCGCCGGCCAGCGCCTCGTCAGCGTCGAAGGCGATCTGTGGCGGTGGGACGGCTACGTCGCCGCCAGTGGCGGCGCCACGCTGGCCGCCCAGCGCTTGGCCGAACGCAACCGCATGGCCGAAATCGAGGAGCGCGAAAATCTCGCGCGCGCCGCCGCCAGCACCTTGCTCAACGCTGAGGCCAGCGCCGTCGAAGCGCACGCCGCCGCCCAAAACGTCGAACGCACCCTGCGCGCCGACTGGCGCAAGACGCAATCGGATCTCAACGAAACCCGCAATCGCCTCGCCGTCATCGAAAAACAGGCCCGCGAAACCGAAGCCAAACTCGCGGCCGTCGCCGAGGCCAAGGACCGCCTCGCGGCCGATCTCGCAGAAGCCCGCACGCGCCTCAACGGGACCGAAGCCGCGCGCGACGAAGAATCCAAATCCGAAAATCTCGAACCCGTCGCCAACGCGGCGCACGAAACTGCGCAGGCCGCCCGCCGCTCAGCCAGCGAAGCCCGCGGTAAACTTCAAGCCTTCCGCCGTGAACGCCAGCTCAATACCGAACGCCAAACATCTGCCCGCGCCGACCGCGATCGCTGGACAACCCGTCAGAGTGGCGCCGAGCAACAGATCAAGGCGCTCGAAGAACGCCTCGCCGAGACCCGCGCCGAACTTGAAACCCTGGCCGACCTGCCGCAGAAAATCGCCGAACGCCGCTCGGCCATCCTCTCTGCCATTAGCGCTGCCGAAGCCGACCGCCAGTCCGCCGCCGATAAATTAGCGCTGGCCGACACCGCGTTGCGCGAAGCCGTCCAAGCCATGCGCGCCGCGCAGGCTCAAGTGTCGGAGGCCCGCGAAGGCCGCGCCCGTATCGAAGCCAAATTGGAAAACGCCCGCGCCCGCCGCCAGGAGGAGGGCCGCCGCATCCGCGAAACCTTCGAAGTCGCCCCCGAAGCGTGCCTCTCGCTCGCCGGCGTCGAACCGGGTGCTGCCCTCCCGGCCCTGATCGACATCGACCGCCAGCTCCAGCGCCTCAAGGGCGACCGCGAGCGCCTCGGCGGCGTAAATCTCCAGGCCGACGACGAGTTGACGGTTCTACTTGAGCAAATCACGTCCATGGAGACCGAAAAGGCCGACGTCGAGCAGGCCGTCGCCAAGCTGCGCGCCGCCATCGGCCAGCTGAACCGCGAGGGCAAGAAGCGCCTCGAAGAGGCCTTTGTTACCGTCAACGGCCACTTCCAGCGCCTCTTCACCACCCTCTTTGGCGGCGGCGAAGCCCGCCTCGAAATGGTGGAATCGGAGGAAGATCCCCTCGAAGGCGGCTTGGAAATCATCGCCAAGCCCCCGGGCAAGAAACCGGCAACCCTCTCACTTCTATCCGGTGGCGAGCAGACGCTGACCGCTTTGTCGTTGATTTTCGCGGTCTTTTTGACCAATCCCTCACCGATCTGCGTGCTCGACGAAGTCGATGCACCACTCGACGACGCCAACGTCGACCGCTTTTGCACTCTGATGGAAAAGATGTCGACCGAGACTGCCACCCGGTTCCTGGTCATCACCCACCATCCCATGACCATGGCCCGCATGAACCGCCTCTTCGGCGTCACCATGTCCGAGCGCGGCGTCTCCCAGCTCGTCTCCGTCGACCTAGAAACCGCCCGCTCCTTCCGCGAAGCGGTTTAAGTCGCCACTTCCAGCCAGCGCGCCGCAGGCGTGTCGGAAGCGACAAAATAAAGAGCCTCCCTGCGCGGTTTCGCCATACCCTTGACCCGAAAGGCCACAGTCGCCCTTTCTTGACACCCCAAAGCCCCCCTCATATGGTGCGGCGCGCTCGAAAACCTTCGCGTTTTCGGCGGTTTCCCGGTGAGGAATCCGATGTCGGACCCAGACCATGGGGCTACCCCTGAAAAAGGGAATCTAAGCCCTGAGGATATTGCTGAGTTCAAACGGCGGGCCTCTGAGCTGGGGACACGTATCGACAGTGTCCAGGCCGAGAAACAGGCCGAAATCGAGGAGCAGCAGGACCGGGCCAACCGCTCGCGCGGCATGGCCTACGGGTTGAGAATGTCGACCGAACTTGTAGCGGCCATCCTGGTCGGCGGGTTTATGGGCTACATGCTCGACACGTGGCTGGGGACGATGCCCTGGCTGTCGCTAGTGTTCATCATGTTGGGTTTCAGTGCTGGCGTCCTCAATATCCTGAGGACCTTCCAGCGGATGCAGGCCGATATTGAAGCCCAGAAGGGTTTCACCATCGGGAAGTCCGTGCCAGAAAACGACGCAGACGACCGATAAACGACCACAAGAACCGGGGTAAGGGACGTGGCAGCAGAGCACGGGGCACAGGGCGGCGGCGGAATGCCGGACCCCATCCATCAGTTCGAGGTCAAGCGCCTCTTTCCCCTCGAAATCTTCGGCGTTGACGCCACCTTCACGAACTCGGCCCTGTTCATGGTCGCCGGCGTGATCCTCTCCTTCGGCCTCCTCATGTATGCCTCGCGCGGACGCTCGCTCGTCCCCAACCGCATGCAGTCGATCGCCGAAAGCCTGTACGAGTTTGTCGCCGGCATGGTCCGCGACAGCATGGGCGAGCAGGGCATGAAATTCTTCCCGCTCATCTTCACCTTCTTCATGTTCATCCTAACCTTGAACATGCTGGGAATGATCCCCGGCTTCTTCACCGTCACCAGCCAGCTCTGGGTCACGGCCGCCCTGGCGCTCCTAGTATTCCTCACCGTCATCGTCGTCGGTTTCGCCAAGAATGGCCTTGGGTTTCTGAAGCTTTTCGTGCCCGACGGCGTGCCGATCTACGTGCTGCCGCTAGTATCGCTGATCGAAGTCATCTCGTTCTTCTCGCGCCCCTTGAGCCACTCGCTGCGTCTCTTTGCCAACATGCTGGCAGGACACATCACGCTCAAGGTCTTCGCCGGCTTCATCATCATGCTGCTCGGCGCCGGCGGTGCGGCATCCGCGATTGCCCCCTTGCCGCTGCTCGCGGTCTTGGGCATTACCGCGCTCGAGTTCCTCGTCGCATTCCTGCAGGCCTACGTCTTCACGATGTTGACCTGCATGTACCTCAACGACGCCCTGCATCCGGGCCACTAAAACCTGGCCGCAGAGCATCAACACCACTTCACGATCAACCATAGGGAGAGAGTTATGGATCCTCAGTCGGCTAAGTATATCGGTGCGGGCATCGCCGCCCTCGGCATCGGTATCGCTGCCATCGGCGTTGGCAATCTGTTCGGCCAGTTCCTTCAGGGCGCGCTGCGCAACCCGTCGGCTGCTGATGGCCAGTTCGGCCGCCTCATCTTCGGCTTCGCCGTGACGGAAGCTCTGGGCATCTTCGCCCTCGTCGTCGCGTTCCTGTTGCTGTTCACCTGATTTGCAAGACGCCGGGACGCTCAAAGTCTCCCGGCCTCTTATCTAACCTATGGGTAGTCCATCGGGCCGGCTGCAAAGCCGGTCCGCTTGGCGCCCCAGCGAAAATCTTTCCCTGGCCCACACATCCGTGGCCGGTGACCTCAAGGCCATTTTTTTAATAAGGCCAGACCAATGACCGAGCCCGTCACCACGGGAACTGCAGTTCCGACCGGCACCGCCAACAAGGTGTTCCCGCCGCTCGATCCCACGACGCTCGCGCCCCAGCTCGTCTGGCTAGCGATCACGTTCGTGGCGCTCTATTTCCTGCTCAAGAAGATCGCCATCCCGCGCATCGGCGGCGTCATTGAGGAGCGCCAGAACCGCATCCAGCGCGACATCGACGCGGCTGAAAAGCTGAAAGACGAAGTCGACGCGGCCATGAAGGCCTACGAAAGGTCCCTCGCCGACGCTCGCGGCAACGCCACGGCAATCGCACGCTCCAATCACGAAAAGCTCGTCGCCGAGACGGACCGCGAACGCGCCGCCGTCGAAGCCGCGACCGCCAAGAAACTGGCCGATGCCGAAGCCCGCATTGCCGCGACGAAGGACAAGGCGCTCGCCAGCGTCGGCGAAATCGCTTCCGAAATCGCAGGCCCAGTCATCAAGCAGCTGACCGGCAGAGACGTCACCGCCGATGAAGTCAAGCGCGCCCTCAATCCCGGCGCCGGAGAGTAACGCCATGATCGCCGACATCGTAATGGCCAACCTGCTCGACCCGAAGGACACCTACTTCTGGACCGCGCTCGCCCTCATCGGCTTTTTCGCCATCCTGATGTACTTCAAGGTGCCCGACACGGTTGGCAAGTCGCTTGATGCCCGCGCCGAGGCGATCCGCAAGGAACTTGACGACGCCCGCCGCATGCGCGAAGAGGCCCAGCAGCTGCTCGCCGACTACCAGCGCCGCAGTAAGGAAGCCGAGGAAGAAGCTAAGGAAATCGTCGCCGCCGCCAAGCGCGAGGCCGAAACCCTGGCCGCCGAGACCAAGAAGGCGCTTGCCGAAACGCTCGAACGCCGCACCAAGTCGGCCGAAGAAAAGATCGCCCGCGCCGAAGCCCAGGCTGTCAGCGAAGTCCGCTCCGCGGCCGTCGACGTAGCGCTTGCCACGGCCGAAAAGATCATTCGCACGAAGGTCACGGGCGCCGATGCCGATGCGCTCATCGCCAGCAGCATCAGCGATCTCAAGGGCCGCCTGAACTGACGGGCGCCTGACGAACGAAAACGATCAAGGCCGGGTTCGCCCCGGCCTTTATTCTTTATTGTTGTCTGCGCTGTATGCAGCGCCGCCCGTCTCAGCCGGCCCCCGGCACCGTGCGCTCGAACGCGACGTAAACCTGATAGTCGCCGGGCCGCGACCCTTCCGTTAGATCGAACGTCACCGTGCGCACCGTCGAGAAATATCCGATCGGATTTTCCAGGCTCACATTCACATCGACGGTCATCTTGTCGTTGACGACGCGCGCACGCTTCTCATCCGTCACGAAGACGGAAACCGGCAGCGTGATCGGCCCCGGCCGGCCCTTCGGCCCAAGCAGAATACGGCCCGAGAAACCATACTTCACCGTCACGCGGCCAGGCTCCACCGAGCACTCGCGCGCCGTCTTGGTGATCTCGCCGCGATGCATGACGGCCATCCCGTCGCCCACCCGGCCCTGCTCGTAGATCGTCACGAAGTTGTCCCGCGGCCACGGCACGAATTTCGGGCACCCACCCGAGACCTCGATGCCGCCCGTCGACAATCCCGCTTCCCCGCTCTGCGCGGCCGCCAGCAATTGCTCTTCGCTGACCGCGCCGGTCTCGGTCTTGGCGGAGTTGCCGCCCATAATTCCCGAGCCAAGACCCGATGTGATCGAGGATAGACCGCATCCACCAAGGAGGCTGACGGCCCATAGCGACACGGCGAGCTTCAAAGCCCGTTGTGATGCCATAGGGATCGATTGCGTCATTGCGTGCCCATCCGCATAATGCTGGCGCGTGAAGGACCGCGCCGGACGGGTTGGCCATAAGCCTCCGCCGCCACGGGGCCACCCGCGTCATGATTCGAACTGTACCACCCCGCCGTCCGCGGGGACAATTCCGTAACGGCGTCTATCCGCCACTGAAAAACCAGGACCCCGCACGCGATGTCGGATACGCCACAGACCGGATTAACCACACTCCCGCGCCTCGACGTTCTGCTGGCCGCGCCACGCGGATTCTGCGCCGGGGTCGACCGTGCCATCCAGATTGTCGAACTCGCGCTGGCCAAATACGGCGCTCCCGTCTACGTGCGGCACGAGATCGTTCATAACCGCTTCGTGGTCGATGCTCTCAAGGCAAAAGGTGCCGTTTTTGTGGACGAGCTGTCCGACATTCCAGCCACCTCCCAACCCGTGATCTTTTCGGCACACGGCGTCGCCAAGGCCGTGGTCGAGGACGCCAAGCACCGCAATATGTTCGCCCTCGATGCAACCTGCCCGCTTGTCTACAAGGTGCACATCGAAGCCCAGCGCCATTTCCTCGAAGGCCGCGAAATCATCCTTGTCGGTCATAAAGGCCACCCCGAAGTCGAAGGGACTATGGGGCAACTCCCGGACGGCGCGGTCCGTCTCATCGAAACCGCCGCCGGCGCGCGTTCCTTCCAACCCAAAGATCCCACGAGGCTCGCCTTCGTCACCCAGACGACTTTGTCGGTCGATGATACCGCCGAGATTGTGACAATTCTCAATGAGCGCTTTCCCGGCATTGCTGGCCCCATGAAGGAAGACATCTGCTACGCGACCACAAATCGCCAGGCTGCCGTCAAGGCGATCGCGCCGAAGCTCGATTGCCTCCTCGTCATCGGCGCACCCAACTCGTCGAATTCCGTCCGCCTCGTCGAGGTCGCCGAGCGCGCCGGCTGCACAAACGCCGCCCTCATCCAGCGCGCCGCCGATATGCCCTGGCAGCGCCTAGACGGTGTGCGCACGCTCGGCATCACGGCCGGCGCTTCCGCCCCCGAACAACTCGTCAACGAAGTCATCGACGCTCTCAAAACGCGCTTCGACGTCCACGTCGATATCGTTTCCACCGCGACGGAAAACATCGCTTTCAACGTGCCCCGCGAATTGCGCGACGTCCGCACACCCGGCTCCACCTCGTCGCTAAGCCCCCAAAAGCCCGCCCAGCCGGTATGATACCTCCAAGCGGAATGTTCGACGTGCCGTCGAACATTCCGCTTGGAGGTATCCGCGCGCGGGGCTGGCGGGGCGGCCGGGCGCAAGTACAGACTCATACCGGCGAGCGGCCGCCGGTTCATAGGTCAACGAATTCGCTCGCCGGTATGAGATCAACGTATGGCCGTCTACACTGAAGTCACCGACGATGACCTGTCGGCCTTTCTCGCGCGCTACGATGCCGGCAGCCTCGTCGGCTACAAGGGCATTGCCGAAGGCGTCGAGAACACCAACTATCTCGTCCAGACCAGCAAGGCCCGCTTCATCCTCACCCTCTATGAGAAGCGCGTCGCTCCGCAAGATTTGCCGTTCTTTCTAGGACTGATGGAACACGTCGCCGACCGTGGCGTCTCGTGTCCACGGCCGGTCCACGCCAAGGATGGCACCATCCTCTCCCAACTCGCCGGCCGCACTGCCGCGATGGTCACCTTTCTCGATGGCTTCTCCGTCAAGAAGCCGCGCGCCGACCACTGCCTTAAGCTCGGCCGTGCGCTGGCCCAGTTCCACCTCGCCGCGGCGGATTTCACTCAAGCGCGCCAGAACGCCCTCGGCGAATCTGGCTGGCGGCCCCTCTTTGAAAAGTTTCGCGCAAGAGCCGATGATATCGTTCCCGGCCTGCAGTCCTTGATCCACGACGAACTGCTGCTGCTCGACGCCTCCTGGCCGAAGGTGCTTCCCTCAGGCGTCATCCACGCCGACCTCTTCCCCGACAACGTCTTCTTCCTCGGCGACGAACTCTCCGGTCTCATCGACTTCTATTTCGCCAGCAACGACGCACTCGCCTACGACGTCGCAATCTGCCTCAACGCCTGGTGCTTTGAGCAGGACTACGCCTTCAACCTCACCAAGGGCCGCGCGCTCCTCGAAGGCTACGACAGCGTCCGCAAACTGACCCCCGCCGAGCGCAGCGCCATGCCGCTCCTCACCCGCGGGGCCGCCGTCCGCTTCCTGCTCACGCGTTCGTACGATTGGCTGAACCGCCCGCCCAACGCGCTCGTCAAACCGCACAATCCTTTCGACTACGTGCGCCGCCTGCGCTTCCACCAGTCTGTCCGCTCCATCGCTGCTTATGGCCTTGGCGAGGCCGCATGACCCATAGCGGCACCAAGAAGGTCACCATTTTCACCGATGGCGCGTGCTCGGGAAATCCCGGACCCGGCGGCTGGGGCGCCATTCTCATCTGGGGCGAACACCGTAAGGAACTCTTCGGCGGCGCACCGGAAACCACCAACAACCGCATGGAACTCCAGGCCGTCATCGAAGCGCTTGGAGCCCTGACCCGCCCCGCCCACATCGACCTCTACACCGACAGCGCCTACGTGAAGGACGGCATCACCTCCTGGATTCATTCCTGGAAGCGCAACGGCTGGCAGACCGCAGCCAAAAAGCCCGTCAAAAATGCTGATCTGTGGCAAGCGCTCGAAGCCGCCCGCCACAAGCACGAAGTAGATTGGCACTGGGTGAAGGGACACGCTGGCCACCCCGAAAACGAACGCGCCGACGAACTCGCTCGCCAAGGCATGAGCCCGTTCAAGAAATGATACCGTAAAGCGGACTCCTCGGCCCGTGGTCGAACAGTCCGCTCGGAGGTGTCTGCGCGCAGGGTTGGTGTGGCGACTGCGCGCAAGCAAAAAGCAAAGCCGCGGCGCCTTTCGCCCCGCGGCTCTAACTTCACTCTATCGCGACAGCGTCAGATTACATTATCAATCAGCTTGCACATCGTCTCCGCGCTCGACCTATCGTGCGCCGGCGGGCTCTCATCCACATTCAGAACCTTCACGACGCCGTCTTCCACGAGCATGGCATAGCGCTTCGAACGCACGCCCAGGCCAATCCCCGCGCCCGTCAGATCGATGTCGAGGCCGATCGCCTTGGCAAACGCCGCGCTGTCGTCCGTCAGCATCACGATCTTGTCCTTCGACCCCGTCGCCTTCGCCCACTCGTCCATCACGAACACGTCGTTGACGGCCGTGCACGCAATCGTGTCGACGCCCTTGCCCTTCAGCTCATCCGCGCGCTGCACGAACCCCGGCAGATGCTGCAGATGACACGTCGGCGTGAAGGCGCCGGGCACGGCAAAAAGTGCAACTTTCTTGCCGGCAAAAATTTCCGACGTCGTCATCGGCTTCGGCCCATCCGCCGTCATCGTCATGAATTTGGCGTCGGGCAGCCGGTCGCCGGGCTTGATTGTCATTCACGCTCTCCTGTGTCTGGTGTCTGGCATCCGGTGCGGCGCTCACGAAGCCCATCCCGGATATTGGATGTTGACCCGACTTCTATACGGGCGATTTCTTTCAGTCGATGACGAACCGGTCTTCGGACTGCCCCTTTTCGCCGGCCATGACGACCGTTACGGTCGCACCCTTGAGGGCCACAAGATCCTCCGCATTCGAAAACGCCACATCGAACGTAATGGTCTCGCCCTCCGCCGCGCCCCGCACCGGCAACGGCAAATACCGCCCGTCCGGCACCGCCAGAAACATCGACGCCGCGGCTGGATCGCCCGGAAAGCGCCCCGTCAGCCGGATAGTTCCCGGCGCACTACCTGGGCGCTCCACCTTGAGACCCGCTGGATCGCCGGGCTTCAACTCCGCCCCCGTCCGCGGCGCGCTTCTATAGGCCCGCTCAGCATCCGCACCCGCGGCCGGCAGTGGGCCCGGCGGTATCGTCAGCGCCAGCGTCGCCTCCGCCGGCACGCACAGCTTTTCGCAGATGCCGTAATTCGCCGTCACCTCCAGCGCCACTGGCTCTCCGGCATTGGCCGGCGTGATGCGCACCGGAAAAATCGCATACTCCCGATATCCGATCACATCCCCCGCCTTGTCGCTCATCACCGTCGGCACCGGATAGAGCACTTCCACCTTGGCCACATTCTTCGACGCGTCGAAATTGAACTCCGGCGGGATCCCGCCCGCCGTGCCTGGGTTCTTCCAGTAGGTCTTCCACCCCCGGTCCATCGCCATCTCGATGAAAGCGGTCACTGTGCCCGGCGCGGCCTCCGGAACGGAGCCAGCAAAAATCCGCACCCGGTGCCGTTCGCCGTCGAACCAGTTCCCGGCAATCTCCTGCGCCGCGGCCGGCAAGCCGATCACCAGCGCACTGAGCGCGATCCCCGACCTGAACATCGTTGCCATGACAAACCCAAATCCATTCCGCCGCCTGTAAAAAGTGCACATCGCACCGGGCCCTTTCATGCGGCCGCCTTATTCGTCATCACGCTAGACCCTTCACAATTCCGCCCCTGCCGCACTAGATTATGAGAATGATGCCGCCAAAGTCCAAGCGCAGTGCAGGTCAGGGCACCACCCTCGAGGGGCAATTGCTCGTGGCCATGCCGATCATGACCGACAAGCGCTTTGCGCGATCGGTGATCTACATGTGCGCCCACTCGAAAGAGGGCGCCATGGGGTTGATCATCAATCACCGCGCCGGCCACATCACGTTTCCCGACCTCTTGGAACGTCTCGGCATTACCCCGCGCAGCGGCGGCGACAGCATCGCCTCGGATCTCCTCGACCGTGAAGTCCACTCCGGCGGGCCCGTTGAAACCGGGCGCGGCTTCGTCTTGCACACCGCCGACTACCACGCCACCGACAGCACGCTTCAGATTGCCGGCGGCATCAGCCTGACCGCCACAATAGACATCTTGAAGGCGATCGCTTCGGGCCGCGGCCCCGAACGCTCCATCCTCGCACTTGGCTATGCCGGCTGGTCCCCCGGTCAGCTCGAAAGCGAGATCCAGGCCAACGGTTGGCTCAACTGCCCCGCCGATGCCGACATCGTCTTTGAACCCGAACTCGACCTGAAATACGAAAAGGCGCTCGCCAAGATCGGCGTCAACCCGTCTTTCCTCGTTGGCGACGCCGGCCACTGCTAACCCCCGGCCCGATCCCCCGCACACCACTCCAAGCGCAATCGAACGTCTGGTTCACTCGGCTGCATCGCTGTCGGGCTTGACCGGCACCACACCGGCCAGGCGCTGCAGGCTGGCCGCGATATTCGGCGGCAACTTGTCGTAATTAGGTAGCGGCCGGACAGGCTGCGGTGCCCGCTTGATTGGTGCGGTCTGAGGAGCCGGCTGCGGTGGCGGCAGTGGCTGCACCATCGCCTCCGCAGCGGCGGGCGCGGCGGCCACGGGTTCCTGCATCGGTACCACATCAGGCGCGACGGGAAGCGACTGCGGTGGCGGTGCGGCGGCTTCAACCGGATAAATCGGCGGAGGGGGAGATTCGGCCGCAGGGAACGGCATCGGCGCGACGGGAATGACAAATGGCGGCTGCGGCGTGAACCCGGCCGGTGGGACCGGCCCATTCAACGGCATCGGCGGCGGCATCGGCGCATGGCCGAACGGGGTGAACCCGGGCTCCGGCGAAGGGCGCAGCGGAGGTGGCGCGGCGGCAGCGGCAGGCATC
>VYKW01000454.1_pt1 | contig 14468 bp, 15 predicted proteins | sample 5114451 | NCBI WGS metagenome assembly VYKW01 (sample SAMN12291784, study PRJNA351875) | freshwater metagenome | isolation source: freshwater lake | place: USA: Michigan, Gull Lake | collected 2013-08-08
GCCGACCGGATCGTGTCGCTGCCTGACGCGGTTTCGTATGAGACGGCGGCGGCGATGATGCTGCAAGGGATGACGGTGCGGTATCTGTTTCGCGAGACCTATGACGTGGGGCCGCAAACGGTGATGTTGTTTCATGCGGCGGCGGGCGGCGTGGGATTGATTGCGTGTCAGTGGGCGAAAGCGCTGGGAGCGACCATCATCGGCACAGTGGGATCGCCGGAGAAGGCGGCGTTGGCGCGGGCGCACGGCTGCACGCATGTGATCGATTACAGATCCGAGAACTTCGTTGAGCGCGTGCGGGAGATCACGAACGGCCGCGGCTGCGATGTGGTCTACGATTCCATTGGACGGGATACGTTTCCACAGTCGCTCGACTGTTTGAGGCCGAGAGGGTTGTGGGTCAGTTTCGGCAATGCCTCAGGTCCGGTGCCACCGTTCGATCTGACGCACCTCAAAGGTTCGCTTTTTGCGACGCGGCCGTCCCTGATGGCGTACACGGCGACAGCGCAGCAGTTGCGGGCGAACGCGGCGGATCTTTTTGCGCACGTGGCTGCGGGGCGGATCAATATTCGTGTCAATCAGTCCTATCCGCTGGCCGAGGCGGAGCGCGCGCATCGCGAAATGGAAGGGCGCAAGACGACAGGATCGTCGATCCTCGTCACGCGTTCAAATGGGATTTAGCGGTCGATCAAGCTTGCCGGGTCGACCTCAAGGCCGGTCACGCGTTCGAAGACGACGGCGGAAAGGACCTTGCTCGATGTGACGCGGGGGGCGGTTTCAGTCGCAGCCGGTGCGGGGTACGTCACGTCGCGGGCGCCCAGATAACTGGGGTTGCCGGGGCTGCCGATCGATGCCGATGAGCATCCGGCGAGCAGGCCAGCGCACAGGACCACCACTGCCGCGCGGGGGCCACGCGTGCCGGGGTCAGATGTCGTGGCTGCACGTTTGGTGGCAGCGCGTGTTTTGGTTTCGCATGTCATGGCGTCGAACCCAATTCCCTTCGACCAACCCAAAAAAGGGTGATCACCATCCCGCTCGGTTTATGGCAGCGGCTGGCTGAATGGCACCTGAACAGTCGCGCAAAAGGCTTCTTGAGGACATGGTTAGTCCACGGTTTCCCCACCTTTTAACATCCGTTTTTGGGGCGCGCCGTTTCGCGACGTTTGCGCCGCGCAGGCACAGTCAGTGGCTGATCTCTTCATACTTTCAAGGTTTTAGAGCTTTGGATTTTAACCAGATTTCATCCCGCCGCTGACAGTCTTACCGGACTTGCAGAAGCCGCTGACGCAAGCCGCCGGCGGTGAAAGGCAACAGAAGACCCAGCTGCGAGCAAACAGGTTTTTGCGTGACGGAGTAGACGTACTATGGCGCGGTTTGACATTGCGACGAACGAGATGGTGGAGTTTGCGGCTCAAGGCGGCGCGCCGGATGCGCTGTTCGAATTGGGTTTAATGTATTGCAGCGGACGGGATGTGCCGCTCAATCTCGTGCAGGCGCACATGTGGTTCAATCTGGCGGCGCAGCGCGGCAACGTGGAAGCCAAGCGCTACCGGATGGAGCTTTCGGCTGAGATGTCGAAGTTGGAAATTGCGGATGCACAGCGTCAGGCGCGCGCTTGGGCGGCCAAGCACTAAGCGGCCGTACCAGCGGCCCTGCCGTTTAGCCCCTTAGCAATCGCTGAATAGGGAAGTGACGCAGTCCCAGCTTTTCTTGGCTGCGCTCCCGATGGCACTACCGACGCCTTCAATTTTCTCGCCAGCTTTGTCCGTTGTGTTTTTCACCGACGAGCCCACATCGCCGAGGCCCTTCTTGGTGCTCTCGACAGTTGTTTTGGCCAGTTCTTCGACCGTTTGTGGCGGGCCTGCTGGCTGTTGAGCCGGTTCGAGCGGTATCGGTTCGGCATCTGTGCCGGGGGAGATCGGCGGCACTGGCTGTGTCGCGGTGGCCGGGAGCGGTGGGTTCAAGGGAATGGCTGCAGCGGCCGGGGATATGATGTGCTCTGGACCATCGCAGCCTTTGGCTGAAAAGCGTTCGACGCTGCAGCGGGCATGGCCGCCCGACTTTGCCAATTGCTTGATGCATTGGACCTGGTTGCGTGGATCGGGAGCCGCGCCCGCGGGGGCATCCGCAATGATGCAGCGATAGATGGCATCGGGTCCGAAGCAGGCGACGCAGTAGCTTTCGGCGCGCGCGCTCGCCGCTGAACTGACGACGGCCAGAGTGGTCAGAAGAAGCCGGCTGGATCGCGTCATGTCATCCTTGCTGCGGTTTGGCCGTCACCGGCTGTCCGCGCTTTGGTCTTATTCCCGGTTGGCGGGCGTATTGGTAGCCTGCCTATGCCGAACTTGCACAAGAGTTTTAGGCCAGTCTAAGGGCCAGAGTGGGGCAGACGGAATACGCAGGCCAAACCGGGGTGCCCGTGAACAGCTTGCCATCGTCCGGTGGCGCAACTATACGGGGGGCCTGCCCACGCGCAGGGAGACGTGGCCGAGAGGCTGAAGGCGGCGCTTTGCTAAAGCGTTATACGTGCTAAAACGCGTATCGAGGGTTCGAATCCCTCCGTCTCCGCCATTTTTTCGCTCACTCGCCGAAGGCGCTCCGCTCGCTTGATTTCCAAGCTTCGCTTGGGTTGGCGGCGCTTGCGCGGGGTCGCGTTGCTTCCGAGCCCTTCGGGCTTTTTTCGCTCACGCGCCACGGGCGCTGCTTGGCAAGCCGATAAGGCGGTTCAATCGCACGCGAGCCCCCGACATCGGCCACGGCTTACAGCTACAGGCCGCGGACGATGGTGACCGGGCAATGGGCCCGATCGGTCACATCACGCGACACCGAGCCGAGCATCAACCGTTTGAAGCCGCCCTTGCCAGAAGAACCGACGACAATGTGGTCCACGCCATGGTCCTCCGCATAGACGATTATGGCTCGCGCCACGTCGCGGCTGTTCACCTTCGCGACATCAGGTTTTTCGGCACCGGAAGCGCGCGCCTCCTCTGCGGCGGTCCTCAAAACGCTATCGGCCTCAGCGTCAGTCCAAATGTAGTTCGAAATCCCGCCCCTGCCGCGACCGCCGACTAGTTCGTTCACAGCAACAATGACAAGTTTTGCGCCGGTCGCCGTGGCGAGGCCCGTGGCAACGCGAACTGCTTCGAGGGCGTGCTCTGAGCCGTCGACGGAGCAGAGAATTTTTTTGGTCATCGTGTTCTCCCGATCCTTGGTATTGGGCAGGTTGGACACCGCTGAAGTAAGGGCCGTGACGCCCACCGCTTGCCCGGTGACACAAGTTATCTGTGGCCGTTATGATGGCGTTCAATGGGTCGCTTCATCACGTTGTTTTCAAAGTGTTCTTGATCGGAATCATAGACGGGTTCGTCAAATTGTAGGGTGGGATTGAGCGTGTGGGACGGTGGCTTTGCTTGAGGCCGCGTGGTTGGCACTCGGGTTTGGGCCGGTGCAAAAAAATGCCCTCCGGGCGGGGGGACCCGGAGGGCCTTTTAGGCCGGGCGACAGCGGGGGGAGGGCCCGGCTCTCGGGGAGGATACCGGTGGCTCTCGAGGAGGGCTGGAACCAACCGATGTCCTGATTGATAGGCCGGGGAGTGGCGCGGCGCTGTTCCCTGCGTGACCGGCAATCTCAGACCACGTAGGCCATCAGACGGCCGGCGGCGATGACGGATAGCCAGAGGGCGATGGAGAGGAGCGCGGAGTACCGCGCGGCGGCCGGTGCGGGGGTGCCGAGGTTCCAGGTCGGAATTGCGGGTGCGATGCGCCACTGGAAATAGGCGGCGTTGAGACCGGCGAGGGCGATAAGGGCGAGTTTGTATTGCAGGGCTGGGTTGGCGGCGAACTCGACAGGGTTTGAGACGAACAGAAGGAGGCCGCTTGTCGCGTTGAGGGCGAAGCCGGTCCAGACCCAGGGCAGGAGATGGTGGCCCAGAACATCGAGGGGCAAAGTGCGGTGGCGGCCGAGGACGCGCAGGTCGTAGGCGAGGATAGAGCCGAAGACCAGCGCAATGCCGATGATGTGGGTGATCTCGAGGATCGGATAGGCCCAGGTGCTTTCGCGCAGAAACACGGAGAGCGGTGTGTCGGCGAGATCGCCCCATACGCCGGAGTCGGGAATGTCCTCCGGCATGATGCGCTCCGTTATCGTGCGGTGCCGCGCATGGACACGGAGGGGCCACCCGGAAACGAGATGGTGGCGAGCCCCAGTTCAGCCCCGCCGCCGCGCGCGGGCCAACCGGTAACGGTGGCTTTGGCGCCGGATTTGAGATGTGTGGTGGTGAGGCCCTTGGCTTTGGCGACCGATATGCTTTCGGTTTCGATGGTCCAGGAGCCTTTCGAGGTCTCAAGCGTGAAGAAAATGTGCGGGTTGGAGAAGCGCACGTTTTCGACCGTGCCAGAGAGCGTTATTTTTTTGGCGCTGTCGTATTTCTTGACGTAGGTGTGGTGGGCAAGGGAAGCGGTGGCGGTGCCGGCGATGAGGATCGCGAGCAGGGCGGACCGCTGCAGAAGCTGACGCATGACAGGTCTCGGATCGCGGGAGGATTGACGGGACAATGTTGGCTCGTCGCCAAGACCTAGCAGGAGATGTGCGCGCCGCCTGTATCATGGCGGCCACATCGGCGCGCGCGGTGACGGTCAACCGATCGGCGGAACGAAAAGCGCCCCGCACTGGGTGCGAGGCGCTCTATTCAAGTTCCCTGCGGCGGGCTTCAGCCTTTGTCGCCGGCGACGGCGGTGGCGGGCTTTCCGACGATGGTGACGATCATATTGTCGGTGTCGAGCAGCCGCTTGGCGACGCGCTTGGCGTCGTCGAGCGTGATGGCCTCGATAAGGGCGTTGCGCTTTTCGACGTAATCGGTGCCGTAGCCTTCTTCCATGAGGCCCAGGAGCTGGGTGGCGATTTTGACGTTGGTGTCAAAGCGCAGCGCGTAAGACCCGGTGAGGTAGCTCTTAGCGTTGGCGAACTCCGTCTCGTTGGGACCTTCCGTTGCAACCTTTTCGAGTTCCTGCCGGATGAGATCGATCGAGGTCTTCACTGCGTCGTTGCGGGTGGCGACGCCACCGGAGAAGATGGAGGCGTGGCGCATGGGTTGTAGGTAGCTGTAGACGGAGTAGGCGAGGCCGCGCTTTTCGCGGACTTCCTCCATCAGGCGCGAGGCGAAGCCGCCGCCGCCGATCAACTGGTTGAGGACGAATGCGGCCAGGAAGTCGGGGTCCTTACGCGGCATGGCGCCGAAGCCGAAGACCGCGACCGACTGGGGCACGTCCATTTCGATGATCTTTGTTTTGCCGCCGGTGACGGGAGCCGTCATCGGTACGGCAACGAGGTCGGCCTTTTCGGGCAGCTTGCCGAAGACCTTGTCGAGCATGGCGCCGAGTTCGGCCTCCGTGATATCGCCGACGGCGACGACACGCAGGTTGGAGCGGGCGAAGACCTTTTTGCGGTAGGCGTCGAGATCGGCGGTCGTGATCGATGTAACGCTTTCTTCGGTTCCGCCAGACCGGCGGCCGTAGGCATGGTCACCGAACGCCAATGCGTTCCATTCCTGCGCGGCGACCTTGTCGGGATCCTTAGCAGCATAGACGATACCGGCAAGGATCTGCTGGCGGATGCGCTCGGCGGCGTCTTTGTCGAAGGTGGGTTCGTTGATGGCAAGACGGAGGAGTTCGGTCGCTTCGGCGCGATTGGCAGTCAGTGTTTCGAAGTTGCCGTAGAAGGCGTCCTGCGTGTCGGAAAAGCTGAGTCGGACAGCCAGATCTTCCAGCTTTTCCTGGAACGCGGATGCATCGAGCGCGCCGGCACCTTCATCCAACATGGAGGAGACGAAATTTGCGACGCCGTCCTTACCGGCAGGATCCTGAGCGCTGCCGCCCTCGAAGGAGAAACGCATCGCCATCATCGGGTTGGAATGGTCTTCTACGAGCCAGGCCTCGATGCCGCCCGGGCTCTTAACGGACTTGATCTGCATGGCTTCTGCCGGCCTGTTCAATGCTATGAGAAGAAGGGCTGCCAGAAGCAGCGGCAGCACGAGTGTGAAACGATATAGCCAGCTGCGGCGCGGGTCGAGCGCGAGCGTGCGTGCAGCGGTTTTCCGCGAGGTCATGGGATTGCTCTCCTGGTCACGCTAGGAACGCGATTTGGCGGGAGTGGCTTCGGCGACGGGGGCCTTCAACGGCTTCAGGATGCCGGTGACGGAGCGGCGCGCATCGATGTAGGTCGCAGCGGCTTTCTTGACATCGTCGAGGGAGACTTTGCGGATCTCGTCGGGCCAGCCTTCGATCTGCGCGATCGACCGGCCAAGCGACAGGCCCCAACCGTAACGGCGGGCGAGCGAGGACTGGTTGTCGTTCTCGTAGATGTATTCCGCTACGTAGCCGTTCTTGGCGCGATCGAGTTCAGCGGCGGTGACGCCATTTGCGGCGACATCAGCGAGAACGGCGTCCATGGCCGCTTCAACCGTATCGAGGGCAGCGCCGTCGGCGGCGACGACATAGAGCGAGAACTTACCGCTATCGAGCCCGGAACCCATGTAGCTGCCGCCGGCCGACGATGCGACTTTGTCTTCGACGACAAGCTTTTTGTAGAGGCGGCTGGTTGGGCCATCGAGTGCGATTTTGGCTAGAAGGTCGAGCGCTTCGGCTTCGAGGGGTGCTGCCGTCGAATAGCTCGGCACGAGATAGTCACGATGGATGGACGCTTTGCCGGCGCGGGGATCCTCCAGCATCACGCGGCGGGCGACGCGCTGGGGCGGATCGGCGGGACGTTCGGTGCGCGGTGCGGCGGGGTTGGCCGGGATCTTGCCATAGGTTTCGATGGCGTTCTTCTTGACGTCTTCTGGGGTCACATCGCCGGCGACTACCAAGATGGCGTTGTTCGGCGCGTAAAACCGCTTGTAGAAAGTCATCGCGTGTTCGCGCGACAGTTGCGCCATCTCGTGCTCCCAGCCGATGACGGGGACGCCATACGGGTGGTGGAGATACAGTGTGGCGTCCATCTGCTCATCGAGAATGGCGGCGGGATTGTTTTCGATGCGGGAGCGGCGCTCCTCAAGGATGACATCGCGCTCGGTCAGGACTTCCTTGTCGACCAGTTTCAGGTTGGACATGCGGTCGGCCTCCATCTCCATCACCTTGCGCAGGCGATCCTTGGAGATGCGCTGGAAGTAGCTCGTCACGTCGTGGCCGGTGAAGGCATTGTCCTGGCCGCCAAGGCGCGAGACGATTTTGGAGAACTCGCCGGAGGGGATGTTCTCGGTCGACTTGAACATCAAGTGTTCGAGGAAGTGGGCGATGCCCGACACGCCCTTGGGTTCGTCAGCCGCGCCGACTTTGTACCAGACCATGTGCGTGACGACGGGGGAACGGGTGTCGGGGATAACGACAACCTGCATGCCGTTGTCGAGTTTGAACTCTGTGATGCGGGGGGCGGCGTAGACCGCTGTCGGCGACTGGGCGAGAGCAAACATGCTGGCGATCACCATAAGGCAGAATTGGATTGCGGGTCGGAGCGGAGCGGCCATGGAGTCCTCTGAGCTCGAGCGCACGTCAGAGACGTGGCTGTGTGTGCGCAGAGGATGTCGGCATTGGGGGGGTAGGTGTCAAATGACAAGGCATTAATGCCGAACGACTTATTCTAAGGCCGGCGCAAGACTTTGTGACATCAGACTGTTTTGAGAGCGCGGTCAATAAAGGCGCGAGCGGGCTTACTCGCCGCCGATGACCAAGGGGTCTTCGCCGCCGTTCCACTTCTTAACAGCGGTCAACACAGACGGGCGGCAGGGACCGAGCGGGCCTTCTATCGAATCGGCGCTGGCGTCGCCGGCGGCCCGGGCCGGATCGTAATTCTTGCGGCAGTACTCGTCCTGCTGCTTCTGCTTTTCGGCTTCGGTCACGATCATCTTGCGATCTGGGTCGTCGATGGCGACCGTGACGTCGGATTGCAGGGCCTCGGGCGGGGCGCCGGGGGCCGGCAGGCTAGCGGTTGACGGAGGAACCACAAGCGGGGTGCGCGCCGCGAGCTTGGGTTCGGAGGCCTTGGGCTGGTTTGCGCCGATGCCGACAGCGTCAAACAAGCCACCGTTCAATTCCACATCATCCATCGAACAGCCGCCGATGGCCATGGCCGCAACAACGGCCAGTGTCGTTCGGATCAGGCGTTGCGACGGCTGGCGCGTCATCGTCAGTTCTCCGATGTCTCCCGATTCTCTGGGCCGGGATTTCCAGGCGTTACGAGGTCTTTGCGGCGTCTTTGCGACTCGGGATGAAGGAGTCGTACAGCAGGGCCACCACACCGGCAACTATGGCCACGTCGGCAATGTTGAAGACGTACCAGTAAAACCCGAAGGCATGCAGCGAATAGAAATCGGCGACGCCGCCGAGCCACAGCCGGTCGACGGCGTTGCCTATAGCGCCGCCAATAATCAAACCTAGCCCCCAAGCCATCAAGCGGCTCTCGCCGGCGCGGCAGAGCCAGATCCACATGGCGAGCGAGGCGATCGCGGCAAAGGCCGCGAGACCTAACTGCCAGGAATAGCTGTCTGAATCGAACATGGAATAGCTGACGCCGGTATTCAGGACATAGACGAAGTCGAGAAAGGGAGTGACCTCAACCCGGCCGCGCTGCTCGATCCCGTAAACAAGTAGCATCCACAACTTGTTGGCCTGGTCGAGGACGAGGGTTATGAAGGCCACGAGGCCGGCTAGGGGAGCATATTCGCCCCACAGCCAGCCACCTGCGCGAGGGGCGGTGGCATCGGTCGTTACTTCGGGCGGGCTCATATCCATCCGTTGGCTGATTAGGTCAGTCGTTTCGCGATCATCCAGAGCGGCATTCGGGCTGTGGAGTCAAATGGCGCGGCGCGGGTGCGCCGACGCGGCGGTGGATGGCCGAGGGTTGTCAGCGGCGGTGCGATGCCCCATAACCCCCGTGGGCTGGCGGCGGACGCATCCCTCGCCAACCGGGTCAGGTCGGGAACGAAGCAGCCCTAACGATCAGGACGCGGGTCGTCCGCCAGCCTCTATTTCGTTCACGCGCCGTACCGCGCGCTTTCGCGCGCTGGCGCTCCACTAGGGCGCGGCTTGCCGCGGGTCGCCTTGCTTCCCGGCCCGTCGGGCTGACCTGGGGCATGGGAGTTGCCGCGGGTCTGCGCTTTCCGGTCCGTTGGGCCGTTTCGAGGGCGGCGGCGCGTATGGCTAAGAAAAGATCCGAAGACAGCGACAGCCCAACCGTTTCACCGGCAGCTCCTTATGTCGTTCTGGCGCGGAAGTACCGGCCGCAGACATTCGACGATCTCATTGGCCAAGAGGCGATGGTGAAGACGTTGCGCAATGCGTTTGCGTCGGGGCGGATCGCACAAGGATATATGCTCACCGGCGTGCGGGGCGTCGGCAAGACGACGACAGCGCGTATTCTGGCGCGGGCGCTCAACTACGAGACGGATGCGATTCACAAGCCGACGATCGACATGCCGGTGCTGGGACGGCATTGCGTGGAGATTATCGAGAGCCGTCATCCCGACGTGATCGAGATGGACGCGGCTTCCAACACCGGCGTTGATAACGTGCGCGAGATCATCGAGAGCGCGCGCTACAAGCCAATTTTGGCGCGCACGAAAGTCTTCATCATCGACGAAGTTCACATGCTGTCGAAGGGCGCGTTTAACGCGCTTCTGAAGACGCTGGAAGAGCCGCCGGAGCATGTGAAGTTCATCTTTGCGACGACGGAAATCCGCAAGGTGCCCGTGACCGTTCTGTCGCGGTGTCAGAGGTTCGATCTGAGGCGTGTGGATGTGCCAGAATTGTCGGCGCATCTTGGCAACATCACTGCGAAGGAAGGTGCGTCGGCCGAGCCGGAAGCGCTGGCGATGATCGCACGCGCAGCGGGCGGAAGCGTACGCGACGGACTTTCCATTCTCGATCAGGCGATCGCGATGGGCTCGGGCAAGGTCTCGGGCGACATCGTGCGCGGGATGCTGGGGCTTGCGGATCGTGGGCGGGTGTTCGATCTGCTCGAGACGCTGCTCGGGGGAACACCTGCTGCGGCACTGAAAGGCTTTGGCGCTATCCATCACGACGGTGCGGAGCCAGGGCAATTGCTCACCGATCTCGCCGACGTTGTGCATCTCGTGACACGCTTTAAGGCGCTCGGTGGAGATGCGGGCGACGAGGGCCTGCCGGCGGAGGACAAGCGGCGGGCGCAGACTTTGGCAGCCCGGCTGTCGATGCCGTTGCTGGCGCGGGCGTGGCAGATGCTGCTGAAGGGGATCGAGGAGGCCGGTAAGGCGCCCGATCCGTTGGCGGCAGCCGAGATGGTACTGATCCGCATTGCCTATGTCGCGGACTTGCCGCCGCCAGATGAGATCCTTAGGGCGCTGGGCGGTGTTGGGCAGGTGTCGCGGCGGGTGGCGGCGGGCGGTGGAGCGCCGGCACCGGCGGAGCGTGATCAGCGCACACCGCTCAATGAAGCGCCGCGCGAGCAGACACCGGCGCTACGCGCGCCCGTGACAGACACCCCGCCGTGGGCTGACGACGTTTCGGCGGAGGATGCGGCGCCGGTTCAATTCGAATTGACGGACGATCCGCCGCCGCTGGAAGCCTATGGTGATTTAATCGAAGGGCTTGGTGATGAGGACGATGCACCGGCCGCGCCGGTTGCGCCCTCGCTCAGGCCGCTCAGAACATTCGCCGATGTGGTCGAGCTTGCCGGAGAGCGGCGTGACGCTCGGCTTAGAGCGCATCTGGAAGAGTATGCGTCGCTGGTGAAGTTCGACGGGGCGGCGGGGTCGATCGATCTCTTTTTGTTGCCTGGTGCGCCGCCGGAGATTGCCAACGATCTGCGCGAGAAGCTCAATCGCTGGACGGAGCGGCGCTGGATGGTCGTGTTGTCGAAGCGGGCGGGAGAGCCGACGCTTGGGCAGCAAAAGCGTGATCGTGAGGCGGCGGACTTGGCGACGCTGAAGAAGCATCCGGCGGTGTCGGCCATCTTCGACGCGTTTCCGGAAGCGAAGGTTGCGGCAGTGCGTACGACGGCGGTGCGCGACGAAGACGAGGCGGGAACCGGCTGAGGCCGGACCGGATTTCAACAACGAGATTGGCGCGTTGGCTGCGCCATCACAGAGGACGACGCATGAAAGACATCATGGGCATGATGAAGCAGGTGGGCCAGATGCAGGCGCGCATGCAGAAAATGCAGGAAGATCTGGCCGAGACCGAGATCGAGGGACAGTCGGGCGCGGGGCTCGTGCGCGTGACGCTCAACGGCAAGGGCGACATGAAGAAGATTTCGATCGATCCGAGCCTAATTAAGCCGGGCGAGGCAGAGATCCTGGAAGACCTTGTGCTCGCCGCCAATCAAGATGCTCGCGTGAAACTGGAAAGCATCATGGCGTCGAAAATGGCCGAGGTGACGGGTGGCTTGCCGCTGCCGCCGGGTTTGAAGCTGTTTTAGCGCGAGAGGCGCTTAAGCGCTGGGGGGCGATGACATGACTGGAGCAGCATCACCCCAGCCGCAGGGTGCGTTCGGCTTGACGCCGCCGATGAGTTGGGCGGCAGCGCTCACGATTATTGCCATGATCGCGCTCATTCTTTGGGGAATGGGGCGGACACCGATCTGCACGTGCGGCGACATCAAGCTCTGGCACGGAGTGGTGCAGAGTTCTGAGAATTCGCAGCACATCACGGATTGGTACACGCCCAGCCACGTGATCCACGGTTTCATTTTCTATGCTGTGCTGTGGTGGCTGATGCCGAGAGCATCCTTTGCGACGCGGCTGTTGCTCGCGCTCGGCATCGAAGGGGCGTGGGAGATTGTCGAGAATACCAATGCGACGATCGAGCGGTATCGCACCTCGACCATTGCGCTCGATTACTACGGCGACAGCATTCTCAATTCGGTGATGGATATTCTTGCCATGGTGGCGGGGTTTTGGCTGGCGTCGGTGCTGCCGGTGGGCCTGACAGTGGCGCTGGCGATCGGGGCAGAGCTGTTCACGGGGTACATGATCCGGGATAACCTGACTTTGAATGTCATCATGCTGCTTTACCCGCTCGACTCCATCAAGGCATGGCAATCGGCGGGCGGGTAGCGCAGAACCGGAATCGTGTTTAGCGCGGCGGGGAACCCGTGCTACCAGTGCGCTGCCATGTCGAAGAAAATCGCAGGTCCGGAGATTGAACGGCTCGTGCAGCTTCTGGCGCGCTTGCCGGGGCTTGGGCCGCGGTCGGCGCGCAAGGCGGCGCTCGGGCTGTTGAAGAAGCGGCAAGAACTACTGGTGCCGTTGTCCGACGCTTTACAGACGGCAGTTGCGAAGATCGTCGAATGTCCGGCGTGCGGGAACCTCGACACGGTGTCTCCATGCACGATTTGCCAGGATCCGCGGCGGGATCAGTCTTTGATCGTGGTTGTTGAGGAGGTCGGCGATCTGTGGGCGCTGGAGCGGGCGGGCGTCGTTAACGCGCGCTACCACGTGCTCGGCGGGCATTTGTCGCCGCTGGATGGTATTGGCCCGGAGAAGCTGAATATTGCGTCGCTTGTGGAGCGGGCTGCCGCGCCGGAGGTCGGGGAAGTGCTGCTTGCGCTTAATGCGACGGTCGAAGGGCAATCGACGGCGCATTATGTGATGGACCAATTGGCGGGGGCGAACGTTACTGTCTCGCGGTTGGCGCAGGGCGTGCCCATTGGCGGAGAGTTGGATTATCTCGACGAGGGCACGCTTGCGGCCGCGATCAAGTCGCGGTGCCGCGTTTAGGGTTTAGCGGAGTAGAGCGTTTATGGATGCGGCGGATGTCACGGTCGTCGGGAGTGCTCCGGCCGCGCCGCCGCGTTTTGTGACGGGGCCACTGCTCAAGCATATCCTCATCATGACCGGCACGGGCGCTGTCGGGCTTGTTGCGATCTTCATCGGCGATCTCGCCAACATGCTGTTCCTGTCATGGCTCGGTGACGAGGCGATCGTGGCGGCGGTGGGGTATGCGAGTTCCATCCTGTTTTTCACGACGTCCATCGGTATCGGATTGTCGATTGCGGCGACGTCGCTCGTCTCGCCCGCTGTCGGGGCGGAGCAGAGGGCCAAGGCGCGGCGGCTGGCCTCGAGCGCGCTGATGCTGACGCTGGTGGCGTCGATCGTGCTCACCGCCGTCGTCTGGCTTGCGGTTTCGCCACTCCTGACGCTGCTCGGCGCGCAGGGGCTGACACACGGGCTGGCGCGGGATTATCTCTGGATACTCGTGCCGTTTCTGCCGCCGCTGGCGCTGGCGATGACGTCGACGGGCATTCTGCGCAGTGTTGGGGATGCGCGCCGCGCGATGCACATCACGCTCATCGGGGCATTGGTGAACATCGGGCTTGATCCGCTTTTCATTTTCACGTTTGGGCTTGGCATCCATGGCGCGGCGATCGCCTCGGGGATCGCGCGACTGGCGATGGTGGCCTATGCGGTCTATGCCGTGGTGCGGGTGCACGACATGTCGTCGAGGCCATCGATGCCGGCTCTGAAAGAGGACTGGCCGCCGCTGCTTGCGGTGGCTGTGCCGGCGGTGCTGACCAATGTCGCAACACCGGTGGGGAACGCTTATGTGACGGCGGCGATCGCGGCGCATGGGGATAGCGCGGTGGCGGCGTGGGCGATTATCGGGCGAATCATCCCGGTGGCGTTTGGCGCGATCTATGCGCTGTCGGGGTCCATCGGGCCGATCATAGGGCAGAACTACGGGGCGGGCGACAACGCGCGTATGCGGCGGGCGTTCACGCTGTCTCTGGCGGTGAATGCGGCGTTCACGCTCGTTGCTTGGATCGTGCTGTGGTTGGGCACGGGCAGCATCATCGAGTTTTTCAAGGTGACGGGAAGTGCGGCGGATCTGATCCGTCTCTTTAATGCGATGCTCTCGCCGCTGTTTCTGTTCCTCGGCGCATTGTTCGTGGCGAACGCGGCGTTCAACACGTTGGGACATGCGCAATTGTCGACGTGGCTCAACTGGGGGCGGGCGACCGTCGGTACCATTCCGTTTGTCGAGTATGGGTCGCGGCACGGCGGAGCGGAGGGCGTGCTGGCCGGCAATATGATCGGTGGAATCGCATTCGGGCTGCTGGCCGTGTGGCTGTGCTACCGCTTGATGGACCGCCTCAGAGCCGACGCGATGGAGTAGCGGGCAAGCTGAATGGAGTGACGCTCGCCTCGACTCGGTTGCTGCAGTATGCGGAGAAGCCGGCTTTGATCGCGCCGGTGCCAGCGAGCCCGTTTCATGAGCCTTCCTGCCCCCGGTATCCCGAAGCGGATTGCCATCGTCGCGCCGACGCTGGCGGGTGTGCTGCGTGACCGGGCGAACCTGATCCGGGCTTTGACGGCGCGCGGGCATGCCGTGCTCGTGGTGGCGGCCTCGCATCTGGCGGGCGAGGTGGCGGCGCTGCATCATCTGGGCGGCGAGCACCGCAACTTCGATCCGCAGCCGGCAGGGATGGCCCTCTTTGCCAAC
>VYKW01000455.1_pt1 | contig 14464 bp, 13 predicted proteins | sample 5114451 | NCBI WGS metagenome assembly VYKW01 (sample SAMN12291784, study PRJNA351875) | freshwater metagenome | isolation source: freshwater lake | place: USA: Michigan, Gull Lake | collected 2013-08-08
GCGGGCCATGCCCGGTCGCTGGAGCGCGACGGCGGGGCCGCCGATCGCTTCGGCGCGCGCGGGCCGGACTTCCATGCGGCCGTCGCCGCGCAGTTCCGCCGCATCGCTGCGGCCGAGCCCGATCGCGTGCGGCTGGTCGATGCCTCGGGCAGCATGGATGACGTCACGACGTCACTGATGGACGCGCTGATCGACCTGCTGCCATGACGTCAACCGGCCCCAATGCCGCGGCAAAGGCCGCGTTTCGCGCCGCCATGTCGAGCGGGCAGCTGCACCATGCCTGGCTGATCGCGGGCGCGGAAGGGCTGGGCAAGGCCAGCTTCGCCCGCGCCGCCGCCGCGCGGCTGCTCGCCGAAGGGGCGGGGCAGGTCGCGCCAACTGACGACTTCGACCTTCCCGAGGACAACCCGACGCGCAAGCTGATCGAGTCCGGCGCGCACCCCGATTATCGCGCGCTGGTGCGCCTGCCCAAGGATCCCGACAAGCCCGGCGAGAATATCGCGCGGTCGATCAACATCGCCCAGATCCGCGCGCTCAACCCGATGTTCGCGACCAAACCGAGCATGTCGAGCCGCCGCGTCATCGTGATCGACGCGATCGACGATGTCGAACGCCCGGGTGCCGCCAACGCACTGCTCAAGAATCTCGAAGAGCCGCCGGCGGGCACGATCTTCCTGCTGGTCAGCCATTCGCCTGGACGCCTGCTCCCGACGATCCGCTCGCGCTGCCGCGTGCTGCGCTTCGATCCGCTGCCCGACAGTGAGGTTGCCGCGGCAGTGCGCGCGGCGATGCCCGCGGCAAGCGCGGCGGAGGTCGAGGCTTTGGTCCGCGCGGGGCAGGGGTCGCCGGGGCGGGCGCTCAGCTTCGCCGGCCTCGATCTCGCGTCGATCGATAGCGAAATGGTTGCGATCGCGGCGCGCGGCGACCCCGACAACGCGATCCGCGCCCGCCTAGCCCGCACGCTCGGGTCAAAGGCGGCACAACCGCGCTACGAAGCCTTCCTCGCCCGCGTCCCCGCCTTCGCGCTCGCCGAAGCACGCGGGCGGCACGGTGCGGCCCTGGCAGAGGCAATTGCGGTGTATGAAGCCGCCTCCCAGCTTGGCCCGGTCGCGCTCGCCCAGTCGCTCGACGCGCAGGCGACCGTGTTCGAAATGGGCGGGATTATCGCAAGGCTGGCGAAGCGCTGACTGCTTTCGCCGCAGCGCAGAAGCCGCTAGAGCGCCCCCATGTCCGAACCCTATTACATCACCACCGCGATCCATTACCCCAACGGCAAGCCGCATATCGGCCACGCCTATGAGATGATCGCCGCCGATGCGATTGCGCGGTTCCAGCGTCAGGCCGGGCGCGACGTGCGCTTTCAGACCGGCACCGACGAACATGGCTTGAAGATCGCCCAGACCGCGCGCGCCCGCGACCTGACCCCGCGTCAGCTTGCGGATGAAATGTCAGCCTATTTCAGTGATATGGCGCGCGACCTGAATATTTCATTTGATCGCTTTATCCGCACCGTCGATCCCGATCACTACGCCGCCAGCCAGGCAATCTGGGCCGCGATGGAGGCCAAGGGCGACCTGTATCTCGACCGCTACGAAGGCTGGTATTCGGTCCGCGACGAAGCCTTTTACGAGGAAAAGGAGCTCACCGAAGGGGAGGGCGGCGTCAAGCTGTCGCCGCAGGGCACCCCGGTCGAATGGACTGCGGAGGAAACCTGGTTCTTCCGCCTGTCCAAATATCAGCAGCCTTTGCTCGACCTGTACGCCGCGCAGCCCGACTTCATCCGCCCCGAACGTTCGCGCAACGAGGTGATGAAGTTCGTCGAAGGCGGCCTTGTCGACCTGTCCGTCTCGCGTACCAGCTTCGACTGGGGCGTGCCGGTGCCGGGGTCGCCCGGCCATGTCATGTATGTCTGGGTCGACGCGCTGACCAATTACCTGACCGGCACGGGCTATCCCGATGCGGGCAGCGATCTGGCGCGCTACTGGCCCGCCAATCTGCACCTGATCGGCAAGGACATCACCCGCTTCCACGCGGTCTATTGGCCCGCCTTCCTGATGTCGGCCGACCTGCCGCTTCCGAAACAGGTGTTCGCCCACGGCTTCATCCTCAACCGCGGCGAGAAAATGTCGAAATCGACCGGCAATGTCGCCGATCCGATGGAGCTGACGCGGCTCTATGGCGTCGACGCGCTGCGCTATTTCCTGCTGCGCGAGGTCGCGTTCGGCAATGACGGCAGCTTCAGCGATGAGGCGATCGTGACGCGCGCCAATGCCGATCTCGCCAACAGCTTCGGCAATCTGGCGCAGCGGACGCTGTCGTTCATCGCCAAGAACCTCGAAGGCGCGCTGCCCGAAGCCGGACGCAGCGACCCGGCCGATGCCGAACTGCTCGCGACGATCGAAGAGGCCGACCGCGAGTTCCGCACCGCGTTCGAAACGCTTGCGCTCAATCAGGCGCTTGAAGCGTGGATGCGTGCCGTGTTCGCCTGCAACCAGTATATCGACGTTCAGGCCCCGTGGGCGCTGCGCAAGACCGACCCGGAGCGGATGCACGCCGTGCTCGGAACTTTGGTCCGCGCGATCCGCGACCTCGCGATCCTCGTCCTGCCGGTCATCCCCGAAAGCGCCGGCAAGATCCTCGACCAGCTCGGGCAGGCCGGTCGCGACCATGTCGCGCTCGACAACAAGGGCTGGTACGAAGACGCCGTGGCGTCAGGCTTCCGCCTCGATCCGCCGACCGGCGTGTTCCCGCGCCTGGTGCTCGCCGAGGAGCCGACCGCATGAGGCTCGCCGACAGCCATTGCCACCTCAACTACAAGGGCCTTGGCGAGCAGCAGCCCGAGGTGCTGGCCCGCGCCCGCGCGAGCGGCGTCGTCGCGATGCTCAACATCGCCACGCGCGAGCGCGAATGGGATGAGGTGCTGGCCACCGCCGAGCGCGAAAGCGACGTCTGGGCCACGGTCGGTATCCACCCGCATGAGGCGGACGAACATCCGCATATCGACACCGCCAAGCTGCTCGCCCGCGCGACGCATCCGCGCGTCGTCGGTATCGGTGAAACCGGCCTCGACTATTATTACGACCATAGCGACCGCGCCCAGCAGCAGACGAGCTTCCGCTCGCATATCGCTGCCAGCCGCGAAACCGGCCTCCCGCTGATCGTCCATACCCGCGATGCGGAGGCGGACACCGCCGCGATCCTGGCCGACGAAATGGGGAAGGGGGCCTACCCCGGCGTCATTCACTGCTTCACAGCGAGTGGAGAATTTGCCGACAAAGCACTGGAATTGGGCTTTTATATCTCCATATCCGGTATCGTGACGTTCAAGAACGCCCGCGACCTTCAGGAAACCGCCGCGCGGCTGCCGCTCGACCGGCTGCTGATCGAAACCGATGCCCCCTTCCTTGCTCCGGTCCCGCATCGCGGCAAGACCGGCGAGCCAGCCTTCGTCGCCGATACCTGTCGCTTCCTGGCGCAATTGCGCGGCATGGACGCCGAGGAACTGGCAGAGGCGACCCGCGAAAACTTCCACCGGCTGTTCGCAAAGACACTGACGACCCCGTGAAGGTCCGCATCCTCGGTTCAGGCACCTCTTCAGGCGTTCCCCGCATCGGCAACGACTGGGGCAGCTGCGACCCGACCGATCCGCGCAACCGCCGCACCCGCGCCTCGATCCTGGTCGAGGCGGGCGCGACCCGCATCCTCGTCGATACCAGCCCGGACCTGCGTGAACAGCTGATCGCGGCCAATGTCGCGGATATCGACGCGGTGATCTGGACGCATGATCACGCCGATCATTGTCATGGCATCGACGATCTGCGCCAGCTGATGCACCTGCGCGGCGCCCCGGTCCGCGGCCTTGCCGACTGGAAGACGCAGGAACGGTTGCGCGACCGCTTCCGCTACGTGTTCGAAGGGGGAGGGCCATACCGTCCGACAGCGACGATCGAGCCGTTGCGCGACGGCATGGCGATCGGCGACATCGTTGTTCGCACGGTCGATCAGCCCCATGGCGGCATCACCAGCGCCGGATTGCGCTTCGAACATGCTGGCAAGTCAGTTGGCTATGCCACTGATTTCAATCTGTTCACCGACGACATGGCCACGCTCTACAGCAATCTCGACCTGTGGGTCGCCGATGCGCTGCGCCGTGAGCCGCACCCAACCCATCCGCATCTCGCGCAAACGCTCGCCTGGGCACAGCAATGTCGTGCGCGGCGCACGGTTCTGGTGCACATGGACCATTCGATGGACTATATGACGCTGAAGGCCGAGCTGCCCGCCGGGGTGGAGCCGGGCCATGACGGCATGGAGTTGCACCTTTGACCGAAACCCAGATCATTCAGCTGGTCTCGCTGGTCGGGTTCCTGGCGCTGGTGCTCGGCTCGCTTAGCGTGCGGAACATGCAGTTCAGCTTCATCGTCAAGACGGTGATCGGCTGGGCGGCAATCGCCGGCGTGATCACCCTTGTCGTCATCAACAAGGATTGGATCGGCTCCCAATTCTCCAGCGCCGCTGTCCAGCTTGGCCTGTCCGATCCCGAGCAAGCGAGCGAGGGCGCCAGTGTTCGCATCCGAAAGTCTCCGGATGGCCATTTCTGGGCGCGCGTCCGCATCAATGGCGTCGAACGACGGATGCTGGTCGATAGCGGCGCCAGTGTAACGCTGCTCAAGGCAGACACCGCACGCGCCACTCAGGTCGCGTTCGACGGTGGCCCGCCAATCCGGATCCAGACGCCACGAGGACTGATCGACGCTACCCAAGCACAGGCAACCGAGCTGGCAATCGGGCCGATTGCCACGTCGCGGCTCGACGTGCTGGTGGCTCCGAACGAGGAAGCGTTCGACGTTCTGGGGATGAACTTTCTGTCGCGGCTCAAATCGTGGCGGGTGGAGGGGAATGTCCTGATCCTCGAACCGCATAGCGATGCTGATTTAACATAATGTATATTATCGGACTTAAGCCATGAGTGAGCAGCCGGTCTCCCCCGCGCCGGACAGCCCCGCAATCGATCCCCCCGGCATCGAGCGGCTGATGGCGATCATGGCGCGCCTGCGCGATCCGGTGACCGGCTGCGAATGGGACACCGTCCAGACCTTCGCCACGATCGCGCCCTATACGATCGAGGAAGCCTATGAGGTCGCCGACGCGATCGCGCGTGACGACCTGACCGACCTCAAGGACGAACTTGGCGACCTGCTGCTTCAAGTGATCTTCCACAGCCGCATGGCGCAGGAACTCGGCGCATTCGACCTGTCCGACGTCATCGCCGGCATCTGCGACAAGATGGAGCGCCGCCACCCGCACATCTTCCGGGGCGCCGAAAACGGCGGCCATCACCTGTGGGAACAAATCAAGGCCGAAGAGCGGGGGAGCAAGGGGACGAGCGGTACGCTCGACGGCGTCGCGATCGGCCTCCCCGCCCTCACCCGCGCCGAAAAGCTACAGAAACGCGCCGCGCGCACCGGCTTCGACTGGACCGACCCCGCGGACGCCCGCGCCAAGATCGACGAGGAACTAGCCGAGGTCGAGAGCGCGACCAGCGACGATCACCGCGCCGAAGAAATCGGCGACCTGCTGTTCGCCACGGTCAACTGGGCACGCAAGCTCGGCATCGATCCGGAAGCCGCTCTGCGCGCTGCCAATGCCAAGTTCGAACGCCGCTTCCGCGCGATGGAGGCACAGGCGGGCGACGCGTTCGTCGGATTGTCGCTGGATGAAAAGGAAGACCTCTGGGTCGCGGTCAAATCGGCCGAGTGAGGTTCAGGCCGACGCGCCCTGCGGCTCGACCGCCATCAATGTCGTCCCGTCATATTTCTCGGACTCGGGCAGATACAGCCGGCTGATCGCGAAATCACGCTCGGTCAGTGCCAGATTCTTGAGCCCGTCCACCTTGAACGTCCCGAACTTCTCCTCGCGCGGGATCACGAAGTCGCGCGAAATCACCTGCGCATCGACATAGAGCGACCCGCCGCGCGTGTAGAGAATGTGCGGCGCCAACACCATGCGCGTGCGGTTGTAGATCGCGTTCATGCATTTCTGCCTGACGATCCCCTCCAGCACGATCGGTGTCGGGTTGGGCGCTGTCTCCGCCCCCTTCTCGGTTTCCATCGCGACAATATGGCGACTGTGCTGCATCGCAGCAAGTCATGACGCACCGCGTAGGTGAAATTACGGACGCTTGATTCTAATTCCGCCGCCACGGCAGGTCGATCAGCCATGGCTTGGGGCCGCCGGTCGGCTTGGCGGTCCCGTCCAGCCGTTCGGCGCGCAGGATCTTCACGCGCTGCAGGATCATCTGCCCGCGCATTTCCTCCCGCCCGCCGCCAGTCGGCATCGCGAGAATCCGGCCCACCACATCCATACCGCCGACCACCCGTCCGAACGCAGCATAGCCAGGCTTGCCCGGCCGCGCGTCGAGCGTCGGATTGTCGCCGATCATGATCGAGAAATTGCCATGCGCCGAGTTGGGATTGACCGACCGCGCCATTGAGATCGTGCCGCTCAGATGCTTGATCCCGGTCTTGCTGGTCGGCTCCAGCGGCACCGACGGCAGGATGCGGCGCGCATCGGTGCCGATCCCGCCCTGAATAAAGCCCTTGGTCGGATCGCCCTTGCGCCGCGCCGCGCGATAGAAATGCGTGCCTTCGAGCCGCCCGTCATCGACATAGCGCAGGAAGTTGGCGACCGTCAGCGGCGCCCGCCGCGCGTCCAGCGCGAGCGTGATGCTCCCCGCGCTGGTCACCAGCCGCACCCGCACGACCGGCGGTTCCGACGCCGGTCCAGCCGAGACCAGCAGCATCGCCGCGAACCCCAGCACCACCCCGCGCCGTGGCGTCATCCGTTGCGCACCTCGAACCGCTCATGGTCCTTCGGCGCCATGCGCACGTCGTAGATTGCGGTCTCGCCGTCGATCCAGTGATCGATCACTTCACCATGCTGGTGCAGCCATGCCGCCCCCGCGCCATCGCCGGCGGTCAGCGTCACCTGATAGCGGCGATGCCCGTGGGTCAGCCGCGCAGCGACTCGCTCGATCAGGATATCAACCCCCTCCCCGCTCAGCGCGGACACCGCCAGCACATCGTCGCGCTTTGCGGCCTCGGCCAGCACGTCCTCACGCGCGTCGCCATCGAGCAGGTCGAGCTTGTTCCACGCCTCGAACCGCGGTGTCTCGGGCGCGACGCCGATGTCCTTGAGCACTGACTCGACATCGTCGCGCTGCGCCTCGCTGTCCGGGTGCGCGATGTCGCGGACATGGATCAGCAGGTCCGCAGACACCACTTCCTCGAGAGTTGCCTTGAATGCCGCGACCAGCTGCGTCGGCAGCTCCGACACGAATCCGACCGTGTCCGACAGGATCGCCTTGTCGATCCCGGGCAGCGAAATCTGCCGCAAGGTCGGGTCCAGCGTCGCGAACAGCAGGTTTTCCGCCATGACGTCAGCGCCGGTCAAGCGATTGAACAGCGTGGATTTTCCGGCATTCGTATAGCCGACCAGCGCGATCACCGGCCAGGGCGCGCGCTGCCGCCGCTCGCGATGCAACCCGCGGGTCCGGCTCACCGAATCCAGCTCGCGCCGCAACCGCGCCATGCGGTCGCGGATCAGCCGACGGTCGGCTTCGATCTGCGTTTCGCCCGGACCGCCCAGGAAGCCGAAGCCACCACGCTGACGCTCGAGATGAGTCCAGCTGCGCACCAGCCGCCCGGCCTGATAGTCGAGATGCGCGAGTTCGACCTGCAACCGCCCCTCGGCGGTCCGCGCGCGCTCACCGAAAATCTCCAGGATCAGGCCGGTGCGGTCAATCACCTTGCAGCCAAGCGCGGTTTCCAGATTGCGCTGCTGCACCGGCGTCAGCGCCGCGTCGAACACCGCCAGCGTCAGTTCGCGGTCGCGCACCGTCTCGGCTAGCGCCTCGACCTGACCCGACCCGATCAGCGTGCCGGGCTTGGCCGCCCGGATGCGCAGCGCCACCCGCTCGACCACCTCGACGCCGATCGCGAGCGCAAGGCCCGCCGTTTCCTCCAGCCGCGCATCTGCATCGCGGCTCGATCCACCAAGGTCGGGATAGACGACAACTGCGCGCGCGCCCCGCGTAAATTCATCGGGGTCGCGATCAAATCCGGTACTCATGACGCTGCTTTCAAGGCGATCAGGCTTCCTCGCCGTGATCGGTCAGGTCCAGCGGGTGCGCCGGCTGAATCGTCGACACCGCATGCTTGTAGACCAGCTGATACACGCCATCGCGCTGCAACAGCATGCAGAACAGGTCGAACGCCGCGATTCCACCCTGCAGCATGACGCCATTGACGAGGAACATCGTCACATTTTCCTGCTGACGCTTCACCGCGCCCAGGAAAATCTCCTGCAACACCGGGTTTTTCGACGGCGTGTCGGGGATCGCATCGACGATCGACGCGACGTCTACCGAACCCGACGGCATGATCGTCGAAATCGCGTGCTTGTAGATCAGCTGCGACTGACCGTCGCGGCGCAGCAGCACGGAAAAATTGTCGAACCAGGTCACGATCCCCTGCAGCTTCACGCCCTTGACCAGGAACATGGTCACCGGGGTCTTGGATTTGCGCAGCGCGTTGAGGAACAGGTCCTGAAGGGATGTCTGCTTGTCGGCCATGATGCAGCTCACTGTTTTTGGCGGGGATTTCCCGCAGTCGCGCCGTTTCCCGGCGTCGGATGCGCACCACGAAGCGGTACGATTTGCGCAATGTAGGTATTGCCCGTGCCAACGTCCATAGCGCCCCTTGCCGGTCGCGCGGCGCTGTCCCATATCCGGCGCGCGAGGCCACGTCCTCCCCCGCAGCACGCGGGTCCAAGCCCGGGACGGCCCGGTTCTCTTGTGAAAGGAGGGCCATATGGCCTGGATTCTTTTGTTCATCGCCGGATTGCTCGAAATCGTCTGGGCCAGCACGATGAAGCTGTCGGACGGCTTCACCCGCCCGTTACCCGCCGCCATCACCATCGTCGCGCTGATCGCCAGCTTCGCGCTGCTCGCCGCCGCGATGCGCGAGCTGCCGCTGGGCACTGCTTACACGATCTGGACCGGCATCGGCGCGATCGGCGCGTTCGTCGTCGGCATCGTGTTTCTGGGCGAGGCCATCACCCCCGCCCGCTTGCTCGCCGCCGCGCTGATCGTCAGCGGGATCGGGTTGATGAAGCTGTCGTCGTGACACGCCTGCCCTCGCCCCTCCGCAGGAGGGGAGAGGGATGCGCAGACTTGGGTCTTGCGCAGCAAGGCCCTTAGTCGGAGCTGGGAGAGGGGTGGGCGGCTACGCAGTAGCCGCGCGGAGCAAAGCTCCGCTCTACCCCTCTCCCAACCTCCGCTAGGCAGCAAGCTGCCAAGCTGCGGTATCCCTCTCCCCTATCAAGGGGAGAGGGCAGGAAGAGTCTACTCCTCGCGCCCTTCATGGATACCCAGAAGCTTCAACTTCCGGTGCAGCGCCGAGCGTTCCATCCCGATGAAATGCGCGGTGCGGGAGATATTGCCCGAAAAGCGCTTGATCTGAACCCGCAGATATTCGCGCTCGAAACTCTCGCGCGCTTCCTTCAGCGGCGCGCCCATGATCGTCGCCGCGCCCATCCCGCCATCGTCGCGGCGGCCCAGCACGTCGGTCGGCAGCATGTCGATGTCGATGCGGCCGATCCGGTCGCCGGGTGCCAGGATCACCGTCGCCTCGACGACGTTGCGCAGCTGGCGGACATTGCCCGGCCATTCATAGCTTTGCAGCGCGACCATCGCTTCGCCGGCCACTTCCGGGGTCGGCACGCGCCGCTCGGTCGCGTAATGCGCCACGAAATGCTCGACCAGCGCCGGAATATCCTCGCGCCGTTCGGTCAGCGGCGGGATCGGCACCGGTACGACGTTGAGGCGGTAGAACAAATCCTCCCGGAACCGCCCCTCGGCAATCTCCGCAATCAAGTCGCGCCCGGTGGCCGAAACCACACGCACATCGACCTTCACCTGCCGCTGCCCGCCGACACGGTTGAACTTCTGTTCGGTCAGCACGCGCAGGATCCGCCCCTGCGTCGTCAGCGGCATGTCGGCGATCTCATCGAGGAACAGCGTCCCGCCATGCGCCTGTTCCAGCAGGCCGGGATGAACCAGATCGCCATCCTCAACCCCGAACAATTCCTCCTCGACTCGCTCCGGCGTCATCCGCGCCGCGTTGACGATCACGAATGGGCCATTCGCGCGGTTGCTCCATTCGTGGAGTAGCCGTGCGGCAACCTCCTTGCCCGTGCCCGGCCCGCCGGTGATCATCACCCGGCTCCCCGTCGCCGCCACCCGCTTCAGCGTTGCGCGGACAGTGTTGATCGCCCCCGAAGTACCATGCAGGTCGGTGCTGCGCCCCACCGTCGCGCGCAGCGAGGCGACTTCGCGCCGCAACCGCTCGGTCTCGGTCGCGCGCTCGACCAGCAGCATCAGCCGCTCGGCCTCGAACGGCTTTTCGATAAAGTCCGATGCCCCGCGCCGGATCGCGGCGACGGCGGTGTCGAGATTGCCGTGGCCCGAAAACACCAGCACCGGGATCGACGCATCGCGCCGCTTGATCTCATCGAGCAGGTCCAGCCCGTCGAGCCGCGACCCCTGCAGCCACACGTCGAGCAGGACGAGGCTCGGCCGCCGCTCGGCAATCGCTTCCAGCGCCGCATCGCTGTCAGCGGCGCTGCGCGTCTCATAGCCCTCATCCTCCAGCACGCCCGCGACCAGCTCGCGGATATCGGCTTCGTCATCGACGACCAGGATATCGAGTTTCATTGTGCATTTCCGTTCTTGGTCGGGGTCAGCGCGGTCAGCCCGGCTGCACCCTGTTCCGTCTCGTCACTGCCCCCGGTTCCCGCCAACCGTTCCAGCGTCGCGGTGTCGAAACACAGCGTCACCACCGTGCCCCCGCCATCCCGATCGGCAAAGGCCATCGTGCCGAAATGCTCCTCGACGATCTTCTTGACGATCGCCAGGCCCAGCCCCGTGCCGCGTGCGCGCGTGGTCATATACGGCTCGACGATCCGCTCGCGTTCGGCCGGCAGCCCGATGCCGTTGTCCGTAATCTCGATAATCAGTTGCGCATCCGCCGCCTCGCGCACCGCCATGGCGATCTCACCCGGCGTGTCGGCGTCGGTCCGCGCCTCGATCGCCTCGACCGCATTCTTGACGAGGTTGGTCAGCGCCTGCCCCAGCTGGCGGCGGTCGCACACCAATGGCGGCAAGCCATCGGGCGCGTCGAAGCTGAAGCGGATGTCGGGTTTGGCGACCTCGTGCAGGAACAGCGTCTGACGGGCGACATCGATGATCGATTCCGCGCGGAAGATCGGCTTGGGCATCCGCGCGAAGGACGAGAATTCGTCCACCATCCGCCGCAAATCGCCAACCTGCCGCACGATCGTGTCGGTCAGCTTGGCAAAGGTGCCGTCGTCGCTCTCGATCTTCTTGCCATAGCGGCGCTGGAGCCGCTCGGCGGCGAGCTGGATCGGGGTCAGCGGGTTCTTGATCTCATGCGCGATGCGCCGCGCGACGTCGGACCAGGCCGCGCGGCGCTGGTCGAGCAATTGCTGCGTGATGTCGTCGAACGTCAGCACCTGCCCCGCTTCGTCGCGGGTGATCTTCACCGCCAGCGTCCGCGCCTCGCCCCCGCTGGTCAGCTGCACGATATCCTCGCGCGTCTCCCCGCCGAGCACTGCGTCCAGCTCCGGCGCAACCTCGGCGAGCAGCTTGCCCAGCGGTGCATCGCCCGGCTGCAACAGCGCCATGGCGGAGCTGTTGATCAGGCGGATGCGCCGCTCGGCATCAATCGACAGCACGCCCGCCGTCACGCCGGACATCACCGCCTCGATCAACGCGCGACGGCTTTCGGATTCGGCATTGGCATCGACCAGCGCGTTGGTCTGCTCCTGCAACCGGTCGGTCATCCGGTTGAACGCTGTGGCCAGCGTGCCGATCTCGTCATCCGCGCGCGGCGTCGGAACGCGCGTGCCTAAGTCACCTTCGGCCACATCGCGCGCCGCCTTCACCAGATCGCCCACCGGGCGGACGAGGCGATCGGCGATCTCCAGCGCCGCCCACACGGCGAGGCCCACGATCACCAGCGACAGCACAAGCAGCGCGACGTTGAACTGAAGTTGCAGCGTGCGGGACCGATCTGTGAGCGTCTTGTAGTCGATCACCACCGAATCTGCGCGCGTCTTGCGATCAAGCAGCGCCTGATCGACCACACGCGCGGCATAGAGATACGTGTCCGGCCCCGTCGCGAACCGCGTAATCGCGCGAATGCGCCCGCCCGCATCTTCAACGACGACCCGCTTCGCTCCACTCTTCAACTGGTTGATCGCGCCCGAACTGATCTGCTCTTCGATCAGGCGGTCATAGGGGTTGAGGATCGCCAGAACGATGATTTCACCTGTTGCGGTTTGCCGGACAATCGCCGCCTCCGACAACTCACGCTGGGTGGTCTGAACAAGAAGATAGTTGAAAAAAGTCTGGCTATCGATCGGAACGCCGTCGACCAGCGCTCCGGCGAGGTCCGTGGACATTGCTTCGGTGTTCGCGCCTACGCGCTCTTGCAGATCGTTTACCGCCGCAGCAGCAACCGCCGATGCATTCTCCAGCATCCCACGCGCCCGATCCGAAAACCAGAACTCCACGCCATATTGGAACAGCAACGACGCGACGATCGACACAAAGATCGTCGGCACGCTCGCCAGGATCGAAAACACCGCCACCAGCCGCACATGCAGCCGCGCCCGCCCGCCCAGCGGCGACCGCGCCGCGCGCCGCATTGCCACGCGCCGTCCGACCAGCACGATCAGCGCCACCAGCGGAATGAGGTTGCCGACCAGCAACAGCGCGACCAGCGGCGGGGTCAGCAACCGCTGCGACCCCGTATTCCCGCTCACCACGAAATAGCTGGTGATCAGTACCGCCAGCGCCAGCGCCAGCACCAGAAGCTCGACAAAGGGGGTGATGCTCAGCCGCCAGCGGGGCGCGCCCGCGTCGATCAGTGGCTTTGCGGCAACATCCATCGTGACATGGCTACAACAACATTGTTGCCATGAAAACACACTTGTCGCTCAACCTGTCGCTAAACGGGCCAATTCCGCCGCTAAGCGGGATCGTCCAATCGCCCCCCGACATCGATCCCCAGCGTGTCCAACCGCTTCCGCAACGTATTCCGGTTGATCCCCAGCGCCCGCGCCGCGCGCAGCTGGTTATGCCCGTGCCGCGCGAGCATCGCCTCGATCAGCGGGCGTTCGACCTCGCCGATGATGCGGTCATACAGCGTGCCGTCCTCCAGCACCGCCGGCTCCTCCGCCGCCAGCCGGGTCAGCCGCGCGATCACCGCCGCCTCGATCCCCGCATCGCGCGTCGGCGCGGCCAGCCCGCTGCCCTCGCCCAGCATCGCACGCACCGCATCGCCATCGATCCACTCGTCGCGATGCAGCGCGGCCATCCGCCGCATGAGGTTCTCCAGCTCGCGCACATTGCCCGGCCAGTCATGCGCCTCGAGCACCGCGATCGCATCGTCGCCGACATGCTTGCGCGGCAGCCCATCCTCGACCGCGCGATCCAGGAAATGCCGTGCCAGCAGCCGGATGTCCTGCCGCCGCTCGCGCAACGCCGGCAGCGCGATCGGCACGACGTTGAGGCGGTAGAACAGGTCTTCGCGGAACTGCCCCGACACCACCTGGTTCATCAAATCCTTGTTGGTCGCCGCGACGATCCGCACATCCGCCCGGATCGCCCGCGCCCCGCCAACGGTGGTGAACTCGCCCGACTGCAATACGCGCAGCAGCCGCGTCTGCGCCTCCATCGGCATGTCGCCAATTTCGTCGAGGAACAGCGTGCCGCCCGACGCCTGCTCGAACTTGCCCGCCACCCGCGCCGCAGCGCCGGTGAACGCGCCCTTTTCGTGCCCGAACAGCTCCGCCTCGATCAACTCGCGCGGGATCGCCGCCATGTTGATCGCGACAAACGGCGCCCGCCGCCGTGGCCCCAGATCATGGATCGCCTGCGCCACCAGCTCCTTGCCGGTCCCGCTCTCCCCGGTGATCAGGACGGTCAGCTCGTTCGACACCACCCGCGCGATCACGCGATACACGTCCTGCATCGCCGGCGATCGCCCGATCAGCGCCACCGCCTGCTCCTCCGACGCGGGCAGGTCATCGACCAGCCGCCGCCCCCGCGCCAACGCGCTCGCCACCGTCGCGGTCAGCGCATCCAGATCGAACGGCTTGGGCAGATAGTCGAACGCCCCCGCCTCGGTCGCGCGCACTGCGGTCGACAGCGTGTTCTGCGCCGACAGCACGATTACCGGCACATCGGGCATCTCGCCGGTAAAGGTCGCGACGAAATCCAGCCCATTGCCGTCGGGCAGCACGACATCGGTCACCAGCACACCGGGCCGCGCCGCCGCCAGCTCGCGCCGCAACTCGCCCAGCGACGCCGCCGCCGTCA
>VYKW01000456.1_pt1 | contig 14417 bp, 15 predicted proteins | sample 5114451 | NCBI WGS metagenome assembly VYKW01 (sample SAMN12291784, study PRJNA351875) | freshwater metagenome | isolation source: freshwater lake | place: USA: Michigan, Gull Lake | collected 2013-08-08
CTGGCGGCGGCGGTAGTCGGGCTGCCGGCGGCGGCGCAGGATGTGGCGCCGACTCCAATCGAGGTCGCGACCCCGGACGAGGATTATGACATGATCATCGTCGGCGGGATCAAGGATCCCAAGGCGGTGGCGATGGTCGAGGATCCGGCCGATGCGACCCTTCCCGAACTGCCGGTGGTCTATGACGACGCGCCGCAGCCGGTCACGGTGAAGCCCGCGTCCTGACCTCCGCCAGCGATTGCCAGTCGAGCAGGCTGGCGAGCTGACCCGCCGCCGTGATCGACCGCGCATCGCCATCGCCGATAGTCAGCGCGATATGCGTGGCGTCGAACCCCTCGAGCGACATGTCGAAGCTGCGCCAGGCGCCGTCGACATAGGCCAGCGTCCAGCTGTGCGGCATGAACACGTTGCTGACGCCGTGATAGCGTTCGCGCGAATAGACGAGGCCGCTGGCAACGCGGGTGGGGATGCCCGCCGCGCGCCCGAGTGCGGCGAGCACCACCGCATCCTCGGTGCAATCGCCTGCGCCATGGGCCAGCGCGTCGGCGGCGCTGCGATGCCCGGTAAAGTCGATCTGGCGCATGACGGTGCGGGCACGCACCGCCAGTTCCTCCATCGTGCGCACGGGGGGGAGCTGGCGGCGGATCACCGGGCGGGCGAGCGCCATGACGCGGGGATGGTCATGCTGCAGCCAGGCGGTGGCGCGGCGCGCATCGGTTAGGCTCGCCGGATCGCTGGGAAGGCCGGGGCCGCAGGTGGCGCAGATATCGAGCGTGATGCCGGTCGCGTCGGCGCTCACCCGCTGCTCACCCGTGGCGGGCGGCGCAAAGGCGATGCCGTCGATGAAGCCGAAGCGGTAGCGGATATGGCCCTGTGCGGCGGCGGGACCGATCCGCACGGGCGACTTGGCCATGACGTTGCGCAGCAGGCGATAGGGCGGATGCGGCCGCAGCGCGGTGTCGCGGTCGGCGGGGCGGGTGGTGACCGCGACGCCGAACATGGGCTGGATCGCCGCGACGATGCGCCCCGCTGCGTCGAGATCGAGCCGCATGATCCCCCGCAGTGCATCGCCCTCATACCGCTTGCGCAGCGCGGTCAGCGTGCCGGGGCGCTGGGTCGGTGCGCGTTCGATCGTCACCCGCTCGACCAACCCGGCGGCGGGGTTGAGGTTGCGGAAGTCGAGCGGCGCATCGCCGGTCCAGCCGCGCAGCAGCCCTTCGCCATTGTCGAAGCGCGTGCCGGGCGGCAGCGCGATACGGGTGACGTGGCGGCCGCTCTCGCTCTGCCGGGTCACGGAGGCGCTGGTCGCCGCGATGCGGGTTTCGAGTCGGCGGATCGTGCGGCCGTCGCGCGATTCGGTCACGATCAGCAGCGGGCGGCCCGCGCTGTCGAAGCGGGTTGTGGTCGTGTCGGTCAGGGTTGTGGTCGGCCGTTCGCCATCCGCGAGCCGCAGTTCGCGCCGCTCGACCGTCTCGCGCCCGTCGGGGAGCGTGCGCGTGGTGGTCGCGGCATGGCCCAGCACCGCGCCGGTATCGTCGGCGATGACATACCAGCCCTGCGGCGCGGGATCGGCCTGATGCGCGCCTGGCAACGCTGCGATGGCGAGGGTCACGAAGAGCAGGCGCCGCAGCATTGCGCGATGCTAGGGCGAGAGCGCGCGATGGGCTAGTCCACACTCAATTCCCCTGCCTGAAAGGGAGGGGCTAGGGGTGGGTTTAGCGGCAAGCGAGGCTCGATGCCTCGATTGCCGCTGTTTTGGCGCGCGGTCGGATTGAGTCTTTTCGGCGCGCAGACGCGCGCACCCACCCCCGACCCCTCCCTTGCAGGGAGGGGGGATACACGCTCAACCCGCCCCGCCGCCCGACATATCCTGATAGAACATCAGCGCATTGCCATCGGGGTCGTAAAAGGTGAGCAGGCGCACCATGCCCGGAATTTCATTGATCGGGCCGTCCTGACGCACGCCCGCAGCATCCAGCGCCGCCTTGGCCGCGTCGAGATCGGTGACGCCGAAGGTCAGCGTCGCGCCACCGGGACCGCCCGCGCTTTCGACCTGCGACAGGCCGACGCTGACGCGCGCGACCGAGGAGGTCAGTTCGCACCATGCGATCTCATCCATCCGGTACATCAGCGTCATGCCCAGCACGTTTTCGTACCAAGGGATCGAGCGGTCGAGGCTGGTGACGCTGAGCGCGCAGGTCAGTCCGCCGTCATAGGAAATCGCGGTGTTGGTCGCCTCAAGAGTAGCTTCGCTTGCCATATCGTCCTCCCGACTCTATGGTTCCATTTGTATAGTAGATTGCGATTTGGTCAAGCGCGTGAATGATCCGGTTCTGACAAGTGCGGTGTTGCAGCGGCTGGCGGCGGGGCGGTGGACGATTCCCGTGCTGGCGTTGCTCAGCCGCGAGAGCGGGTCGCGCTTCGCGGTGATCGAGCGGCGCTTCAGCCTCTCGCGCAACAGCCTGACGCGGACGCTGGCGTATCTGCGTGAGCAGGGTTGGGTGATGCCCAATCCCGGCCATGGCCACCCACTGCGCCCCGAATATGTGCTGACCGACAGCGGCCGCGCGGTCGGCGCCGCGTGCGAGCGAATCGAGGACGTGCGTGTGCGGCTTGGACTGGCGGCGCCCGATCTGTCGCGCTGGACGCTGCCGGTAGCGGGCGGGCTGGGGGACGACTGGACCCGCTTCAACGCGCTCCAGTCGCGGCTCGCTCCGGTGACGCCGCGCGCGCTGTCGCTGACGCTGCAGGCGATGATCGGGCAGGATCTGGTGCAGCGGCGGCTGGAGGACCGGTTTCCGCCGGTTGCGCTCTATGGGCTTACCCGGCGGGGGACGGAGCTGGCGGAGGCGGTGTCTCCATGAGTTCGACTGATCTCAGCGGAAGGTCTTCGATTCGGTAGACGGTGTCTCGCGTGATCCGGAATGCCCCGCCGAAATAGTTGGAACCTTCTGCGGTTCCGCTGACCTCATACGCGACCCCAAGGCGAAGTTTCGCAGGGCTTACGACCGTTTGCGCGCCTCTAGGTGCGGCACCGTAAAAATGTGGATCGTCACCGAGGCATTTTCCCGGTGCGTAATCCACATGCCAGACCAGATTCCCGCTATCTTGCTCACGAACTTCGACGTTGTAAAAGCACCCAAGCTCGCGTTCGAGGCCGACAAAGGCAATCCGACCGTCGATAAATCGTGCATGCACCTTCGTTGTCTTCGAGCAGCTTGCCAATGCTGTCGCGAGCGAGACAAGTAGAAGAGTTGAAGCAGTGCGAGCGATCATCAGGCGAGCTTATGCGCTGCCATGCCCCTGCGCCAGATACTCCTCCGACTGCATCTCCATCAGGCGGCTTACGGTGCGTTCGAATTCGAACTTGCCGTCGCCTTCCGCATAGAGGTCGATCGGCGCGGCGTCGGCCATCGCCAGCAGCTTGACCTTATGCTCGTACAGCGCGTCGATCAGCGTGACGAAGCGCGCGGCTTCGTTGCGGTTTTCCGGGCCGAGGCGCGGGATGCCGACGATGATGACGGTGTGATAGCGGCGCGCGATGGCGAGATAGTCCGAGGCGCCGCGCGCTTCGTCGCACAATCGCTTGAACGAGAAGACGGCGACGCCCTTCAGCGCCTTGGGCACGTGCAATGTGCGGCCCTGCACCGTCAGGTCTTCGCTCGGCACATGCGCGCGATCCTCGACCGGGTAATCGGTCAGGCGGAAAAAGGCGGCGGAGAGTGTCGCGGTGTTGGCCGGGCTGTTGGGGACCAGCCACATATCCATCGTGCCGAGCCGGTCGCGGCGATAATCGGTCGGGCCGTTCAAGGGCAGGACGTCGAGCTTGTCCTTGAGCAACGCGATGAACGGCAGGAAGCTGTCGCGCTGCAGCCCGTCCTTGTAGAGATCATCGGGCGGGCGGTTGGAGGTCGCGACGACGCACAGCCCCTCGGCCATCATCGCGGTGAACAACCGGCTGAGGATCATCGCGTCGGCGGTGTTGTTGATCACCATCTCGTCGAACGCGAGCAGGCGCAGGTTTTCGGCGATCGCCTTGGCGACCGGCGGGATCGGGTCGCCCGCTTCCTTCTTGCGCTCTTCGGCGATGCGCGCGTGGACCTCGATCATGAACTCGTGGAAATGGACGCGGCGCTTGCGCTCGATCTTCACGCAGCCGAACAGCAGGTCCATCAGCATCGACTTACCGCGCCCGACGCCGCCCCACATGTACACGCCGCGCGGAGCCTCTGGCGGGCGCCGGGCGAGCCGCCACAACACACTGCCCATGCGCGGCCCCTGTTCGAGTTCGCGCGCGAGATGGGCGAGGCGGCGCGCGGCGGCGGCCTGATCCGGGTCGGCGCGCAATTCGCTGGCGGCAACCAGCGCCTGGTAGCGTTCGAGGACTCCGGTCATGGCACAGGCGATGATTTGCGGACGGTGCCGGAGAAGCTGGCAAGGACATTATCCTCCTGCCGCACCAGTCCACGCATGAACAGCATCCGCCCAGTTTCGCGCAGCAGTTCGACCTCGGCCACGATCGGCTCGCCGATGCGGCTGGTGCCGATGAACTGCGCCGACAGGTCCAGCGTCACCGCACCGCCCGCGCCCAGCACGCCGAACGTCCGCGCCGCCGCGAATAGCGCGACGTCCATAAAGCCCAGCAGCGCGCCGCCATGTGTCGAGTCGCGCAAATTGGAATGCTCACGCCCCGGCACCATGCGCACCAGCGCCTTGCCATCCTCGATCCGCGTCAGGATCGGGCCAAGGAACGCGTTGAACCGCGTGGGATCGCGCAGCTCCCAGCGCTTCCACCCCGGATGGTCGGGATCGTCCAGATAGACGAAATGCGTGTCGGCCTGCGACAAGTCAGGGGGTGCCGAAGCGGATCAGACGACCCGCTCGGCTTCCATCTTCTTGATCTCGGCAATCGCCTTGGCGGGCGAGAGGCCCTTGGGGCAGACATTGGCGCAGTTCATGATCGTGTGGCAGCGATACAGGCGGAACGGATCCTCCAGCTCGTCGAGCCGCTCACCGGTCGCCTCGTCGCGGCTGTCGGCCAGCCAGCGATAGGCCTGAAGCAGGATCGCCGGACCCAGGAACCGGTCGCTGTTCCACCAATAGCTGGGGCAGCTGGTCGAGCAGCAGGCGCACAGGATGCACTCGTACAGGCCGTCGAGCTTCGCGCGATCCTCGGGCGACTGCAGCCGCTCCTTGCCCGAAGGCGGCGGGGTCACCGTCTCAAGCCAGGGCTTGATCGATGCGTACTGCGCGTAGAAGTGCGTGAAGTCGGGGACGAGGTCCTTGATCACGTCCATCGCTGGCAGCGGGGTGATCTTGATGTCCCCCTTCATATCCTCGATCGCGGTGGTGCAGGCGAGGCCGTTCTTGCCGTCGATGTTCATCGAACACGACCCGCAAATCCCCTCACGGCACGAACGCCGGAAGGTCAGCGACGGGTCGATCTCCGACTTGATCTTGATCAGCGCGTCCAGGACCATCGGCCCGCACTCGTCCAGGTCGATGGTGAACTGGTCGTAGCGCGGGTTCATCCCCGAGTCGGGGTCGTAGCGATAGATGGTGAAGGTCTTTTTTCGCGATGCGCCGACCGGCGCCGGATGCGCCTTACCCTTCGTGATCTTGCTGTTCTTCGGAAGGACGAAGTCGGCCATCGTGAACCTCTTAAACTACACCGCGGACGGGTCGGCGACGCGGCCACCCCAGTCCAGATTGCGCGTCAGATACATAACCGCTGCCAAGGCTGCAAACAGAAGCAGCGATCCGATCAGCAAGGAATAGGCTTCCAGGCTGAGCAGGATGTAGAGAACGCCATACAGCGCGACAAGAAGCCCCGCGATAAACCCTGCGCGACGACGGCTGCCGAGCACCGCGGCGCTGTAAGCGGTCAGCAGCGCGATGACCCCGCCAGCGGCCACCAGATAGGCCGGGGTGAAGCCGGTTACCTCGGCAAAGGCGAGCAGCAGGACGAAGAACAGCACCAGTCCCACGCCGACCAGCAGATATTCGACCGCCGACACGCGCACCCCGGCGACGACGTCGAACAGCAGGAACGCCATGAAGGTGAAGCCGATGAACAGGAACCCGTATTTCACGCTGCGGTTCACCTGCGCATAGAGGTCGACCGGCTGGATCAGGCCGACCTGCGCCTCGGACGATGCGGTAGCGACGGGCGAACGCGAATCGTAGGCGGGCTGCGCCTCACGCGAGTCGGCGGGTGAGTCGGTGGTCGATGCGAGCGTGGTGCCGAGCGCGAGGTTGGAGATGCGGTAGGTCGCGCTGAACCCGCTGGCTGTGTTGCTGCGCTCTTCGGGCAGGAAGCCGCCGGTGTAGCTGGGATGCCGCCACGGCGAGGTGACGGTCCAGCGCGTCGCGCCCGCGCGCGGGGCGAGGGCAACGACCGAATGGCCGCGCAGGCCAAAGGCGAATTTTGCGGTGACTGCACGCTCCCGCAAGGCCGATGCGTCGAGATTGGCGAAGAAGCCCGACCCGCCCGTGGCGGCGGCGCCATTGCCCGGCTGGGCGGGAGCGGGCTGGCCGTCGATGGTGATGCGGTTGGCGGGTTTCAGCCCGCGCGGGTCGGCGACGCCAAAGCGCAACTCGGCTTTGTCATACTCAAGCGTCGCGAGATCGACGATGCGCGCGGTGTCGGGCGGCAGGCTGAACGATGCGCTGCCCGAGATATCGGCGTCGTACACGACTGACTCGTAGATCGATCGCGTGCGCCGTTCGGGCTTGATGCGCGTGTCGATGTCGAGCGTGGCGGGGGCGATGAACAGCTGCCGCCGCTGGGTCGTGGTGCGGGTGACGGGCTTGCCATTTTCCTGCACCGTCTCGGTCACCGGCAGCGCATAGGGGATGACGAGCAGCGGCCCGGCCAGCGTCTGCGGCCCGCCCCAACCCTCGGCGATGCTGCTGCGCGCGGTCTCCGACTGGCTCTGCCGGTCATAGACGAGCAGATAGACCATGAAGAGCGGGATGGTCAGCACCGCGCCCACGATCAGCGCGAGCAGCAATTTCATTCCGGGCGAACGGTCGGGGGCGTGCTGGTCCATGAGCGACTCCTGTCAGTGAAGTCGCTGGCGTAGCGCACCGAGGCGCGCGTGGCATGAGCGGTCGGTGAGCTTTTTCTGAGCAGGTCAGATCACGTCGAGGACGAGGCCCAGATCTCGGGCTTCCTCGGCCTCGATATACAGGTTCGACGGGGCCTTTTTGCACAGCTCGTCAAAGGTCAGTTTCGACCCGGCGACGATGTCACGGAACCCCTCTTCCTCGATCCGGATCGACTCCTCGATCTCGTGCAGCTTGGCTTGCAGGATCGGGACGAGCGTCTTGAGCGGGCCTTCGAGATGGATGTCGGCAGTGAGCTTGCGTTCATGGATCATCAGCCGCGTGCCCTGAGTCAGGAAGCGCTTGTCGACCGGGAAATGCGCCATGAAGGTCGCGCCGGCCGAATAGACCGCGACCTTGCCCAGGAACAGGATCTCGCGCCCGGTGAACTCGCGCAGCAGCCGCACCTCATCGCCCATCAGCCGGGCAACTTCAGGATCGCCGCCCAACGTCGAAATCGCGATCACCAGCGTGCCCTCGGTCGGCGCGATGGCGAGCTGGTCGCGGAAGCTCTGGTACATCGCATGATCCACCGTCCCGGACAGGCAGATGTGCGGGGTCGCGAGCAGCGGATAGCGCGTGCTGTAGGGGGCTGGTGTCGCGGGCGCGGGGGGCGCGTCGGGGGCGGGGGTGTCGATTGTTTCGGTCATCGCCCGCGCAACCATCGGGCGGCGACTAGGTTCCCGCCGCGCCCGCCGCAATCCGTCGCGCACGCCGATTGCGACCAGCGCGATGCCGACCGCGAGCAGCGACAGAAAGGCGAGGGCGGGCAGGATCGGCACGCCGCTGAAACCCACCAGCGGGGAAAAGGATCAGCGGGTCGGTCCCTGCAGGCTGTCGACCGATGGCTTGCCCACCGGCTGGGTCGCGATCTTGGGCATGCGCGCCTCCAGCGGCTTCAGCCACGTTTGTACCTCGACCCCGATGCTTTGCTGGGGCAGCGAAGGCTTGAGCTTTCCGCGTGTCTCCCATGCGGCGATTTCTGCAATTGCTTCGGTCACCGCGGCCCCCAGCGGCTGGGGCTTGCGCAGCGCGCGGTTGACCAGCGCATCGCCGAAAAAGGTCCAGTCATTCTCCGCCGCGCAGCCAAAGGAGGAGCGATCCGATGCCGCCGCGCTGAGCACCGCGCTCTGCGGCCCGGACAGCGGCGGCACGAACACGCCCGAATAACAGGCACTGATGATCAGCAGCCGCCGCTCGATCCCATGTGCGCGGAGCAGCGCGGCAAGGCGGCGCGGCGAAATCGCACCAAAGCCTTCATTGCCGTCATTATACACCACCCCGAACGGCGCCCCGTGGCTGGTGGTGTAGAGGATCAGCACATCCTCCTTCTCGTCCATCAGCTCGGCGATGCGGGCGAGTGCGACTTCGAGATTGGCGGGCGACCCCATCGGCAGCGGCGAGGGCGCCTTGCCGTCGCTGCCGCCGAGCGTGATCGTGCGCCCGATTGCGTCGTAGCGGCGTGCCAGCACCTTGCCCGCCTCGCGCGCCTCCCGCCCGAATACGGGGTCGCTGTCGAGCGCGACCGACAGGACATAGGCATCGACCACACCCTTGCGTTGCGGCAGCAGCGTCGCAAGCGCGCGGGTCAGCCGACGATGTTCGGCCAGCGCATAGGTGGCCGGCCGATCCCGCTCGATCTGGGTGCCGCCATCGGCCTGCTGCACCACCTCCTGCGGCGTCGATCGCGTCAGAGCGGGTGGCGGGGGCGCGGTGTGCTGGGGTGGCGTATAAGGCTGTTGCTGCGCGGACGCAGCGGGAAGCGCGAGCAGCGCGAAAGCAAACGGCAGGATCGAACGCATCAAATCACCCCCTGACGCCAAAGGTGCGTTGAGGGCGCGGCGAGGTCAAGCGACAGCCGCGTTGCTGCCGGTACCGGATTTTGGTAATGTGCGGCCATGGCTGCCAAGAACACCAGCGTCGCCCTGGGCGACCACTTCACCGCCTTCGCCGCACAGCAGGTCGCGTCGGGGCGCTATGGATCGATGAGTGAGGTCATCCGCGCGGGGTTGCGGATGCTGGAGGATGAGGAGCAGCGGATGGCCGCGCTGCGGGAGGCGATCCGGGAGGGGGATGAAAGCGGCGAGCCCGAGTCGTTCGATTTCCGGGCGTGGATCGCTGAACGGTATTCGCAGGCTTGAGCTATCGGATTGAACTGCGCCCGCGCGCGCGTGCCGATTTGCGCGATATCGGCGACTATTCCGACACGCGCTGGGGCAAGGCGCAGGCACAGCGCTACCTCGACGCGATCGCCGATAGTTTCGATCAGATTGCGCAAATGCCGCTCGCTGGCAGCGATCAAGCAGAGGTGTCGCCCGGCCTGCGCAAATGGCGCAGCGGATCGCACAACATATTCTACCGGGTTCGCGGCAACATCGTGCTGATCGTTCGTGTCCTGCACGCGCGGATGGATGTCGCGAGTGCCGGGGCTACCCTGCAAAGCCCGGTTGCGGAGTATCGCCCTGGAGGCTGAATGCTCGCGCCGGTCGCGAAGCCGCAACCGGCGCTCACTGCCTCAATACACCCGCTTCTTCGGCTTAATATACTCAACCTCGTCGGTGAGCGTGTAGTCGTGGACTGGGCGGTAATCGATCGCGACCGCGCCGCCCTTGCCACCCCAGCCGTCGAACGAAGCGACCGTGTGCTTCATCCAGTTGGCGTCGTCGCGCTCCGGGAAGTCCTCGTGCATGTGCGCGCCGCGCGATTCCTTGCGGTTGTCCGCGCTGCGGATCGTGACGACGGCCTGGCTGATCAGGTTGTCCAGCTCCAGCGTCTCGATCAGGTCGGTGTTCCAGATCAGCGAACGGTCGGTCACGCCGACATCGTTCATGCTCTGATACACCGCGTCCATCTTGGTCACGCCCTCGGCCAGCAGCGCGGTGTCGCGGAACACGGCGGCGTTACGCTGCATCGTGCGCTGCATCTCGGCGCGGATCTTTGCGGTCGGGGTGCCGCCCTTGGCGTTGCGGAAATGGTCGAGGCGGGTGAGCGCAAACTCCTCCGACCCCTTGGGCAGCGGGTTGTGCGGCGTGTTGGGCTTGAGCAGCTCCTTGAGCCGCAGGCCGGTCGCACGGCCGAACACGACCAGATCGATCAGGCTGTTCGAGCCAAGGCGGTTGGCGCCGTGCACCGACACGCACGCCGCTTCGCCGACCGCGAAGAGGCCGGGGACGACCGCATCGGGATTGCCGTCGCGCAGCTGCACGACTTCGCCATGATAGTTGGTCGGCACGCCGCCCATATTGTAGTGCACCGTCGGAACCACCGGCAGCGGCTTCTTGGTCAGGTCGACGCCCGCGAAGATCTTGCCCGTCTCGGTGATGCCCGGCAGCCGCTGTGCGAGCACATCGGCGGGAACATGGTCGAGGTGCAGGAAGATATGGTCGCTGTCCTTGCCAACGCCGCGGCCTTCGCGGATTTCCATCGCCATCGAACGCGCGACGACGTCGCGGCTGGCGAGGTCCTTGGCCGAGGGGGCGTAGCGCTCCATGAAGCGCTCGCCCTCGGAGTTGGTGAGGTAGCCGCCTTCACCGCGCGCGCCTTCGGTGATCAGCACGCCCGCGCCGTAGATGCCGGTCGGGTGGAACTGGACGAACTCCATGTCCTGCAGCGCGATCCCTGCGCGCAGGGCCATGCCGTTGCCGTCGCCGGTGCAGGTATGTGCCGACGTCGCCGACTGGTACACGCGCCCGCCGCCGCCGGTGGCGAGGACCACGGCGTGGCTGCGGAAGCGGTGGATGCTGCCATCCTCCATGCACATCGCGATCACGCCACGGCACGCACCGTTTTCCATGATCAGGTCGAGCGCGAAATATTCGATGAAGAAGTCCGCGTCATATTTCAGCGACTGCTGGTAGAGCGCGTGCAGCATCGCGTGGCCGGTGCGGTCGGCCGCGGCGCAGGTGCGCTGCACCGGGGGGCCTTCGCCCATATTCTGCATATGGCCGCCGAAGGGACGCTGATAGATCGTCCCGTCGTCGTTGCGGCTGAATGGCACGCCGGCATGTTCCAGCTCGATCACCGCCGCCGGCGCTTCACGCACCATATATTCGATCGCGTCCTGGTCACCCAGCCAGTCCGATCCCTTGACGGTGTCGAACATGTGCCAGGTCCAGTGATCGGGCGAGTTGTTGCCGAGCGAGGCGGCGATGCCGCCCTGTGCCGCGACGGTGTGCGAGCGGGTCGGAAACACCTTGGTGATGCACGCAGTCTTCAGGCCCGCCTCGGCGCAGCCCATGGTTGCGCGCAGGCCCGAACCGCCTGCGCCGACGACGACGGCATCATAGCTGTGGTCGATGATCTTGTAGGCGGCGGACATCAGGCGGGTGCTCCGGTGGTGACGGTGGTGAAGGCAATCTTGAGGATCGCGAAGATCGCGAAGACCGCGCCGCCGATTGCGAAGAAGTTGAGCAGCGTCATCAGCACGATGCGGCCGGCGTCGCGCGCATAATCCTCGATCACGACCTGCAACCCGGCCTTGAAGTGATAGAAGACGCTGATCACGAGCAGGATCATCGGAACTGCCGCGACCGGCGCGGACAGCCACGCCTGCACCGTTTCATAGCCAAGGTCAGGCAGCCGGATCAGGCTGACGATCAGCCAGGTCATCAGCAGCAGGTTGGACCCCGCCGACATCCGTTGGTGCCACCAGTGATGCGTGCCCTCATGCGCCGAGCCGAGGCCGCGCACGCGGCCGATGCTGGTTCCGGTGCCCATTACTTCGTCTCCACCGCGATCGGGGTTTCGGTCTTCGGTGCCTTGGCCAGTTCGCCATAGACGATCCAGCCCCACAGAGCGGCGGTCAGGACGACCGACACGACCATGGTCAGCACCGCGAAATTCTTGTTCGCCTTCAGCTCATAGCCGGCGCCGGCATCCAGAAAGAAGTGGCGGATGCCGGTCATCATGTGCTGGAAAAAGCTGAGCGTGAGCCCAACGCCAAGGATATAGCCAATGACGTTCGGCGCGCCGCTTTCGACCGTCAGACAGTCGAGGAACTTGGCATAGCCCTCCGGTCCCGAAGCCAGCGCGCACAGCCACCACAGGAATACGCCGACCCCAACCGTCGCCATGCCGCTGCCCGTCGCGCGGTGCAGGATCGATACGAGCATGTGCGGGCCCCATTTCCACACCTGCAGGTGCGGAGAGAGCGGGCGGTTGATATTGCGGGCCTTGGCCACGGCGTGTCCCCTATGATTTGCGCCTCCAAATAGCCCTCGCCGCCAACGATGCAAGAAGCTAGAATTGGCGCCAGCCAGCAAATCATCTGTCCCTAACCGACCCTTAACCACTTTGCTTGTAGCGATATGAGTAAGGTCCGGAGCGAAGTGCGTCCGGGATGATGGGGGACTGTTTCCGTGAGTGGAACGCGCGCGAAGACCGATATGCCCGCAACCGGAGCGATGAGCGCGCGGATCGACATCGCCCAACGGCTGCGAATTTTTGACTTTGACGGGTCGATGGATCGGCTGAGTCGCGATGTGTGGGAGCTGCTCGAATCCGACATTCGCTCGGTTTCCCAAGCCTATTGGCAGCAATGGCTGCGTTGTTTTGCCGATGAGCGCGACTGGGCGCCCGACGATACGCAGAAGATGATCGATGTCGGCATCGTCTTCCTGCGCAACCGCTTCCTCGACACGCGCGGCCGGGCATGGATTGAATCGATCGAACGGTCCGTCGCCGCCGCCTATGGCGCCGATGTCGCGCCGACGGCGTTGCTGTCGATGATCAACGCGAGCGACCGCGCCGCGCTTGACGTGCTGGTGCGGCGGGTTGAACCCGGTGATGCGCGGCTGTCCGTGCTGATCGACACGCTGATGCGCCTCTCCGCGCTGGAAAGCGACATCACGGTCGAAATCTACAATCTCTACCGCGAGTATAGCGCGCAGGTGGCGCGCGACCGGCTCGCCAGCCAGTTCCGCGACTCGATCGGCACCACGGTCGAGCGCGCGTCGAGCGAGGGTGGGGCATTGCGCGCGCAGGCGAGCCATACCTCGTCAGCGGCGCGCGGCATGCTGGGCAAGGCAAGCGAGGTCGCTGCCGCCGCCGAGCAATCGGCGCTGGCGATGCGTGAGGCAGCGCACACCGCCGCCGGCCTGATCCGCGCGATCGAGGATGCCCGGACCGAGGTCGAGGTCGCCGCCGACGTCGCCACCCGCGCCTCGGCGCAGGCGGGCGAGGCAGTGGCGATGAGCGAGATGCTGTCCGAACATGCCAAGTCGATCGAATCGATCCTGGGCCTGATCCGCGACATTGCCGGGCAGACCAATTTGCTGGCGCTCAATGCGACGATTGAGGCGGCCCGCGCGGGTGACGCCGGGCGCGGCTTTGCCGTGGTGGCGCAGGAGGTGAAGAGCCTCGCCAACCAGACCGCACGCGCGACCGATGATATTGCGGGCAAGATCGCCGCGATCCAGTCGGCGACGCGCGGCACGGTCGAAACCAATGCCTCGATCCGCAACACGGTACAGGAAGTTCAGGCCAGCGCCGACCGCATCCGCGGCGCGATGGAGGTGCAGGCGCAGACGGTGACCGCGATCACCGCCGCGGTCGACGAAACCGCGCTCGCGGCGGACTCCATGTCCGCGACGATCGGCGCGATCCGCGAGGAAACCGAAAGCGTCGCCAGCGATATCGAGCGGGTCGGGGCCGGATTTGCCGCGCTCGACGCCGAACTCGGCACACTCAAGAACAGCGCGGGCGAATTCGTCGCAAAAGTCGCTGCATGATGGAGGGGTTGGATGGCCGGAGCCAAGGAGCTCGGGCAATGGAGCGGCGATGACCGCCCCTTTGCCGCGCGCATTCGCGACTATGACTGGGACGGCGCGATCACGCAGAATGCGGAGCGGATCGGCGCGCTGATCGGCGACGACTGCGAAACGATCGCGCGGGCATTCTGGGCGCATTATCTGGCGCTGCCCGCAACCGCGCATGTGCGGTCGTTCTTCGTGGGCGAGCCGCTGGAGCAGCGGATCGCCGAGAGCGCGCGCTATACCCGCGCCAAATATTCCAAGACGTTCGAAAGCGACTGGGTCGACATGGCGATCCAGCATGCCGACGATACGCATCGCGCGCGGATCGCGCTGCCGGCGCTGCTCTCGGCGCTCGCCTGTGCGCATTCGCGGACCTATGCGGTGCTGGCCGAGCGGCTGGGCGACGATGTTGCGACGCTGCACCAGTTGAGCGACGTGATGACGCGGATGGCGATGCTGGAGGCGGACCTGATGGCGTCGCAGCTCGGCGTGCGCGACGCGCAGCTCGCCCGCCGCGCGCGCCAGACCCAGTCGGACCGGTTTCGCGCCGATATCGCC
>VYKW01000457.1_pt1 | contig 14413 bp, 12 predicted proteins | sample 5114451 | NCBI WGS metagenome assembly VYKW01 (sample SAMN12291784, study PRJNA351875) | freshwater metagenome | isolation source: freshwater lake | place: USA: Michigan, Gull Lake | collected 2013-08-08
CCGCCGCGCTGGCCTCGCGATGCTGGCGCGCGGGGAAGGGGCCGCCGCTGACGCCGTAGACGAACACCTCGACCCCCGGCGCGTCGTGCGCGGACGCGAGACGCATGTGATTGGCGGCGCCCTCATCGCCGAACGGGGCAGGGACCGGGCCGTGGACGCGGAACGCATCGTTGGCGAAGGCCAGGCGCAGCTGGGCCAGCGTCTCGGGCCATTCGTGGCTGCGATGCGGCATCGTCACGAGGTTGGCGACGCTGAGGTGGCAGCGTCCGTCGGCGGTGTCGGGGGCGGGGGAGACGGTGGCGGCGTTGGCGGCCCACATCGCCGAGGCGGACAGTGCCTGCGCCTGAAGATGCGGTGCGGCTTCGGCGAAGGTCGTCGCGAGCGATGCCAGCCAGCGATGATCAGGGCGGGCATGGGGCAGCAAGATGCCCTGTGTCAGCCCGAGCGCGATGTTGGCGCGCATTTTCGCAAGCCCCTGCAACGCGGCAGCGCGGGGTTGCGACACGGCCCCCTGATTGCGGGTCGCGGCGAGATTGCCGTGGCTGAGGCCCGCGTAATTGTGGCTGGGCCCGATGATGCCGTCGAAGTTGATCTCAACGCGGGGCATGGCACACATCCTGTCCCGGACCGACGCCGAGCAGCTCTGCGGCGGCCGGATCGAGTGTAACCCCGTCATCGCCGCGCGTGATCCGGCCGTGACAGGCGCGGAACTCGGCGAGGGTGCCGCGCGCGATGATGCTGGCGTCGCCACCCGGGGCGATGTCCGCGACCGGCTGAGTCCGGCAGTCGCGGATCGTCATCACATGGTCGGTGCGCGTAGTCATCGTCGGGCCGCCGTCGAAGATATCGATGTAGTTCTCGAACGCGAAGCCTTCATGCTCCAGCATCCGCATCGCTGCGCGGCCGGAGGGGTGCGGGACGCCGATCACGCTGCGGGCATGTTCGGTGAGCATTGCGGTGTAGACCGGGTGGCGGGGCATCAGGTCGGCGATGAACTGGTTGCCGTGGATCGCGTTGAACTCGTCGGCCTGCTGGAAGCTCATTCCGAAGAAGCGCCCGGCGACGCCGTCCCAGAAGGGCGATCCGCCGGCCTCGTCGATCACCCCGCGCAGCTCGGCGAGGATGCGGTCGGCGAAGCGCGCGCGGTGCATCGCGATGAACAGATAGCGGCTGCGCGCGAGCAGCATGCCGAGGCCCCCGGCGCGCTCGCCGGGATGGAGGAACAGGCCGCCGACCTCGCTTGCCCCCTCCAGATCGTTGACGAGGTTCAGAATTTCGGCGCGGAAGGTGCGGTTAAGTGCCTCGCTATGCTTGGTCACCGTGCCCATGCGATAGGAGTAGAAGGGCCAGCGCTGCCCGACCTGGGTGAAGATCTGGCAGGTGCCGCGCACCTCCTGTGTCGCGGTGTTTTCGAGGACGAGGACGAACAGCTCGTCCTTCTTCGCATCGTCGGTGCGGGCGAAGGCCTCGGCGCTGCGCTCCAGCTTGATCTTGAGCGCGGGCTTTTCGGGGGGCAGATTGGTGAAGCCGCCGCCGGTGAGCTTTGCCATCTCGTAGAGATGCTGCAGGTCGTCGGCGCGGGCGGGGCGGATGATGAAGGTCATACGCGGCCCTTTTCGATGATGCGCAGGATGGTGAGCGCCGAGAGGGCGGCACGTTCGGGCAGACTGTCGGGGATCAGAAATTCCTCCTGCGAATGGATGGCACCGCCGCGCGCGCCCATCGTATCGACGACGGGGACGCCGCAGGCGGCGATGTTGTTGCCGTCGCACACCCCGCCGGTCGCTTTCCAGGCGACGGGGATGTCGAGATCGGCGCCGGCTTGCTTGACGAGGCCGAACAGGCGCTCGGCACCGGGGTCGAGCGGCTTGGGCGGGCGGTTGAAGCCGCCATGGACATGGACCGACACGTCATGCGCGGTGGCAATGGCGTCGGCTAGTGCGTGGACGGCAGCCCCGGCGCGCTGGATGGCGTCGGGCGAGGCGGGGCGGAAATTGACGCGCAGGATGGCGAGATCGGGCACGACATTGTTCGGCCCGCCACCCTCGATCCGTGCCGGGTTGACCGACAGGTCGTCGGTCATCAACTGCGACAGGCGCAGCGCGAGATCGGCTGCGGCGACCAACGCATTGCGGCCATCGCGCGGGTTGCGGCCGGCATGGGCACTGCGCCCGCGCACCACGATCGAGAAATTGCCGGTCCCGCCGCGCGCGCCCGCGAGCGTGCCATCGGGCAGCGCGGGTTCGTAGGTGAGCGCCGCGACCTTGCCCTGCGCCGCCTGCGCGATCAGCGCGGCGGAGGCGAAGGAGCCGGTCTCCTCATCCGAATTGATCACGACTTCATAGCCGAACCGTGCTGCATCCGGGGTCGCCTCGACCGCGCGCAGGGCGGCGAGCATCAGCGACAGCCCGCCCTTCATGTCCGCCGCGCCGGGCGCGTTGAGGATGCCGTCGGGCAGCCAGGTTGCGCTCTGGAACGGGTGATCGGCGGGGAACACCGTGTCCATATGGCCGGTAAACAGCATCTGGACTGGCGCCTCGGGCCGCACGCGCAGATGCAGATGGCGGCCATGCGCCAGCAATTGCACCGTGCCACTGGTATCGACCATCTCGACCGGCGCGGGTTCGACCAGGGTGAGGTCGCCGGGCAATGGAGAAAAGGCGTCGGCGAGCAGGCCCGCCATCGTTGCCAGCCCATCCAGATTGCGCGTGCCGCTATTGACCGCGACCCAGCGTTCTACCTGCGCCAGCATCGGCGCGGCGCGGGCCGCCTCGACTGCGGCGGCTTCGATTGTGTTCAGCCCCATGGGGATGGTCTATCGGGTCATATCCGCGCGGTGAACCCCCGGCGCGCGAAAAGTATCAAATGTTACCGGCTTCCGGCGCGTCAGAAATCCACCAGCAACGACGCCCGCGTCGTCGTGTCGGTCGACTTGCGGCCATTGGGCGGCGCGCTTTCATAGTTCACTGCGTAGGACATCTGGGTCGAGAAGGGGCCGAACAGCTTGACGCGCAGCGCCGATTTGCCGGTGATCGTGCTGTTCTGCTGCTCGACGAAGGCCGAGGCGTCCTGGCTGAAGGTCACGCCCCGGCTCAGCTTCCAGTCGAGGTCGAGCTTGCCGCGCGCAGCGATCTGGCGCTCGGTCGGGGCGGTCACGAAATCGGTGTAGCGAAACGCCGGGCCGATTTCGAGGTCGAGCGTCAGTGCGGGTGACTTCACCGCCGAATAGCCGGCCCCGGCCGAGATCGCGTAGCGTTCGTCGAAGCCGAGGAAGCGGTCGCTTTCGAACTGCGCCGCGCCATAGACATAGGCGCGGTCGTCGATCTTCCAGTTTGGCTCATAGGACGCGAGATAGCGTTCGCGCACCGTCTGGCCGAGGCTTTCCTGATAATCGGCCTGGACGCGCAGCTTGTGCCGCCAGCGCAGCGCCTCACGCTTGAGGTCGAGGATGCCGGTCAGGCCGAGCGTTTCGGTATTGCCGGTGGTGAAATAGCCGCCCAGTTCGGCGCGGCCCTTGACCAGATCAAGGAACTTGGCCTCGCGCAGGCGGCGTTCGGCGGCTTCCTTGCGCTCGCGCTTCCACGCGCTGGCGGCGGATTCGAACTGCGCGGCGCGCTCCTTGTCGGCGGCCTTGGCATATTTGACGATCGCGTTGACCGCCGCCTCGTCGCCCGCCTTCATCGCGGCGTCGAGCATCGCCTTGACCTCTGACGAGCGCTCGACCGACTGGGCGGGCGGCGGTGGCGGGGGGGCCTCCTGCGTGGTCGAAGCGGTCACATCGGTGTTGGCGATCAGCAGCGGGGCCGCGAGCAGCAGGAGGAGGGAGCTACGCATGTAACCGGTTACTACCCGATTCCCGCCCAAAGATCGAGTGCGGTGCAGCATCACTCTGTCCCATCGTCGTTCAGGCCGAGCGGTTCGGCGAAAATGCGCAGGATGTCGATGTAGAGCGTGCGCTTGAACGGCACGATTACGTCGGGAAGCTCGCGCGGGGCGATCCAGCGCCACGCGCGGAATTCGGGCTCGGCCGTGGCGATGTCGATCGCCTCGTCCCCGGCGGTCAGGCGGAACAGGAACCAGCGCTGACGCTGGCCGCGCCATTTGCCCTTCCACACCTTGCCGATCAGATCGTCGGGCAGGTCGTACTCCAGCTCGATCTCGGGCGCGGCGAGCAGGTCGACATGGTCGCGGACGACGCCGGTTTCCTCCCACAGCTCGCGATAGGCGGCGTCGAGCGGGTCTTCGCCCGGATCGATCCCGCCCTGCGGCATCTGCCACGCCTCAAGTGTCGAATCGAGCCGCTGGCCGACGAACACCTGGCCCTGCGCGTTGAGCAGGATCACCCCGGCGCAGGGGCGATAGGGCAGGGCGTCGCGGTCGATCATGCGGCGGCCTGCGTCATCACGCGGTTGGCCTCAGCCTCGGTCAGCAGCGCGCGGAACGCGACCAGCATGCCCGCGACGTCGCCCTGACCCGACGGAATGGCGCGGCGCAGGGTGATGAAGCCGTGGATGTTGCCCACTGCTTCCCGGAACACGACCGGCACGCCTGCCGCTGCCAATGCACCGGCATAGGCGCGGCCCTGATCGCGGATCGGGTCGAGGCTGGCGGTGAGGATCAGCGCAGGGGGCAGGCCCTCCAGCGTCGCATGGCGCATCGGTGAGGCGCGCGGGTGGGCGACATCGGCGGCATAGCATTCGTTGAACCAGTCCATCGCCTTGGCGGTGAGCAGATAGCCGTCGCCGAAATGGTCCGCAGAGGGGTAGCTGCCGCCCACATCCGCAGCGGGGTAGATCAGCAGCTGGCCGATCACCGGGACCGCAGCGGGGGCGTCGCGTAAATCGATCGCGGCGACTGCGGCGATCTGGCCGCCCGCGCTGTCGCCCGCCAGCGCGATGCTGGTCACCGCGCGCCCGAGTTCGGACGGGCTGGAGGCGACCCAGCGCGCCGCTGCCTCGCAATCGTCGGACGCGGCGGGCCAGGGGCTTTCGGGGGCGAGGCGATAGTCGACCGACACCACCGGCAGATCCAGCGCGCGGCTCAATTCGGCGGTGAAGCTGGCATGGCTGTCGATATTACCGATGACGAAGCCGCCGCCGTGGAAGAACAGCACCACTGGCCCCGGCTCGCGGCTTTCGCGCACGTCGAACAGGCGGGCCGGGATGTCTCCAGCCGGGCCGGGAATGGTCAGGTCCGTGACCGTTGCCAGCTCACCCTGCGGCAGATCGACCATGTCCTTCATCGCCAGATATTGCGCGCGATAGGCGGCGGGCGTGGGCGGCCAGGGCATTTCCGGCATCGCGGCGAGCATGTCGAGAAAGGCGCGGGTGTCGGGACGGACGAAATGGTCGGCCAAGATCAGGTCTCCTCTTTTGATCCGTATAAGCCGGAGCAAGACCGCTCGTCCATCGGACACCCTTGTCATAAACTTGCTATGCCAAGGTCGCGGGGTTGTCGCGAACCCTTCATGCTGCAGTCGCGAAACGACCTTAGCCCCCCCTAACGATCAGGGGGATCCTAAAATGAAAATGTTGCTGTGCGCCACCGCCGCTCTTCCGGCTTTTGTCTTTTCCGCGCAGGCGCAGGAAGTTGCCGATGACGAGATCGTCGTGACCGGCCAGCGCGCGCAGCAGGAGCGGGCGATCGAGATCAAGCGTGACGCGATCGGGATCATCGACGTGGCCGCAGCGGACGAGATTGGTCGCCTGCCCGACCGGAACGTCGCCGAAGTGGTCGAACGGCTCCCCGGCGTTGGCGTCACCTATGACCAGGGCGAGGGCCGCTATGTCGCAATCCGCGGCATTCCCTCGGACCTCAACAACTACACTTTTGGTGGCGTCGAAATCGGCAATCCGGATGGCCAGAACCGCTCGCTGCCGCTCGATATCGTGTCGGGCCAGCTGCTCAATCGCGTCGAAGTGAGCAAGGCGAAGACGGCCAATCAGGACGGGCAGGGGATTGGCGGCTCGATCAACCTGGTGCCCCAGACCGCGTTCGATTTCCGCGATCGCTTCATCATCCAGGCGAATGGACAGGTCGGCTATCAGGAGCTGAACGAGAAGGTGCCGGTGCGCGGTGACGTCAGCGTCGGCGCGCGCTTCGGTGCGAATGAAGAGTTCGGCGTGCTGATCGGCGGCAGCTATTCGGAGCGGACCTTTGCCAGCTATGGCGTCTATCCCGACGACTGGCGGCCGGTCGCCGGCGCTGCGCGCGGCGGGATGCCGATCAACATCAAATACACCGACTATAGCCTCAAGCGCGAACGGATCGGCGCGGCGGGGTCGCTCGACTGGCGCTCCGGCGATCATGAGCTCTATCTGCGCGGAATCTATTCGAAGTTTACCGAGGACGAATATCGCCAGCGCTATCGCCTCGATTTCGCGACCGATGCGCTGATCGCCTCGCCCGCCTTCACCTTCGCGCCGGGCGGTAATAGCGGGACCGTCACTGGAACCCCGAACGTCGGCGTCGGCGGTGGCACCGGGCCGGAGCGGCGCCAGGACCTGCGCCTTGAGTATAAGGAAAAGTCGATCCTGGCCGGGATGCTGGGCGGATCGAGCCGGTTCGGCGATGTGAAGGTCGATTATGTCGTCGCGCGCGTCCACAATGAAGTGCGCGAGCCGAACCAGCTGTGGCAGTTCCGCTGCAATCCCGGCACGGTCGATTTCAGCTTTGCCGAGCGGGTCTTCACCGCGACGCCGCGCACCGAATGCGCATCGAGCCAGCTCAACTTCCGCCAATATGCCGAGCAGTTCGAGACGGGTGACGAGGATATCTGGCAGGGCAAGGCCGACCTGACCTGGACGATCCCGGGCATGGACGACAGCTTCGTCGCGGCGGGCGGCAAATTCCGCCTGACCGACAAGAGCTTTGACAGCCGGAACGACATCTGGACCCGTGGGAGCAGCGCCGCGACGCGGTTTACCCTGGCGCAGTTCAACCTCGCTGGCCCGACCGTGCTGGTCTATCCCGATGGCGACGACCGCCCCTATGCCAATGGCCCGACGATCGACGCTGCGGCGATTACCGCCTGGACCGCCGCCAATTTGACCGGCCCCTATTTCGTGCGGGACAACGCCGCGACGCTGGCGAATGCCACGCTCAACGACATCTTTATCGAGGAAGATGTGTGGGCGGGCTATGCAATGGCGAGCCTGAAGTTCGGGCCGCTGACGATCACGCCGGGTCTGCGTTACGAGCGGACCACCAGCACGGTCACCGGATCGCGCTTGCAGAACGGCACGACCATCGTACCGGTGCAGGAGCGCAACGCATATTCGGACTGGCTGCCGAGCGTCATCATCCGCATGGACGCGGGCGACAAGTTCAGCTTCCGCATGGCATATACCCGCAATCTGGGGCGCCCGAACTACAGCCAGCTCTCGCCCGGCGGCGCGCTCTCATATGAAGACGCCAACGCCAACGGGACGTTCGAGGGCAGCTTCTCGACCGGCAATCCCGACCTTTTGCCCTATCGCGCGGACAGCCTCGACCTGTCGGCGGAATATTATTTCGCGAAGGGTGGCCTGATCTCGCTCGGCGCGTTCGTCAAATATATCGATAACCCGATCTTCACCCAGAACTACACGCTGACGAACACCAGCTTTGCCGGCCTCAATTTCGAGCGGCTGAGCTTCTCGCAGCCGCAGAATGCCGACAAGGCTGAGCTGATCGGGGTCGAGGCGGCGTTCCAGATGCAGTTCACCTTCCTGCCCGGCTTCCTCTCGGGCTTTGGCTTCGAGGCGAACGGCACCTTGGTCAGCTCGTCGCTGACGTTGCCCAATGGCCGCGTCTCGACCTTCCCGAGCCAGTCGGAATTTCTGTACGGTGCGCAGCTCTTCTACCAGGCCGGGCCGGTCGAGGCGTCGGTCGCCTATCACAATACCGGCGCGTCGCTGCTTGCGGTCGGCGGGCTGGCCTATCAGGATCAGTATAATGACGATCTGCGCCGGCTCGACGCCAAGGTGAAGTTCCAGCTGACGGAGAATATCGCGATCTTTGCCGAGGCGCAGAACCTGACGGACGAGCCGACCCGCCAATATCAGGGCGATCGGACCGACTGGTTCACCCAGAATGAGCGCTATGGCCGGACTTTCTGGGCCGGCGCGTCGGCGAAGTTCTGATGAGCCTGTTTCTCGCCCTTGCCCTTCAGGCGTCGCTGGTGGCGCCTGAGGTTTCCCGGATCCCCGCCGCCGACGCCGATCAGGGCGTGGTGGCAGGCGTGCGCGACCTCTATGCGATCGACAATAATGTCATCGCGCGGATCGACCGCAGGACCGGCAAGACCGTGGCGCGATGGGAGGGAAGCAAGACGCATTACCCGCACATCAACAGCTGCATCCTCAAGGGGCGGTTGCTGGTGTGCGCGGCGTCCAACTATCCGTCGGTGCCGCAGGCGAGCTCGATCGAGACGTTCGACGCGCGGACGCTGAAGCCGGTCGCCAGTCGCAGCCTGGGGCCGGGGCGAGGGTCGCTGACCTGGCTCGACTGGCATCAGGGGAGCTGGTGGGCGTGCTTCGCGCATTACGGCAAGCGCGGGGGCGAGCCGGGTCGCGATTCGCGCTACACCACGTTGGTGCGCTTCGACGGGAATTTCGTCGAACAGGGCGCGTGGCTGTTCCCCGACAGCGTGATCGGGCGGATGGCGCCGTATAGCGCATCGGGCGGCCGGTGGAATCGCGACGGCTATCTCTATGTTTCCGGACATGACCTGCCGGAAATCTATGCAATGAAACTGCCGCCTGCGGGCACGGTGCTGGAGCATGTCGCGACGATCGCGGTGCCGACCCAGGGACAGGCGATCGACTGGGACCCCGTCGACGGACGGCTGCTGTGGAGCATCGAGCGCAAGCAGGGTTTCCTGGTGTCGAGCCGGGTGCCGCCAATCGTCCCGCCCGCTGCGAAGTAGGGCTTGCGGACAACAATAGAAGAAATTCGCTGTCCCGCGCGCAATCTTGCTGCTAGGGGCGCGGCCATGTTTCGAAAACGGCCCATTATCACCACCCGGACCGCGACCCGCCGCTAACGGCCGGTCGCGCGGGTCCGGGTATCCGCCGCGAAACATTTCCGAAAGCTGGCCACGCTTGGCCGCTGACTTCCCACCGAAGAATGACTATGTGCCGACCCGTATTCCGGGCGGCTCGACCGCATGAAAGGGTCTATTGATGGGTTACCGTGTCGTAGTCGCAGGCGCCACCGGCAATGTCGGGCGCGAGATGCTCGCCATTCTGGCGGAGCGCGAATTCCCGATCGACGAACTGGCCGTGCTCGCCAGCGCGCGCTCGACCGGCGACATGGTCGATTTCGGCGAGACCGGGAAACAGTATAAGATCCAGAATATCGAGCATTTCGATCCCACCGGCTGGGACATGGCGCTGTTCGCGATCGGGAGCGAGGCGACGAAGCTGCACGCCCCGCGCTTCGCCAAGGCGGGCTGCACGGTGATCGACAACAGCTCGCTGTATCGCATGGACCCCGACGTGCCGCTGATCGTGCCGGAAGTGAACCCGGAGGCGATCGACGGCTATAAGGCGAAGAACATCATCGCCAACCCGAACTGCTCGACCGCGCAGATGGTGGTCGCGCTCAAGCCGCTGCACGATGCCGCGACGGTGAAGCGCGTCGTCGTTGCGACCTATCAGTCGGTGTCCGGCGCGGGCAAAGAGGGGATGGACGAGCTGTTCGAACAGTCGCGCAACATCTTTGTTGGCGATTCCGCGGAAGCGAAGAAGTTCACCAAGCAGATCGCGTTCAACGTGATCCCGCATATCGACAGCTTCCTCGACGACGGGTCGACCAAGGAAGAGTGGAAGATGGTGGTCGAAACCAAGAAGATCCTGGACCCCAAGGTCAAGGTGATCGCCACCTGTGTCCGCGTGCCGGTGTTCGTCGGCCATTCCGAGGCGGTCCATGTCGAGCTGGAGCGCGAGCTGTCGGCCGAGGACGCGCAGAGCATCCTGCGTGAGGCGCCCGGCATCATGCTGATCGATAAGCGCGAGGATGGCGGCTACATCACCCCGGTCGAGTGCGTCGGCGATTATGCGACCTTCGTCAGCCGGGTGCGTGAGGATTCGACGGTCGAAAACGGCCTCGCTTTCTGGTGCGTCAGCGACAATCTGCGCAAGGGCGCGGCGCTGAACGCGGTGCAGATCGCCGAGCTGCTCGGTCGCCGTCACCTGAAGAAGGGCTGAGCTGAGCCTGATGGGCCTCCCCGCCGCGCAACGTTGGTGGTTGCTCGCATGCCTTGCGGGCGTGCCGCTGAGCGCGGTGGGGGCGGCCTATCCGCCCAATACCTGGTTGCAGGTGGGGCCGGTGGTGGTCGGCGTGCCGCTGGCGTGGTGGGCGTTGAAGCGCTGGCCGATGCGCAATGCCAGCGTGGCATGGGCGTGTAGCTTCGTGTTGCTCCACCTGTTTGCGGCGCGCTGGACCTATAGCAGCGTGCCGTATGATGCGTGGGGGCAGGCGCTGGCGGGCGTCAGCATCGACGCCGTGTTTGGGTTTCAGCGCAACATGTTCGACCGGCTGGTGCATTTCGCGTCCGGCCTGTGTTTCGCGCTGCCGCTGGTTGAGGTCGGCATGCGCCATGCCGGGCTGACGCGGCGGATGGCGGTGGTGTTCATGCTGCTCGCGGTGCTGGCGATCGGCGCGCTCTATGAAATCTTCGAATGGATGCTGACGCTGGGCCTTAGCGTCGAGGCGGCGGAGCAGTATAATGGGCAGCAGGGCGACATGTTCGATGCGCCCAAGGACATGGCGCTGGCGCTGCTCGGCGCGCTGATCTGGATCGTCAGTGCCCGGCTGCGGCGGGATCGTTCGCAATCGGCGCCTTGGGCCGTTTAAGGAACAGCACCAGCGGGATCGACGCGGCGGTGACGATCATCATCGCATAAAAATCATTGAGATAGGCGATCATCGCCGCCTGTCGCGTCACCTCGGCATTGGCCATCGCCAGCAGCGTGTCGGCTTGGCTGCCCAGATTGGCGAGCAGTCCGGGGTCGAGCGTCTGGAGCCGTTCGGGCGTGATGTTGGGGGCAAGGTCGGCGTGGCTGACCTGCGTGCTCCGGGCGAGGATCGTCGTGACGAGCGAGATGCCGATCGACGCGCCGATATTGCGTGAGAGGTTGGTCAGGCTCGCCGCCTCAGTCCGCTGGTGCGCGGGCAGGGTGGCGAAGGCCATGCCGTTGAGCGGCATGAAGATCATCCCCATGCCGAGGCCCTGTACGAAGCCCGAGACGATAAACGGCGTCGACCCCATCTGCAGCGTCCAGCTGGTCATGTCCCACAGCGACCAGGCGGCGAGCGCGAAGCCAGTGCCGACCAGCAGACGCGGATCAACCCCGCGCGCGACCAGCCGCGCCGACAGGCCCATGGTGATCAACACGCCGACGCCACGCGGCATCATCAGCAGCCCGGTGTCGATCACCGGATAGCCGTAGAGCGTCTGGAGCATCGGCGGAAGCAGCGCCATCGTCGCCATCATCACCACGCCGACCACCTGCATGAAGGCAAGCGCGGTGACGAGGTTGCGGTTGCGCCACAGGCTGCGCTCGAACATCGGGTTCTTGCCCGTCGCCATATGCACGACGAACATCCAGATCGCGGTGCCCGCGACGATGGTCTCGATCCAGATCTCGGGCGAGGAGAACCAGTCGGCATGCTGGCCGCGGTCGAGCATCAGCTGCAGCGCGCCGATACCGACCGCAAGCAGCGAAAAGCCGAACACGTCGAACGCACGCTTGCGCACCGGGCGGCTGGGCAGCAGCCACCACAGGATCGCGAGGCAGATCACGCCGAGCGGTAAATTGACGTAGAACACCCAGCGCCAGTCGAAATTCTCGGTCAGCCAGCCGCCGAGCACCGGCCCCAGGATCGGGCCGATCATGATGCCCATGCCCCACACCGCCATCGCCTTTTGCTGGTCTTTGGGCGCGTTGATGTCGAGCATCACCGTCTGGCTGAGCGGGTTCATGAATGCTGCCGCGATCCCCTGAAGGATGCGGAACAACACCATCTGCTCCAGGCTCTGCGCCGCGCCGCACAGCGCCGAGGCGATGATGAAGCCGACGATCGAGATCAGGAACAGGTTGCGCGAGCCGATCCGGTCCGACACCCAGCCGGTGATCGGGATCGCGATGGCCGAGGCGACGATATAGCTGGTCAACACCCAGGTGATCGTGTCCGCCGTCGCGCCGAGCGAGGTCTGCATATGCGGCAGCGCGACATTGGCGATGGTGGTGTCGAGGATCTGCATGATCGTCGCCAGCATCACGCCGAACGTCAGCAGCCCCTTGTTGCGCACGGGCAGTGCCGCCTGTCCCGCCGGGGGCGGGGCGGGGGGCGTGTCGGCGGCGGGGGCGGCGGCGCTGGCCATACCTGGCGCCTACTTGCTCGTGTCGACGGTGACTTCGGCGGAAAGGCCGGCGATCAGCTGGCGTGGGCTCTTTTCGTCGATCGCGATGCGCACTGGCACGCGCTGCGTCACCTTCACCCAATTGCCATTGGCGTTCTGTGCCGGGAGTACCGAGGTTTCCGAGCCGGTCTGCGAGCCGATCGAGGCGACATGGCCCTTGAGCTTCAGGCCCGGATAGGCGTCGAAGCGCACTTCGGCGGGTTGGCCGACGCGCATGTCGGCAAGGTCGGTTTCCTTGAAATTCGCCTCGATCCACGATCCGCCCGAGCGGACCAACGTGACGGCGGGCAGGCCCGACATCATCATCTGTCCGACCTGCAGCCGGTCGGCCTGACTGACTACGCCGTCCACCGGTGCGCGGCGCACGGTGCGTTCAAGTTCGAGCAGGGCCTTGGCGCGCTGGGCGCGGGCGGCGGCGATGGCGGGATTGACGCCGGGTACCGCGCTGCCGCTCGACAGCTTGGCGCGTGCTTCATCGGCCTCGGCGACGGCACTCTGGTAGCTGGCGCGCGCCTGTTCGACCGAATGCTGCGCCTGTTCGAAGCGGGCGCGCGTGGTGAAACCCCGGTCCATCAGCGCCTTTTGCCGGGCATAGTCTTCCTGCGCGGCGGCGATGCGGTCGCGTGCGGCCTCAATATCGGCGCCGGTGCCGACATAGCTGGCCTGCATGGTCGTCACCTGAACCTGTGCATTCGCAATCGCGGCGTCGGCCTGAGCGACCGCGATGCGATAGGGTTCGGGGTCGATGCGGAACAGGATGTCGCCCGCCTTGACGCTCTGGTTCTCCTTGACCGCGACCTCGACGATCCGCCCCGCGACATCGCTCGCGACCGACACCTTGTCCTGCTGGACATAGGCATTGTCGGTCGACACGGTGCCGCCCGACAGCGACCACCACAAAGCGATCACGCCGATCACCAGCAGCGGCACGCCGAACATCAGGATCGGGCGCAGGAGTTTGCGCTTCGGCTTCACCGCGACCGGTTCCGGGGTGGCTGTGGTTTCGATGCGGGGATCGGCTTCAGCCATTGGCGGCCTCGTTGGACTGGTCGGGGTTGAGATTGTCGCGCAGCTGTTCGAGCAGCGCGTGGAGCTTGGCCTGATCACCGGCGCTGATGCCCACGGCGGCATCGACAAACAGGGCGTCGGCGATGCCCTTGAGCTGAAGCAGGATCGGCTGGGCGGCATCGGTCAGGTGGATGCGCCACACGCGCCGGTCGCCCGGATCGCGGCGGCGCTCGACCCAGCCGGCCTCCTCCAGCCGGTCGATCATCCGGCCAAGCGTGATCGGTTCGACCTCCAGCAGCTCGGCGAGCATGCCCTGATTGCTGCCCTCATGCCGCTTGAGCACGCTGAGCGTCCGCCATTGCTGGCGGGTGACGCCGATCAGGCGCGCGCGCTCGTCGAAGCGCTTGCGGAGCAGGCGGGACACGTCGCTGATCAGGAATCCGAGTGAGTCGGTCATGAGCCGCGATATAATAAGCATGCTTATAGAATGCCAGCGATATAAGTTGCGATATGCGACCTATACGATTGCACGCAACGCAACTGGTGCGGCTTTCGCGCGTCGCCAATTCGGTGCATCAGGGCCGGCATGACCGAGACTTTTGAGACGTTCGACGGCCAGCGGCTGGCCTGGCGCGAGATGGGCGAGGGGCGGGCGGTGGTGCTGATCCACGGCTTCTTCTCCGACGCGCAGACCAACTGGATCAAATACGGCACCGCCGCGAAACTGGTCGCGGCGGGGTTCCGGGTCATCATGCCGGACCTGCGTGCGCACGGGGACAGCGCCAAGCCGCACGACCCGTCTGCCTATCCCCCCGACGCGCTGGCGCAGGATGCGGAGGCGCTGATCGCGCATCTGGGCCTGACCGACTATGATTTGGGCGGCTATTCACTGGGTGCGCGGACGACGGTGCGGGTGCTGGCGCGCGGGCTCGCGCCGACGCCGCGGCGGGTGGTGCTGTCCGGGCTGGGCGATGAGGGGGTGACCGATACTGGGCG
>VYKW01000461.1_pt1 | contig 14342 bp, 14 predicted proteins | sample 5114451 | NCBI WGS metagenome assembly VYKW01 (sample SAMN12291784, study PRJNA351875) | freshwater metagenome | isolation source: freshwater lake | place: USA: Michigan, Gull Lake | collected 2013-08-08
GCCGCAGCAGCCGACCCCGTTCCGTGCCGCGCCGAACGGCGCGCCTGTCGAGGAGAAGGATCCCGGCGAGGCGGCGGCTGAAGCCGACATGGACGACGACGAGTTCGAGAACCAGATGTCGCTCGCCGCCATCGAGGCCGAGCTGAAGCCGAAGGTGGTCGAGACCTTCGACAAGATCGCGTCCGAGTACAAGAAGCTGCGCCGCCTGCAGGAGCAGGACATCGCCAACCAGCTGCAGAGCGAGTCGCTGTCGCCCTCGCAGGAGCGCAAGTACAAGAAGCTCAAGGACGAGATCATCGTCGAGGTGAAGTCGCTGCGCCTCAACCAGGCCCGCATCGACTCGCTGGTCGAGCAGCTCTACGACATCAACAAGAAGCTGGTCTCGTTCGAGAGCCGGCTGATGCGCCTCGCCGATAGCCACGGCGTCGCCCGCGAGGACTTCCTGCGCAACTACCAGGGCTCGGAGCTCGATCCGCGCTGGCTGAACCGCGTCTCGAAGCTGTCGGCCAAGGGCTGGAAGAACTTCGTCCACTACGAGAAGGACCGCATCAAGGATTTGCGCCAGGAGGTGCAGTCGCTGGCCGCCCTCACCGGTCTCGAGATCGGCGAGTTCCGCAAGATCGTCCACTCGGTGCAGAAGGGCGAGCGCGAGGCCCGTCAGGCCAAGAAGGAGATGGTGGAAGCCAACCTCCGTCTCGTGATCTCGATCGCCAAGAAGTACACCAACCGCGGCCTGCAGTTCCTCGACCTGATTCAGGAAGGCAATATCGGCCTGATGAAGGCGGTCGACAAGTTCGAGTACCGCCGCGGCTACAAGTTCTCGACCTACGCCACGTGGTGGATCCGGCAGGCGATCACCCGCTCGATCGCCGACCAGGCCCGCACCATCCGCATCCCCGTGCACATGATCGAGACGATCAACAAGATCGTCCGCACCTCGCGCCAGATGCTGAACGAGATCGGCCGCGAGCCGACCCCGGAGGAGCTCGCCGAAAAGCTCGGCATGCCCCTGGAGAAGGTGCGCAAGGTCCTCAAGATCGCCAAGGAGCCGCTCTCGCTCGAGACGCCCGTCGGCGACGAGGAGGATTCACACCTCGGCGACTTCATCGAGGACAAGAACGCCATCCTGCCGATCGACGCCGCCATCCAGTCGAACCTGCGCGAAACCACGACGCGCGTCTTGGCCTCGCTGACCCCGCGCGAAGAGCGCGTGCTGCGCATGCGCTTCGGCATCGGCATGAACACCGACCACACGCTGGAAGAGGTGGGTCAGCAGTTCTCCGTGACAAGAGAGCGTATCCGTCAGATCGAGGCGAAGGCGCTGCGCAAGCTGAAGCACCCGTCGCGGTCGCGGAAGCTGCGGAGCTTCTTGGACAATTAAATCAATTCAACAAAGCCGTGACGGGCTCGACCTCGGCTATCATCGGTAAAGCGGCGGGCCGAAAGGTCCGCCGCTTTTATTGCACGATGACGCGGACCATCGGGGCGACCTGACACCTTATCAGAGGGAAGAATTCTCGCTATCGTTGTGGCTTGCCATTGGGGGGAGTTCATGACCGTTTGCATTGCTACGCTCTTTCAATGGAATTATGGAACGAAGGAATCTCCCGATCTCGGTATCGCTGCACTAACCGCCTCGGATCGCATGATCACCGCTGTTGATGTTCAGTACGAGCCGCGCCAGCAAAAGATTGGGTTCTTTGGTCGAACTCTTGTGCTTGTAGCAGGCGACATTGCTGTTCACTCTCAAGCAGTCCAAGATACTGAGAAAGAAGTCGAAGGTCGCCTGGCCGGTCCGCAAGAAATTGCGCAAATCTATGGAAGTGCGATTCAAGCAATCAATCGAAGGCATGCAGAGAACGAGATACTAGCGCCTCTTGGTCTAAATGCCGCTACTTTCCATGCGCAGCAAAATCAGTTCTCGGAAAGCTTCGTTAACTCGATCGCAAGTCAATTGCAAAATAGGCGTCCAATTGACGTCGAGGCATTGGTTGTGGGGCCTGACGGTCAAAACGCACACATTTACCAAGTTGATTGTTTTGGCAATAGTATTTGTCTCGATGGTGTGGGTTTTGGTGCGATTGGCATCGGAGCTTGGCACGCCAAATCTAGATTGATGCAGATTGGGCATGTAAACACGAGGATCTTTGCGCCAGCACTCGCCGCGATCTTTGCTTCTAAGAGAAATGCGGAGATCGCTCCAGGTGTAGGTTCGCAAACAGATTTGCACATCGTCCTTCGGGGCGGCCCCTGTCCGGTGGGCGATGTTGTTCAGCCGGAGCTTGACCGGTTGTACAAAAAGTACTCAGCGGAAGTTGTTGAGATTGGCAACAAATTGGTAGCAGAACTGCAAGAGTTTATTGATTCTCCACGAGCTGCTCCCGCGGCGGCGGGAGATGACGTGCAATCAAATCCAGTCTCTACGGCTATGGTGGTCGGTGATGAAGTCGCTGGAGAAAAAGCAGCCGTCCAATAGCGGGGCCGCTTAATGTGCTCTTCGGCGAATCTCTTGCGCTGAAGGGCGGCGTCGAGGTGTCACCGTTGCCCGACACGACGTCTTGTCCGCAAATGTCCGTGTCCTTGCCGCAAGAGGCCGAACTTTGCGCAAGCGGTGTTGGGCGATCGACTGCTAGGAATCGGCGTCTCACCGGACGCCTGTTCCCATGCATGACGACGAATTTTCATCGGCCGCAGCGCACGACAGCGCCGCCGCGATCTGGGCGCCGCTGCGTCCCTTCATCGCCGCTGAAGCGCGGCTCGCTGTCCATGCCGCGCTGCTCGCTGCGCGCCTCGAGACCTGGGAGGAGGCGAAGATCATCCTGATCTATCATCTCGTCGGCACGGCCATGGAGCTGTTCAAGACCGCGACCGGCTCGTGGATCTATCCCGAGCCGAGCCTGATCCGGATCAGTGGCGTGCCGCTGTTTTCCGGCTTCATGTATTCTTGCATCGGCAGCTATCTCTGCCGCGTCTGGCGGCTGTTCGATTTCCGCTTCACCGGCCATCCGTCGCGGCGCTGGCTGATGGCCTTAAGCGCTGCGATCTACGTCAACTTCTTCACCGACCATTATGGGCTCGACGGCAGGCTGCTGCTGTTCGGCTGGGCCGCGCTGCTGTTCGCGCTCGCCACGGTCCATTTCAAGGTCTGGCGCGTGCATCGCTCGATGCCGTTGCTGCTCGGGCTTGTCCTGGTGTCGCTGTTCGTCTGGCTGTCGGAGAACGTCGGCACTTTCACGCGGGTCTGGCTCTATCCGCAGCAGGCGCATGGCTGGACCATGGTGTCGCCGGCCAAGCTCGGCTCATGGTTCCTGCTGCTGATCATCAGCTACACGCTGGTCAGCCTGATCATCCGGCCGAGGGAGATGGGGCTAGGCAGGTCGGCCGCTCCGCCTGTCAGGGAGCCGGATCGTGAGGTGGCGTGATCGGCGGTAGGTGGAGATCTACCCACGTTGCCATGACCGGGCTCGTCCCGGGCATCCAAGTCGTGCTGCGTCCGAAGACGTGGATGGCCGGGACAAGCCCGGCCATGACGCGTCACCCGATTGAGAGCATGCTTCGCGGAAGGCTGCTGCCGTAGGGTGGGCAAAGGCGCTGGCATGATGGCCGTGCTGGGGATGCTGTCGCGCGCCGTGCCCACCGCGCCTCGCGGCAGGCAGCTTATGGTGGGCACGCGCTGCGCGCTTTGCCCACCCTATGGCCGCTCGTGAAGTTACTTCTTCTTCGCCCCGACCCGCTCCAGCGACTTGATCTGCAGCGGCGGGCGGCCGGACTTTTCGGCGATGTCGCGGTCCTGCTCCATGATGAAGCCGCGCGCGGGCTCGTCGCCGTCGAGGCCGCCGAGCAGCTCGGCCGGGACGCGGCGGTTGGAGCGCTGCGAGCCGTCCTCATAGGTCACGTTGAAGAAGGCGAATTCGCCTTTGGGATTGGAGCCGGGTTTCTTTGCCATGGGGGGCTTTTCCAGGATCAGAAGCGCCGCGTCAACGTGAACGGACGCCGGTCTGCTCATCGATTTTGCGGAAGACAATGGTTAAGGACGCAGCTGAGGACGGTCGCCGCCGTGCGGCGATGCCTTGCCGCAACCGGCACCGTCACGAGAGCATCGCGCGGCGCGTGCGGGCCCGCTGAGACCCCGTCGATATGGTGATCACGGGCCGGATTTTCGACCCTGCGGCCGCATGCGGACTCCTCGATTTTGCCGGATCGGCATGCCCCCATGCGCCCGATTCCATGTCAGCTTGATGAACGCCAACCTGAGATCCCCAAGCCTGAGAACGCCAAGCCTGGATCCTGCAAACCTTGGACCCCGATGTCGATGCCGCAACTCACCATCTGGTACAACACGCGCTGCCCGGTCTGCGACGCCGGCATCGACTGGCAGCGCAACAAGCTGCTGGCGCTGGTGAAGTCGGGACGCGTCGCGTTCAGGGACATTAACGCGGAGCCGGAGGCGCTGCGCGGCTTCGGCGCCGATGTCGACGACGTCCGCCGCCGCCTGCATGCGACCGACGAGGACGGCCAGCTGATCACCGGCGCCGACGTCGCGCTGCTGCTGTGGAAGTTGACGCCGGGCGAAGGCTGGCTGGCGACCCTGTTCGGCAACCCGCTGGTGCGCCCGCTGACCCGGTTCGGCTACGACCGCTTCGCCGACGTGCTGTTCGCCTGGAACAAGCGCAAGGGGCATTGGTGAGGCGCGTGCGCGCTTGAGCCAAGGCCGTCGCGGCGATGACGGTGAGCTCCCCTCCCCGCAAGAGGGAGGGGGGCGCAGCACCGTTGCGGCGACAGCTCGCCTCTATCGCCTCCGCACCTTCACCCGTGCTGGTACGCGCGTGCCGCCTTGCGGACCGTCATCCTCGTCGCTGCCGCCGAGCGCCATGATCGCCGTGCCCATCGCGGTCGAGCCGAAGGTGACGAAGAACGAGCCGAGCAGCAGGCCGATGGCGACGCCAGGCGAATGGTCGGCGAAGATCAGGTGACGCAGGCCCCAGGGATCGAGCGCCAGGAGGCCGCCGACCAGCACCACGGCCATGACGAGGCCGAGCGCGAGGTTGATCGCGAGCAGGCGGAACAGGGGGACCTGGAGCAATCGGCGCTGGCGGGGCGGCATCGGCGATCTCCATTGGGATCGGAAACGACGGCGGAATCGTAGCACCGATCCCGGCGGGCTCAAGGCCGGAGCCGCCCGGAACAGGCATGGCTGAACCGACCTGGGCGTGCTTCCCTGGCCGTGCTTCGTTTTGGGACATGCGCAGCGTCAATCGCTGCGCCGTGCAGCCTCACGCCGCCTCGCCCTCGGCCACGCCATGCTGCTTGGCGATGACGCTCTGCCAGACGCTGGCAATCGCGCGCTGGGTTTCCGGGGCGATCAGGCAGTGGCCTTCATGGTCGAAGCCGCAGAACCGTGCTGACGGATCGTTCCTGGCGTCGATCAGCGCCTTGTTGATCATCTCCAGCGAGGCCATCACCTGGCCGATGTTCTGCAGCCGGGTATGATGCAGGATGTCGATCAGGCGGAACATCATGATCGGCGGCTGCCCGAGCGAGATGCCGGGACGGCTGAACTCGAAGAACACGTTGACCGCCGGCAGCACGCCCTCGATCTGCGCCAGGATCTTGGCCGCGTCATCGGCGGTGCAGGCGACGAGATGCGCACCCGGCACCGGCAGTGCGGGCGTCGCCGGCGCTGCCTCCGCGCCGAGCCCGAGGCTGGCGAGCACCTGATGCTCGATCCAGCGCCGCACCTCCGGCGGGGCCGAGCGGATCTGGTCGGCGGTCAGCGTAATCCCGATCATGGCGTCGTCTCCTTTTGCCGGTCAGCTTAGAAAGCGGACGGTGGCCGGATGTTGACGAGGATCAAGCGGGTATGGGGAAGCTGCAGACCGCTGGAGTCATTCATCGTGCCGCACCACATGGGACAAGCCGCAGCACGAACGCCTGCCAATCTGTTACTCCGTCATGCCGGGACAAGCCCGGCCATGACGACGTGGAAACAGACGGGCACACTCTGTCGAGCGCCATAGGCGATAGCACACGCGGGGGAGAGGGTGCACCGGTTGTGGGGTGAACGCCTTGTCTGAACCGCCGCAGTTTTGACGCCAGCATTTCGCTCATGCCATGATCGGGGCAATCTGGAATCAACAAGGATCCCGCATGCTCTTGCGTCGTCTTGCCGTGCTGCTCGCGGCCTCGCTCTCGGCCCTCTCGGCGGTCAGCTCCGCGCAGGCCGCGCGCTGCGGCGGTGATTTCAACACGTTCGTTGCCAGCTTCTCCGCAGAGGCGCAGAGCGCCGGCGTCTCGTCCGCAACGATCAGCCAGGCGCTGTCGGGCGTGACGCTCGATCCGGCCGTGCTCGCCTTCGACCGCCGCCAGCGTTACACCTTCAACAAGAGCTTCGAGCAGTATGTCGCGACCCGCGTCGGCCCCGGCCGCATCAATGGCGGCCGCGCGATGCTGCAGCGGCATGCGGCGCTGCTGTCGCGCATCGAGCAGCAATATGGCGTGCCGCGCCAGATCCTGATCGCGATCTGGGGGCTGGAAACCGATTTCGGCAAGGGCGACATGGGCAAGCTGCCGGTGATCCGCACGCTGGCGACCCTGGCGCATGATTGCCGCCGCACCGAGCTGTTCCAGACCGAGCTGATGGCGGCGCTGAAGATCGTCGAGCGCGGCGATCTCACTTTGCGCGATCTGATCGGTGCCTTCGCCGGCGAGATCGGCCAGACCCAGTTCCTGCCGTCCTCCTACATCAAATACGGCGTCGATTTCGATGGCGACGGCCGCGTCGATCTGCGTCACTCCACCGCCGACGTGCTGGCCTCGACCGCCAATCTGCTCCACAGCAACGGCTTCAAGATGGGCGCGCCCTATGACGAGGGCTCGGCGAATTTCGACGCGATGCGCGAGTGGAACAGGGCTGTGATCTATCGCAAGACCATCGGCTATTTCGCCGATCAGCTGGTGGGGCGATAGGGCAGGGGATCGCCTCCCCCTCGCTGTCATGCCCGCGAAGGCGGGCATCCAGTACGCCGTGACCTCTCAGCTCGACAATGATTGGCTGTGAATACGGGATCGCCCGGGCGAGCCGGGCGATGACAGCTTCGGGTCTGGCCACAGCGCTCAACCCCAACCACGCCGTCATTTCGCGGCGGCCCTCAGGGCGCGAGCCCGGAATCCATTACCACGAAATGTCGTTGGCGACTGCTGGAGCGACGACCGTATCTCACCGCAGCCGGTCGTGGTGATGGATTCCGGGCTCGCGGCTCACGCACGTCCCGGAATGACACGCCGAGAGATCTCGGCACATGCCCGTCATGCGCAAACTGCCCGTCGTGTTGCTTTGTCCCACCAACACCTCTTGTGTCGTCGGGCAAATCAGCCGCACATTTGCCGCCGTCCCGGCCCGCCGGAGGGGCGTTTCGCGATCGTCACGAGGCGCGGGCTGATAGGATGCGATGGGCGTAGAGCTCCGCAGCGTGGCTTGGCCGCGCCGACGAACGAAGCGCTGCGCACGCCGAAATCGTGGCGTCCCGATACCCCGATGCTGGTATCACGTTGGTCGCGATGCTCGCGCATCGCACTGACAATGGTGGCCAACACGCCGGCGCACCAGGGAGACCACGTATAACGCGTCAGACCATCGCGCAGGGAGGGCCGGGTCGCTCCGGCTGAACCTGTGGTAACCGCCGCGTGCATTTTCTTATCGCACGCGGGCCGCAGGCCTCAGCCGAGGCCTGGCTCTCCCTGCGCCCTCCATCCTGATGAGGGCGGCGAATGCACAAGACTCGGACGCGTGACGCGCCGCGAGGCCTTATGCGTTCGACCGACGCATCAGCCTTGCTTCGCGGCCGCCTTCTCCAGGCGCTTGGCCATCACCTTCCAATAGGTGCCCGGCATGAACCGCTGCAGCAGATCCATGATTCGCGCATCGCCGCCGATCAGGATGCGCGGCTCGTTGCGTTCGATGCCCTGGATGATGCGCTGGGCCGCCTCGCGCGGGGTGGTCCTGGCCAGCCGCTCGAAGCGCTCGATCGCCTGCACGCGGCGCGCATTGTCGGTCATGCCGTGGCCGGCGCGGGCATTGCGCGCGATCGCGGTGGCGACGCCGCCGGGATGCACGACCGACAGCCTGATCGGGCTGTTGGCGGTGGCAAGCTCATGACGCAGGCTCTCGGAGAAACCGCGCACCGCGAATTTGGCTGCCGCATAGGCCGACTGGCCGGGCGGGGCGATGATGCCGAAGATCGAGGACAGATTGACGATGTGCGCCGCGCGTTGCCGCGCAAGATGCGGCAGGAAGGCCCGGGTGCCGTGCACGACGCCCCAGAAATTGATGTTGAACAGCCACTCCATCTCGGCCTGGTCGATCTCGTTGAAACCGCCGAACAGCGCGACGCCGGCATTGTTGATGACGATGTTGAGGCTGGGATGCGCGCGCGTCGCGTCCTCGGCGAACTGGCTGATCGCCTGGCTGTCACTGACATCGAGGCGATGCGTGGTGACCTTGCGGCCTGTCGTGGCGAGCTCGCTTGCAACGCTGGCCAGGCCCGCCTCATCGCGATCGGCCAGAGCGAGATCGCAGCCGCGCGCCGCGAGTTCCTGTGCCAAGGCGCGGCCGATGCCGCTGGATGCTCCCGTCACGGCCGCCGCCGCGCCGCTGATTGCCGTCATCGCCGCTGTCCCTCCCTCGCTCGTTCGCGTCGCCGTTCCAAAGCGGGCTGGATTTTCTGCCAGTTTTTCGCATTGGAACCGAACCATCCTGCTGTTCCGCTTTTAACTCACATTGCAATGGGCCGTGGCACATTTCGTGGAGGTACAGGCATGGGACAGTCGCAGCCGTTTCGCGCGACCGCACTGATCGTCGAGGACGATCCGACCCAGCGCGAGATGATCGCGCTGCTGCTGGAGGAGAGCGACTACGACGTGATCGCGTGCGAGAGCGCCGAGGCTGCGGAACTGGTGCTCAACAAGCCCGGTCACCGCATCGTACTGATGATGACGGACGTCAATCTCGCCGGTCGCATGAGCGGCGTGGAGCTCGCGCACATCGCGCGGGCGCGCCATCCCCATATCAACGTGGTCGTGACATCGGGACGGCCGCTGTCGCAGCCGCTGCCGGGCGGCACGAAGTTCTGGAGCAAGCCGTGGGCGCCGCTCGACGTGCTGCGCGAGGCCGAAGTGACGCTGGAGCGTGCGCCGGAGATGGCCCGCAGATGGGGGGAGTGAGCCGGCGGGCCGGATCGCCTTGACGGATCGGCTCGGGCGCACCATTTCTGGAAATGCGAAGGCGTAGGCCGGGGTGGCGAGGGAGATGAAGGCGGGCGATGAAGGATTGGCGATCGGCAGCGCGACGGCGGTGACACCGGGTGGAAGCCGCGCTCCCACCCGGGGGAGTACGACTACTTCTTCTTGGCGGCCTTCTTGGTCTTCTTCGCCGCTTTCTTGGTCGCCTTCGCGGCCTTCTTCGCTTTCTTCGCCATGGAATCCTCGTCAGGAGTGGATGGATTGCAACGCGACTTCGAGGCCTCGCTGGCGCAGAGGAGCCATGCATCAGCCTCGGGAGACGATCCCAGCAGATTCGCGAAGCTCTGCCTCACCCTGTCACCTGGGCAACTTGCCCTTATCCACAGCTCGATGGAGGCCGCAGCCCGTTGCGGCGTTCGCGCGGGCTTCGCGAGAGGGTTAACAGCGGACTAATCGTGTCTTCATTGTTTCAAAACCAAGGCGCAATCTTGGTTCCGGATTTGAGGAAACGTTAAGCGCATCGCGCTCATGGTGCCCGTAAAAGACAGGGATGGTCATGAGCGTGGCGTTGCGAGACAGTGAGGGCAGGATCGATCGCATCCGGCAATCGGGATGTTGAACGTTCCGACGCTGTGGACCGCCTTCGTGGTCAACTTCCTCGCACTGGGCCTGATCTGGGCCTATGTGATGCGGAGCTACCCCAATCTGGCATCGGCGCGCTACTGGACAGCCTCTGCGTTCATGTGCGCGCCGGCCGCCTTGTGCGCGCTGGGCCAATTCTATTTCGGCTCCTTCATGCCCCTGCTCGCCGGCGCCTCGCTGATGACGCTCGCGATCTGCCTCGCGGCGATGGGCGTGCAGCGCTTCTATGGCCGTGCAGCCTCGTGGCGACTGAGCCTCTCCGTGGTCGCGCTGACCTGCACGTCGATCGCCTTCTTTCTCTATGTCTACGACCACGGACCGCTACGGATCCTGTGCTACTCGCTCGGGCAGGCGGTCCCGATGGCGGTGATCGCGCGGCTGGTGCTGGACGCCAGAAACGGACCCATCAATCCAGGGGCGCGACTCGCCGGATTGCTGTCGGTCCTGATCATCGCCGTGTTCGCGGCGCGGACGATCGGCGCCTTTATTGGCGCGGACTTCAATTTCAGTCATTCCACCAGCGGCCAGGCCGCTGCGGTGCTGTTGCTGATCTTTCTGTCGATGTCGCTCAATTTCGGTTTTCTGCTGATGGCCGTCGACCGCCTGCGCAACGAGGTCGCCGATCTCGCGCTGCTCGACGATCTCACCGGCGTCGCCAATCGGCGCCATCTGATGCAGCGGCTCGGCGAGGAGTGCGCGCGCGCAGAGCGGTCCGGAAAGCCGTTCGCGCTGCTGGTGATCGATCTCGACGGCTTCAAGCTCATCAACGACAATCACGGTCATGCGGCGGGCGATGCCTGCCTGCAGCACTTCACGCTGATGGCGCAGACCCGGCTCAGGCCGGGTGACATGCTTGCGCGCACCGGCGGCGACGAGTTCTGCATCCTGCTGCCGTCGTCCTCTTTGCGGGAGGGCGCGATGATCGCGCGACGGATCCTGCAGGTCTGCCGCGACGATGCAGAGGCCTGCGCCGGAGCCGACGTGCCGATCGAGGTGTCGATCGGCGTGGCCGAGTGGACGCGGGACCTCGGTGCATTCCCGGACCGGGTGATGGCGCGGGCGGACCAGGCGCTGTATGCGGCCAAGAAGGATGGCAAGAACCGTTATGCCGTTTACCAAAACGAGGTCGATGCGCCCAGCTTGGCCCCGGAGCAGATCGCCGCGTTGGCCCTGCATCACCCGCGCCAGGATGCTGCCGCCGAATAGCGGTGCTAATGTTCGGCCATGAGGCCGCTCCTGTTCTCCCGCCACGCAGCGCTTGCGCTGCTCTTCCTCTCACGGCCGGCCGCGGCGGACGACCTCGCCGCAATGGCCCGCGCATCCGGCACGCCGTATATTCCGGGCCTCAGAATCGTCTGGCTGGCGCCGTGGGGCGACCCGGCCAAGGCGCATCCCTGGACCAACATCATCGTCCACCAGACCGAGGGGCCGGCGGGATCGGCGCGGGCGGGGGCGCTGGCGCAGGCCAAGACCCCGAAACGGCGCGGCGTGACCCTGTGGGTGGAAACCGACGGTACGGTGTATTGGGCGGTGCCTGAAACCATGGTCACGCTGCATGGCGACGGCGCCAATCGCAACGACAACCGCTATATCGACAACGCATCCACCTATCGCAAGGTCGTGCGCGACAATTCCATCGGCGTGGAGTTCGCCGGCAACTATCCGGACGTCACCGCGCCGGCCACCGAAGCCCAGATCGCAGCATGGCGCGTGCTCTCCAAGCTGCTCCGGCTGCGCTACCGGATTCCGCGGGAGCGGATCTATGCGCATAATTGGATCGACTACAAGGACGCCCGTTATTGCGAGGGCTGCGCGCTCGCCGAGCTTGCCCGCGCCGCGCCTGACTAACGAGCCTCACCTAACAAGAAGCCGGCGTCTCCGCCGGCTCCGATCGCATCAAAACCACCTTAAGCTAGGAAGCCGCGCCGTTAATGCGCGGCCTCCAGGGCCGCCGCCTCCTGCTTGGCGATGGCGCCCTTGACGGCGGACTGCACCTTCTCGAATGCGCGCACCTCGATCTGGCGCACGCGCTCGCGCGACACGCCGAACTCGGCGGCGAGGTCCTCGAGCGTCATCGGCTCGTCGGCCAGACGCCGCGCCTCGAAGATGCGGCGCTCGCGCGCGTTGAGCACGCCGATCGCGCCGTTCAACGCCTGCCGGCGGTGGTCGTATTCCTCGTGCTCGGCCATGATGGCTTCCTGGTTGGGCGAGGTATCGACCAGCCAGTCCTGCCATTCGCCCGCTTCGCCGTCGTCGCGGATCGGCGCGTTCAGCGAGGCGTCGCCGCCGAGGCGGCGGTTCATGTCGACCACGTCCTGATCGGTCACGCCGAGGCGCTTTGCGATCAGCTTGACCTGATCCGGATGCAGATCGCCTTCATCCAGCGCGGAGATCCGGCTCTTCGCCTTGCGCAGGTTGAAGAACAGCTTCTTCTGGTTCGCGGTGGTGCCCATTTTCACGAGCGACCAGGAACGCAGGATGTACTCTTGTATCGACGCCTTGATCCACCACATGGCGTAGGTGGCGAGGCGGAAGCCCTTCTCGGGCTCGAACCTCTTCACCGCCTGCATCAGGCCGACATTGCCTTCCGACACGACTTCGGATATCGGCAAGCCGTAGCCGCGATAGCCCATGGCGATCTTGGCCACGAGCCTGAGATGGCTGGTGACGAGTTTCTGCGCTGCGTCGCTGTCGTCATGCTCACGCCAACGCTTGGCGAGCATGTACTCCTCCTGCGGTTCCAGCATCGGGAACTTGCGGATCTCAGCGAGGTAGCGTGCAAGTCCGGATTCTCCGTTGAGAACCGGTAGTGTAGCTGTACGGGCCATTGAGCGCCCTCCAGTTGGTTCAGGCCCCCGATAGCGGCGGGCCAGGCAAAGCGGTCGCTTGGTTAAAGCCAACCGGTTTGCGACGTTCCACGCGTCGACCATTCGACGCAGGCGCAACATACACCATTTTCAGCCCGTGGTGGAAGGATTCCGGGGGTCACGTCCCCGTGTCCCTGCTATAACGTCTTGGTATGCTTGCGCTTTTCTGAAGGTCCTGCGTCATAGCGCCGCTCGCAGCGCCTCCCGCAAGAGGGAAAGATCCTCCGGCAGCTCCGATTCCCAGCGCAGAATTTCTCCCGTCCGGGGGTGCTCGATCACCAGCAGATAGGCATGCAGCGCCTGCCGTCCGAGCGCCTCCAGCGCCGCCCGCGCGCCTGGCGCCAACTGGTTCGCCTTGGTCTTGAAGTGCGGGCCATAGACGGCATCGCCGAGCAGGGGATGGCCGAGATGCGCCAGATGCACGCGGATCTGGTGGGTGCGTCCGGTCTCGAGGTGGCAGGCGATCAGCGATGCCACCGGCTTGCCGTCGCGGCCGGCAAAGCTCTCCTGCACCTCGTAATGGGTGATGGCCTCGCGGCCCCGTGGCCGTACCGCCATCTTGTCGCGGGCATGCGGATGCCGGTCGAGCGGGGCGTTGATGGTGCCATGCGGCCGGTGCGGCAGCCCCCAGGCAAACGCCAGATAGCCGCGCTCCATCGCGCCGGTGCGGCCGTGATCGGCGAACTGCGCGCTCAGCGAGGCGTGCGCGTGATCGTTCTTGGCGACCACCATCAGCCCGGTGGTATCCTTGTCCAGCCGGTGGACGATGCCGGGCCGCTTGACGCCGCCGATCCCGGACAGGCTGGCGCCGCAATGCGCGATCAGCGCGTTCACCAGGGTCCCGGTTTCGTGCCCGGCGGCGGGATGCACCACGAGGCCGGCCGGTTTGTCGAGGACGACGATATCGTCGTCCTCGTAGACGATGTGGAGCGGGATCGCCTCGGCCTTCGGCTCGGGCGGGGCCGCTTCGGGCACGTCGATTGTGATCGTGTCGCCGCTGGCGACGTGATAAGCGGGGTCGCGCACCGCCCCGGTGCTGAGGCTGACCTGGCCGGCCAGGATCAGCGCCTTCAGCCGGGACCGCGACAGCTCCGGCAGCCGGGCCGCGAGCACGCGATCGAGCCGCGGCGAGCCTTCGTCGCCGGCGACAATGACCGTCATCAGACCGTGGGAATGTGAAGTCGAGATGTCCATGAATTCTACCCTGGCGCCCGAGCCGTCCTCGCCCGAGCAGGCCCAGCTGATGGCGCGGCTGCGGCGCATGATGATGATCGCGGGCGTGACCACCTCGGTCGCGATCGCAGTGCTTCTGGTCGCCATCGGCTATCGCCTTTTCCGCGGCGATGGAAGCACAGCTTCAGGCCCGGACCTCACCGCGATGCTGCCCAAGGGCGCCCGCATCGTCGCAACCGGCACCGCCGGTGACCGCCTGGCGGTCACGCTCGACATCGCCGGCACCACCGAGATCCGCACCTTCGACGCCAAGACCCTCAAACCCACCGGCCGCCTCCGCTTCGCGGTGGAGCCGTAAGGGCAGGCGATGCGGACGCCTCCACGTCGAGCGGGACTCGCGGCCCCCACCCCCGACCCCTCCCC
>VYKW01000466.1_pt1 | contig 14221 bp, 10 predicted proteins | sample 5114451 | NCBI WGS metagenome assembly VYKW01 (sample SAMN12291784, study PRJNA351875) | freshwater metagenome | isolation source: freshwater lake | place: USA: Michigan, Gull Lake | collected 2013-08-08
AGGGCGGGCTCGAGGCGGCGGCGGCGGTGATCGCCGGCACGGGCACTGGCGCGGCCTAGACCTCCAACGGCCGCCGGGCGCGCGACGAGCTCAGCGCCTCTAGGTAACGAATCTCTCAGTTCGTGGAGATAAATATGAGCTTTTGGCTCTTTGGCTCGTTGATCTCTACGATCGCTTGAATTCGTTGCCTCTGAACTGAGACCAGTCGATAATCTCCGCGATCCTGGAGATTATTGCTGCATGAAGCATTCCATCCGGTCAACCGAGGACTTGGGGCGTGTCGTCCGCGCGGTGCGCAAGAGCACCCGGATGCGACAAGACGATCTGGCGGCCGTCGTGGGCGTGAGCCAGCAGTTCGCGGTCGACGTGGAACGAGGCAAAGCCACGGTCCAGTTCGGCCGTGTGTTGAGGCTGCTCGAGGAACTGGGCATCTCGCTCAACGTCGACATCCCCGACGATGCCTCGCGCAAGCTGGAGGCACTGCGCAACAGGCCGGCCGGATCGCCGCGCGTGCGACGCGGCCGACGCGATGCGCCGGTGGAGACTGGCCCGACGGCGCCGCCACCTCAGGGCAACATCGACCTCGCCGAAGGCACCCGGTGAGACGCCTCATCGTCTACGCCGACGGCGTGCCCGTCGGCACGCTCCTCGAGGGCGACGACCTCTGGTGCTTCGAGTATGACGCGGCCTGGCGGACCGCAGCACAGGCATTCGACCTCGCGCCGGGGCTGCCGCGCACGCAGTCCGCACATGTCGACGGCGGCACCCACCGGGCGGTGCAGTGGTTCTTCGACAACCTGCTGCCCGAAGAGCGGCTGCGCGAGGCGGTCTCGAAGGAGGCGGGCATCCGGGGCGAGGACGCGTTCGCGCTCCTCGAGTACCTCGGTGCAGAGTCGGCCGGAGCCCTCACGCTGCTGCCACCCGATGCGCTGCTCCCCGCAGAGCAGCGGCTGCAGCGGCTCGACGATGCATCGTTGAGCGCACGCATCGGCGCGCTGCCGCGCGAGACGCTCGGTGCACGCGCGCCGAAGCGGACGTCGCTCGCCGGCGCTCAGCACAAGGCGCTCGTTGTCCTCGAAGGCGGCCTGCTCTACGAACCGATGGGCGCCGCGCCCTCCACGCACATCCTCAAGCCCGAGCATCCGCAGGTCGACAGCTATCCTGCCTCGGTCGCCAACGAGTTCCTGACGATGCGCATGGCACACGCGGCCGCACTTGCGCCACCCGCGGTCTTCATCCGCGACGTGCCGCAGCCGGTCTATCTCGTCGAGCGATTCGACCGAGTCGTGACGCGCCGGGATGCCGCCGAGGACGGCATGCCGCGCCTCTCCGTGCGCCGGCGCCATGTCGTCGATGCCTGCCAACTGCTCGGCAAGGCCCGCAGCTTCAAGCACTCGGGCGCGTCGCTCGCGGCGCTGGATGCCCTGGTCAAGGCCAGCACGAACAGGCTGGACACGCGCATTCGCCTCTACCGGTGGCTCGCCTTCAACACACTGGTCGGCAACGACGACTGCCACCTGAAGAACCTGTCGTTCTTCATGGAAGCCGATGGCGTGAAGCTCGCGCCGCCCTACGACCTGCTCGCCACCGGGGCCTACCACACGCGCGCGCTCGCCGAGGAGCGGGGCACCTGGCCCGGGGTTCCGCTTGCCATCGCGCTGCCCGGCGCCACGCACTTCGCCGACGTCACGCGGGGCGCGATGCTCGCAGCAGCCGACGCGCTGGGCGTGCCCACGCGCACCGCCGCGAGGGAACTCGATGCGATGCTGGAGAAAGCGCCCGCTGCACTCGAGACGGCGATGGCCGAGCTCGAGGCCCGGCACATGCGCCTGGGCGAGGCCGGCCGCGCGATCGCAGGGGCCGAGATGCGACTGGCCCGCACCATCCGGGACATCGTGATGCGCGACATGCACATCCGGCTCGCGGACTGACACCAAAAAAACGCCCGGCATCGCCGGGCGTTTCCCTGTCGAAGGCTCGACGAACGGGTCAGCTCGCGCCGCCCTCTTCGCTTGCGGCCTGCGCCTCGGCTTCGGCCTGCTGAGCATCCAGCGCGGTCGGCTGCGAGAACAGCGCCTCGGCCGCCGCCAGCGCCTGCTGCTCCTGCGCCTCGGCGTTCTCCTTCTCGCGACGGGCGCGATGGTAGGCCAGGCCGGTGCCCGCGGGAATCAGACGGCCGACGATCACGTTCTCCTTCAGGCCACGCAGGTCGTCCTTCTTGCCCATGATCGCCGCCTCGGTCAGCACCCGGGTGGTCTCCTGGAAGGAGGCCGCCGAGATGAACGAGTCGGTGGACAGCGAGGCCTTGGTGATGCCCAGCAGGATGTTCTCGTAGGTGGCCGGCAGCTTGCCCGCCGCGATCGCCTTGTCGTTCTCGTCCAGGATCTCCGAGCGCTCGACCTGCTCGCCGACGATGAACGGGCAATCGCCCGGAATCGCGACCTGCACGCGACGCAGCATCTGGCGAACGATCACCTCGATGTGCTTGTCGTTGATCTTCACGCCCTGCAGACGGTAGACGTCCTGCACCTCGTCGACGATGTAGCGCGCGAGCGCCTCGATGCCGAGCAGGCGCAGGATGTCGTGCGGATCGGCCGGGCCGTCGACGATCAGCTCGCCCTTGTTCACCACCTGGCCGTCGTGGACCAGTACGTTCTTGTCCTTCGGGATCAGGAACTCGTTGGGGTTGCCGTCCATGTCTGTGATGACCAGACGCTGCTTGCCCTTCGTGTCCTTGCCGAACGACACGGTGCCGGTGACCTCCGCGAGCATGCCGGCGTCCTTCGGCGCACGCGCCTCGAACAGCTCGGCCACGCGCGGCAGACCGCCGGTGATGTCCCGGTTCTTCTGCGACTCCTGCGGGATCCGGGCGAGCACCTCGCCGACCGCCACGGTCTGGCCGTCGCGGACGGTGATCAGCGCGCCCACCGGGAACGAGATCGTGACCGCGTGGTCGGTGCCGGCGATCTTGGCTTCCTGGCCGCTGGCGTCGATCAGCTTGACCTGCGGACGGGCGGCGACCTTGGCCGACGAGCCGCGCCGCTTCGCGTCGATGACCACCAGCGTCGACAGGCCGGTGACGTCGTCGATCTGCTTGGCGACGGTCACGCCCTCCTCGACGTTCTCGAAGCGGATGGTGCCGGCGTACTCGGTGATGATCGGGCGGGTCAGTGCGTCCCAGGTGGCCAGGAACGTGCCGGCCTTGACCTGCTTGCCGTCGCCGGCCTGCAGGATCGCGCCGTACGGCACCTTGTGACGCTCGCGCTCGCGGCCGTTGTCGTCCTGGATCAGCACTTCGCCGGAGCGGGTGATGACCACCGGCTCGCCCTTGGCGTTGGTCACGTAGCGCATGGTGGCGGTGAAGCGCACCGTGCCGTTGGACTTCGCCTCGATGGAGCTGGCGACCGCCGCGCGCGACGCCGCGCCGCCGATGTGGAAGGTCCGCATCGTCAGCTGGGTGCCGGGCTCGCCGATCGACTGCGCGGCGATCACGCCGACCGCCTCGCCCGAGTTCACCAGCACGCCGCGGCCGAGGTCGCGGCCGTAGCACTTGGCGCACAGGCCGTAGCGCGTGTCGCAGGTCAGCGGGGTGCGCACGCGCACCTCGTCGATCCCGCGGCGCTCGATGTCGTCGACCATGTCCTCGTCGAGCATCGTGCCCGCCTCGTACAGGGTCGCCTGCGACTCGGGATCGATGACATCGACGGTCGCCACGCGGCCGAGGATCCGGTCGCGCAGCGCCTCGATGACCTCGCCGCCCTCGACCAGCGCCCGCATCGCGACGCCGTTGGTCGTGCCGCAGTCGTCCTCGACCACCACCAGGTCCTGGGTCACGTCGACCAGGCGACGGGTCAGGTAGCCCGAGTTCGCGGTCTTCAGCGCGGTGTCGGCGAGACCTTTCCGGGCGCCGTGCGTCGAGATGAAGTACTGCAGGACGTTCAGGCCTTCACGGAAGTTGGCCGTGATCGGCGTCTCGATGATCGAGCCGTCCGGCTTGGCCATCAGGCCCCGCATCCCCGCGAGCTGGCGGATCTGCGCGGCCGAGCCGCGGGCACCCGAGTCGGCCATCATGTAGATGGCGTTGAACGACTCCTGCGACACCGTGTTGCCGTGACGGTCGACGACCTGCTCGGTCTTCAGCTGGTCCATCATGGCCTTGCCGACTTCGTCGCCGGTCTTCGACCAGATGTCGACCACCTTGTTGTAGCGCTCGCCGTCGGTCACGAGACCCGACACGTACTGCTGCTGGATCTCCTTGACCTCGGCCTCGGCCGCGGCCAGCAGGGTCACCTTCTGCGTCGGCACCGACATGTCGTTGATGGCGATCGAGATGCCGGCGCGCGTGGCGAGCCGGAAGCCGTTCTGCATCAGCTGGTCGGCGAAGATCACGGTGTCACGCAGGCCGCAGCGCCGGAACGACGCGTTGATCAGCCGCGAGATCTCCTTCTTCTTCAGCGCCTTGTTGATGAACTCGAACGGCAGGCCCTTCGGGAGGATCTCGGACAGGATCGCGCGGCCGACCGTGGTCTGGGCACGGATCAGGCGCGGCGTGCTCTCGCCGGTCTCGCGGTTGCGGTCGTACTCGTGCAGGCGGACCGTGATCTTGGTGCCGAGCTCGACCTCGCGGTTGTCGTAGGCACGCAGCACCTCGGTGACGTTCGAGAAGAGCATGCCTTCGCCCTTCGCGTTCGTCTTCTCGCGCGTCGTGTAGTACAGGCCGAGCACGATGTCCTGGGACGGGACGATCGAAGGCTCGCCGTTCGACGGGAACAGCACGTTGTTCGACGCGAGCATCAGCGCGCGCGCCTCGAGCTGGGCCTCGAGCGACAGCGGCACGTGGACGGCCATCTGGTCGCCGTCGAAGTCGGCGTTGAACGCAGCGCAGACCAGCGGGTGCAGCTGGATGGCCTTGCCCTCGATCAGCACCGGCTCGAACGCCTGGATGCCCAGGCGGTGCAGCGTCGGCGCCCGGTTCAGCATCACCGGATGCTCGCGGATCACCTCTTCCAGGATGTCCCAGACGATGGGCTCCTGGTTCTCGACGAACTTCTTGGCCTGCTTGATGGTCGTCGCGACGCCCATCGTCTCGAGCTTGTTGAAGATGAAGGGCTTGAACAGCTCGAGCGCCATCAGCTTCGGCAGGCCGCACTGGTGCAGCTTGAGCTGCGGGCCGACCACGATGACCGAACGGCCCGAGTAGTCGACGCGCTTGCCCAGCAGGTTCTGGCGGAAGCGGCCGCCCTTGCCCTTGATCATGTCGGCGAGCGACTTCAGCGCGCGCTTGTTCGCCCCGGTCATCGCCTTGCCGCGACGGCCGTTGTCGAGCAGCGAGTCGACCGACTCCTGCAGCATCCGCTTCTCGTTGCGGACGATGATCTCCGGCGCCTTCAGCTCGAGCAGCCGCTTCAGGCGGTTGTTCCGGTTGATGACGCGGCGGTACAGGTCGTTCAGGTCGGAGGTCGCGAAGCGCCCGCCGTCCAGCGGCACCAGCGGGCGCAGCTCGGGCGGCAGCACCGGCAGCACCTCGAGCACCATCCACTCGGGCTTGATGCCCGACTTCTGGAAGCCTTCGAGCACCTTCAGGCGCTTGGCGATCTTCTTGATCTTCGCTTCGGACGAGGTGGCGGTCAGCTCGTCGCGCAGCCGGTTGACCTCGCGGTCGACGTCGATCGAGCGCAGCAGCTCGCGCACGCCCTCGGCGCCCATCTCGGCGCGGAACTCGTCGCCGAACTCCTCGGTCTTCGCGAGGAAGTCATCCTCGGTCAGCAGCTGGCAGCGCTTGAGCGGGGTCATGCCCGGCTCGATGACGACGTACGCCTCGAAGTACAGCACGCGCTCGATGTCGCGCAGCGTCATGTCGAGCACCATGCCCAGACGCGACGGCAGCGACTTCAGGAACCAGATGTGCGCGGTCGGCGAGGCCAGCTCGATATGGCCCATCCGCTCGCGGCGGACCTTGGCCAGCGTCACCTCGACGCCGCACTTCTCGCAGATCACGCCGCGGTGCTTCAGGCGCTTGTACTTGCCGCACAGGCACTCGTAGTCCTTGATCGGCCCGAAGATCTTCGCGCAGAACAGGCCGTCGCGCTCGGGCTTGAAGGTTCGGTAGTTGATGGTCTCCGGCTTCTTGACTTCGCCATAGGACCAGGACCGGATCTTCTCCGGCGACGCGATGCCGATCTTGATCGCGTCGAAATGTTCTTCTTCCTGGACCTGCTTGAACAGGTCGAGCAGTGCTTTCATGAGTCAGCTCCTCTGCTTCAGCTGCGCTCGAGATCGATGTCGATCCCCAGCGACCGGATTTCCTTCACCAGCACGTTGAACGACTCGGGCATGCCCGCGTCGATGGTGTGCTCGCCCTTGACCAGGTTCTCGTAGACCTTGGTCCGTCCGTTCACGTCGTCCGACTTGACCGTCAGCATCTCCTGCAGCGTGTAGGACGCACCGTACGCCTCGAGCGCCCAGACCTCCATCTCGCCGAAGCGCTGTCCGCCGAACTGCGCCTTGCCGCCCAGCGGCTGCTGGGTGACGAGCGAGTACGGGCCGGTCGAACGCGCATGCATCTTGTCGTCGACCAGGTGGTGCAGCTTCAGCACGTGCATGTAGCCGACCGTCACATGGCGGTCGAACTGCTCGCCGGTGCGGCCGTCGTACAGGTGCAGCTGGGTCTTGTGGTCGTTGAAGCCGAGCTTCGCGGTGTTCGGGTCCTCGTCCGGAAACGCGATGTCGAGCATCGCGCGGATCTCTTCCTCGGAGGCGCCGTCGAACACCGGCGTCGCGAACGGCACGCCGTTGCACAGGTTCTGCGCGAGCTCGACCACCGCGGCGTCGTCGAGCGAATCGAGCTCCGCCGACTGACCGTGCCTGTTGTAGACCTTGTCGAGCATCTGGCGCAGCTCGGAGACCTTGGCATGGCGCTGCAGCATCTCGCCGATGCGCAGGCCGATGCCCTTGGCCGCCCAGCCCAGGTGCGTCTCGAGGATCTGACCGACGTTCATCCGCGACGGCACGCCGAGCGGGTTCAGCACGATGTCCACCGGACGCCCGTCGGCCATGTACGGCATGTCCTCGACCGGAACGATCCGCGAGACCACGCCCTTGTTGCCGTGCCGGCCGGCCATCTTGTCGCCCGGCTGCAGGCGGCGCTTCACGGCCAGGTAGACCTTGACCATCTTGAGCACGCCCGGGGGCAGCTCGTCGCCCTGCGTGAGCTTCTTGCGCTTCTCCTCGAACGCGAGGTCGAAGGAATGCCGCTTCTGCTCGATCGACTCCTTGGCCTGCTCGAGCTGGCCGGCGGCCGTCTCGTCGGCCAGCCGGATCTCGAACCACTGCCAGCGGTCGAGGTCCTTCAGGTAGGCGGTGTCGAGCACCGCGCCCTTGTTCAGCTTCTTCGGGCCGCCGTTGGCGATCTTGCCGGTCAGCAGGCGCTCGAGACGCTCGAACGAGTCGTTCTCGACGATCCGCAGCTGGTCGTTGAGGTCCAGGCGGTAGCGCTTGAGCTCGTCGTCGATGATGGCCTGCGCGCGCTTGTCGCGCACGATGCCCTCGCGGGTGAAGACCTGGACGTCGATGACCGTGCCGCTCATGCCCGAAGGCACGCGCAGCGAGGTGTCCTTCACGTCGGACGCCTTCTCGCCGAAGATCGCGCGCAGCAGCTTCTCTTCCGGCGTGAGCTGGGTCTCGCCCTTGGGCGTGACCTTGCCGACCAGCGTGTCGCCGGCCTGCACTTCCGCGCCGATGTAGACGATGCCCGACTCGTCGAGCCGGCCGAGCTGCGACTCGGAGAGGTTCGAGATGTCGCGGCTGATCTCCTCCGGCCCGAGCTTGGTGTCGCGGGCCAGGACCGACAGCTCCTCGATGTGGATCGAGGTGTAGCGGTCGTCCGAGACCACGCGCTCCGAGATCAGGATCGAGTCCTCGAAGTTGTAGCCGTTCCAGGGCATGAACGCGACCAGCATGTTCTGGCCGAGCGCGAGCTCGCCCAGGTCGGTCGACGCGCCGTCGGCGATCACGTCGCCGCGCGCGACCTTGTCGCCCTTGCGGACGATCGGACGCTGGTTGATGTTCGTGTTCTGGTTGGAACGCGTGTACTTGATCAGGTTGTAGATGTCGACGCCGACTTCGCCGGCGGTGGCCTCGTCGTCGTTCACCCGGATCACGACGCGGTTCGCGTCGACGTAGTCGACGTTGCCGCCCCGCAGCGCGGTGACCACCGTGCCGGAGTCGACCGCGCAGGTGCGCTCGATGCCGGTGCCGACCACCGGCTTCTCCGGACGCAGGCAGGGCACGGCCTGGCGCTGCATGTTCGAGCCCATCAGCGCGCGGTTCGCGTCGTCGTGCTCGAGGAACGGGATCAGCGAGGCCGCCACCGAGACGATCTGCGACGGCGCGACGTCGATGTACTCGACCTTGTCGGGCGAGGTCAGCAGCGTCTCGCCGTTGATCCGCACCGAGACCAGCTCGTCGGTCAACACGCCGGCGGCGTTCACCGAGGCGTTGGCCTGGGCGATCACGTAGCGGCCTTCCTCGATCGCCGACAGGTAGTGGATGTCGTCGGTGAGGGTCTGGCCCACGACCTTGCGGTACGGGGTCTCGAGGAAGCCGTACTCGTTGAGCTGGGCGTACAGCGACAGCGAGTTGATCAGGCCGATGTTCGGGCCCTCGGGCGTCTCGATCGGGCAGACGCGACCGTAGTGGGTCGGATGCACGTCGCGCACCTCGAAACCGGCGCGCTCGCGGGTCAGGCCGCCCGGGCCCAGCGCGGAGACGCGACGCTTGTGCGTGATCTCCGACAGCGGGTTGGTCTGGTCCATGAACTGCGACAGCTGGCTCGACCCGAAGAACTCGCGGATGGCCGCGCTGATCGGCTTGCTGTTGATCAGGTCGTGCGGCATCAGGTTCTCGGTCTCGGCCTGGCCGAGACGCTCCTTCACCGCCCGCTCGACGCGGACCAGGCCCGCGCGGAACTGGTTCTCGGCCAGCTCGCCGACGCAGCGCACCCGGCGGTTGCCGAGGTGGTCGATGTCGTCGATCTCGCCCTTGCCGTTGCGCAGGTCGACCAGGATCTTGATGACCGCGAGCAGGTCCTCGTTGGTCAGCGTCATCGGGCCGACGAGCTCGTCGCGGCCGACGCGACGGTTGAACTTCATGCGGCCGACCTTCGACAGGTCGTACGCGTCCGCGCTGTAGAACAGGCGGTTGAACAGCGCCTCGACGGCCTCCTCGGTCGGCGGCTCGCCCGGACGCATCATCCGGTAGATCGCGATCCGCGCGGCGGTCTGGTCGGCGGTGTCGTCGACGCGAAGCGTCTGCGACATGAACGGACCCTGGTCGAGGTCGTTCGTGTACAGCGTCTTGAATTCCTTGACCGCCGCGACCCGCATCTTCTTCAGCAGGTCCTCGGTCAGCTCGTCGTTCGCCTTCGCGACGATCTCGCCGGTGTCGCCGTCGATCACGTTGGTCGCGAGCACGCGGCCCAGCACGTAGTCCTCGGGCACCGAGATCCGCTTGAGCTCGGCCGCCTCCATCTCGCGGATGTGCTTGGCGTTGATCCGCTTGTCCTTGGCGACGATGACCTTGCCTTCCTTGTCCGAGATGTCGAAGCGGGCGATCTCGCCGCGCATCCGGTCGGGGACCAGCTCCATCAGCGCGCCTTCCGGCATCAGCTCGAAGTGGTCGTTGACGAAGAAGTGGGCAAGGATCCGCTCGGGCGTTAGGCCGATCGACTTCAGCAGGATCGTCACCGGCATCTTGCGGCGGCGGTCGACGCGGAAGTACAGCACGTCCTTAGGATCGAACTCGAAGTCGAGCCAGGAACCGCGATACGGGATGATCCGCGCCGAGAACAGCAGCTTGCCCGAGCTGTGGGTCTTGCCGCGGTCGTGCTCGAAGAACACGCCCGGCGAGCGGTGCAGCTGCGAGACGATGACGCGCTCGGTGCCGTTGACGATGAACGAGCCATTGGTGGTCATGAGCGGAATCTCGCCCATGTACACCTCCTGCTCCTTCACTTCCTTGACGGTCGGCTTGGCGGCCTCGCGGTCCATGATGACCAGGCGCACGCGGGCGCGCAGCGGCGCGCAGAAGGTCAGGCCACGCTGCTGGCACTCCACGACGTCGAACGCCGGGTTGCCGAGGGCATAGCTGACGAACTCCAGCCGGGCCATCTGGTTGTGCGACGTGATCGGGAAGATCGACGTGAAGGCCGCCTGCAGGCCCTCGTCCTTGCGGTCGGCGACGCTGCGCTCGAGCTGCAGGAACTGGGTGTAGGACTCGAGCTGGGTCTGGAGGAGGTACGGCACGTCCTGCACGACCCGCCGTTTGGCGAAGGACTTGCGGATGCGCTTCTTCTCGGTGAACGAATAGGGCTGGGCGGCCATGGACTCTCCGGTAAAGCCTTAGGCAGAGATCGGGGGTCGCGTCGTCCGGTCAGGACCGGTCGGCGCGGGCCGCGAGCTCCGCGGGGGAAACAAAGCACGAAAACCCGGCACCTGCCCCGAGCGGGGCAGGCAACCGGGCGTTCGCAGTTGACGTGGCAAGTGCCGTGTCGACTTGTCTTGCGTTGATTACTTGATCTCGACCTTGGCGCCGGCGTCCGACAGCTGCTTGGCGAGCGCGTCGGCATCGGCCTTCGGCACGCCTTCCTTCACAGCCTTCGGCGCACCGTCGACCACGTCCTTGGCTTCCTTCAGGCCCAGGCCGGTGGCCGCGCGGACCACCTTGATGACCTCGACCTTCTTCTCGCCGGCGGCCAGGAGCATGACCGTGAATTCGGTCTTCTCTTCGACAGCGGCCGCAGCGGCGGCGGCCGGGGCGGCCGCCACGGAGACCGCGGCAGCGGCGGACACGCCGAATTTCTCTTCCATCGCCTTGATCAGCTCGGAGAGGTCGAGCACGGTCATGCCGGCGATCGCGTCCAGGATTTCGTCTTTGTTCAGTGCCATGTTGATTCCAGTCGATTGCTTGAGTTGGTTAAAACCGGATGTCTGGTGCGGGCGATCAGGCGGCGTCGGCCGGAGCCGCCTCTGCCTTCTCGCGCTCGTCGCGCAGCGCGGCGACGGTCCGGACGAACTTGCCCGGGACCTCGTTGAGCGTGCGGACGAACTTCGTCACGGGCGCCTGCATGGTGGCCATCAGCGTCGAGAGCAGCTCTTCACGGCTCGGCATCGCCGCCAGCGCCTTGACCCCGTTCGCATCCATCACGAAATTGGGCATGGCGCCGGCCTTGATGGCCAGCTTGTCGTTGCTCTTGGCGAAGTCGGACAGCACCTTCGCGGCCGACACGGGATCCTTCGAGATGCCGTAGATGAGCGGACCGACGAGCTTGTCGGTCAACCCTTCGAACGGCGTCCCGGCGACCGCGCGACGCGCGAGCGTGTTCTTCAACACGCGCAGGTACACACCCGACGCACGCGCCTGCTTGCGCAGGGCGGTGATCGGGCCCACTTCCAGACCACGGTACTCGGCGACGATGATCGCCTGGGCGGTCGCGACAACAGCGCCCACCTCGTCGACCACTACCGCCTTCTCTTCTCTGTTGAGACCCACGGTCTTTCGCTCCTACCTAGTGCTGGCGCCCTGGCCGCGAAGCCGGGGCACCCGTTACGGCGACCGTTCGTGAGTCCCTGCCGCATTCGCCGGATGCCATGACGGAATCCTGTTCTTGCTGCCGAAAACCCGTTCCGGGACCGCCATCTGCGCAGGGCGCTTTCGCGATTAAGGTGCTTCGGGCCTGAGCCCGCCGCGCCCCCTGCGGTCTTTGACGACCTGCCCGCCAGATGGCGGACAGCCCAAAGTCCTGTACTGCCTCAGGCCGCCTGCGCGGCGAGGCTCTGCGTGTCCACCCGAACACCGATCCCCATCGTGCTCGAGACCGCCACCTTGCGCAGGTAGATGCCCTTGGAGCTCGCCGGCTTGGCGCGGGTCAGCGCCTCGATCAGCGCCGAGAGGTTCGAGCGCAGCGCGTCCGGCTGGAACGAGGCCCGGCCGATCGTCGCGTGGATGATGCCGGCCTTGTCGGTCCGGTACTGCACCTGGCCGGCCTTGGCGTTCTTGACCGCGGTGGTGACGTCGGCGGTGACGGTGCCGACCTTCGGGTTCGGCATCAGGCCGCGCGGGCCGAGGATCTGGCCCAGGCCACCGACCACGCGCATCGCGTCGGGCGAGGCGATGACGATGTCGAAGTCGAGCTGGCCGGCCTTGACGCGCTCGGCGAGGTCTTCCATGCCGACGATGTCGGCACCGGCGGCACGGGCCTCGTCGGCCTTGGCGCCCTGGGTGAACACCGCGACGCGCACCGACTTGCCGGTGCCGGCGGGCAGCACGACCGAGCCGCGGACGACCTGGTCGGATTTCTTGGCGTCGACCCCGAGCTGGACCGCGACGTCGATCGACTCGTCGAACTTGGCGACGGCGCACTCCTTCACCAGCGAGATCGCATCGGTGACGGCGTACAGCTTGCGGGAATCGACCTTCGCGCGGAGGGCCTTCGTGCGTTTGGACAGGCGTGCCATGTCAGAACCCCTCCACCGTGATGCCCATGCTGCGGGCCGTGCCGGCGATCGTGCGGACCGCGGCGTCGAGATCCCCGGCCGTCAGGTCGGGCGTCTTCAGCTTGGCGATGTCCTCGGCCTGGGCACGCGTGATCTTGCCCACCTTGTCGGTGTGCGGCGTCTTCGAGCCCTTGTCGATCTTCGCGGCCTTCTTGATGAGGATGGTCGCCGGCGGCGTCTTCATCACGAAGGTGAAGCTCTTGTCCGCGAACGCGGTGATGACCACCGGGATCGGGAGGCCGGGCTCCATGCCCTGAGTCTGCGCGTTGAACGCCTTGCAGAACTCCATGATGTTCAGGCCGCGCTGACCGAGCGCCGGCCCGATGGGCGGCGACGGGTTGGCCTTGCCTGCAGGCACCTGCAGCTTGATGAAACCGATGATCTTCTTGGCCATGGCTGGCTCGATGCTCCGTCTGGTTGAGTACTAGCGCCGGTTCGCGCAGTGCGCTACTTCGGCTCCTCGTCGCATGCGCCGGACCGGCTGGGCCGATGCGGCGTTCGGGGTGGCCGGAGCCGCCCCGGGGCGCATGCGCGCCCCGTATCCGTTACAGCTTCTCGACCTGTCCGAACTCGAGCTCGACCGGGGTCGCACGACCGAAGATGGTCACCGATACGCGCAGGCGGCTCTTCTCGTAGTTCACTTCCTCGACGTTGCCGTTGAAGTCGGTGAAGGGGCCCTCGCGGACCCGGACCATCTCGCCGACCTCGAACAGGGTCTTGGGCTTGGGTTTCTCCACGCCCTCCTGCATCTGGCTCATGATCTTGTCGACCTCCTTCTCGGAGATCGGGGTCGGCTTGTGACCCGAGCCGCCGACGAACCCGGTGACCTTCCCGGTGTTCTTCACCAGGTGCCAGGTGTCGTCGTTCATCTCCATCTCGACCAGCACGTAGCCGGGAAAGAAGCGCCGCTCGGAGATCGTCCGCTGGCCGTTCTTCATCTCCACCACTTCCTCGGTCGGGACGAGGATCTTGCCGAACTGCTCCTGCATGCCGGACCGCTCGACGCGGTCCTGCAGCGCGCGGGCCACGCTCTTCTCCATGCCCGAGTAGGCATGCACGACGTACCAACGCTTGCTCATCGCTTCCATCCCAGGATCAGGTCGTAGAGCGCCCACTCCAAGCTCTTGTCGACGACCCAGAGGAAGATCGCCATGACCACCACGAAGGCGAAGACGTAGGCGGTGACCATCCACGTTTCTTTCTTCTCGGGCCAGACGACACGCTTCGTTTCGGCCCAGGCGTCCTTGCCGAACGCGAACAGGCGCTGGCCGGGACCCGAGAACCAGGCAATCGCGACACCCGCCGCGATGCCGACCAGGATCGAAGCCAGACGCACGACCAGCGGCTGCTGGGCGAGCACGTACCAGCCGACGATGCCCGCGACGACCGCGCACACCGCCGCCGCGACCTTGGCACGGTCGGCGCCGCTGGAAACCGTTTCTACGTTCTGGTTAGACATCTTCGAACCTGGCAGGGGCAGAGGGAATCGAACCCCCAACCTGCGGTTTTGGAGACCGCCGCTCTGCCAATTGAGCTATACCCCTAGGAACCTTCACTTACTCGAAGATCTTGGCGACGACGCCGGCGCCGACGGTGCGGCCGCCTTCGCGGATCGCGAAGCGCAGGCCCTGCTCCATCGCGATCGGCGCGATCAGCGTGACCGTCATCTT
>VYKW01000467.1_pt1 | contig 14159 bp, 3 predicted proteins | sample 5114451 | NCBI WGS metagenome assembly VYKW01 (sample SAMN12291784, study PRJNA351875) | freshwater metagenome | isolation source: freshwater lake | place: USA: Michigan, Gull Lake | collected 2013-08-08
GCAGTCCGGGCAGCCCGGCGCCGGCTCGTGGCGCACGACCTCGCGCGGCAGATGCTCGGGCAGCGGGCGGCGCGCCGGCTGCGTCTTGGGCTCGGATTCGAGCCGGGCGGCCGGCGCGCTTTGCGCCTGTGTCGCCTCGAGGTCTTCAACGATCAGCTCGAGCTGACCGATCTGGCTGTCGAGCTTCTCCGAGCTGCGCCCGAACTGCAGCCGCTTCAACTTCGCGATCTGCAGCTTCAGGTACTCGACCAACGTCGTCTGCACAAGCAGATCGCCGTGCGCGGCCTCCAGCTTTTCATCGCGTTCGAGCACCAAGCGCTTGAGCGCATCGATGTCGTCGGGCAGGCTGGCGAGGGTCGTTCGCACAGCATCGATTCTACTCTGAGAGCGCCCGCGCGCACAGCGTCAATCGCCCGGAGATCGGCTCTATACGGTCATCTCCGGCTGCCACGTACGCACCGGCCGGCGCCAGTCGATGCCCTCCAGCAGCATCGACAGTTGTGCGCCGCTGAGGTGCACCGCACCGCTCGCCGCCTGCGGCCATACGAAGCGGCCCCGCTCCATCCTCTTGGCGTACAGGTTCATGCCGTCGCCGCTCCACCACAGCAACTTCACCAGGTCGCCGCGCTTGCCACGGAACACGAACACATGTCCGGCATACGGGTCCTTGGCAAGCGTCGTCTGCGCGATCGCCGCCAGCCCGTCGAACCCCTTCCTCATGTCCGTCACGCCGGCTGCCAGCCACACCCGCGTGCCCGAAGGCATCCCGATCATCGGGCCGACAGCGCTTGCACCAGGCCTCGCAGCAACTCGGCGTCGATCGCGCCTTCGAGCCTGAGCGTGCCGCGCGCCATCTGCACCGTCACGAACAGCGCCTCACGCGGCGCGCGAACACTGGGCGCGTTCGGCTCCTCGATCACCACCGGCACCATCGAGGATTCTGCCCGAGCCCCGGCGCTCGCCCGTTCGTGCTGGCGGCACCACTTGAAGAGCTGATTCGTGTTCACATCATGATCACGCGCGAGCTTCGCGACCGACGCTCCAGGCACCAGCGCCTGCTCCACCAAGGCCTGCTTCCACGCGGCATCGAATCGCCGGCGGCGCTTCGCGGTCTTCGTGGCCGACACTACGGCTTCAGGCTTCAAGATCAGGCGTCCGCTAAAAACAAGCGGACGCCTATTGGCCCCGCAACACGTTCGATGCTCTCGTTCGCATCGCTTTGTGTCTACACGGGGCAGACCGGACGGTTACCGAGGAACTGCTGCGGCGACGATGCACCGAAGACCGGGGCCGAGATGTTTCCGAGCTGCCACCGGTCGCCATCGGGCAGGTTGAACTGCAGCGCGAGGTTGCGCTGCCCGCGCGTGTTGTCCGCGGCCTTCGGGTTGGCACCGCCGACCGAGAAGCGGACGATCACCGGCACCGGTCGGCCATTGAACGCCGCTGACGTGGACAGACCCCGCGCGTCCGCGGTGCCGACGAACTCGCCCGCTGCGCAGATGCCCTTGGCACCCGAACGGCGGTACCCGTCGAACTTGCCGAAGGTGGACTCGAACTGATCGATGAATGCGTTCGGATCCACCGGGGTGGCGGGGGCGGGCTGCTGCGCGAGGGCCGCGGTTCCGAAGAGCGCGAGGGCGAGCGTCGCGAGGGCGTGGGGGATGGGGGTCATGTCGGTCGCTCCGGGAAGTTGAAGGGGTCGTTCGGGCCATCGGTCAGCGGAGGGCATCCGCGTGCGGGCTCCCGAATAGGTCTGCCCTGGTCTCGGATTGTTTCGACCCGGCCCTCGCGGTGGATGCACGCCGGTGCGATGACTGCGCTGAGCGGGACCGCACGACGCGTCCGTGCAGGCGACCCTTTCGGGCTAGTCGCGGCGTCGCCACGCCTAAACGGCGTGCCGGCCACCTGGATGAGTTGCCAAGGCGCGACGAGGTCGGCCAGACGCATGGCCCAGGGACAGGCGCAAAACGTCCCGGGTCAGGGCATCACGACACCGAAAACCGTACGGGATACGCAAGATGGTCGGCATCGTCAGTGGCAACACCCTGGGTCTGAGCCTGACGTCGCTCGCGCTGCTGGGGCAGCGGGGAACACTGGGCAACGCCGGGAGCGGACGCAGCGGCGAGCAGGCGTTCGTCAATGCGGCGACCGGCAACCTCGTGCTGCAGACGCGCGACGAAGTGCTGCTCGGGCGTGGTACTCAGGCGGTGGCGCTGCGCACGTACAACAGCCTCGGCCTGCTGACGGACGACAACGGCGACAACTGGTCGAACGGCGTCTACACGAGACCGCTCCAGCTCACCGGCACCGCCCAGGCGGCCGGCAGCACGCTGGTGCGCACCGACCGGGACGGCGCGCGGGCCACCTATGCGTGGAACGCCACCCGGTCGCTGTACGTCTCCAGCGACGGCGCCGGTGCGCACGACACGATCCGCCTCGAGGCCTCGAGCGCGCAGTGGGTCTGGACCGACGGCGAGACCGGCGCGAGCGAGCGCTACGAATCGGCGACGACGGGGCGGCTGCTGTCGACGAACGACGGCCGCGGCAACACCCTGACCTACGCGTACCTGACCAACGGGCTGCTGTCGAACGTGCTGGACGCCAGCGGCGAACGGACGTGGTTCGACTACGCCGGCACGAACCTGACGCAGGTGCGCACGGTGCTCACCAGCGGCAGCACCACCCAGACGCTCACGCGGGTGCGCTACGGGTACGACACGTCGAATCGACTGACGAGCGTGACGGTGGACCTGAGTCCGGGCGACAACACGATCACCGACGGCAAGGTCTACACGACGACCTACACCTACGACGGCACCAGCCGGCGGGTGGCGTCGGTGACGCAGACCGACGGCACGAAGCTCTCGATCGCCTATGCGCTGGTCGGCTCGGACTACCGGGTCTCCACGCTGACCGACGCGCTGAACAACGTGACGCGCTTCAGCTACGACACGGCCAACCGGCGCACGACCGTGACGGACCCGCTGGGTCTGGCGACGACCCTGGAGTACGACACGGCCGGCCGGCTGCTGAAGATGACAGGTCCGGCGGTGTCCGGGGTGTCGGCCTCGAGGAGCTTCACCTACGCGGCCAACGGCGACGTGCTGACCGCATCCGACGGCGAGGGTCGGACGATCTCCATGCAGTACGACGCGGCGGGCAACCTGAGCCTGCAGCGCGATGCGGCCGGCAACACCGTGACGCGCACCTACGACGCGCGCAACCAGCTGCAGACCGAGACCCGCTACGAGGTGCCGGATCCGGACGGCGCCGGCAGCCTGCAGCCGGCAACGCCCAGGACGACGCGGTACGTCTACGACGCGGCGGGCAAGAACCTGCTGCGGTTCGTGCTCAGCCCCGAGGGCGACGTGACCGAGCACCGCTACGACGCCTACGGGCAGCGGACGGCGACGCTGAACTACGCGGGCAACGCGTACGCGGTGAGCACGCTCGTCGGCGCCGCCGTGCCGGGCGAGGCGCCGATGACAACCTGGGTCGGCACGACCGACCGCACCCGGCTGCAGCGGGTGGACTACCTGTACGACTTCCGAGGCCAGCTCTCCAGTCGGACCGAGTACGCGAAGACGGATGCGACCGGCGCGGGGGTGGCCGACGGCACGCAGGCGGTGACGACCTACGTCTACGACTCGGCGGGCCTGCTGCTGCAGACGATCTCGCCCAAGGACGGGACGACGACCTGGACGTACGACGGGCTCGGGCGCGTGCTGACCGCGACGAACACCACGAGCGGCCTCGCGATCGCCACGACGGTGTACGACGACGCCGGCGGCAAGACGCGCGTGACCCTCGCCAACGGGCTCGTGACCACCTCGAGCTACGACAAGGCGGGGCGCCTCACGAGCGTGCTGCAGACGAACGCAGCGGCGGCCAACCTGGGCGAGACGAAGTTCACCTACGACGCAGACGGGCGGCTGCGGATGACGCAGGACGCCAACGGGATCCGCCGCCACCAGCTCTGGGACGCGGCCGACCGGAAGGTCGCCGAGATCGACGGCGACGGCAGCCTGACGGAGTACGTGTACGACCGCAGCGACCGGGTGATCCAGACGATCCGGCATGCGACCGCGATTGCCGAGTCGGTGCTGTACGACGCGACGACCGGGACGCCGAAGACCGTCGCGCTGGCGACGATCCGACCGGCGGACGGGCCGCTGACCCAGAAGACCTGGTTCGTCTTCGACACCGCCGACCGGCTGGTGAAGACCGTGGACACGCTCGGCTACGTGACCGAGAACGTCTACGACGGCGCGTCCCGGCTGGTGAGGACCACCCGCTACACTAACGCGATCGTCGTGACGACGCTGGGCGCGAACCCCCTGCCCTCGGCGATCGCGCCGGTGGCCACCGCCGCGACCGACCGGACGACGCGCTACTTCCATGACGGCGACGGGCTGCTGCGGGGAACGCTGGATGCCGAGGGCTACCTGACCGAGCAGCGCTACGACGCGGCCAACCGCCCGACCGAGCGCATCGCGTATGCGACGCCGACAACCGAGGCGCTGCGTGCCACCGGCACGCTCGCGCAGCTCGTTCCGGCGGCCACCGCTGCGAAGGCAGCCGACGACCAGCGCACCGTGACGCTCTACGACGGCCGCGGGCTGGCGGTCGGCGTGATCGACGCCGAGAAGTACCTGACCGAGAACGTCTACGACAGTGCCGGGCGGCTCACGCAGTCCACGCGGCATGCGACGCAGGTGTCGGTCGCCTACACCGCCACCTCGACGCTCGCCGCCGTCCGCCCGGCTGCCGATGCGCAGAATCAGGTCACGAAGTGGGCCTACGACGCGATGGGCCGGCTGTCGCTGGAGACGGCTGCCGACGGCACGCAGACCCAGTACGGGTACGACGCCGTCGGCAACCTGACCAGCACCATCCGGGCGCTCGGCACGACCGAGGCCCGCACGCAGCTTCGACGGGTCGATCAGCTCGGTCGCGTCACCGCCGAACTGTCCGCCGAGGGTGCCGCGCGGCTCACCGCGACGCTGACGCAGGCCCAGATCGACACGATCTGGACCGACTACGGGGTCCGATACGCCTACGACGCGGGCGGCCGGCGCACCTCGATGACCGATGCCCTCGGCTTCAGGACACTGTTCTTCTACGACGCCGACGACCGCCTCACCCATACCGTCAATCCGTTGGGCGAGGTCGAGGTCCGCAGCTTCGACGTCCTGAACCGGCTCGAGACGGTGAGCCGGCTGGGGGTTCGCATCGCGACGACCGGGCTTGTCGGCGGCGCCGTGACCCCGGGCCTGACCGCCGCGATCGCGGCCGCTCGCCTGGCCTCGCCGACCGCGGCCGATTCGACCGTCGTGTACGGCTACGATCGGGCGGGCCGGCTCGTCTCGACGCGCGACGCACTGCAGTTCACCCACAGCCGGACCTACAACGCCTTCTCCGAGCTCGGCGCCCTGGTCGAGACCATCGTCACCGGTCGGACCGTCACCACCGCATGGTCCTACGACCGTCGCGGTCAGGCCAGCACCAGCACGCGCGACGTGGGCGGCCTCGCCGCCAAGGAGACGGTCACCTACGACGCCTTCGGCCGCGCCGTCCGCACCGTCGACGCGAACGGCAATGCACGCGAGGCGGTCTTCGATCGACTCGGCCGACAGGTCCAGGCGATCGATGCGCTGCGCACATCGACGTTCAGCACCTATGACGCGATCGGCCGGGTCCTGACCCGCAAGGACGCGCTGAACAAGGTCACCCAGTACAGGTACGACACGACCGCACGATCGGTGACGGTCACCACGCCCGAGAACGTCTCGGTCGTCACCGTCCGCAACCGGCACGGCAGCGTCTTCACCATCACGGACGGCCGGGGCACGACCACGACCTACGGGTACGACCGGGACGGCAACCTCGTCTCGACGAGCACGCCGCTCACCGCGTCCGCGCCGGCGACGAACACCTACGACCGTGCCAACCGGCTCGTCGAGACCCGCGACGAACGCGGGACGGTGACCCGGTACGACTACGACGCGGCGAACCGGGTGCTCACCCGGACCGTCGATCCGACCGGGCTGCGCCTTCGCACCGACTACGCCTACGACGCGCGAGGCCAGCGCGTCACGGTGACGGACGCGAACCGCGTCCAGACCGCGTTGACCTACGACCTGAAGGGGCGGGTCCTGACCGAGACCGTGGATCCCGCCGGCCTCGCGCTCGTGACCCGCTACGCCTACGACGCGTCCGGGCGCGTCCTGACGCTCACCCGGGCCGACGGGACGATCGTGCGCTACGTATACGACGCCCTCGGCCGACGGACCGAGGAGCGTGTCGATTCGGCGGGCCTCGACCTGGTGACCCGATACGCGTACGACGCGGCGGGCAACCTGACCGGGCGAACCGATCCGAACCAAAGGCTGACGCGGTTCGTGTACGACGCCGCAGACCGGCTGCGCTACACGATCGATGCCCTCGGCTCGGTGCAGGAAACCCGCTACGACGCCGCCGGCAGAGTCACGGCCACCATCGGGCTCGCGACCCCGATCGCGCTGACCAGCCTTGCCGCTGCGCCGAAGCTCGCCGACGTCGAAGCCCGATTGACCCGGAATGCGGCCACGGATGCACAGGAAAACCGCGTCTACGACGGCGACGGGCGCTTGAAGTTCACCGTGGGCGCGGCCGGCCAGGTGGTGAAGTACGAGTACGACGCCAACGGAAACGTGACGCTGCGCCGCGCGTATGCCACGCCGATCCTCCGATCGGCCTGGACGGTCGGCACCGAGCCCGCACCGACACTCGCGGCGAACGATGAAGAGACCCGCAGCGTCTACGACTCGATGAATCGGGCGATCTATGCGTTCGACCGTACGGGCGGCGTCGTGGAGCGGGAGTACGACGGCGTGGGGAACCTGCGCGCGGAGCGGCGCTATGCAGCGAAGGTGTCCACGGAACTGATCGGGACGGCGACCTGGCTGAACAATCCGGCGGCCATCAAGCTGGAGCTCGCCAAGATCGTCGACACCAACCGCGACGAACGGGTCCGCAACGAATACGACGCGGCCGGCCGGCTCGCCTGGAGCACCGACGGCGCCGGCAGCGTGACCGGATGGCGCCTGGACGCGATGGGTCGCCGGACCGTGGAGACCCGGTACGCGACACCCGTCGCGACGGGCGCGAACGCGTCCGCCGTGGTGGCGAGCGCCGCCGACCGGGTGACCGCCACCGCCTACGACCGCGCCGGTCGCGCGGTGTATCAGGTGGATGCGACCGGACACGTCGTGCAGTACGGCCGAGACAAGGTCGGCAACCTGGTGTCCGAGCGTCGCTACCTGACCGCGATCGCCAAACCGACGACCTCCGGCGTCGTCACGGAGGACACGATCCGCAGCGCCCTCAAGCCCAGCGCCACCCTGGACCGGACCACCCGCTGGGCCTACGACGGGGCGGGTCGACAGGTCTTCGTGATCGATGCACTGGGATCGGTCTCGGAGCGCGAGTTCGACGCCGCTGGCAACCTGACGAAGACCACCGACTACGGCCAGCGCCCGAACGCCACTCTGCTGGCTGCCGCGGCGACAGCCACCGACATCCGGACGCTCGCTCGCGCGACCACCGGCACCAACCGCGTGACGCGGCAGGCCTACGACCCCGCGAACCGTCTGCGCTTCACCGTCGACGGCGAGGGCTACGTCACCGAGCGCGAGTACGACGCCCTCGGTCGCGAGACGACGCGCACCGTGTATGCGACCGGGATCGCAGCGACCGTGCTTCCCGACACCGCGGCCATCCTCGCGGCACTCGGCCGGACCGCGACCGTGACGCCCGCCTACCTGCGACAGGTTCGCCAGGAGTTCGATGCCGCGGGGCGCCTCGCGGTCTCCCGAGCAGGCGACGCGACCCTCATGGTGGCCACGCGCTACCAGTACGACGGCATCGGGCGCAGCACGGCCAGCACCGTAGCGGACGGAACCGCGCAGGCGGTCACCACCCGCTACGACTACGATGGTGCGGGCCGTCAGGTCACGGTCACCGCCGCCGCGGGCACGTCGTCCGCATCCGCGGTCTCGGTCGCCTACGACGGGATCGGACGGGAGCGCACGCGTGAGGTCCGGGTGCTCCAGCGGATGGTCACCCAGAGCAAGGACTACGACGCCGCGGGGCGCGTGAAGACCGAGTCGACGCTCGAGGCGCCGGTGTCGAGCACCGGGGCGGTGGGCTCGTCGCTGGTCAGGGCCAGTACGCAGACCCTGTACAACGCGTTCGGCGAGGCGGTGAAGGTCACCGACCCGATGGGTCGCTCGGGCTACTTCTACTACGACGCGCTGGGCCGCGTGGATCTCGCCGTCGACCCGGGCAATGGAGTCACCGGATACGGCTACGACGACTTCGGCGCGCGATCCACCGTCACGCGCTACGCGACGGTGCTCACCGGCACCGTCACCGAGTCGACCCGTCCGGTGCCCACCTCGGTCACGGCTCGGGACGCGATCACCCGCCACACCTACGACGCGCTCGGTCGCCTGACCGGCACCACCGATGCCGAGGGGGGCCTCGAGTCGCGGACCTTCGATGCGCTCGGCAACGTGGACACGGCCCGCAACCGCTGGGGCGGCACGACGCGCTATGCGTACGACGGCCGCGGGCTCAAGACGAGCGAGGTCCTGCCGATCACGGCGCTGAACGCGGCAGGCACCGAGATCGCCGTCCGCAACACCTATGCGTACGACGCATCGGGGAACCTGAAGACCGCCGTCGAGGCATCGGGCGCGGTCGAGCAGCGCACGACCCGATACCTGTACGACGGGTTCGGGCGCAAGACGTCGGAGAGCTCGGACGCCATCCGGATCTTCGACAGCGTGACCGGCACCTGGCGGACCGCCACGCCGACCGTGGGATACACCTACGACCTGCGCGGCAATCTGGTTTCCCAGACCGACCGGACCGGCGGCAACGCCACCCGCTGGTGGTACAACGCGCTCGACCAGCAGATCGCCGAGCTGTCGCCCATCGGAGCCCATGTCCGCAGGGACTTCGACGCCGTCGGGAACCTCACGCGCGAGGTGCGCTACGCGAGCGTCACCGCGCTGCCGGCCGACGGATCGATTCCGACCATCGTGACGTCGACGAGCGACCGAGAGACCCGGTACGAGTACGACGCGCTGAACAGGCGGACGAAGACCACGACGCCGACGGTCTTCAGCGCCTGGTACGTGTCGTCGACGGACCGGTTCACCGCGGCCGACTCGGCTGCAACGCAACTCGTTCGCTACGACCTGAACGGCAACGCCGTCGAGGTCGAGGACGGCGAGGGCAACATCACCCGCTCGTGGTTCGATGCGCTCGGCCAGAAGGTGCTGCAGCTCGACGGGGACGGCTATGTCGTCGAGTGGGTGCGGGACGTCGACGGGCGTGTGAAGACGGAGCTGCGTTATGCGAACGCGCTCACGGCCACGAACTTTGCGAGCGTCGCGACCGTCAAGGACAAACCGGCCACCCCCGCGACGACAGTCTTGAGCATGCTCAACGCGCAGGGGCGGCTCACCGACGCAGGCGCGGACCGGATCACCGACTACGTCTACGACCGGATCGGACGGGTCACCGTGGAGACGCGACGTGCGGTGAGCTGGCGAGCCGTCGATGCCGCCAACGGCGCCATCTCGGCCGCCGATTCGGTGACCGACCTCGCCACCCGGACGGAGTACGACACCACCGGTTCCCTCGTGAAGCGCACCGATGCGATGGGCGGTGTCACCGACTGGGAGTACGACCTCACGGGGCGGCTGAAGGCGGAGGTGTCGGCCGAAACTCAGGTCGCGAACCAGACCGGCTTGTATCGGCAACGCAAGGCATGGCGCTACGACGCCTTCGGCAACGTGCTGAAGGAGACGGTGAGCAACGTCGACGGCACGCTCACGACGGAATACCAGTACGACGCCGCCGGAAACCGGTCCCAGGTGAAGTCGGCCGCCGGGCACGTCACCCGGTTCGGATACGACCTGCGCGGCCTGACGACGGGTCAGTTCTACGAGCGCGAGAAGTCAGACCGCACGCGCGTGACCGAGCTGGTCGCGATGGTCTACGACGCGGCGGGGCGCGAGACCGATCGCTTCACCGGCGCCCGAACCGCTGCGGATGCCTTCACGAAGACGACCGAGGGTTCGGTCCGCCAAGATTTCAACTTCTTCGGCGAGCTCACCAGCCGCAAGACCGCAGGCGGCAACAGCACCGGTGCCGCACAGGAGAAGATCGAGTACGACCTGCTCGGTCGCGTCTGGCGCAGCAACAGCACCGACGGCATCACGCGCGTGTGGATCTACGACCGCGCGGGACGGGCGACGGTGCAGATCGAGTCGCAGGACGGCACCCTCGGCGGGGCGCGGACGGCGAAGCAGATCTATGCGACGCCCAGTCAGGACTTCCAGACGACGACGGTCTACGACGCGCGCGGCAACGTCACGAAGGTGATCCAGCCCGAGATCAATTCTCGCAGGCCGAACGTCGTCAACAACGTGCGGCAAGTGACGGTCCAGTCCGGGCAGTTCGATGCGATCCAGGCGGCGATCGGCTCGTCGTTGGCGGATGCGTCAACGGTCGGTTACCTCAGAGAGTCGGACCAAAAGAAGGGTCCTACGGCAAGAGTCGTTACCGTCCCCCCAGTTCAGGCAAGGCTGGTGGTGCGGTCCGAGTCGTACACGTTGGAGGGTGCGTACGGACAGGAAACCTACTTTCAATACGCAGGTCTCGATCTGGAGGTTCAACTGCCGCCCGAGCTGGCCGCCCTCGTGGGGGAGTACGAACTTTCCGCTACGGTCGGATCTACACCGGCTCGTTGGGATGGTGTGAGCCGCACGTGGGTGATCTCTGCGACACCGAACTGGGAGAGCGCCGATCCGTACTCGCAGTCGGTCTCGATCGTGCTGACTCCGAAAGCTGGAGCGACCCCGATCTCGGTTTTCCAGGGCGTAGTAAGGCTTCCGCCGCAGACGGGAACAGTGAGCGCCTGGCAGACCGGCAACTCTCAACTCACCGGGACGTTCCTGCGGATCGGCGAAGGAGGCCTCTCCAAATCGAGCCGATTGACCGTGATGGGCTGGGGGTTCCCGGTGATGGGGGGCTTCCCGGGGCGTTCGGTCTTGACCGAAGCCGACTTGACGAGCGAACTCAGTTTGCAGCCTGGCTTTCTCTTCATGCGGATGGACCAGGGCTTCGGCGGACGTTTTGCGAAGCTCGATCTCATCGAGATGGATGGGTCGACGGCGGTCCGTCGCGAATCCGTCGAGATCGACCAGTGGTCTGCCAATCCGATCATCAATGACTCCACGAACGGATCGCAGGGCCTCGTTTCGGTCGATCGGACCGCGACCCCGAGCGGGGTCGAAACTCTGCTGCTGCCTGGCTTGCAGATTCCGACAACGGGGATGACCCCTTCCCGCCTGCGTATCTCGAGCAGGGCGTTCGGCTCCAACGACCCGTTCCTGCTGCTGTCGGCCGACGTCACTGAAGACCGCGGAATCTGGAAGGTCAAGACCTTGACGACACCGGGTGCGAACCGGGAGTGGAAGGTCGAACTCTACGACAGCAACGGCATCCCCTCCGACACCCTGATCGGTCGCGTCGACGGGACCGCGGGCGTGGTCAGTCTCCGCTCGACGCGCTATCAGCCGTCGTCGATCGTGTTCACCGGGATCCCTTCGAATGCCGCCTCGTTCCAAATCAATTGGAACGAGGAAGGCAAACTGCCGAAGGTGCGCACGGTCCAGTTGCCCGTCGGAGCGACCAGTTTCACCTGGGATACGACCGAAGACGGGCTGATCCCGGACCGCAGCCTGACCTACTCGTACAAGTTGACCGTGCGCGCGTTCGACCGCGACGGCGGATTGCTCAGCGAGGCCCAAGGCAGCGCGACCGTCGGAGCGGTGCCTGGGACGACGACGGCCACGCTGGCGGGCATCGCGAAGCCCCGGCTCGTGACGATCGATCCCGTCGTCAGCGGCGGCGTGTCGATGAGGATGCGCATCGCAGGTCCCAGCCAGGCGCTGGAATCCCGCCCGCTCTACGGCACGCAGGTCGTGACCTCCATCGACGTGAACGGTGAGTGGACGTTCGCGCCACACTACTCTGCGCCCGTCCTCGGCCTCGACTCGCTGGGCAGGAAGGTATACGGACGAGCGGTTGCAGTGCCGTACGACGTCGTCGAGCCACAGGTGGTGACCTACGAAGTGACGGTCCAGGACATCATCGGATGGCAGCCTGTCGTGGTGGGCTCGACACCCGTCTACGAGACCCGGATCGGAACACGCACCGTCGAGTACATCGAGTGGGTGCAGGAGCCGACCTACATCACCAACGAGTACGGAGGGCAGGAATTCGCCGGGTACATCTCCGTGCCGGTGACCCGTTACCGTCAGGAGAACTACGAGTACCAAGCGTACGTCGGCATGGCGCCGGTGTATCAGCGCGATGCTGCAGGTAACATCGTCTACCTGCCGATCCTCCAATCCAGGCAGGAAACGCGGCAGAGGACCGACCTCGTGACGCGCAGGATCACGCCCGAGAATCCGGACCGATACATCATCGGCTACAAGGAGCAGGCGGTCCGCATGATCGAGGCGACGCCGACGCGCGTCGCGAGCGGGCGGTTCCAGTGGAATGCGGGCGGCCTCGATCCTGACATCAGCTACGACTACACCTACGACGTCCTCGACGCCGCGGGCCGGGTCATCGGCACCGGAAACGGATTCGTCGAGCCCGACAACGATCCAAGCAACGATGCCTCCAACCTGCAGACCGCCTGGATCGTCGAAGGCCTGACCGAGAACACGCGCACGCAGATTCAGAGGTGGCAGACGTTCAACGCGTTCGGCGAGATCCGGTCACAAAAGGACGGACGAGACAACGTCATCCGCTACGAGTACGACACCGCAGGCCATCTCATCAGGCGGGTGAGCCCGACGGTGCAGCAACGTGAAGGCAACGACATCCGGAACGTGGCGCCCGAGGTCGTGTACGCCTACGACAAGGCCGGCCGTCAGGTCGGCGAGCGCGATGCACGCGGCAACTGGACCACCCGCGTCGTCGACGCGCTGGGCCGCAAGACCCAGGAGTTCGATCCGGTCGATCCCGGCAGCACCAGCGGGCAGACCAGCCGGCTCTACGCCTACGACGGCTTCGGCCGCCTGAAGGTGGAGCACGACGAGAAGCGCCGCCGAACCGACTACGCCTACGACGGCGACGGCCGCATGACCCGTATCAACCGTCCCACGCTGTCTTCGGGTACGAGGCCCTCCGAGACCTACGACTACGACAGCTTCGGGCAGCGAATCCGCCACGCCGACATGGCCGGTCGCATCGATCGCACCGACTACGACGCGCTGCGGCGGGTGAGTGCGGTGCAGACCGCAGGCGGTTACCGGAAGACCTACACGTACGCGTGGGACACGACGATCATCGGCGTGGGCGGCGTCGAGACCGGCGGCTGGACCCGTACGACCGTGGACAACGACTCCGCCAACAACCTCGTCAGCAACAAGGCCCAGGACACCGTCGAGAAGCTCGATGTCTTCGGCCGCGTCACCTGGCGCCAGGACCTGGGCGGCCACACCTTCGACTACCGCTACAACCATGCGGGACTGATCAAGACGCAGATCGGCAGCACCGGCCAGAACATCGTCCACACCTACTTCGCCAACGGCTATCTGGCATCGTCCGTCGATACCGGCGCGGGCACCGTGAGCGAGTTCGACTACGACCCCAACGGCAACCGCGTGTACGAGCACTACCGCAGCACGGTCGGTGCAGGCGTCATCTACCAGGCCTCGACGGCCAAGTACGACAACCTGAACCGCCTGATCGCGGTCTCGGATCCGGGCCGCTACGAGATCAAGTACGCCTACGACGCGAACGGCAACCGGACCTGGCTGCGCAGCGAGTACGCCGACGGCATCGGAGGCACCCAGAGCGTCCAGGAGTACTTCTACAAGTACGACGCGCTCAACCGCTTCCGGGTGACGATGGGCCAGCTCGTCGGCAACACCGTGGTCGCCGGCACCGGTGGCGACGGCGTGGCCATCGAGTACGACGAGGTCGGCCAGCGCAAGACCGCGACCTACGCCTCCGACGGGCACGTCGAGGCCTACACCTACGACGCGCTCAACCGCCTCGAGACCACCACGATCGACGGCAAGCTG
>VYKW01000468.1_pt1 | contig 14111 bp, 10 predicted proteins | sample 5114451 | NCBI WGS metagenome assembly VYKW01 (sample SAMN12291784, study PRJNA351875) | freshwater metagenome | isolation source: freshwater lake | place: USA: Michigan, Gull Lake | collected 2013-08-08
TGAAGGTGGCGCGTGAGCGGTCGCTGCCGGCGGGGGTGATGATCTTCGAGCCGCATCCGCGCGAGTTTTTTCACCCGAACGAGAGCCATTTCCGGCTGACACCGCTCGGTCAGAAGATCGCGGTGTTTGAGAGCATGGGGCTCGATTTTGTGGTGGTGGTGCCGTTCGATGCGGAACTGGCCAAGCTCGAGCATTTTGAATTCACCGACAACGTTCTGGCGCAGGGGCTCGACGTGCGCGGCGTGGTGGTGGGGTACGATTTCTATTATGGGCGGCAGCGGCGCGGCAGCCCGGAATCGATGATTTTGGCCGGAATTGAGTATGATTTTGAGGTGGTGGTCGTGCCGCCTGTGGCTGAGGGGGGCGAAGTGTTTTCCTCGACTGCGATCCGGTTGAAGCTGGCGCAGGGCGATGTGGCCGGCGCGGCGGTGGAACTCGGCCGGCGGTGGCGTGTGCGCGGCCAGGTGATCGGCGGGGCGAAGCGCGGGACCGGCATGGGGTATCCGACGGCGAATGTGCCGATGCCGAAGGGCACGGCGCTGGGGCACGGGATCTACGCCGTGCGCGCGCATATCGGCGGGGCGGTTCACGATGCGGCGGCGTATCTGGGGACGCGGCCGACGTTCGATGACGGCATGCCGGTGCTCGAAGTGTTTCTGTTGGATTTCGACGGCGATTTGTACGGGCAGGAGATGGACGTCGAGTTCATCGCCTTCATCCGCGAGGACCGGAAGTTCGACAGCGCGGAGGCGCTTGTGGCGCAGATGGACGCGGATGTCGCCAAGGCGCGGGATGTGCTGAAGGGGGCGTGAGGGCCCCCACACTCTGCCTGCTCCGGGTGGGGGGTGAAACCGCACGAACGGAGCTCCTTAAACCCCGACCCCTGCCCCTCCCCGCAAGGGTGAGGGGTTCAAGGGAGACCGCTGGGCGTGACGGGGGGCGCTGCGGTTGCTAGAACGCGGGCCAAATCATTGATTGAGCGAAAGACCTGAGAGCGATGGCGAAGGATAAGGGCGAAGCTGAAGCGGCGGGCGCAGAGGGCGGGCGCGACTGGGGCGCGACTCTGTTTTTGCCCAAGACCGAGTTTCCGATGCGGGCGGGGTTGCCGGAGCTGGAGCCGAAGCTGCTGCAGAAGTGGGACGAGACGGGGCTGTATGAGGCGATCCGCAAGCAATCGAAGGGGCGTCCGAAGTTCGTGCTGCACGACGGGCCTCCCTATGCGAACGGCAACATCCACATCGGGCATGCGCTGAACAAGATCCTCAAGGATCTCGTGGTGAAGTCGCAGCAGATGCTGGGGTTTGATTCCAACTACGTGCCGGGCTGGGACTGTCACGGGCTGCCGATCGAGTGGAAGATCGAGGAGCAGTATCGCGCGAAGGGCCGGAACAAGGACGACGTGCCGGTGAACGAATTCCGGCAGGAGTGCCGGGAGTTCGCGGCGAAGTGGCTCGCCGTGCAGCGCGACGAGTTCAAACGGCTCGGCGTGGTGGGCGATTGGGACAATCCCTACTCGACGATGGCGTTCCGGGCGGAAGCAACGATTGCGCGCGAGATCATGAAGTTCGCGGAAAACGGGCTGCTCTATCGCGGGTCGAAGCCGGTGATGTGGAGTGTCGTGGAGAAGACGGCGCTCGCGGAAGCGGAGGTCGAGTACCAGGATTATCAGAGCGATATGGTTTGGGTGAAGTTTCCGGTGAAGTGGCTCACCGGAGGCGGAAAATCGGAAGAGTCAATCGTACGCCTCACTCCTAAAGATAGCATCGTAATCTGGACGACTACGCCTTGGACGTTGCCAGGCAATCGCGCGATCTCATACTCCAATAGAGTTGAGTACAGTCTATACGAAGTGACGGCGGCGCCAGAAAATAACTGGGCTAAAATTGGTGATCGGTTGGTGATCGCCGACAAGCTCGTGGCTGATGTGATGAAGGCCGCGAAAGTTGAGAATTACAAACGTCTCTCTGCCATTCCATCTGAACTGCTAGGAACAGTTCGCTGCGCGCATCCTCTTGCTGATCAGGGTTACGACTTCGATGTGCCTTTGCTCGACGGCGATCACGTCACGGACGATACGGGCACGGGGTTTGTGCACACGGCGCCGGGGCATGGTGCGGACGACTACATCATCTGGATGCAGAACCAGAAGGCGCTGCACGATCGGGGGATCGATACGTCGATCCCGTTCACGGTGGATGCGGATGGGGTTTTGACGAAGGCGGCGCCGGGGTTCACGGGCAAGCGCGTTCTGAAGGAGAATGGCGATAAGGGCGATGCGAACGATGCCGTGATCAAGGCGCTCAGCGAGGCCGGTAACATCATCGCGCGCGGGCGCTTGAAGCATCAGTATCCGCATTCGTGGCGGTCGAAGAAGCCGGTGATCTTCCGGAACACGCCGCAGTGGTTCATCGCGATGGATAAGCCGTTGCCCGAGCAAGCGGCTGCCCCTCACCCTAACCCTCTCCCCGCGAGCGGGGAGAGGGGATCTGTTCGCAACGCGCCGACGTTGCGGGGGTTGGCGCAGGGGGAAATCGAACGCGTGCAGTGGGTGCCCGAGGTGGGGCGGAACCGCATCAACGGCATGATCGAGACGCGGCCGGATTGGGTCGTGTCGCGGCAGCGCGCGTGGGGCGTGCCGATCACGGTGTTCCGGAATGTCGAGACCGACGAGATCATTCCGAATGGGACGTGGAAGCACTCTGGCGAACTGGTTGATCGCATCGAGACGGCGTTCGCGGAGAGGGGCGCAGATGTGTGGTTCGAAGAGGGGGCGAAAGAGCGCTTTCTCGAAGGGCTGGTGCCGAAGGGCGACTTGCCCAAGTGGGAGCAGGTTCGCGACGTGCTCGACGTGTGGTTCGATTCAGGATCGACGCACGCGTTCACGCTGGAAGACCCGGTTGCGTTTCCCGGGTTGAAGGGGATTTCACGCAAGAGCCTCGTCAAGGGCGGGCAGGATCGCGTGATGTATCTGGAAGGGTCGGACCAGCATCGCGGGTGGTTTCAGTCGTCGCTCTTGGAGAGTTGTGGGACGCGCGGGCATGCGCCGTATGATGTCGTGCTGACGCACGGCTTCGTACTCGACGAGAAGGGACAGAAAATGTCCAAGTCTCTCGGCAACGTGGTGGCGCCCCAGGACGTTATGGCGAAGTCGGGCGCGGATATTCTGCGGCTGTGGGTGGCGGCGTCAGATTACTCAGACGATCTGAGGATCGGGCCCGAAATCCTGAAGACGTTTTCGGAGACGTATCGCAAGCTGCGCAACACCGTGCGCTGGATGCTGGGTGCGCTGGCGCACTTTGATGGGCGTGGGGTGAATGTCGACGAGATGCCGGAGTTGGAGCGGCTGATGCTGCACCGGCTGGCGGAGTTGGACCACGATATCCGGCATGCCTATGAGACCTACGACTTCCGCAAGGTCGTCGCGCTGCTCTCGCACTTCATGAACACGGAGCTGTCGGCGTTCTATTTCGATATCCGCAAGGACACGCTGTACTGCGAGGCGCCGTCGAGCCTGAAGCGGCGGGCGGCGCTGACGGTGGTCGATCATTTGTGCGAGGCGATTCTGAAATGGCTGGCACCGATCCTGTCGTTCACGGCGGAGGAGGCGTATGCGCTCTACCGGCCGGGTGGGGCGTCGATTCATCTGGCAGGCTTCCCGAAGATCCCGCGCAACTGGCGCGACGAAAATCTGGCGGCAAAGTGGGACCGGGTGCGCGAGGTGCGTTCGGCGGTGACGGCGGCGCTGGAACTGGAGCGCGCGGCGAAGCGGATCGGGTCGTCTCTGGAAGCAGCGCCCGTCGTTTATGTCGATGACGCGGACCTGATGAGCGGGCTGGAAGGTCTCGACATGGCGGAGGTGTGCCTCACGTCGGCGATCGAGGTGATTGCTGGGCCGTTGCCGGCGGACGCCGTGGTGGCGTCGGATGTGAAGAGCGTCGGTGTGATCCCGAAGCGGGCCGAGGGCACCAAGTGCGCGCGGTCGTGGCGGATCACCAAGGATGTCGGCAGCGATCCCGCGTATCCCGATCTGTCGGCGCGCGATGCGGCCGCCATGCGCGAGATTGATGGGGCGGTGGCGTAACGTTTCGGTACCAGGCACCCCGAAGGGGTACTTTGCATCAACTTGGGCACCGTTTGGCGTTTTACGCAAATCCGCTCCACCAGGAGAGGAGGGTGTCGGCGGCTAGCCCCAAGAAGATCGCGAAGCCGACGTCGCGGTTGGAGCGGAACCGGCGGAGGCAGTTGGCGCTGTCGTTGATGTCGAGCGTGGAGACCTGCCAAGCGAGTTGCAGGCCGACGAGGGCGAGCGCGAGGAAGAAAATCAAGTGTGCGCCGCCGAGGAAGCCGGCGATGGTCCAGAGCACAATTGCCGCGGAGTAGAACGCGCCGACCCAAGTGGGGCTGTCGTCGCCGAAGCGAAGCGCGGTGGATTTGAGGCCGAGCATCAAATCGTCTTCGGTATCTTGGTGGGCATAAATCGTGTCGTAGCCGATAGTCCAGGCGACGGCGCCGAAGTAGAGAGCGATGGGTGCCCAATCGAGCGAGCCTTCATCGGCAGCCCAGCCGACGAGCGCGCCCCAATTGAAGGCGAGGCCGAGGACGACTTGCGGCCAGTAGGTGAAGCGCTTCATGAAGGGGTAGATGAGGACCAACAGCAGCGACGACGCGCCGAGGAAGACTGTGAACCAGTTGAATTGGAGTAGCACGGCGAGGCCGATGAAGCCCAGCACGCCAACGAGTACGAGGGCGTCTTCGGGGGTTACTTGGCCCGAGGGAATGGGGCGGGAGGCGGTGCGCGCGACCTGCGCGTCGAAGTCGCGGTCGACGTAGTCGTTATAGGCGCAGCCGGCGCCGCGCATGACGAGGGCGCCGATGGCGAACAGCAGCATGTACCAGAGAGAGGGGTGCGGCAGGCCTTCGTCGATTTCGGCGAGCGCCAGCGACCACCAGCAGGGAAAGAGCAGGAGCCACGTGCCGATGGGGCGGTCGAGGCGCATCAGGCGCAGATAGGGGCGCACGCTCTCCGGCGCGAAACGGTCGACCCAGTTGTCGCGCGGGGCATCCGAGACCGGCGGGAGGCCGGCGGCCGGGCCGTGATCGGACGTGGTCGTGTCGCTCATGACGTGCCGGTTCTGCTCTTAGTCAGGGGTTGGCTGCACCGTAGCGCCCCGCCTCTGGCGGTGCAACGGCGGTTGCGGACATGTCCGGTTCGGGTCATGAGAGGAGCGCAGAGGTGCCATGTCCATCCACGACTTCACATCGCAACGTGTCTTCGTCGATGCGCTGCTCAGCGCGGGGGCGGGCGTTGCCTGTACGCCCGAACAGGTCAATTATCTCGTTAACGTTCTTCGCATGAAGGCGGGGGCGTCGCTGCTCGTATTCAACGGGCGGGACGGAGAGTGGCGGGCTGTTCTGGAGCCGGTGAGCAAGAAGTCCGTTTTGCTCAGGATCGAGGCGCAGACGCGTGCGCAGAGCGCGGGTCCGGATGTCGAGTATCTGTTCGCGCCGCTGAAGCACGCTCGCCTCGATTACATGGTGCAGAAGGCAACCGAAATGGGCGTGAAACGGCTGCGGCCCGTGCTCACGCGGCGGACGATTGCGGAGCGGGTGAACCTTGAGCGCATGCGGGCGAACGTGATCGAGGCGGCGGAGCAGTGCGGGATCTTGCGCTTGCCAGAGGTAGTCGAGCCGCAAAAGCTCGGCGTGGTGCTGGATGCCTGGAATGCAGCACGGACGCTCATTTTTTGCGATGAGAGGGCGGAGATTGCCAATCCAGTCGTGGCGTTAAGGGAGGTGGCTGCGGGTTCGATTGGTGTGCTGATCGGACCGGAGGGCGGGTTTGCCGATGAGGAGCGCGATCTGATCCGGGGCAAACCGTTTACGCGCACGATTTCTCTGGGGCCGCGGATTTTGCGAGCGGATACCGCGGCCGTGGCGGCGCTGGCGGTCGTTAATGCAACGCTTGGCGATTGGGCCTGAGGCACGGGGCTGGGCATCCGCTGTGGTCCTAGCAACGTATAATCGCCGGGTTGTCTCGGCACTGTTCTGGGCCCTTGTCTGGCGGGGGGCTCGACGTCATAAGCTTTTGACCGATGTGGGGGATGACCCTGCGGACCCCTGCGCCGACTTTCAAGGATTTCGATGTCCACCCGCCAAACCGGTCAAGCCAGCCCGATCGTGACGTCGCGGGCCGATCTCGTCGGCTGGATTGCCGCCGGCGAGAAGCCGAAGGCGCAATGGCGCATCGGCACGGAGCACGAAAAGTTCGTCTTCCATACGTGCTGCCTGACGCCGGTGCCATACGAGGGGCCCGACGGAATCCGGGCGCTGATGGAGGCGCTCATCCAGCGGTATGGGTGGGAGCCGATCATGGAAGGCGCGAATATCATCGCGCTGAAACGGCCGGATAGCGAGACGCAAGGCGGGATTGGCGGAACGATCAGTCTGGAGCCCGGCGGGCAGTTCGAGTTGTCGGGTGCGCCGCTGGAGAATTTGCATCAGACGGCGGCGGAGACGCAGGAACATCTGCGCGAGGTGATCGATGTCGGGGAAGATCTCGGCATTGGGTTCTTTGGGCTCGGGTTTTCGCCAAAGTGGACGCTCGATGAGACGCCGCGGATGCCCAAGCAGCGCTACGGCGTGATGACGCGGTACATGCCGCAAGTGGGCAAGCGCGGTCTGGACATGATGTACCGGACGGCGACGATTCAGGTGAATCTCGATTTCGCCGACGAAGCCGACATGGTGAAGAAGCTTCGCGTATCGCTGGCGCTGCAGCCAATCGCGACGGCGCTGTTTGCCTCTTCGCCGTTCACGGAAGGCAAGCCGAACGGGTTTAAATCGCTCCGAAGCGAGGTGTGGCGGGACACGGATCCCAATCGCACGGGGATGCTGCCGTTCGTGTTCGAAGACGGCATGGGGTATGAGCGCTACGTCGACTACGCGCTCGATGTGCCGATGTATTTCGTTTATCGCGACGGGCAATACATCGACGTGGCGGGTGCCTCGTTCCGGACCTTCATGGCCGGCAAGCTCGATGCGTTGCCAGGCGTGCTGCCGACGCTCGACGATTGGTCGGATCATCTGACCACGCTCTTCCCGGAAGTACGCTTGAAGCGGTTCTTGGAAATGCGTGGGGCGGATGGCGGGCGGTGGCGGCGCATTTGTGCTTTGCCGGCGTTCTGGGTCGGGCTGCTCTATGACGAGCAGGCGCTCGACGCGGCGTGGCAGTATGTCAAGGGCTGGTCGGCGGAGGAGCGGCAGGAGCTCAGGAACGATGTTCCGCGGCTCGCGTTCGAGACACCGTTCCGCGATACAACCGTGTGGCAGATGGCTCTGGACGTGCTGCATATTTCTCGCGGTGGACTGCGGCGGCGGGCACAGGTTAACCCGTTTGGGCAGGACGAAACCGTTTACCTCGAGCCGCTGTTTGAACTGGTGCACGACAGGAAAACCGTGGCGGATGATCTGCTTGAGCGGTACCACGGGCGGTGGAACGGGTCGGTCGATCCGATTTTTGTCGAGCTGGCATTCTAGTGGCCGACACTCGCTGGGCCGGTGTGGGGCATTCTGATTGCCGGACTTGATCCCGGTTCAGGTCACGTTCATCCTCACACGGGTAAAACCGGCATAACGAAGCGGGAAAGCTTCGCCATGCAAGCTGGCTTTTAGCCCGGATGGGCGCGGAGGACGACGGTGAGAAAGACAACCTGGACATATGCCCTTGTGGCGGTCGGGGCCGCTTATGCGGTTCTCACCGCGGGCGGACATTTGACGGGCGCTGATACGGCGTTCGCTAATCAGTGCGCAGCCCAGTGCTACGCGCAGGAGAATGCGTGCCGGAAAGCCAAGGCTGGCGATCCGAGCTGCGATGCAGAACTGACCAAGTGCCTGCAGAGCTGCCGCGGCAAATAAGGCCGGGCCGACAGAAGACGATTTAGGCAGGGTGCCGTTCGCGCGGCACCCTGATTGCGTTTTAGGTGATGTAGACGAACAGCTGGCGCGGGCCATGGGCGCCTTGGACGATGCGGCCGCCGATGTCGCCGGTGCGGGAGGCGCCGGAAATGATGTTGATCGCGCGCGGGAGGTTGTTGGCATAGCGGATGCGCAGGAGGGCGAACGCCTCCTCGAATGTGCCGACGATGGTGCAGCGCTGGACGGCGACGAGGTGCATCTCGGCGAGAAAGGCAAGGCTCGTTGGATTGTCGGGGCCTGAGGCGAGGAGGAGCGAGCCTGTTTCGGCGACAGCGGCCACGGCGCTGGAGAGCGTTAGTACGTCATGGGGCTCGGCGGCACCGCGCGTGATGGTGAGGTTTGCTTTGCTCCAGGGCAGGGCGAGGAGCGCGGGATCATTGAGGCGGATGGCATCGGCGCGGATGTTTGCTGCTGACAACGTGTGCGTGATGGCCAGGGGTAACTCCGCAGGTTGATTAACGTTGAAGACGGTGACGCCTTTGGCTTCGGCGGCGGTGCGGAAGCGGAAAACGGCATCGGCTCCGGATGAAGTGAGGCTGGCGGGGGTGGGCTCGCGGTCGCGAGCAGGCGAGGTTGGCTTCAGGTTTGCGGCGCGGATGCGGGCGAGGATGGCGTTGCGGCTCATCGGGGCACCCCGCGTTCGGTTTCCTTCCACAGTTGCTGAAAGGTGCGGCCTTGCGGGGCGGGCAGATCGCGGTGTTTTAGCCAGCGGCGCGCGATCGGAAGTGCGCGGAAGCGGCCCTTCGCGCGGCCAAGCGCGCCGGTGATGGCGACGGCGAAGCGGGCGAGCAGGTGATAGAGCGCGGGGCGCGTGGCGGTGGCGGACCAGAGTTTTGCGAGAACGCGGGCGGTTTGTGTGCGCGGGCCTTGGTCATGGGCCCGTTCGCGCCAGGTGCGCATGAGCGAGACGAGAGGAATTTTGACGGGGCATACGGACTCGCAGCTGCCGCAGAATGTGGAGGCGTTGGGCAGGTGGCTTGTTTCAGTGATGCCCAGAAGCGCGGGTGTGAGCACGGCGCCGATGGGGCCAGGATAGACCCAGCCGTAAGCGTGGCCGCCGATGGCATTATAGACCGGGCAGTGGTTCATGCAGGCGCCGCAGCGGATGCATCTGAGGGCCTCGCGCATGTCAGATGCGAGCATCTCCGTGCGGCCGTTGTCGATGAGGACGATGTGGCATTCGGTGGGGCCGTCGAGGTCGTCGGCGCGGCGGGGGCCGGTCGCGAGTGTCGTATAAGCGGTCATGTCCTGGCCGGTCGCGGAACGGGCGAGGACGCGCAGCAGGGTCATCGCTTCGGTAAGAGTGGGGACGACCTTGTCGATGGTTGCGACGACGATGTGGATGCGCGGGAGGATCTGGGTGAGGTCGCCGTTGCCCTCGTTGGTGACGATGATGGATGAGCCGGTCTCGGCGATGAGAAAGTTGGCGCCGGTGATGCCGACATCGGCGAAGAGGAACTTCTCACGCAGGACGGCGCGGGCTTCTGCAACGAGGCGTTCGGGCGTTCCGAGTTCGCGATCGTGATCGAGGTGCGTGTGATAGGCGCGGAAGTCGGCCTCGACGTCGGCTTCGGTGAGGTGGATGGCGGGGGCGATGATGTGGCTGGGGGCTTCGCCGCGCCTCTGGATGATGTATTCGCCGAGGTCGGATTCGACGACCTCGAAGCCGCTTTTTTCCAGATGGGCGTTGAGGCCGATTTCTTCGCTCACCATCGACTTGCCCTTGATGACGAGGCGGGCGTTGGCTCTTGTGCAGATTTCTGAGATCTCGCGGCGGGCCTCGTCGGCATCGGCTGCCCAATGGACGCGGGAGCCCATGGCGATGGCCTTGGCTTCGAAGGCTTCGAGGTGGGTGGCGAGGTTGTTGAGCGTAGCGTCGCGGATGGCGCGGGCTTCGTCGCGGAGTGCTTCGAATTCGGGAAGCGCGGCCACGGCGGCGCGGCGCTGCGCCACGAGGCCGCCCGGCAATTTGGCAAGCGCGGATTGGAGGCGGGGGTCGGCGATGGCCGCTGCAGCGCTCTCGCGGAAGTGGGCGGTGCCAGGTTTCACGGTGTGGATGCCGCGCTGTGGCCGATGGGCGGCTCGGTGAGTTCACCGGCCAGTACTTCGGCGATGTGGCGGCAGGCGAGCGGGAGTCCGGTGCGCGTCAGCTTGCCGGCCATGTTCATGAGGCAGCCGAGATCGCCGGCAAGTATGAGGCTGCTATCGGTGTTAGCGGCATTGTCGATTTTGCGCGTGACGATTGCATTGGAAATATCGGCATATTTTTCGGCGAACAGTCCGCCGAAGCCGCAGCAGGCTTCGGTTTCTGGCATCTCTGTCAACTCCAAGCCTTCCACGGCGGCAAGCAAGCGGCGCGGCGCGGATTTGATGCCGAGTTCGCGAAGGCCGGAACAGGCGTCGTGATAGGTGACGCGGCCGGCATAGCGGCCGGGCACGCTCGCGATCGGGCGGATGTCCGTCAGGAAGGTGCAGAGTTCGTGTACCTTGGCGGCAAAGGCGTTGGCGTCGGCTTCGTGTTCAGGGTCGCCTGAGACGAGACGGGGATAGTGGACCTTCAGCATGGCGGCGCAGGACCCCGAAGGCGCGACGATGTAATCGCAATCGGCAAAGGCGCGGATGGTTTGCAGGGCGAGTGACTTGGCGGTGGCCCGGTCGCCGGAATTGTAGGCGGGTTGGCCGCAGCACGTTTGGCCCTCGGGGACGACGACGGTGCAGCCGGCGGCTTCGATGAGGCGCGCGGCGGCGAATCCGACGGAGGGCCGCATGAGGTCAACGAGGCAGGTCACGAAAAGACCGGCGCGGGGTGCGGGCACAGGTTCCATCCCCTGGGAGCGTTGCGGGCCTCAAGGGATAGGGGAGTGCGGCCGGGATGGCAACGGACGTGGAACCGGCGCTTAGGCGGCTCCACCGGCGCGCTTGGCGGCTGCTTTTGCCGGGCGCGCTGCTGTTTTCGATACCGTTGCTGGCTTGGCACCGAGATTCAAATCCTTGTCCCAGTAGGGATCGGGGCCGAAGTGCTGGCCCAGGAACTCCAGGAAGACATCGACCTTCGCCGGCATGAAGTCGCGAGAGGGGTAGACGGCGTAAACCGCCATCTTCGAGGAGCCTCGATATTGCGGCAGAATGATCTTCAGCTTGCCGCTATGGATTTCCGGGCCGATCTCCCATGTGCCGCGCAGGCCGATGCCGAGGCCGCCCATCAGGGCTTCGCGAATGAGATCGGCGGAGTTGGAGCGAATGTTGCCTTTGACGCGCACTTCCTGAAAGCCGCCAGGGCCGTCCAACGCCCAGGCGTCCTGAGCGCCGGCGCTGAGGCAGTTATGGTCTTCCAGTTCCTTCAGCGACTTCGGCGTTCCGTTCTTTTCGAGGTAGGCCGGCGCGGCAACGATAACGCGCGTGTCGGGCGAGAGCTTGCGCGCGACGAGAGAGGAATCTTGCAGTTCGCCGATGCGGATGGCGAGGTCGAAGCCATCGCGGATGATGTCGACGTAGTTGTCAGTGAGGTGGAGGTCGAGGTGGATCTCCGGGTAAGCTTCGAGGAACTTGGATAGATAGGGAGCCAAGTGATAGCGGCTGAAGGTGGTGGGCGCCGTGATCTTCAGCTGCCCGCGCGGGTTGGTGTTGCGGCGACTGACGAAGTCATCGGCTTCGGCGATGAGGCTCAGAATATCGACGACGCGTCGGAAGTAGCCTTCACCAGTCTCGGTGAGGGTCAGCTGGCGGGTGGTGCGCTGGAACAAGCGGGCGCCAAGGCGTTCTTCCAACAAGCTGATCCGCTTGGAGACGACGGCTGGAGAGAGCCCCATTTCGCGGCCCGCGGCCGACATGTTGCCGGTGCGTGCGACGCGTGCGAAAATATCAAAGTCACTGATTGCCGTCACGATATTGGCCTCGACTGAAAATTCGGCGTAGAGCTGCCGTAGGACTTTCAACGTAGTGTTGATTGTCGGTTATGAGGTGTTGGGATTGTGGCGTAACGGCCTTTAGGACGTGAATCACCTATTCTGCAACGTTGAAAATGGGGTCGAACCGCGCTTTTCTGCCTATTCGCTTGGCTGTTCAGCCGGTTAACCATAAGCTGAACGAGCGCCTCGTGTCGGCGACAGGCCCCCTGAAAAGAATCCAATGACCGCAATTCTCCTCCCTCAACCCGAATCTGCCGTCATCGCGCGCCGCGAGGCGATCGTGAAAGACCTTGTTCAGATGCTCGGGGTCGCCGCTGTGATTGCGGATGAGGACGGGCGGCGGGCCTATGAGTCTGATGCCTTTACCGCTTACCGGTGCATGCCGTTGGCGGTGGTGCTGCCAGACAGCACGGAGAGCGTGGCGCAGGTTCTGGCGTATTGCCATCGGCATGGGATCAAGGTCATTCCGCGCGGGGCGGGCACATCGCTCTGTGGAGGCGCGCTGCCGGCGGAAGATGCCATCGTCATCGGCGTGGCGCGGATGAACAAGGTGCTGGAGGTTGATACCGCGGCGCGGTTCGCGCGCGTGGAGACCGGGATTACTAATCTGGCGATTTCGGCTGCCGTCGGGCCGGCCGGGTTTTTCTATGCGCCCGATCCGTCGAGCCAGTTGGCGTGCACGCTGGCCGGCAACATCGCGATGAATTCCGGCGGCGCGCATTGCCTGAAGTACGGCGTGACGACGAATAACGTGCTCGGCGTCAAGATGGTGACGATTGACGGGACGGTGATGGAGATCGGGGGCGCGCATCTCGATGCGGAGGGCTACGATCTCCTTGCTCTGATCATCGGGTCGGAGGGTCAGCTCGGCATCGTGACGGAAGCGACGGTGCGCATTCTGCCGCTGGCTGAAGGGGCGCGGCCGATGCTGATCGGGTTCGAGTCGACGGCGAAGGCGAGCATCTGCGTGTCGCGAATCATTGCGTCGGGCATCGTGCCGGTGGCGATCGAGTTCATGGACCGGCCGGCTATCGAGGTATGTGAGGCGTTCGCCAAGGCCGGCTATCCGCTCGACGTGGAGGCGTTGCTCATTGTGGAAGTGGAAGGGTCCGAGGAAGAGATCGCCGACCGACTGGGCTACATCGCGGGCATCGCGCAGGAATTGGGGCCGTCGTCGCTCGTGATCAGCGCCGACGATGCGCAGAGTGCGAAAATCTGGAAGGGTCGCAAGAGTGCGTTCGGCGCGATCGGGCGCAAAGCGGACTACCTTTGCATGGATGGGACCATTCCGCTGTCGCAGCTGACATATGTGCTGGAAGAGATTTCGAATATCTGCAAGCGCTATGGTCTGGGCGTGGCCAACGTATTCCATGCGGGCGACGGCAATCTGCATCCGCTCATCATGTATGACGCCAACGATGCGCGGCAGGCGGAGCGGGCGGAGCAGGCCGGCGCCGACATCCTGAAACTGTGCGTGGCGGCAGGCGGGTGCCTGACCGGGGAGCATGGCGTCGGCATCGAAAAGCGCGATCTGATGCGGGTGCAGTTTTCGGATATCGATCTGGCGCAGCAGATGCGGATCAAGACGCTGTTCGATCCGCAGTGGTTGATGAACCCTGCCAAGGTTTTCCCGCTCGACGGGCGGCCGGTGTTGGCACCGCGCGGCGGCGATCCGGCCATCGCGGCGGAGTGAGGCTAGACAATCGTGAACGATATCCTCAGACCCGCGGCCGATTGGGAATTGAAGAGCATGCTGGCGCAGTTCGGCGCGCAGAACATGGCGGTCGAGATCGTTGGTGCGGGTTCGAAGCGCGGGATCGGTCATCCGGTGCAGGCGGCGGCGCTGCTGACCACGGCGAGCTTGCGCGGCATTACGCTTTATGAGCCAACCGAACTCGTGATGTCGGCGCGGGCAGGGACGCCGGTTTCGCAGATCGAAGTGGAACTCGCGTCGCGCGGGCAGATGCTGCCTTTTGAACCTTTGGACTATGGTGTGGCGCTGGCAGCGCCGCAGGGGTTGCAAACCATCGGTGCGGTGTTTGCCACCAACAATTCGGGATCGCGGCGGATCAGCGTTGGTTCCGCGCGGGATCATTTGATCGGGCTGCGCGGCGTCAACGGGCGGGCGGAAATTTTCAAGTCGGGCGGGCGGGTGATGAAGAATGTCACCGGATACGACGTGGCGCGCGCGCTGACGGGAAGCTGGGGCACGCTAGCGGTGATGACGGA
>VYKW01000470.1_pt1 | contig 14089 bp, 11 predicted proteins | sample 5114451 | NCBI WGS metagenome assembly VYKW01 (sample SAMN12291784, study PRJNA351875) | freshwater metagenome | isolation source: freshwater lake | place: USA: Michigan, Gull Lake | collected 2013-08-08
CCGAACCGGTCCTTTCCGTACCCGAGCCCGCCCCCGCCCCCGCCCCAGCACCGCCGCCCACCGCACCCGCGCTGAGTGGCTTTGGCGGGTTGTTTGCCCCGCGCAAAGGCGGCTTCTATCCGGCGCAAGAGCAGCGTCCCGATCCGGTTTTGCCGCAGCCCCCGGCCGCCGCACAACTGCCCGCGGCCAAGCTCCCAGAGCCGGCGCCGGTTTCTGCCGCCCCGCCGATGCCGCAGACCCCGGCGGCGGCAACGCCGGCAACTGCGCGCCCGGGGTTCATTCCCAATTGGCAGCCCGCCGCCCCCGGGTCGCCCCCGCCAGCAGCGGCAGCGCCTGCACCCGCGTCCGCTCCTGTTCCCGCAGCCAAGGTCGAGCCAACCCAACCGGCGGTCTCGACTGACGTACCGGCAGCCGCTTCGGCCCGCGTCCTTGACGACCTCGTCGCCGAATTGAACGGCGCCGTCCCGGCTGCCCCAGTTACAGCCGTGCCGAAGGCCCCCCAAGCCGCGCCCGCTCCAATTCCGGCCCCCGCCGCGATCAGTCCGCCCTCACCCCCGGTCGAAACCCTGGCCGCCAAAGCCCTTGCCGCCACGGCCGCCCGCGCTGCGGCTCCGGACGCCAAAGCGCCCGAAGCCAAAGCCGCCGAAGTCAAGGCTGCCGAGCCCCCCGCCGCGGGCCGCTCATTCGAAGAGGTCGTCGCCGACATGCTTCGTCCCCTGCTCGAAAAGTGGATCGACGAGAACATGCCGCGCATCGTGGAACGCGCCCTCCAGCGCGACGCCACCCTCGGCCGCAAGCCGAACCCCTGATCGGGCCTGAGGCCCCCCGGGACTTTGACAGGCGGCGTTGACAGGCATGGAAGCGGGGTCGTACGACCTTCGCAACCCCTGCTCCCATGCAAAAAGAACCTCACCACAATGCTTGAGAAGACCTACCAGCCGGCCGCCATCGAGCCGCGCGTTCGCGACGATTGGGAAAAGGCCGACGCCTTCAAGGCCGGCCGCCCGGACCGCGCCGATGCCGAACCCTTCTCCATCGTTATCCCGCCGCCGAACGTCACCGGCTCCTTGCACATGGGGCACGCGCTCAACAACACGTTGCAGGACATCCTCTGCCGCTTCGAGCGCATGCGCGGCAAGGACGTGCTCTGGCAGCCGGGAACCGACCACGCCGGCATCGCGACGCAAATGGTCGTCGAACGCCAGATGACGGAGCGCCAGGAACCCGGCCGCCGCGAGATCGGCCGCGAGGCCTTCCTCGAAAAGGTCTGGGCCTGGAAAGCCGAAAGCGGCGGAACCATCGTCAACCAGTTAAAGCGCCTCGGCGCGTCGTGCGACTGGAGCCGCGAACGCTTCACCATGGACGAAGGCCTCTCCAAGGCCGTCGTAAAAGTGTTCGTCGAACTGCATCGCGCCGGCCTCATCTACAAGGACAAGCGCCTCGTCAACTGGGACCCCAAGTTCCAGACCGCGATCTCCGATCTCGAAGTCGTGCAGGTCGAAGCCAAGGGTTCCTTCATGTGGACCGACGGCGATCCGGAAAAGCCGTTCGATGCGGAGGCGCTCTCCAAGGTTCTGAAGAAGAACCCGAGCGGCCACATGTACCACTTCCGCTATCCTCTCGCCGATGACCCGTCGCGCTTCATCGTCGTCGCCACCACGCGCCCTGAAACCATGCTCGGCGACAGCGGCGTCGCCGTTCACCCGGATGACGAACGCTACAAGGACATCGTCGGCAAAAAGGTGCGCCTGCCGCTCGTGGGCCGCGAAATCCCGATCGTCGCCGACGAATACTCCGATCCCGAAAAGGGCACCGGCGCGGTCAAGATCACGCCCGCCCATGACTTCAACGACTTCGAAGTCGGCAAGCGCCACAACCTGGCGCAGATCAATGTGCTAGATGCTTTCGGCAAGATCATCTCAGGCCCCATCGCAAAGCTCGATGCGATCCCGGAAAACCTGCAAGGGCTCGATCGCTTTGAAGCGCGACGTAAAGTGGTGTCTGAATTCGCAGCCCTTGGCCTCCTCGCCAAGATCGAGCCGACGACACACACCGTTCCTCACGGCGACCGGTCCAACGTGGTCATCGAGCCGTGGCTCACCGACCAATGGTACGTCAACGCCGCCGAACTGGCGAAAGAAGCGATCGCGGCCATCGAAGATGGCCGCACAGAGTTCGTGCCAAAGAACTGGGAAAAAACCTACTTCGAGTGGATGAACAACATCCAGCCCTGGTGCATCTCGCGCCAGCTCTGGTGGGGCCATCAGATACCCGCATGGTACGGCCCCGACGGCAAAGTCTTCGTCGCCGCCGACGAGGCGGAAGCCAAAGCGCTGGCCAAGGCGCATTACAAAAAAGACGAACCCCTCACCCGCGACCCTGACGTCCTCGACACGTGGTTCTCCTCCGGCCTCTGGGCATTTTCCACCCTCGGCTGGCCCGACGACACACTGGAACTGAAGCGCTACTACCCGACGAGCGTCCTCGTCACCGGCTTCGACATCATCTTCTTCTGGATCGCCCGGATGATGATGCTGTCGCTCTATTTTAAAAAGGAAGTCCCCTTCAAGGACATCTACATCCACGCCCTCGTCCGCGACGAGAAGGGGCAGAAGATGTCGAAGTCCAAGGGCAACGTCATCGATCCGCTCGACATCATCGATGCCTATGGCGCCGACGCGCTGCGCTTCACGCTCGCCCGCATGGCCGCCCAAGGACGCGACATCAAGCTCGCCAAGCAGACGGTCGAAGGCAACCGCAACTTCGCCACGAAGCTCTGGAACGCCGCACGCTTCGCCGAAATGAACGAGTGCGTCCGCCAGCACAACTTCAACCCCAAGACCGTCAAGAACCCGCTCAACCGCTGGATCGTCGGCGAAACCGAACGCGCTGCGACCGCCGTCACCGCCGGGCTCGAAGCCTACAAGTTCAACGAAGCTTCCGGCGCCATTTACGACTTCGTCTGGGGCGTCTTCTGCGACTGGTACCTGGAGTTGATTAAGCCCATCCTCGCCGGTGACGACGAGGCGGCGATGATCGAAACCCGCGCCACCGTCGCCTGGGTCATCGACCAGATATTGAAACTCCTGCACCCCTTCATGCCTTTCATCACTGAAGAACTGTGGGCGCACATGGTCGAGCATGGCGTCGCGCGCCAATCGCTCCTGGCGCTCTCGACCTGGCCGCAGCTCAAGGGTCTGGCCGATCCCGCCGTCGACGAAGAAATCGGCTGGGTCATTGAGCTAATCTCAGCGATAAGGTCCGTGCGCACCGAAATGAACGTCCCCGCCGGCGCCAAAATCCCGCTGATCGTCACCGGCGCCACGCCCGCCACTCGCGCGCGTGTCAAAACGCACGAAGATACGATCATGCGGCTCGCCCGCCTCGACGATATCTCGTTTGCCGCCGCGACGCCGAAGGGTTCCGCGCTCATCGTGGTGGAGGAGGCGACCTACGCGCTCCCCCTCGAAGGCGTCATCGACATGGACGCTGAGAGGAAGCGCCTCGAAAAAGAAATCGCCAAGGCCGAGAGCGACAAGGGCAAAGCCGAAATCTGGCTCGCCAACGAGTCAAACGTCGCCAAGAGCCCCGAACACGTCGTGGAACTCAACCGCGAGCGCGTTACCGAAGGCACCGAAAAAATCACCCGCCTCAAGGCGGCACTGAAACGGATTGAAGCCTAAAAGTTCGCGACGCGCGTCACCCCTCGGTTGTGCTGAGCAAATCAAAACTTTGCCTCTTGGCCTCGCGCTCGCGCCACCCCTCAGGTGTCATCCCGGGCCCTGCGCCCGGGACCCATCGTGCAGCAATGTCAAAAGGTTTGGAGCGCCTTTCACCGGCGCAACAAATTAAGATGGGTCCGAACGCGCGGACAAATGGATCCCGAAGCCCCGGGATGACATTAATTTGGCAGGCGTCCGGGCTCTGACGCCAATCCCAGCCTGTTCGCTCACCCCGGCCACGCCTCGCTATCCGGATACGGAAACCACCCCTGCTGCTCCCGAACCTCCGGATCAATGAGCACCATCTTGGTGTGCCGGAACTGATCGAGCCCCTCAATGCCGAGTTCGCGGCCCGTGCCCGATAACTTGCGCCCGCCGAACGGCACCGCATCGTTGTCGAGCAGCGGCACGTTCACCCACACCATGCCCGATTGGATCTCATTCACCGCCCGCATCGCCTCGGCGAGATCGGCCGTGTAGATGTTGGCACCGAGCCCAAAGCGCGACCGGTTGGCCAACTCAATCGCCTCATCCAGCGACCGTACCCTCACGATTGGCGCGACGGGCCCGAAACTCTCGTCATTCACGATGTCCATATCCGGCGTGACGCCCGTGAGCACCGTCGCATCCGTGAACCATCCCCGATTGAGGCCCGACGGCCGCCCGCCGCCACACGCAACCGATGCACCCTGTTGGATCGCGCGCGCTAAGATCCGCTCATACCGGTCGCGCTCACGCTCCGACACCATCGGCCCCATATCGACCTTGTCGAGCCCGTTCCCGATCCGCAGCGACCGCGCCGCCGTGACCAACTCGGACACAAACCGGTCGTGCACCGCCTCGTGCACGTAAATCCGCTCCGCCGATGTGCACACCTGACCCGCATTAAGAAACGCCGCAAAGGCGCAGCCCCGCGCCGTGATCTCGACCGGCGCCGACGGCATGACGATAAAAGGGTCATTACCCGAAGCCTCAATGAGCGCCGGCTTGAACGTCCGCGCGCACTCCGCTGCCACCGCCTGCGCCGTTGTCACCGATCCCGTAAACGCAACGCCCGCAAACGCCTGATGCCCAACAAGCCGCCGCCCGGCCTCGCCCCGTCCCGTCACGCATTGCACGAGCCCCGGCGGCAGCGCCGCGAACGCCTCCATTAGCAAGAGCGTCGAAAGCGACGTCAGCTCGGAAGGCTTGATGACGACGGCGTTTCCCGCCCCCACCGCCGCCGCGACCTGCCAGAACAGCAGCAGATAGGGATAGTTGAACGGAATGATCGCCGCCACGACGCCGAGCGGCTCCTTCAGCGTCAAATGCAGTTGTCCCGGCGCGGAAGGCCCGTGCACGCGCCCGCCCTCCTGACGGCTGATTTCGGCATAGTAGCTCATGGCGCTCGCGCACCAGCCGATCTCGTCCATCGCCTCCTTGTAAGTCTTGCCCTGCTCGCGCGTCAGGCTCTCCGCCAGCACCGCGTTCATTTCCCGCGTGGCGCGTGTCACCTCGTGCATGATGTCGGCGCGCTCTGCGCCCGACCGTGCCCACCACGCGCGTTGCGCCGCCTGTGCAATTCCAATCGCCTCATCGAGTTCGGCAGCCGTAGTCTCGGCAATCTCGCCGATGACATCTTCCGTCGCGGGGTTCAGAACCGGGATCACCGGGCCCGCACTCGCCCGGAACGCGCCGCCGAGATAAAGTTGCCGGGAAAGCGAGCGATGCCGCGCGATGACGTCCATGGAAGGCCTCCGAAAGGTCCAAAGGCGCATCTTCGCAAGGCGCGGGAGGGCCGTCTACGGCCTAACGGGCGTCAGCCATACGCCCCAGCGGGTTCGCCGCCGTGTGCACGTAAAGCTGCGTCAGCTTCCAGCGCATGTCGCGGAATTGAAAGAGGCCCGTAAACCGCCGCGTGGGGTCGGTCTTGTCGGCCATCTCGATTTCGAAAGCGGTCGGCGTCACGAATTCCACATGCCTGAGCCGCGACCAGAATTCCCGCATCCGCTCCGGCAAATTCGCTATAGTCTTTGGCGGCTCGTCCACGCCTTTCACGTAGCGCTTGTAGGCCTGCCCATACGTGAACAGCGTCGGCAATCCTTCCGCGTTCGCATAGCGGTTGATCAGCCGGTCGACCGCTGCCGTGCCGAAGTAGCCCTTCACACGCTGCCACAAGCCGGCCTTCGGTGCGTTCGACGACTGCGCCAGCGAGACATCCGGCGGTGCCTGGAAATCCATCGGCCGGTCGAGCGCCAGCGCGGTCATGGATTTGCGCAACGACACCCGCACGCTGTCCCATTCGACAAGCGCGTTGATGACGGGAACATTGCCGGACTTTATCGCCTCCTTCAGTGTCCACGCGGTCGCAAACGGCGAGGCGGCGAACACCACAAACGGTATCAGCCAGAGAACGGCGCGGAGCAGAAAGGGCATCGTTGTCCGGGTCCTCGGATGTTCACTCAGCAATAAGCTTAAAAAGACCAGATGATTGCGGCCCGCGTCGGGCAAACGTGCGGTTGGACTCGGGCAGCCGCTCCCACCCAAAAGCGAAATTGAGTTCCCACGATCACAAAGCAATCAGATGTCGGTCTCGCCCGGCAGCGGCTCGGCCGGTCGCGTTGCCGGCGGCTCGGCAGATTTCGGGGCCGTACCTTCCGTCACCGTACAAATGGACCGCAGCGCCGCCCAGTCTGTCGCCTCAAGTGCCGGTCGCGCCGGATACCGCTCAGCCGCCGCCACCACCGTGCGCCGCTCATCCGTCTGCGGATGCGATCTCAGTACGCCGATCCCTGTCCCGCCATCGTTCTCTTCCATCTGCGCAACGCGGTCGAAAAAGCCCAGCAGGCCATCCGGCGAGACCTGCGCACCCTTCAAAATCGACAGCGCATGCTCGTCCGCCTCGCGCTCCGCATCCCGCGAGTAAGACATCTGTGTGAGCAGCAATCCGATGTTTGCCAATCCGCCCGCCCCGCCAAGCACCAACTCGGTCGCCGCGGCCAAGCCGATCCCGCGAACGATGCCGGTCTCCGGATGCAATTCAATCCCGTGCCCCATCTCGTGCGCCAGCACACCTGCCACTTCGTCGGCCGATTGCGCCGTCTCGATAAGGCCCCGCGTGAGCACGATCCGCTCGCCCGGCGTCGCAAACGCATTGAGCACATCCCAGTCGGCCACGACGACTTTGAAGCGCTGCCCCGTTCCGGCAGCCGACGACAACTTCGCGGTCAATGCATCAAGTGCCGCCTTGCCCGCAGGTGCGACGCATGTGGCCCGGCCACTCGTCATCGACGCGACGACCTGATCGCCGAGCATCGCACGCGCTTTGTCCGGCAGCATCCGGGCAAGCGCGTTGGCCGGAGAGAACCCCGACAGCCAGATCCCGGCGACAACCGCACCGGCCGCGCCCGCCGCCCACAGCCACGGCCGTGCCGACCGCATCCGCCGCGCTCGCACTGTCAGATGCGGCGCCGGTTCCATGAGCGCTCGCGCAAACGTTTTGTCCGGCACGAACAGCGCGGCACCCGGCTGATAGGAATAGCTGAGCAACGCATCGATCGAATGTGACGACAGCGGCTCGGCAATTGCCAGCGCCCCATAGGGCCAGATCAGGGGCGCTTCGCCCTCCAGACCGTAGATCGCCACCCCGCGCTCCGTCAGGCGCACGCGCACATCCAGCGAACCCATCCCCGGTCCACGGCTGAATCGGGCGACATACGAGCGATCTTCGATTGGGGAGGAGGGAAGCATGGTGACCTTTGCGGGCATTGCGCCAGCCAGACGGGAGGGCCGGCCGTGGACGGTATGTAGGGCGTGATCCTGTGATTGCGAACCGATATTCGCCGCCACACGGCCGACTCGGACTGGCGGCGAAGTTGCCCCGGTCGGGCCATTCTAAGGCCCATGTCGATGGTTAAAACGCCGCCCCATCGACCAGCTTTCCAGTCCACCCGCCGCCCTGGCCCGCATCCCCGCAATTCTTCCCGCCAATGTTGCTCTGCCGCAACGAAATGCTTGGAAACATGCCTCTTTTGAGCCACAAAACGGCGCGACACAGAAGGCGGCCGGGAAGCCATGAATGGTTCCAGTGCCGCGGGTGCATGCGGGTCCGCGAGACGAAGGCGAAACGCGTTCGAAGCTCCCAAGTGTGTCGAGGAGGGGTCACCGAACAGGTGGTCCATCCGTCCCCCTTGGTCGAGCTTTCAGAGGAATAAGAAGAATGGACGCGAAGACGTTCGATAAGTCGAAGCTGCCGAGCCGCCACGTCACCGTGGGGCCCTCGCGCGCGCCGCATCGCTCCTACTACTACGCGATGGGGCTGACCGAAGAGCAGATCAACCGGCCCTTCGTTGGCGTCGTCTCGTGCTGGAATGAAGCCGCCCCCTGCAACATCGCGCTGATGCGTCAGGCCCAGGCCGCCAAGGTCGGCGTCAACGAGGCCGGCGGCACGCCGCGCGAATTCTGCACCATCACCGTCACCGACGGCATCGCCATGGGCCACCAGGGCATGAAGTCGTCGCTGGTCTCGCGCGAAGTCATCGCCGATTCGATCGAACTGACCATGCGCGGCCATTGCTACGACGCCCTTGTCGGCATCGCCGGCTGTGACAAATCTCTACCCGGCACCATGATGGCGATGTTGCGCCTCAACGTGCCGGCCGTTTTCATGTACGGCGGCTCCATCCTGCCCGGCCGCTTCCGCGGCAAGGATGTCACCGTCCTCGACGTGTTCGAAGGTGTCGGCATGCACTCGGCCGGTCGGATGTCGAGTGAAGACCTGCATGAATTGGAATGCGTCGCGTGTCCGTCCGCCGGCGCCTGCGGCGGCCAGTTTACCGCCAACACGATGGCGATGGTCTCCGAAGCCATCGGCCTCGCGCTGCCCGGTTCCGCCGGCTCGCCTGCTCCTTATGAGGAACGTGACAGCTTCGCCGTCGCCTCCGGAAAGGCTGTCATGCGCCTCGTCGCTAGCCAGCTCCGCCCGCGTGACATCGCCACCCGCAAGGCCTTTGAAAACGCCGCCACCGTCGTCGCCGCAACCGGTGGCTCGACCAACGCCGCGCTCCATCTCCCGGCCATGGCCAATGAAGTTGGCATCGACTTTGACCTCTTCGACGTGGCCGAGATCTTCAAGCGTACGCCCTACATCGCCGACTTGAAGCCCGGCGGTCAGTACGTCGCCAAGGACGTATTCGAGATCGGCGGCATTCCGCAAATCCTGAAAGCGCTCCTCGAAGGCGGCTTCCTGCACGGCGACTGCATGACCGTCACCGGCAAGACCATGGGCGAAAACCTGGAAACGGTGACCTTCAATACCAACCAGAAGGTCGTCTATCCGGTCTCCAATCCGCTCTCGCCCACCGGCGGTGTCGTCGGCCTCAAGGGGTCGCTTGCCCCCGAAGGCGCGATCGTCAAGGTCGCCGGCCTTAAGAAGCTGCAGTTTTCCGGCCCCGCCCGCGTCTTCGAATGTGAGGAAGATGCGTTCGCTGCCGTCAGCGCCGGAAACTTCAAGGAAGGCGAAGTCCTCGTCATCCGCTACGAAGGCCCCAAGGGCGGTCCCGGCATGCGCGAAATGCTCTCCACCACGTCCGCGCTCTACGGTCAGGGCATGGGCGACAAGGTAGCCCTCATCACCGATGGCCGCTTCTCCGGCGCTACCCGCGGCTTCTGCATCGGCCACGTCGGCCCGGAAGCTGCCGTCGGCGGTCCGATTGGCCTCATCGAGAACGGCGATATCATCACCATCGACGCTGACAAAGGCACGCTCGACCTGGAGGTCGAGGCCGCTGTCCTCGAACAGCGCCGCAAGGCTTGGAAGGCTCCCGATAACCCCTATCAAACCGGCGCGATCCGCAAATTCGCGGATCAGGTAGGCCCCGCGCGCTACGGCGCCGTGACCCACCGTGGTGGAAAGGCTGAAGTCATCTGCTATGCGGATATCTAAATCGCACCTGAGAGCAGCGCTCATCGGGGCGCTGCTCCCCCTCCTCAATGCCGGCGTCTCAGCGCAGTCGGTGACGTTTGCGACCCCGCGCGATGCGTTGAAGCAGGGTATGAGCGCCTACCAGGGCGGCTATTACGAAATTGCGATTCCCGCCCTCGAATATGCCGCCGCCAAGAAGGAGTTCATGGCCGAGTACTACCTCGCCCGCATCTACTCCGACAATTCCGGCGCCCACACCGACCACGCCAAAGCCTACAAACTCTTCTATCGCATCGCCAACGAGTACGCCGACGCCGACCCGGAAGACGATCCGCGCGCGCCCTACGTCGGCAAGTCCCTCACCGCGCTCGCCGGCTACACGCGCCGCGGCCTGAAGGAAATCGGCGTGAAATCCGATCCCCAACAGGCGGTCCTCTATCTCCAGAATGCCTCGACCACGTTTGCCGATGAAGACGCCCAGTTCGAGCTGGCGAAACTGAAACTGTCCGGCGACGGCATCGACGAAGACGAAGCCACCGCCCGCCATTGGCTGGCCGACCTCTCCGAGCGCGGCCATGCCGGCGCGCAAGCCTTCCTCGCCGACCTCCTCTGGCGCGGCAAATACATGAAGCAGGATCAGCCGACCGCGCTCGCCCTCATCGCGGTCGCCGTTGAGAACGCCCCCGTCTACGACCGCCTCTGGATCGAAGACATCTACCAGAACATCTACTGCGGCTCCGGCGAAGGCATCCGCAAGCAGGCGACCGGCATCGTCGCCGCCTGGGGAAATCGCTTCGGCCGCAAGCCGGAAGCCCGCGAAGCTTCCGGCATAGGTCTGCTTGCAGCAGAGCCGCAGCGCTCCTGCCGCAACGGCGAAGTCGTGACGCCCATCATGCAAAAGAGCGAAGAACCAGCGCTCGCCAAGCCCGTTGTGCGCACGCCGCCCGAGCGTTTCATGTACGGCACCACCACCCCCACCCTCCGCGACGTCGGCACCGAAGTCAGAGATCCGGATAACCGGTAATCGGCGACTGCCTCGCACGAACGCGCTGCCACAACGATGCGATCGGCCCGGGTACCTGTCGGTCCGGCCCGTCGGGTTAACCGGTGAAATCCGAATGTTAACCCACAGATGATATCTCAAAGGATCGTGTGCGGCCGGGCACTTGCACGCGTGCGTACCAATGGGACACGCGCTCAAGGCCGGCGCAAGAGCGAAAAAGGTCGGCGGTGATGGAACTCTCCAGCTTTGCAACGTCCGTTCTGATCGCGGTGGCGGCCGTCGTTTATGGGGTGTTCAGCGGTCGTGCGACTGGTGAACGCCTGCGCGGTGTCGTCCGCGACGTGAATGATGGCAAATTGCAGGGGTGGCTGATCGTCGCCGGCGTCGGGCTGGCCGTCGCCTACACCATTCTGATGCCCGCGATTAATTGAGGGGGTACACAGGCCAGCCGCGCGCTGTGTACCCAAAGTGTCAAAAGCCAAGTTCCCGCGCTGCTGAATCGGTCTATCCCTCGACGAGATCGCGAGTTGCGCGCGGCAGCGATGCCGCGACTCCGGGATCACATGCGCGCACGGTCCGACCCTGGAGCTGATTAAGGACGTCGGCAAGAAGCGCCAGATCAACGGGCTTTTCCAGAACATCGACGTCCGCGAACCGCGCATCCGTCCGGTCGATCCGCGCCGCCGTCACGACCACGAAAGGTACGTGCCGCGCACGCAACTCCGCCAACAGGTCATCGCACTCCCCATCCGCAAGTTTGAATTCGACGACGGCGAGATCCGGCGCCGTCTCCTGCAGCATCTGTAGGCCGCCCATAACAGTCGTTGCGACACCGGCCACGCCAAGACCGAGTTCCCGCATCTTGTCTTCGAGCATCATGGAAATGAGAACTTCATCTTCGACCAGCAATACGCGCGGCATGGGCAACCTCCAGGTCGACCAGAAATCGCCCTTTTCTCATCAATTTCAATTGGATCAATACGGCATCTACTGCCAGTGCGCCGTGTGCTGTCATGTCGGACAGGAACTCAATTCCATGCAGTGCGTTTAATCGGCAGCGTACGTCTTGTGAGTACGTTTTTCCAAATGGAGTTTTGCTGGAGGAGGACAATGAACCGGGAGCGCGAAGAGCGGCTTCAAATCATGTTGACGATGGACGAACTGCGCGCCGTCGACGATTTTCGCTACAAAACACGCATGCCCAGCCGCGCCGCGGCAGTCCGGGAATTGCTGAATCGCGGCTTGCGCTCGCTCGATGTGGGCGTCGCATCGCTACACTCTCGTTCAAAAGATTTCGGCGTGCTAGAAACGTTAAACGGCAGCAGCTTTGAAGCCGACGTGATCCAGGATCGCCACAACACCGGATCCAATTCACCAAAGCGCCCGCAGCGCTAAATCACCCCAACTCCACCCACACTGGCGCGTGATCCGACGGCTTCTCCCACCCGCGCGTGTGCTTGTCGACGCCCGCACTCGCCATCCGGTCTGCCGCCTGCGGCGACAGCAGAATGTGATCGATACGAATGCCGTCGTCCTTGTTCCAAGCACCCGCCTGATAATCCCAGAAAGTATAGACGCCAGGCCCGGGTTGACATGCGCGGATCGCGTCCGTAAAGCCGAGCGCCTCGATCCGGCGGAGCATTGCCCGGCTTTCCGGCTGAAACAGCGCATCGTTCGTCCACGCCGCCGGCCGCTTCGCATCCAGCGGTTCCGGGATCACGTTGAAATCCCCCGCCAGCACCACCGGCATCTCGCTCTTCAGAAGCGCCCGCGCGTGCGCTTCCAGCCGCTCCATCCACGCCAGTTTGTATGAAAATTTTTCAGTGCCAATTGGATTGCCGTTCGGCAGATAAAGCGACGCATACCGGATCGCCAGCCCACCCTCGATGATCGTCGCCTCAATGTACCGCGACTGCTCGTCCCCCTCATCGCCCGGCAATCCGCGCGTCACATCTTCCATCGGGAGACGCGACAGGATAGCGACCCCGTTGAACCCCTTCTGCCCGTGCGTCTCGACTTTATAGCCAAGCTCCTCGAACGCCTCGCGGGGAAACCCCTCATCGACGGATTTGATTTCCTGAAACCCGATGACGTCGGGCTTGGACTCGCGCAAGTACGTAAGCGCGAGTTCGAGTCGCGCCTTTACGCCGTTGATGTTCCAGGTGACGACTTTCATGAACGGCGCAGGCTTTGCTTTAAGAGGGCGTTAGAGCGAAAAGCTCGTGCCACATCCGCACGAGGATGTCGCATGCGGATTGCGGATCTGGAACGACGCGCCGATGAGGTCGTCCACGAAATCGATCTCCGAACCCGACAGGTATTCAAGTGAAACGGGATCAATGAGCACCTTCGCCCCGTCCCGCTCGATCACGATGTCGTCGGGCGCGGCCTCCCGCGTAAGGTCGTACCGGTACTGAAAGCCCGAACACCCGCCGCCCTCCACGGCGACCCGCAGCATCGTACCAGCCGGCTCCGCGGCCACGATCTCCGCGATCCGCCGGGCGGCGGGGGCAGTCACGACGACGGTCTGTTCACTCATGTGATTTCCGTGGGTTAGACGTTTCTGATCGGGCTGCGGCACGGCTGAACCATTGCCAAGCCCATATGAATGCGCTCAAGAGGAAGATAGGGACGGGCGCCCCCCTGTCAAACCCTTGATCGAGAAAGCAGCCGGATAACGATGAGCCCGCGCACTACCAAAAAGACATCGGCCGACTACGGCGCGGATCTGCAACCCGGTGAACGCGCGCCGGGCCCCTACGCCGCCAGCGCCGTTCGTTCGCGCGGCCGCCGCTTTGCCGAGCCCGATTGCGCGACCCGCAGCCCCTTTCAGCGCGATCGCGACCGCATCTTGCACGCCACCGCCTTCCGCCGCCTGACCCACAAAACGCAAGTCTTCCTATACCACGAAGGCGACCACTACCGCACGCGCCTCACCCACAGCCTCGAGGTGGCCCAGATCGCGCGCACCATCGCCCGCCAGCTCCGCCTCGACGAAGATCTCGCTGAAGCCCTCGCATTGGCCCACGACCTCGGCCATCCGCCCTTCGGCCACGCCGGCGAACGCGCGCTCGACGCGGCCATGGCCGAAAATGGCGGCTTCGATCACAACGCCCAGAGCCTGCGCGTCGTCACGGCGCTTGAACGCAAGTACCGCAGCTTCGACGGCCTTAACCTCACCTGGGAAACACTGGAAGGCTTAGCCAAGCACAACGGCCCTCTCACCAACGCAAAGGGCCCCGCTGTTCGCAAAGTCACGCGCCCCCTCGAAAGCTGGCACTCTCTCAAACCGGACCAATGGGCCAGCGCCGAAGCCCAGGTGGCGGCCCTCTCGGATGATATCGCCTACCTCACCCACGACGTGGACGACGGCCTGCGCGCCGGCCTCTTGTCGCTCGCCGGGCTGACGGACGTGCCCTTCGTCGGCGCCTTTGCGAATGCCGTGCTCGCCGAAGGCGAGGG
>VYKW01000473.1_pt1 | contig 14055 bp, 13 predicted proteins | sample 5114451 | NCBI WGS metagenome assembly VYKW01 (sample SAMN12291784, study PRJNA351875) | freshwater metagenome | isolation source: freshwater lake | place: USA: Michigan, Gull Lake | collected 2013-08-08
GGGGTTGCGCACCTTCAGTTGAACGCCTGCCGAACATGCCTGTTGATCCTTAGCGCTTCAGTTTCAGCTTTTCGAGCAGGGGAGCGAGGGCCGACTTCTTTTCGACCTTCACTTCCTTGCGGTGCGCGAGTGTCATGGCCAGGTCGCGAAACACCGGGGCCGCCTTCGCGCGTTCGTTGAGTTCTTCGATCATCTGCCCGTTGTTGGAGGCTTGACCGAACGTCTCCGGGTCGAAATCGATGACGGCCAGGGCCTTGAGACCAAGGGCGTCCTCGAACTCCTTCAGGGCGATCTCCGGGCGCTTGGGCATGTTCGCCATGTTGATGATCAACTGGGGCGGGCTGTCGTTGGCGCGCGATTGCTTCAACAGTTCGACGATGTTCTTGGCGTTGCGCAGGTTGGCAAGGTCGGGAGCGGCTGTGATCACCACCTCATCCGATTGGAGCAGAACCCGCTTGGTCCAGGCGGACCAGCCGTGGGGCAGATCGACGACGACATAGGGGACGTTCTGGCGGGCGACGTCGATGACCATGTCGCAGCCGTCGGGCGTGATGTCGTATTCGCGGTCGAGCACGACGGGGGCTGCGAAGATCGACAGGTGCTCGGAGCACTTCGTGAGAAGGCGGTCAAGCAGCACTTCGTCGAGACGTTCCGGTGTGGCCAGCGCCTCGGCGATGCCCTGCACGGGATCCTGATTGAAATCGAGGCCAGTCGTGCCGAAGGCGAGGTCAAGATCGGCGATGATGACGTTCGACTTCAGCGTTTTCGAGAGCGTCCAAGCGGCGTTGTGGCAAATCGTGGAGGAGCCGACGCCACCCTTTGCGCCGATGAAGGAGTAGACGTGGCCAACCGGATCGGATTCGGGGTCGTTGTAGAGGTTGGAGAGGCTCTCCATGAGCTGGGGCACGGTAATCGGCGCGACGAGATACTCGCTGACGCCGCGCTTCAGCAACTCGCGATAGAGAATGACGTCGTTGACGTGGCCGGTGACGATGACCTTGGTGCCGGGATCGCAGCACTCGGCCAGCCGGTCGAGTTCGCCCAGGAGCTGCTGGCGCGGCAGCGAGCTCTCGACGATGATGAGGTTGGGCGTCGGGCTTTCCTGATAGTGCTGGACAGCCGCCGTAGCACCGCCCATGTGAACGCTGACATGGGCTTTGCTGAGACGGCGGTCTTCGGACGCGGCTTGCACCACGCCGGCCATATTGTTGTTTTCGCAGAACGCCTGGATCGAGATGCGCGGAATCGGCCGCGCGCGTTGCAGACTGCCATCGTTCGAGCCGTCCACCGCGAGATCGACTTCATACCCTGCGTCAACGTCGGAGGAGGCCAAGTTGGTATTGGTTTGCCGGATCATGTTACGAGACCTCTGCCTTATTCGCCGCCATCGGTTTTGACTTTTTCGTCTTCACCCTTCTGGGCGCCGCTGATTTCACCCTTGATGTACTTCTGCCAGGTCTCCAGACGGCGTTCGGCCGTGCGCGATTCGGACTTACGCGGTCCCAGAAGATCGGCCGGATTCAAAACCATCGCCGCCAGGTTCTTCTGCGTGGTGCAGCCGTGGTTGGGGGCGGGAAGATTGCGCGGGTCGCGGGCCAGATTGACCGGGAACAGCCCGCACTCCGGACCCTCCGCCACGTAGCGCAGGAAGCTCAGTTTCACGGGCGGCGAAGACTGACCGCTGGCATCGAATGGTTCGATGTTGATGTTGGCCTCGGTGAAGCCGCTCTCGCGCAGCAGCGCGCCGGTGTCGTGAACCGCGGCAATTGCCGCCGATTCGTTGGACGAACCGCTAGGGGCCTGGATCACAAGCCGCGTGTTGCCGGCATCGGACATCCTTGCGGATTGGGCAAAGCTCAGGACATCGGCTCTCTGAGATGCGGACAGGCCGTTGGCTCCACGCGGCACGGCAATGCTCAAGGTTTCGGGCTGTTGCGAGACCAGAATAGGATGACGATGGGTCGGCTCCGTAAGCTCCCACCCGGCGACGCGGGTCCCGTTGTCGAGCGTCTTGCAGCCGGCAAGCGACAGCGTGATAAGTGCGACTGCAGCTAGCCGTACCGACGCGGCAAGGTGCCGGTCTTTGACGGTGCTGGCGTTGGAATTGGACGTTGTCATTTGATTTTCTCCAGCCTTTGCCGTCACTCGACGATGAAGCCGTAATCGCCCTTCAGATCACTGACCGGCGCGGCTGCCGGGTTGTGTCCATAGATGCGGTTGAAATGTCCGAGGAAGATGCCCTTGAGATCGGTCGCTTCGGCGAGGCCGTCGGCCGGCGTGCCCAAGTCTTGACGCGAAACCGGCTTGACGAGATACGGCGTGACGATCACGACGAGTTCGGTTTCTTCCTTGATGAAGTCGCGGCTCCGGAACAGCGTGCCGAGGACGGGGACATCCTTGAGGCCGGGCAAACCGTCGATGTTCTGGCGCACATCGTCCGAGATGAGGCCGGCTAGAGCCAGCGATCCGCCCGACGGCAATTCGACCGTCGATTTTGCTTCGCGCTTGGATAGTGCGGGGATCGACAGGCCCTCGAGCTGGACGGAGCCTTGCGAAGAGAGTTCGCTGACCTCGGTTTCGATCTTCAGGCTGATGCGGCCTTCCGACATGACGGTCGGTGTAAAGGCGACACCAACACCGAATTCCTTGAATTCGACGGTCGTTCTGCCCTGTGCGTCGACGAGCGGTACCGGGAATTCGCCGCCAGCAAGGAACTTGGCCGACTCACCCGAAATCGCCGTCAGCGTCGGCTCAGCCAGGGTACGCATCAGGCCATCGCGTTCTAGTGCGCGGATGGCATGGGTGATTCGCGATTCGCCAATGTTCGAGCCCCCTGTGAGACCAGAGTTGCCAAAAGTTGTGTCGGTGGGGCCAGAGTTCCAGTTGCAAAGTGCGCCGACGGCCGTGCAAGCGCCGCCGAGCGCAGGAATGGGAAGCTTGCCGAGACCTGCCGCCGCTGTCAGGGGCAATGCATTTTCGGTGAGCAGTCGCGTCTGGAAACTGCCGGCGTTGATGGCGGCGCCGATATTGATGCCGAACTGTTTGAGGAGCGTGCGCTGCACCTCAGCCACGGTGACCTTGAGCATCACCTGCTCTTCGCCTTCGACGGCAAGGAGGTTGATGACGAGTTCGCTAGGATCCTTGGCCGTATCCTTCACCCACACGCCCTGGCTGTCGTCGCCGACCTTGGATTCGAAGTCGACGGTGACGAATTGCTTGGCTAGCGCAGATGCGCGGTTGGCATCGACCGGCGTGCGGACGGTACCCGTGAGAATGGCGGTGCGGTTGAGCATTTCAACCTTGATCACGGAGCCGGGAATGAGCCGGCGAAGAAGATCTTCGAGGCCCGCTGTTTCACGCTCGACGAAGACTTCGAGGGTGGCGAACTGTTCGCCGTTCTCATCGAAGATAAAGGCGTTCGATTCACCAAAGCGGCGCGAGACCAGGAAGACCCGGTTCGATGTCTGTACGACGGCGTCGACAACCTGCGGGTTGGACACCATTACGTCACGCGCCGGGCGGGGAAGTTCGACGAGGACCGATTTGCCAAGGCCGAGGTTGACGGTGCGGCGCTTGCCGGCGTCGGCTTCGGTCAGCTTGATCAAGGACTGATGCTGTCCGGCGCGCGCTACGTCCGGCCTGTCGGCTGCGCCCGCGGGGCTTTGACCGTTGCGAATATCGCCGCCGGCAAACGTGTGGCTCGGGAGCGTGACCGCCAGGGCCAATGCAAGGGCCGATGCGATCCGTCTGATTACTTGATTGGACATTTTATTTTTGCCTTCCGACGATCTGCAAATTCAAGTTGATCAGTTCACGCCCGTGGCTCGTGATCTGACGCCATAACGCAGCACTCGGATGGAATTCCCTTCTCTCGGCTTATTGAGCGCGTTGCCTTCGCCCGGTTTGCCCGTCGCATCGAGGTCCGCGATCGAGCGCAGAGAGAGACTAATTTCGCCCATGGACGTGGCGAGGAGGAGCATCTCGGCCTGACGCGGCGTCAACTCGAGCGTCGCCGTGTTGGCTGCACCTTCGGCGGCCTTCTTCCCTTCTTTGGTTTCGATCTGCTGGCCCAGCGCGAGGACGCGGACGTTTGTGAAGAGCGTGTCGCTGACATACTCGTCCGTGCCAGACTTGCTGCGCGTACGCCGGATGAGGATCACGTCGACATGATCGTTGGGAAGGATCAGGCGGCCCACGGCCGTCTCTTCCTTGATCTTGGTGGACACCGCGCGCATGCCGGCCGGGAGAATGGCTGCCAGAACTCCACCCTGTCCGGCTTTCACCAACTTGTTGGGCGTAATGGGTTCGCCAGCCATGATGGGCGCGCGCGCAATGGCCCCGGAGAGCTGGCGCATTGCATCCCGATTGGATTTGTCGGTGATGAAGCCCTTGGCCGAGTCGGCTGGCCATTCTTGCCAGCGGAAGCTGCCTTCATTGGTGACTTGGCCGAGACCGATATCGGCGCCAGCGACAAGCACCTGGACCGAGTTCACCTTGACTTCGATCCGCTTTTCTTCGTTCGGCTTCTTGAGCACCCCCTTGACCATCACGAAGGCCAGCAGCGCCGAGACGCCTGCGATGGAGATGCCGATCAACTGTGCTCGTTTCATAGCGCAACTGGAGTCCCTATGCGCCGGAAAGACCCCTCTTCCCGCCGTCGGACACAGTTTTGCGCGACATTCGTCAATGCGAGGTTAATCAGCGTCGTAAATCGGCGCGATCACACTAACCTACGCTTTAAAGCATTGATAACTCTTGTTATTTTTTATCTGTACTCAGCCTGTCAAACCACGAGCGCTCGGAAGATTTCCGTCTTGGGATAAACGAGCAAGCCCCCGGCGCAAATGGCAAGGCCATAGGGAATGCCGCCACCGGACTTATGCAAGCGGAGGACCCACTGGGGAACAGGGAGCGCGGCGACTGGCATGCGGCGGAAGGTTAGAATCGCCAGCGCCAGGATGCCGCCGTAGAGCGTCACCCAGACGAGGAATGGCAGCAGATGGGTCATGCCGATCCAAAGCGAAGTCGATGCGAGCAGCTTTGCATCGCCGCCGCCCAGCAGATTGTAGGAGAACATGGCAAAGCAGACCGCGAGCACGATCGCGAACGCGGCGAGGTGCATCAGAGCGGTAGCCATTGGCAAGCCCGCCATGAAGGCGGCAATGGGGAACGTCGCGATCAACGCGAGAGAAATGCGATTCGGAATCGTCATCGTCAAGATGTCCGAAACCGCAGCGAACATGAGTGCTACTGGAAACAGCAGCAAAACAGGGTAATCGAGCACGCAACTCTCCACTCGCACACAACGCGACGAGGTCGAAGCTGCCCGATTCAGGTTAACCCCGCGTAAACGTCCGACCGAAAGGAGCGGAGATTAGCGGAAATGCTTGGAGAGCTTGAGGCCCTGGGCCTGATAATTGGAACCGAGGTCGCGGCCATAGAGCATTTCGGGGACTTCGACCATGCGCTCGTAAACGAGGCGGCCGATGATCTGGCCGTCTTCAAGGATGAAAGGGACTTTGTGCGAGCGGACTTCGAGGACAACGCGGGATCCATGGCCGCCGGCCGGTGCGTGGCCGAAGCCGGGGTCCATAAAACCCGCATAATGCACGCGAAATTCGCCCACCAGCGGGTTGAATGGCATCATTTCGGCGGCATGCGTCGGCGGAATATGGACCGCTTCCTTCGAGGCCAGGATGTAAAACTGATCGGGATCGAGGATGAGGCGGCGGGAGCCGCGGCTGTCGATCTCTTCCCAATAGTCTGCGGTGACACAGGACTTGGGCACATCGACGTCGACTACCCCAGTGTGGCGCTTGGCGCGGTAGCCAACGAGGCCGGACAGGCCGCCGACCAGATCGACAGAAAGGGCGATGCCGTCGGCAATGTCGGCATGACCGCCGGAGACCAGGGTTTGCTCTTTTTGCAGCCGGGCGAGAGCTTTGTCATCTTCGCGCGGGTTGCCGACCCGGAATCGCAATTGACTGAGCTTTGATCCCGTGCGGGCAAGAATGGGGAAAGTCTGCGGGCAGATCTCGGCGTAGAGCGGTCCTTTGTAGCCGGCGGGAATCTGATCGAATGCAGAGACGCCATCGGCGATGACACGGGTAAAGACGTCAAGCCGCCCGGTGGAGCTCTTGGGGTTGGCGGAGGCAGAGATGCTCTCGGGGAGGCCGAGGCTTTCCAAGAGAGGGACAATATAGACGCAACCGGTTTCGAGCACGGCGCCCTTGGTCAGATCGATCGTATGCAGCTTGAGGTCGCCGAGTTTGTCGGTAACCTTGGAGCCGGGGCCCGGCAGAAAGCTGGCGCGGACGCGGTAGGCCTCGCGGCCAAGCCGGAGGTCGACGCTGGCGGGTTGGAGTTGTCCGGCGGCCAAGGCTTCGGCCAATTTCAAGGCGCCGCCGGAGATCAGGGCCCGGATCGCCTGGGCGGGCAGAATGCCATCCGTGACCGCTATTCCTAAGGGCTTTGAGCGCGCGGGTTTTGCTTTTGGGGCTGTCTTCTTAGCCATGGATATTCAACCTCTCTCACAGAGGGCTCTAAAGCATGGTTGGCTTGACGCCAAGGGGAGGGGGCGGTATTCCCCGGCCTGATCGTCGTGGTGATTTGGCCGGCCGGCTTGCAGCCACGTAAAACAACTCGCTAAAGTGGCCGCGCGCACCCGGATTTCCCGGCGCACGGCTCCTTAGCATTGAGGAGAGTGCCGCAGGGCACCGGGTTTTTTGTTGTGCAGCGCAGGGCGCGCTCACCGTTGGAGCAGGCGAAACATGACCGCAGCCAAGACCGATGCCGAGATCACCGCGGAGTGGGCGCCGGAGACACAACTCGTCCATGGGGGCACGCTCAGGTCGCAATTCGGGGAGACATCGGAGGCGATCTTTCTGACGCAGGGGTTCGTCTACACCAGTGCGGAGCAGGCGGAGGCGCGGTTCAAGAACGAGGATCCGGGATTTCAATACTCGCGGTTCGCCAATCCGACCGTGTCGATGCTCGAGGAACGGTTGCGGCTTCTGGAAGGCGCCGACGCATGCCGGGCGACGGCGACCGGTATGGCAGCGGTAAACGCCGCAATCCTGTCCTATTTGAGTGCGGGCGATCACATCGTGGCGGCGCGGGCGATGTTCGGGTCGTGCCGGTATATCGTGGAGACGCTGTGCCCGCGGTTCGGTATCACGCCGACGTTGATCGATGGCCGCGACCTCAATGAATGGCGCAAGGCGGTGCGGCCGAATACCAAGGCGTTCTTCTTCGAGACGCCGGCGAACCCGACTCTCGATCTCGTCGACATTTCGGGAGTCTCCAAGATTGCGAAGGAGATCGGCGCTCTGGTGATGGTCGACAATGTGTTCGCGACGCCGATGTTGCAGCGACCGTTGCAGCATGGCGCGGACGTCGTGATCTATTCGGCCACGAAGCATATCGACGGCCAGGGCCGTTGCCTTGGCGGGGCAGTCTTGTGTTCGGAGAAGTTTTTGACCGATCATCTACAGGATTTCTTCCGACAGACGGGGCCGTCGCTGTCGCCGTTCAATGCGTGGGTGATGCTCAAGAGTTTGGAGACGATGCCGCTCCGGATCGCAGCACAGTGCGCCAATGCGGCGAAGGTGGCGGACTATCTCGCTGCACAGCCGGGCGTGGCGCGGACGATCTATTGCGGGCGGGCGGATCACCCGCAGGCGGAGATCGTGGCCAAGCAGATGACCGGCGGCGGGCAGATGATCGCGTTCGAGGTCGACGGCGGGAAGGAGGCGGCGTTCCGGTTCCAGAATGCGCTGCGGCTGATCAAGATTTCCAATAACCTGGGCGATGCCAAGAGCCTCATCACGCATCCTGCTACGACGACGCATTTCCGGATCGGGCCTGCGGCGCGGGCTGAACTGGGGATCGGCGATGGGATGCTGCGGTTGTCGGTCGGACTGGAGAATGCGGGCGACCTGATCGCCGACGTGGCGCGGGGTTTGGTTGCGGCACGGACGGCTTGAGGCCCCCGTTGACCGGCGGCCCACGCTGCCTAAACTTTGCTTCGCCCTGACAGAGGACGACGAATAGTGAGCCGCGAATATCTTTATGAAGCGACGACCTGCGGCGTGCGCGTGCGCGTCAGGCCTGAGTATCAGCCTGATCAGTCGTCGCCGGACGAGGGTTACTATTTCTGGAGCTATACGATCGAGATCCAGAACGAGGGTTCGGCGCCGGTGCAGCTGAAGACGCGGTTTTGGCGGATCACCGATGCGGCGGGGCGGACGGAGGAAGTGCGCGGGCCGGGTGTGGTGGGGCAGACGCCGTTGATCGAGCCGGGACAGTCGTTTACGTATAGCTCGGGATGTCCGTTGCCGACGCCGTCGGGCATCATGGTCGGTAGCTATCAGATGGCCGGCGACGGCGGCGTGCTGTTCGATGTGGCCGTCCCGGCGTTTTCGCTCGACAGCCCCTTCACCGTCAAAAGCGTGAACTGACATGCAGCGCTCCGGCGCCAACGTTGCCGACATTCTGGACCGCCTTGTCGGCTTCGACACCACGAGCCACAAGACGAATGTTCCGCTGATCCTCTACGTGGAGGACTATCTGCGTGGACATGGCGTGGCGTCGTACCTGGTACCGACGGAGGACGGGCAGAAGGCGTCGCTGTTTGCCACCATCGGTCCGGAGGATGTGCCGGGCGTGGCGCTGTCGGGGCATACGGACGTGGTGCCCGTCGAGGGGCAGGCGTGGGATAGCGATCCGTTCTCGCTGACGCTGCGGGACGGGCGCTACTACGGTCGCGGGACGACCGACATGAAGGGATTTCTGGCGTGCGTGCTCGCCGCCGTCCCGCGGTTCAAGGCGGCTAACCTGAAGAAGCCGGTGCATATCGCGTTCTCGTATGACGAGGAAGTCGGCTGCATCGGCGTGCGGCCAATGATTGCGGAGATGGGCACAAACCTGCCGCTGCCGCGCGTCGTGATCGTGGGCGAGCCGACGGATATGCGCGTCGTGGATGCGCACAAAGGCCCGGTGCGGTGGCAGGTCGATATCGCGGGACGGGCCGCGCATTCGAGTATGGCGCATCTGGGCGTCAACGCGATCACGGCGGCGGGACTGATCATCGGCGAACTGGTGCGCATCGAGGCAGAGCTTGCGGCGCGGACGCCAGACGACCGGTTCGAACCGCCATATCCGACGCTGCAGGTAACTACGATCGAGGGCGGGACGGCGTCGAATATCGTGCCGGTGTCGTGCCGGTTCGGGTTCGAGATCCGGTCGATGCCGGGGCTAGACATCGGGGCAATTGAGAAGCGATTGCAGGCATTCATAGAGACATCATGTTTGCCGGGGATGCGGGCGCGGGCGCCGGAGGCAGGCATCACGGTGACTCGCACGAACTACGTGCCGCCGTTCGGAACGCCGGAAGGCTCGGAAGCCGTGGCGCTCGCCCTGGCCCTTGCGGGGCAGAACGAGACGTTTGCGGTGTCGTATGCGACGGAGGCCGGACTGTTTCAGGACGCGGGCGCGGCATCTGTCGTGTGCGGGCCGGGCAACATCGCACAGGCGCACACGGCGAATGAGTGGATTGCCGCATCGGAACTCGAAAAATGCTCACAATTCATGGACAAGCTGGCGGACTGGTGTGCGACGTGAGCCTGTGCTTGTGTGCGCTGGCTGGGCGGGGGACTTAAGTCAGGTGTTGGGTCCGGGGGAGCATCGTGCCGCGTTTTTCACTGGAAGATGAGATTGGACGCGACCTCAGGGCCTTGCGAGCGCTGGCCGATGCACCGGTCGCTACAAGCGACGACATCGTGCGGGCCGTTTCGCGGATCTATCACGATGTGCACGAGCGGGATCTGGCGCGGTTCTCGCGCGCGGACCTCAAGGCGCTGGCGCCGCTCGTGATGAGCGAGTTGTTCGTGTTGCGCAGCGCGATCCGGGACCGGGTCAGCGATTGGTATGCGCGCGGGCTGATGACGCGCGAGGCGCAGATTGCGGTGCGCGATGTGTTGCGCGTGCTCCGCTATGCCTCCGACATGGCGGGCGAGGTGCATTGGGACCACCGGATCGCAACTGATACCGATCCCGCTCTGCGCGCGTTCAGCGAGCACTCCTTCAATACTTTTGTGCATCCAGCGGTCGATACCGGCCAGCCGTTTGTATTCCAGTCTGGCGATGTGCTGCTGGTGCGCGGCACGAAGCATAACAGCGCGGCGATTGCGCGGATCGGCGATGTGGATAGCCAGTTCAGTCATGCGGCGATCGTCTACATGGACGCGCATGGACGGGGATGGGTGGTCGAAGCGCTGATCGAAGAGGGTGCGGTTATCAAGCCGCTGAAAGCTGTGCTTGAGGAAGGATTGGCGCGGGCGATGCTGTTCCGGCATCGGGACGCGGCGCTGGCGGCCCGGGCGGCGGATTTGATTTATGGCTTTGTGAAGCGGGCGCACGATGCGGGCAAGCCGATCCTCTACGACTTCTCCATGGAACTTGGGCCATCGAACAAGCTGTTCTGCTCGAAGTTGGTGCGGATTGCGTATGAGGATGCGAGCGAGGGGAAACTGAAGATCCCGGCGTTCATGACGCGATTTCATGCATCGAATGCGCCGTTCTACAAGCGGATCGGGGTGACCGCGTCGGAGTCGTTTGCGCCGGGTGACTTGGAAATCGAGCCGGCGTTCGATCTCATCGCGGAGTGGCAGGACTATCGCAACACGGCCCAGGTGCGCCACCAGGACATGATCATGTCCAAGCTGTTCGAGTGGATGGAGGTGCACGGCTACCAGTTCCGCGAAGACTGGAGTATCCGACTGATTGCGTGGCTGGGGAGATTTTCGACGAAGCTATCGCGGCGGGTGCAGGATCTCGTGGCGAGCCTATTTGCGCGTATTCCGCCGCATATGCCCAAGCGGACGATTGCAACGATCGTGATGTTACAAAAGACAGCGCAGCCGCTGCTGGAGGAGATTCAGCACATGGAACGGGTGCGGGTGGCGACGGAGGGCCGTCCGCTGTATCCGCGCGAGGTTCTGGATTATCTGGAAGAGGTACGGCGCTCCGGGCGCGGGCAGGTCGGATATCTGCGCGCGCCGCGCCGGTGGCGTCGCGCGGTTGCCAAGAGCGGATAGGCGCTCACGTTCCGCAGAACGTAGCGTGCACGATTTCGTCGGGTTTTGGCGGCTGTTTGAGGTCTTCGATGCCGGGGCGGTCGTCAAATGGTTTTGCCAGTTTGTCGACGAGGCGATGGAAGGGGCCGAAGTCGCCGCTGCCGACGGCGGCCTTGATGGCGGCTTCGACCTGATGGTTGCGCGGAATGATGACGGGGTTCGCGGCGCGCATGGCGGCTGCGGTGTCGCGTGGCGCGCGCGGGTCTTGCGCGAGGCGATTTCGCCAGCGCTGGAGCCAAGCATCGAGAGCGGCGGCGTCCGAGAAGAGTGCACGCAGTTTTTCGTCGTGCACCGGGTCTTCGGCGGCATCCGAGAGTGTGCGGAAGCTGAGCGTGTAGTCGGCTGCGCCATTGGCCATCACCGTTAGAAAATCCTGGATCAGCGCGGCGTCGTCAGACGTTTTGTTTTCAATGCCGAGCTTGGCGGCGTAGCCATCGGTGATGGCGGCCTGAAAGACGGCCGGATAGGCGTCGATACGTTCCTGGGCGGCGGCGATGGCCTGATCCTGTGTGTCTCCCAAGATCGGCAACAGTGTTTCGGCGAAGCGGACGAGATTCCAATTGGTGATGGCCGGCTGGTTGGCAAAGGCGTAGCGGCCGCCATGGTCGATGGAGGAGAACACCGTCGAGGGGTGGTACGTGTCCATGAAGGCGCATGGGCCGAAGTCGATGGTTTCTCCGGCAATCGAGCAGTTGTCCGTGTTCATAACACCGTGAATGAAGCCAACGTACATCCACTTTGCGATCAGATCGCCCTGGCGTGCGATGACGGCGGAGAGAAAGTCGCGATATTTTTCTGGCCGATCATTGAGGTCGGGATAGTGGCGGGAGATGGTGTAGTCGGCCAGCGTGCGGATGGCTTCGGTGTCCTTGCGGGCGGCGAAGAATTGGAAGGTGCCGACGCGGATGTGGCTCGATGCGACGCGGGCAAGGACGGCGCCGGGGAGCGGTTCTCCGCGCAGGACCCAATCGCCGGTGGTGACGGCTGCGAGCGCGCGGGTGGTGGGGATGCCGAGCGCGGCGAAGGCTTCGCTCAGAATGTACTCGCGCAGTACGGGGCCGAGCGCGGCGCGGCCGTCGCCCATGCGCGAATAGGGTGTGCGGCCGGCGCCCTTCAAATGAATGTCGCGGCGGATGCCGTGGGTGTCGACGACTTCGCCGATGAGGATGGCGCGGCCGTCGCCCAGTTGCGGGACGAAGTTGCCGAACTGGTGACCGGCATAGGCCATGGCGATGGGATCGCTGCCCTCAGCGATGCGATTGCCGGCGAGGATGGCGATGCCTGCGGGGGACGCCAGGGCTGCGGGGTCGATGCCGAGATCGCGGGCGAGGGGTTCGTTGATGCGGATGAGTTGCGGCGCGGCGACCGGAGTTGGGTTGACGCGGCTGAAAAAGCGCTCGGGTAAGCGGGCGTATGAGTTGTCGAAGGCGATCGGCGGGTTAAGGTGCGTGTCCATCCTCACCATATGGACGGACGGATTGGAAAGTTCCACCCCTTCAGTTCAGGCACCAGGCGGCGATGTGGGCGGCGGGCACGTAGAGCGAGGCGAAGCCCAGGACCGCGATGATCAGGCCGGCGGCGATCTGTATGGCGCGGTTCGTCTCTATTCCGCGCAAGGACGCAAGGCCGAGACCGGCGACAAGGACGCCGGGCAGGGTGCCGAGGCCGAAGCCCGCCATGACATAGAGGCCGCCCCAGGGCGAGGCGGTGAGCGTGGCGGTGAAAAGAGCTGCATAGACCATGGGGCAGGGGTTCAGGCCCCAGACGACACCGAGACCCAGCGGGGCGGCCGGCGTGCCCTGGATGGGCCGGGTTGCGGTGGCGACGGTGTTGGATAGGCGCGTCATGGCGCCGTCGAGCAGGGCGAAGCGGGGCATCATGCCGGCCATGGAGAGGCCCGTCCACATGAGCACAGAGGCCCCGATGTATTGCAGCACTTGATAGTTCATGGTCGTGCCGGGCTTGATGATGGCCGAACCGACGAGGGATGCGGCGACGCCGAGGGCGGCATAGGCGGAGATTCGGCCGAGGTTCAGGAGGATCGCGTGACCGGCGCGGCCCCAGCCGTTGGTGGGCCCGAGTGAGAGAAGCGCGCTGCAAGATATGGCGCCGCACATGGCGCTGCAGTGGAGGGTACTTGCCAATCCCAACACCAAGCCGCCCAGAAATGTGATCTCGGTGCCGTCCATAGCGCAGGGTCTATTCGGGTTTCTTCTTGCCGCCTTGCGGGCCGGGGGGCTGATCGTCGATGGCGCGCCAGCCGGCGCCTTCGAGGTCTTCGAACTGGCCGTTCTTCAGCGCCCACAGGAAGGCAGCGAGACCGAGAAGTCCGAGGAACAGTGCGGCGGGGATTAGCCAGGCGAGAGATGTCATCGGGTGACCTGATCCTTGCTCGCCGCGACGCGGTCGAGCTTTAACTTCATGCCGCGCAGACGCAGCGCATTGCCCGTGACGAGGATCGACGAGGTCGACATCGCGATCGCGGCCAACAGGGGAGTAACATACCCCATAACGGCTAGGGGTACGAAAGCGATGTTGTAAATGATAGCGATGCCGAAGTTTTCCAGAGCCATGCGATGCGCGCGGCGAGCCACTTTGAGGGCCTCGACGACGGCGCCTAGCTTTTCGCCCTGGAAGACGGCATCGGCCGCATTCTGAGCAATGTCGGCGGCGGCGGACGGGGATAGCGACGCATGGGCGGCGGCGAGCGCCGGGCCGTCGTTAAGGCCGTCTCCCACCATGAGCGTGACGCGGCCTTGCTGCTTGAGATCTGTCAGACGGGCGAGTTTTTCATCAGGGCGGACGCCACCTTTGTACTCCGTCACGCCGAGGGCGTGAGCGGCGTCGGCGACGGCTTCGGGGCGATCGCCGGAGAGAATTTCGACGTGATACCCGGCCGATTTCAAATCGGCGACGGTGG
>VYKW01000476.1_pt1 | contig 13938 bp, 25 predicted proteins | sample 5114451 | NCBI WGS metagenome assembly VYKW01 (sample SAMN12291784, study PRJNA351875) | freshwater metagenome | isolation source: freshwater lake | place: USA: Michigan, Gull Lake | collected 2013-08-08
CGCGGCATTGGCGCGCTGCGGGCACTGGATCAGCCTCGGGCAGGCGAGCGGCGGGCTGCAGCCGATCTCGCCCGACTGGCTGGTGCAGAAGTCCGCCACCTTCTCGCGCCCGGTGGTCTTCGACTACGTGGCCACGCCGGCCGCCCTCGCCGAGCGTGCCCAGCGGCTGTGGGCCGCGCTCGCGGACGGCAGCCTGCGGATGCCGCCGATCGAGCGCTGGTCGCTCGATGCGGCGGCGCGGGCGCACGAGCGGCTGGAGTCGCGGTCGACGGTCGGGGCGGTGGTGCTCACGAGCTGAGCCGGCCGCCTCAGGCGGCCACGATCGACCTGAAGCCGCCGAAGATCATCCGCTTGCCGTCGAAGGGCATCGACGACGGATCCATGTCCATCTCCGGATCCGCCATGACTTTCGCCATGCCAGCGTCGCGCGCCTCGCGCGAGGGCCACTCGATCCACGAGAACACCACCGCCTCGTCGTCCTTGCGCTGGACGGCCAGGGTGAACGAGGTGAGCGTGCCTTCGGGCACGTCGTCGCCCCAGCACTCGACCACGCGCAGCGCGCCGTGCTTCCTGAAGACCTCGGCCGCCTTCGTGGCGAGCGCGAGGTAGGCGTCGCGGTTCGCGACGGGCACGGCGAGGACGAATCCATCGACATAGGGCATGGGCGACTCCTCGGGACGGTCGACGCGGTGGGCGGACCGGCTGGTCAGCATCTCCGGGACCTCGCATGAATGCAAGGCCCGTAGCAGCGTCTCCGGTGCGTGCCCTTGCCCGACCGGCCTCGGTCCATGGCCGTGGGCCGGTGCCTTTCTCACGGCCAGGCGCAGAACGGGACATGACTTTTTTCCTAAGCCCGTTAGTCCTTCAATCCGATGACCAGGCGGGTTGTTGCTTCACAGATCGCCGAGTTGGCATTTCCTCAGGAGGAGCGCGTGGTCGATCCGACGTGCTGTCGCTGTCATGAGGCTGCTTTCTGATCGAAGGTCGATCCTGTCGCGATGCACGCGCAGTCCAAGGCGTTTCGGGGCGACGTGCTCACCGCCGAATCCTGGGTCCGGAACATCGACCCGGCTGCCGTGGTCTTCAAGCTCGACAACCCTGCCCTCGGCCAGCCAGCCGATTGGCCCTATGCCACCGCCGAGAACGTCGCAATTGTCCTGAAGAAAGTCGCCGAGCTCGCGCGGCCTCGGGACAAGGTGGTCATTCTGTTTTCGACCCACGGGAACCGCGACGTATTGAGCATCAACTTTGCCACGCAGTTCGTTCGGCTGCAGCTTCGACAGCCGCAACACGTTCTTCGTCGATGCGCTTCTCAATCAGGAACGAAGCGGCGAAAAGAGCCTGGTCGAGCTGATGGACGCTGCGAAGGTGGACATCGACGAGCGAGAACGCGCCATGGTTCTCACGCCCGCCTCTCTTCCCCAAAGCTTCTACGGTCTGCGGTCCCAGGCCTGGGCCCGGCAGCCCGTTCGATCGTGGGTCGAACTGCCGCGCTGAGCGCCGACGGCGCCCCCTCGCCCTCAGCCCCCGTCCGCGCTCTCTTGGCGCACCCAGTCCAGATACCCCGGCCAGCCGTCCTCCGCCCGCCATGCCAGCATTTCCGGGACCTCGTACGGATGCAAGGCATGCAGCCGCTCGCGCAGCGCGGGCCAGCGCTCGGCGGTGGTCTTGACCAGCAGCGGCCGTTCGTCGGCCGACTCGACCGCACCCTGCCACCGGTAGGTCGATCGCGCCGGACCGAGCACGGTCACGCAGGCCGCGAGCCGCTCCTCGACCAGCGCCCGCGCGATGCGCTCGGCGCTCGGCGCGTCGGCCACGGTGGTGAGCACGAGCATCACGTCGGCCGGGCCGGTCATGCCGCGAAGCGCTTGCGCGTCAGCACCGCCGCCAGCCAGAACCCGCCCAGCGCGTACGCCAGCAGTACCGCCACCGGCCGCAGCACCGCCTCCGGCGCATGGCCCAGCACCAGCGGCCGCGCCAGCTCGATCGCGGCCGTCAGCGGCAACCACGCCGACACCGACTGCAGCCAGCCCGGCAGCTGCGAGACCGGGAAGAACACGCCCGAGACGAAGCTCATCGGCGTGAGCACCAGCGTGAAGTAGTACGAGAAGAAGTCGTAGCCGTGCGCCACCGCGTTCACGCACAGCGCGATGCCGGCGAAGGCCAGACCGGTGAGCAGCACCACCGGCAGCAGCCCGATCAGCGTCGGCTCGCGCGAGACACCGAGCGCGACCGCAACGAGGATGATCGACACGCCCGACAGGCAGGCCTTCATCGCCGACCAGATCCACTCGCCTGCGAGCACGTCGTCGAGCAGCAGCGGCGCGTTGAGCTGGGAGTCCCAGGTGCGCTGCACATGCATTCGCGAGAAGGCCGAGTACAGCGACTCGAAGCTCGCCGCCATCATCGTGCTCATGCACACCGAGCCGGCCGCGAGGTAGGTGATGTACGGCACGCCGTCGATCTCGCGCAGCAGCGCGCCCAGCCCGTAGCCGAATGCGACCAGCGTGATCAGCGGGTCGGCGATGTTGGCGAGCACGCTCGGCAGCGCGAGCTTGCGCCACACCAGCAGGTGGCGGCGAATGACCGGCACCATGCGCCCCGTCAGCCGGGGCGGGGCGTAACGGCCTGGCGCGGGTCCGATGGCGCTGGATGCGGGCGTGTCGAGGTGGGTGGCGGGCGTGCTCATCGCATCAGTCTCGCAGGTCGCGTCCGGTGAGCTTGAGGAACACGTCCTCGAGGTTCGCCGGACGGTGCAGCGTGCGCAGCTCGGCATGCGCCTGCAGCGAGGCCAGCAACGGGCCGGGCTCGCGGCAGTAGGCGAAGGTGGTCTCGCCCACCGTCTCGGACCGGTCGGCCAGCGCCCCCGCGGTCGCTGCCCACGCGGCCCGGCCGGGGCCGTGCACCTCGATCACATGCGGCTCGATCTCGCGGCGGATCAGCTCGACGGGCGAGGCCTCGGCGATCGGCCGCCCTGCGTCGACGATCGCCAGCCGGTCGCACAGCCGCTCGGCCTCGTCCATGAAGTGGGTGGTCAGCACGATGGTCTTGCCGTCGGCGAGCAGGCGCCGCAGCCGCTCCCAGATCAGGTGGCGCGCCTGCGGATCGAGTCCGGTGGTGGGCTCGTCGAGGAAGATCACCTGCGGGTCGTTGATCAGCGCGCGGGCGATGGTGAGGCGCCGCTTCATGCCGCCCGAGAGCTCCTGGATCCGCGCGTCGCGCTTGGGCGCGAGCTGCGCGAAGTCCAGCAGCGGATCGATGCGCGCACGCGTCGTCGCGTCGTCCTGACCGAAGTAGCGGCCGAACACCAGCAGGTTCTCGGCGACAGTGAAATCGGGGTCGAGCGGATCGTTCTGCGGCACCACGCCGACCTTCGTGCGCGCTTCACGGGCCCGCTCGGGCACCGGGTGGCCGAGCAGCGTGATGCGCCCGGCGTCGGGCCGCAGCAGCCCCAGCACGAGCTTGAGCGTGGTGCTCTTGCCGGCGCCGTTCGGGCCGAGCAGCCCGAAGCAGGTGCCCGGCTCGACCGCGAAGGACACGCCGTCGACGGCCCGCTGCCCGCCGAACGCCTTCACCAGCCCGTCGACTTCGAGCACCGGCAACATGTCGCCTCCCATGGGCCTGACGTCGCGCCGCACCGCACCGCACCCGCCGAGCCGTCGGCGGGGCCGATGCGTCGAGGCGGCCCCCAAACGCATCGCGGCGCCCGTGAGCGCCGCGATGTCCGTGCGAGAGAAACCCCGTCGGCCTCAGGCCGCCGCGGTCGCCTCGCCGGCCGGCGCCTCGACGACGTCCGGCCGATCCAGCAGCTCGACCAGCGCCATCGGCGCGTTGTCGCCGATGCGGAAGCCGAACTTCAGGATACGCAGGTAGCCGCCGTTGCGCTTCGCGTAGCGCGGGCCGAGTTCGTTGAAGATCTTCACGACCATGTCGCGGTCGCGGATCCGATCGAACGCCAGGCGGCGATTGGCCAGCGACGGCTTCTTGCCCAGCGTGATGATCGGTTCGACGACACGACGCAGCTCCTTGGCCTTCGGCAGCGTGGTCTTGATGACCTCGTGCTTGAGCAGGGAGACGGTCATGTTGCGCAGCATCGCTTCGCGGTGCGAGCTGGTGCGATTGAGTTTGCGGAGTCCGCTACGGTGACGCATGGTTCGGTTCCTTCGTGTCCGGCCGGTCGCTTACGGGCGCTCGAGGCCTGCGGGCGGCCAGTTCTCCAGCCGCATGCCCAGGGTGAGTCCGCGCGAGGCCAGCACTTCCTTGATCTCGTTGAGCGACTTGCGACCCAGGTTCGGGGTCTTCAGCAGCTCGTTTTCGGTCCGCTGGATCAGGTCGCCGATGTAGTAGATGTTCTCGGCCTTCAGGCAGTTGGCCGAGCGCACCGTCAGCTCCAGGTCGTCGACCGGGCGCAGCAGGATCGGGTCGATCTGCGGCGAGCGAACACCGCCCGCACCGATCGGCATCACGCTGCCGCCGGTGCCCAGCACGTCGATCGACGGCTCGGCGCCTTCCAGCGCGGCGAACACCGACAGCTGCTCGACCAGGATGCGGGCCGCCTGACGGACCGCTTCCTCGGGCGCGATCACGCCGTTGGTCTCGACGTCGATCAGCAGCTTGTCGAGGTCGGTGCGGTTCTCGACCCGCGCGCTCTCGACCGCGTACGACACGCGACGCACCGGCGAGAACGACGCGTCGAGCACGATGCGGCCGATGGTCTTGCTGTCGGACAGGTTTCGCATCGTCCCCGGCACGTAGCCGCGGCCCTTCTCGACCTTGATCTGCATGTCGAGCTTGCCACCCTGGGTCAGGTTGGCGATCACATGCTCGGGATTGACCAGCTCCACGTCGTGCGGCAGGTCGATGTCGGCCGCAGTCACCGGACCCGGGCTGTCCTTGCGCAACGTGAGGAACACGTCGTCACGGTTGTGCAGCTTGAAGACGATGCCCTTCAGGTTCAGGAGCAGGTCGACCACGTCCTCGCGGACACCGTCGATCGTCGAGTACTCGTGCACCACGCCGGAAATCTGCACCTCGGTGGGCGCATAGCCGACCATCGACGAGAGCAGCACGCGACGCAGCGCGTTGCCGAGCGTGTGGCCGTAGCCGCGCTCGAACGGTTCCATCACGACGCGTGCGTGCGAGGGACCGAGTTGCTCGACCTCGACGATGCGGGGCTTCAACAGAGCAGTCTGCATGGATGGATCCCTCTTTAGCGCGAGTACAACTCGACGATCAGGCTCTCGTTGATGTCGGCGGCGATATCCGAACGCTCAGGAACCTGCTTGAAGATGCCTTCCATCTTGGTCTTGTCGACCGACACCCACTGCGGGAAGCCGCTCTGCTCGGCGAGCATGAGCGAATCCGCCACGCGTACCTGCTTCTTGGCCTTCTCGCGGATGGTGATCACGTCGTTCGGGCGGACCTGGGCCGACGGGATGTTGAGCGTCTGACCGTTCACCGCGACGGCCTTGTGGCCGACGAGCTGGCGCGCTTCGGCGCGCGTGGACGCGAGGCCCATGCGGTAGACGACGTTGTCGAGGCGGCACTCGAGGAGCGTCAGCAGGTTCGCACCCGTGTTGCCCTTGCGGCGCTCGGCCTCTTCGAAGTAGCGGCGGAACTGCCGCTCGAGGATGCCGTACATGCGCTTGACCTTCTGCTTCTCGCGAAGCTGCAGGCCGTAGTCGCTGGTGCGCGAGCCCGAGGTCCGGCCGTGCTGGCCGGGCTTGCTGTCGAGCTTGCACTTGTCGCCGAGCGAACGACGGGCGCTCTTGAGGAAGAGGTCCGTCCCTTCACGTCGGGAGAGTTTTGCTTTCGGTCCGGTATAGCGTGCCACGTGTTGTCTCTTTCGCTTACGCGGCCCCAACGGGCCGCGGTTAGTCCGCCCAATACGACGTCGGCGAAGCCGACGGGGCGAACGGTGGGCTTAGTTCGGAGCGCCGATCAGATCCGGCGCTTCTTCGGGGGCCGGCAGCCGTTGTGCGGCACCGGCGTCACGTCGGCGATCGACATGATCTTGATCCCCAGGGCGTTCAGCGCCCGCACCGACGACTCGCGACCCGGGCCGGGGCCCTTGATGCGCACGTCGAGGTTGCGGATGCCCTGCTCCTGGGCGGCACGACCGGCCGTCTCGGCGGCGACCTGCGCCGCGAACGGCGTGGACTTGCGCGAGCCCTTGAAGCCCGCACCGCCCGACGACGCCCACGACAGCGCGTTGCCCTGCCGGTCGGTGATCGTGATGATCGTGTTGTTGAAGGACGCGTGGACGTGCGCGATGCCGTCCGAGACGTTCTTGCGGACCTTCTTGCGAACGCGGTTGCCCGCGCTGCTGGGTTGCTTGGCCATGTGTTATCCGTTCTCTCGGGTTACTTCTTCAGCGCCACGCCGGCCTTGCGCGGGCCCTTGCGGGTCCGGGCGTTGGTGCGGGTGCGCTGGCCGCGCAGCGGCAGGCCACGGCGATGCCGCACACCGCGGTAGCAGCCGAGGTCCATCAGACGCTTGATCGACATCGTCACCTCGCGGCGCAGATCGCCCTCGATGGTGAAGCGGTTGATCTGGTCGCGGATGCGTTCGAGCTCCGCGTCGGTCAGGTCCTTGACCTTCTTGGTCAGCGGAACGTTGGCCGCTTCGCAGATCGCCCGCGCGCGCGGACGACCGATGCCGTAGATGGCCGTCAGGCCGATCTCGGCGTGCTGACGGTCGGGGACGTTGATGCCAGCGATACGTGCCATGCCGTTCCTCTCAGCCTTGACGCTGCTTGTGCCGCGGGTCGGTGCAGATCACGCGGACCACGCCGTTACGCTTGATGATCTTGCACTTGCGGCAGATCTTCTTGACGCTTGCCAGTACCTTCATCTCTTTCTCCGTGCGCGCCGGGCGCGCCGTCCTCATCGATTCGTTGCAGCCCGACCCGCAGTTTTGGGTCCCTACCTACTTCGCCCGGAACACGATCCGGGCTCTCGACAGGTCGTAGGGCGTGAGCTCCACCGTCACCTTGTCGCCCGGCAGGATCCGGATGTAATGCATCCGCATCTTTCCGGAGATGTGCCCCAGGACCACGTGCCCGTTCTCGAGTTTCACGCGGAAGGTCGCGTTGGGGAGGTTCTCGACCACCTCCCCCTGAAACTGGATCACGTCGTCCTTCGACATCGGCTCCTTCCGTCTCCGGTCACCGCATCGGCGGCGTGCCCATTCCCTTGAAGTTCGTCTTCTTCAACAAACTCTCGTACTGGTGAGACATCAGGTAGGCCTGCACCTGGGCCATGAAGTCCATCGTGACCACGACGATGATCAGCAGCGAGGTTCCGCCGAAGTAGAACGGCACGTTCCACCGCAGCACCAGGAACTCGGGCACCAGGCACACCAGGGTGATGTACACCGCACCGGCAGCAGTGAGGCGCATTAGGATCTTGTCGACGTACTTCGCGGTCTGCTCGCCGGGGCGGATGCCCGGGACGAATGCGCCACTCTTCTTCAGGTTGTCGGCGGTCTCGCGGCTGTTGAAGACCAGCGCCGTGTAGAAGAAGCAGAAGAAGATGATCGCGACCGCGTACAGCGCGGTGTACACCGGCTGGCCGGGCGACAGCGTCGCAGCCAGGTCCTTGATGAAGCGGACCACCGGGTTCTCGGAGTCGCCGGCGGTGAACCACGTCGCGGCGGTGGCGGGGAACAGGATGATCGACGACGCGAAGATCGGCGGGATCACGCCCGACATGTTCAGCTTCAGCGGCAGGTAGGACGACTGCCCGCCGTACACGCGGTTGCCCACCTGGCGCTTCGCGTAGTTGATCGTGATGCGACGCTGGCCGCGCTCGACGAACACCACGAACGCGGTGACGAGGACAACCGCCGCGACGATGATGAGTGCGACGAACGGGCTCATCGATCCGTTGCGCACCAACTCGAACATTCCGCCGATCGCGCTCGGCAGTCCGGCTGCGATACCCGCGAAGATCAGGATCGAGATGCCGTTGCCCAGGCCGCGCTCGGTGATCTGCTCCCCCAGCCACATCAGGAACATCGTGCCGGTCACGAGCGACACCGCCGCGGTGAAGCGGAACATCAGGCCCGGGTCGAGCACCAGCCCGGGCTGCGACTCGAGTGCCATGGAGATGCCGAACGCCTGGAAGGAAGCGAGCACCAGCGTGAACCACCGCGTGTACTGGGTGATCTTGCGACGACCCGCCTCGCCTTCCTTCTTGATCGCCTCGAGCTGCGGCACGACGACCGTGAGCAGCTGCATGATGATCGACGCCGAGATGTACGGCATGATCCCTAGGGCGAGCACCGAGAAGCGGGACAGCGCACCGCCCGAGAACAGGTTGAACAGGCCCAGCATGCCGCCCGACTGCTGCTTGAACAGCAGGGTCAGCTGCTCCGGGTCGATGCCCGGCACCGGGATGTGCGTCCCGATGCGGAACACGATCAGCGCGAGCAGCAGGAAGCCCAGCCGGCGCTTGAGGTCGCCGTACTTGCCGCCCTGCTTGATCAGTGCTGTGGGGGTCTTGGCCAAATCAACCTGCCTTCAGTGCCGCGTCAGACCGGTCTTCAGGCGACCGAGCCGCCGGCTGCCTCGATGGCAGCCTTCGCGCCCTTGGTCGCGCCGATGCCCTTGAGACTGACCTTGCGCTCGATGGTGCCGGAGAGGATGACTTTCGCGGTCAGCGTGAGTTGACCGACGACGCCCGCCGCCTTCAGCGACAGCAGGTCGATCTCGTCGCCTTCCATCTTCTGCAGGTCCGACAGCCGCACCTCGCCGACCGTACCGGCCGCGAGCGACTTGAAGCCGCGCTTGGGCAGGCGACGCTGCAGCGGCATCTGGCCGCCTTCGAAACCGACCTTGTGGAAGCCGCCCGAACGCGACTTCTGACCCTTGTGGCCGCGGCCCGCGGTCTTGCCGAGGCCCGAGCCGATGCCGCGCCCGACGCGCTTGCGCGGATGCTTGGAGCCCTCGGCGGGGCTGAGTTCGTTCAGTCGCATGGTGTTCAGCCTTCGACCTTCACCAGGTACGAGACCTTGGTGATCATGCCGCGCACCGCCGGAGTGTCCTCGAGCTCGCGCGTCTGGTTGATCTTCTTCAGGCCGAGCCCGAGCACGGTGTCGCGATGCGAACCGCGCGTACCGATCGGGCTGCGGACCAGGGTGACCTTCAGGGTCTTCTTGTCGCTCATGGTGCTCGTCCCCGGCCTCAGCCGAAGAGCTCCTCGACGGTCTTGCCGCGCTTCGCCGCGATCTCGGCCGGGGTGCTCATCCGGGAGAAGGCATTCAGCGTGGCGCGGACCATGTTGTACGGATTGGTCGAGCCGTGGTTCTTCGCGACGACGTCGGTGACGCCCATCACGTCGAAGATGGCGCGCATCGGGCCGCCGGCGATGATGCCGGTACCGGCAGGGGCCGGCGCGATGTAGACGCGCGCCGCACCGTGCTGGCCTTCGACCGCATGCTGCAGGGTGCCGCTGCGAAGCGAGACCTTGACCATCTTGCGGCGGGCCTCGTCCATCGCCTTCTGCACGGCGACCGGCACTTCACGGGACTTGCCCTTGCCCATGCCGATGCGTCCGTCGCCGTCGCCGACCACCGTCAGCGCCGCGAAGCCGAGAATCCGACCGCCCTTGACGACCTTGGTCACACGATTGACCGCGATCATCTTCTCTTTGAGACCGTCGTCGCGCTGTTCGGCGCCGACGCGTGCCTGGATCTTTGCCATCAGGGTTGCTCCTTTCTGCGCCGCGTCAGAACTTCAGACCGGCTTCGCGGGCCGCCTCGGCCAGCGTCTTCACGCGGCCGTGGTAGCGGTAGCCGGCGCGATCGAACGCCACCGACTGGATGCCCTTCGCGAGTGCCTTCTCGGCGAGCCGCTTGCCGACCAGGGCCGCAGCGGCGGTGTTGCCGCCCTTGCCGCTCTGACCGGCCAGCTGGGTGCGTACTTCGACTTCGGCGGTCGATGCCGAGACGAGCACCTTGTCGCCGGTCGCAGCGACGATGTTCGCGTAGATGTGCAGGTTGCTGCGGAAGACCGTGAGACGGTCGACGCGCAGTTCCGCGATCTTGTGCCGGGTCTGCAGTGACCGGCGCAGACGGGATTGCTTCTTGTCCATGTTCGTCCTGTCGCCCGGTTACTTCTTCTTCGTTTCCTTGATGATCACGACCTCGTCCGCGTACCGCACGCCCTTGCCTTTGTAGGGCTCGGGCGACTTGTACGCACGGACTTCGGCCGCGACCTGACCGACGCGCTGCTTGTCGGCCCCCTTGATCAGGATCTCGGTCTGCGTCGGCGTGGTCACCGTGACGCCCTCGGGCATCTGGTGGACGATCGGGTGCGAGAAGCCGAGCGACAGGTTCAGCGCGGCGCCCTGCGCCTGGGCGCGGTAGCCCACGCCGACCAGGGTCAGCTTGCGCTCGAAGCCCTTGCTCACGCCGGTGACCATGTTGAACACCAGCGCGCGGAACGTCCCGGACATCGCCGCCGCCTCGCGCGACTCCCCGACGGCGGCGAACATCAGTTCGTTGCCCTGGCGGGTGATCGCCACCAGCGGGTTGATGGCCTGGGTCAAGGTAGCCAGCGGGCCCTTGACGGTGATCGCCCCGTTGGCGATCTGGACGTCGATGCCCGCGGGCACCTGCACCGGAATGCGTGCGACTCGTGACATGTAAGGCTCCTTACGCCACGTAGCCGATGACTTCGCCACCGATGCCGACCTGGCGGGCCCGGCGGTCCGTCATCACGCCCTGCGGCGTGGTGACGATCGCCACACCCAGCCCGTTCAGGACTTTCGGCAGGTCGTTGCGGCCCTTGTAGACCCGCAGACCCGGGCGCGAGACGCGCTCGAGCCGCTCGATCACGGGACGTCCGGCGTAGTACTTCAGCTGCACCTGGAGCTCGGGCTTGCCCGAGTCCGTCTTCACTTCGAAGCCGTCGATGTAACCCTCGTCCTTCAGGACAGCGGCAATGGCCACCTTGAGTTTCGACGACGGCATCGCCACCGTTTCTTTGTCGACGCGCTGCGCGTTGCGGATGCGCGTGAACATGTCGGCGATCGGGTCGCTCATGCTCATTCTGTTTCGCTCCTTACCAGCTCGCCTTGGTCATGCCCGGCACTTCGCCGCGCATGGCGATCTCGCGCAGCTTGTTGCGCCCGAGACCGAACTTGCGGTACGTCCCGCGGGGCCGACCGGTCAGTTCGCAACGGTTGCGAAGACGGGTGGGATTGGCATTGCGCGGCAGTTGCTGCAGCTTGAGGCGCGCCTGGTAGCGCTCCTCTTCCGAGCGGGACTGGTCGGCGATCACTGCGTTGAGTTCGGCACGCTTGGGAGCGTACTTCTTCACCAGCGCCTCGCGCTTCTTCTCGCGCTCGATCAGGGAGGTCTTGGCCACGTGTCGAACCCTCAGTTACGGAACGGGAAGCGGAAGGCGGTCAGCAGCGCCTTCGCCTCATCGTCGGACTTGGCCGTGGTGGTGATGCTGATGTTCAGCCCCCGCACCTTGTCGACCTTGTCGTACTCGATCTCGGGGAAAATGATCTGCTCCTTCACCCCGAGGTTGTAGTTGCCGCGGCCATCGAAGGCACGACCCGAGATGCCGCGGAAGTCACGCACGCGCGGCAGCGCGACGGTGACCAGACGGTCCAGGAACTCGTACATCCGGTTGCCACGCAGCGTGACCATGCCGCCGATCGGGTAGCCGGCGCGGATCTTGAAACCCGCGATGGCCTTCCGAGCCTTGGTGGTCACCGGCTTCTGGCCGGCGATCTTCACGAGGTCGCCCATGGCGAGTTCGAGGAGCTTCTTGTCCGCCACCGCCTCGCCCACGCCCATGTTCAGCGTGATCTTGGTGATGCGCGGGACCTGCATGATCGACGTGTACCCGAACTGCTTCATCAGCGCGGGAGCGATCGAGTCGCGGAAGGTGTGCTGCAGACGTGCCATGTCGCGTATGTCCTCAGGCCTTGACCTGCTCGCCGTTCGAGCGGTACACGCGGACCTTGGTGCCGTCTTCCAGCACCTTGAAGCCCACGCGGTCGCCCTTGCCGGTCGCCGGGTTGAACAGCATCACGTTCGACTGGTCGATGGGCATCGTCTTCTCGACGATGCCGCCGGTGATGCCTTTCATCGGGTTCGGACGAGCGTGCTTCTTGACGACGTTGATGCCGTCGACCATCACATGGGCGTCGTCGACGCGCGCGGCGATGGTGCCGCGCTTGCCCTTGTCGCGACCGGCGATGACGATCACCTCGTCGCCCTTGCGGAGTTTCTGCATGTCGGGCTCCTTACAGCACTTCCGGCGCGAGCGACACGATCTTCATGAAGCGCTCGGTGCGCAGCTCGCGCGTCACCGGCCCGAAGATGCGCGTGCCGATCGGCTCGAGCTTGGCGTTGAGCAGGACCGCGGCGTTCGCGTCGAACTTGACGAGCGAACCGTCCTGGCGGCGAACGCCCTTGGCGGTGCGGACCACCACGGCGTTGTAGATCTCGCCCTTCTTGACGCGGCCACGCGGCTGCGCCTCCTTGACGGAGACCTTGATGATGTCGCCGATGCCGGCGTAGCGGCGCTTGGAGCCGCCCAGCACCTTGATACACATGACCGAACGCGCGCCGGTGTTGTCGGCGACGTCCAGCGTCGACTGCATCTGAATCATTGCGCTCTCCCAACTTGATCCGACGCCATCCCCGCGTCGCCAGGGGCGGCGCGGATCCGCTGCGGTCAGTCTTGGTCCCGTGGAACGGGGTGGATTCGTCTTTCCTGCCACTGCGCCCGCACCGTGAGCGCGAGCTTGGCCAGAAAAACTAGGTCTTCGACTATAGCACGTTTCGCAGGTCCGTCAACGATGATGTTGGCGGAGCCCGCGAGCCGATGCTCAGATCAGCTTGCTCGCCTCGACGCGACGGACGACCGTCCACGTCTTGGTCTTCGAGATCGGCCGGCATTCCTTGATCTCGACCAGGTCGCCCTCGAGGAGCGCGTCCTCGGTGTGGGCGTGGTACTTGGTCGAGCGGGTGATGTACTTGCCGTACAGCGGATGCTTGATCTTGCGCTCGATCAGCACCGTGACCGTCTTGGTCATCTTGTTGCTGACCACGCGCCCGGTCAGCACGCGCTGGTCGCCGGCGGCGGGGTTCTGGTCGCTCATTTCGCGGTCGCCTTCTGGTTCATCACGGTGCGCACGCGGGCGATGTCGCGACGGGTCTTGCGCAGCTGGGCGGTGTTGCTCTGCTGTTGCGTCGCGATCTGCATGCGCAGCGAGAAGTGGGCCTTCATCAGTTCGGACAGCTCCTTCTGAAGCTCGTCCGCGCCCTTCGTCCTCAGTTCACTGGCTTTCATGTCGTGTCCTTGGCGCTCAGGCGCCGACGTGGCGAGCCACGAACACCGTAGCGATCGGCAGCTTGGCTGCCGCCAGCGCGAAGGCTTCACGAGCCAGCGTCTCTTCGACGCCGTCCATCTCGTACAGCACCTTGCCCGGCTGGATCTCGGCCACGTAGTACTCGGGGTTGCCCTTGCCGTTGCCCATGCGGACCTCGGCAGGTTTCTGGGAGATCGGCTTGTCCGGGAAGATCCGGATCCAGATCCGACCACCACGCTTGATGTGGCGAGTCATCGCGCGGCGAGCCGCCTCGATCTGGCGCGCGGTCAGGCGACCGCGGCCGGTGGCCTTCAGGCCGAACTCACCGAAAGAGACCGAAGTGCCGCGGGTCGCGATGCCCTTGTTGCGGCCCTTCTGCTCCTTGCGGTACTTGCGACGTGCGGGTTGCAGCATGGTCGTTCCTTATTCGCCCTTGCCTTCGGCAGGCGCGGGGGCGGCGGGCGCGGCAGCACCGTCGGCGGATGCCTTGCGAACGCGCTTGACGGTCGAGCGGGGCGCGTCGGAGGACGGCGCTGCGGCAGTGGCGTCGGCCGGAGCCGGGCGACCACGTCCGGGGCCCCCTGCACCACCGGGGCCACCGGGA
>VYKW01000478.1_pt1 | contig 13912 bp, 12 predicted proteins | sample 5114451 | NCBI WGS metagenome assembly VYKW01 (sample SAMN12291784, study PRJNA351875) | freshwater metagenome | isolation source: freshwater lake | place: USA: Michigan, Gull Lake | collected 2013-08-08
GATGTCGGTAATGATACCGGTGAACATGAGACGCGGGTTCCTGCGGGGCCGCGTGCGGCGGCCGGGACCGCTGATGTCGCTTATGCCCGCGCCCGGCGCAAGCGCCACATGGTGTCCGTTCCGACGGGGCGGCAATCGGTCTTCAGAAGGGTTAAGTGATTTTGGTGGGGCAGGTGGTGTTGCAGGGCAAAGGCTGCTTTTTCGGCATCCGGCGGGCCGGCCATGAAGAGCGCCACCTCGTCGACGCAGCCGCTTTCGGCAAATGAGCGCCAGACGGCGGGACCGCCTTCAACGAGCAGCCGCGTAATGCTGCGGGCGGCGAGTGCTTCGAGCACGGTGCGGATGCTTTGACCGGGCCATTCGAGCACTTCTGCGCCGGTGGCGGCGAGATCGTGATCGGATGTGAGGGCTGAGCCCCCCCGCACGATCAGGACCGGAACTTGGCCGGCGGTTGTGAATAGCCTTGCATTTGGATCAAGGGCGCTGCGCCCGGCGAGAACGATGCGCGCGGGCGAGCGGTGGGCGAGGCCCGGCAGGCGGCAGGTGAGGTCGGGATTGTCGGCGCGCAATGTTCCGGCGCCGATGAGTATAGCGTCAGCGCTCGCGCGCAGCAGGTGACCGCTCGCGCGGGCTTCGGGGCCCGTCACCCAGCGCGGGGCTGTGCCGTCGCCGGGGGCGATGTGGCCGTTCGCATCGGTGGCGATTTTCAGCGTGACGAACGGGCGCTTCTGCGTGATGCGCAGGATGTGGCCGAGGGTGAGCCAGCGGGCTTCCGATTCGAGCACGTTTTCGGTGACGTTGACCCCGGCGGATCGGAGTTTGGCTGCGCCTTCGCCGGCGGTGCGCGGATCAGGATCGCCGCATCCGACGACAACGCGCTTCAATCCAGCCGCAACGATCGCGTCGGCGCAGGGTGGGGTTTTGCCGAAGTGGGCGCAGGGTTCCAACGTGACATATAGCGTGGCCCCGCGCGCGCGGGGGCCGGCGCGGCGGATGGCTTCGGTTTCAGCATGCGGGCGGCCGCCGGGCTGCGTCCAGCCGCGCGCTATGACTTCGCCGGTTGCTTCATTCGCGATCACGGCGCCAACAGCGGGGTTGGGCGCGGTGTTGCCGAGCCCGCGTGCTGCCACGCGCAGCGCGATGCGCATCATGTCGAGATCGAAAGAAGAGGGGGAAGAGTTCATGCCGGAGAGCTTTCACCGAGTGCCGGCAAATCTCAAGCGCGCGATGAGGTTAACTGCCGTGGCGTTTGGTGGGGAGGGGGATGACGGTGCCGTCGCCGGCGATTTCGCCTAGAACTTCCTGGAAGTCGGCGGCTTCGGTGAAGTCGCGATAGACGGACGCGAAGCGGACGTAGGCGACGGGGTCGAGGCCGCGGAGCGCTTCCATCACGCGTTCGCCGATCATGGAGGATGGGATTTCCGTCTCGCCGGAGCTTTCGAGCTGGCGGACGATGCCCGACACCATGCGTTCGATGCGGTCGTCGTCGATGGGGCGTTTGCGGGTGGCGATGGTGACGGACTTCATGAGTTTATCGCGGTCGAACGTGACGCGGCGGCCGGATCGTTTGAGGACGATCAACTCACGCAATTGCACGCGCTCGAAGGTGGTGAAGCGGCCACCGCAGTCGGGACATTCGCGGCGGCGGCGGATGGAGGCGTTCTCATCCGTCGGGCGGCTGTCCTTGACGCTGGTATTTTCGCAGGAGCAGTAGGGGCAGCGCATCGGGCGGGACCTTTGGACGACGAGGCTTGGCCCACCTGTTTAGGGTCCGCGCGCCTGAGTCGTCCCCGTGTGCGGCTGCGATACCCCCGTTATACACATGCCTCACAAGCAAAAGCGCCGGACGGGGGACCGTCCGGCGCTTTCATTCTTCTTGAGACTTTGGCGGCAAATTAGCCGTAGAGCGGGAAGCGGCGGCACAGAGCGGTCGCTTCGTCCTTGATCTTGGCTTCGACGGCGCCGTTACCTTCTTCGCCGTTCTTGGCGAGGCCGTCGAGGACCTCGGAGATCATGCGGCCGACTTCACGGAACTCGGCGACACCGAACCCGCGCGTGGTGCCGGCGGGCGAGCCGAGGCGGATGCCAGAGGTGACCATGGGCTTGGCCGGGTCGAAGGGCACGCCGTTCTTGTTGCAGGTGATGTGCGCGCGGCCGAGTGCCTTCTCGGAGATGTTGCCGGTCAGGTTCTTCGGACGCAGGTCGACGAGGATGAGGTGGCTGTCGGTGCCGCCGGACACAAGCGCGAAGCCGGAGTTGACGAGCACTTCGCCCATCGCCTTGGCGTTGTCGATCACGTTCTGGATGTACGTCTTGAACTCGGGCTGGAGGCACTCACCGAAGGCCACGGCCTTGCCGGCGATGACGTGCATCAGCGGACCACCCTGGATGCCAGGGAAGATCGACGAGTTGAACTTCTTGGCGAGCGCCTCGTCGTTCGTGAGGATGATGCCGCCGCGCGGACCGCGAAGGGTCTTGTGCGTGGTCGACGTGACGACGTGGGCGTGCGGGAACGGGCTCGGATAGAGACCGGCGCCGACGAGGCCAGCAAAGTGGGCCATGTCGACGAGCAGGTAGGCGCCGATTTCATCGGCGATCGCCCGGAACTGGGCGAAGTCAATCTTGCGCGGATAGGCCGAGCCGCCGGTGATGATCAGCTTAGGCTTGTGCTCATGGGCGAGCTTGCGGACTTCATCGAAGTCGATGAGGTGCGTTTCGGGGTGGACGCCGTAGTGGACGGCCTTGAACCACTTGCCCGACTGGTTGACCGGAGCGCCGTGGGTCAAGTGACCGCCGGCGGCCAGCGACAGGCCGAGGATGGTGTCGCCCGGCTGGATCAGAGCGTTGAAGACGCCCTGGTTGGCCTGCGAGCCCGAGTTCGGCTGCACGTTGGCGAAGCCGCAGTTGAACAGCTTCTTGGCGCGCTCGATGGCGAGATCTTCCACGATGTCAACGTACTGGCAGCCGCCGTAGTAGCGCTTGCCGGGGTAGCCTTCGGCGTACTTGTTGGTCAGCACGCTGCCGGCTGCGTCGAGGACGGCGCGGGAAACGATGTTTTCAGAGGCGATGAGCTCGATTTCGTCCTGCTGGCGGCCGAACTCCTTGGCGATCGCGGCGGCGACTTCCGGATCGGTCTCCTCGATATGAGACTTGAAAAAGCGCTCGGTCGGGCTCGACTGCCCCTTCATATTGAACATGACGTTTCCTCGCTGATTTTGCGGATCTTGATTTGCGGCGGCTTCGGGTTGCGTAACGAACCGGGGGCCACGGATCGCCCCAGCTCGACGAAAGTCTTACGACCGGGAATACCACGTGGTGCACTGGCCCCACAACCGGCCCCCCAACACGCGACGACACTACGCAGGGATTCCCCGACGTGAAAACGCCCCCCGGGGTGGGTTGGACCAACCCTTTCGGTGAGCCGGGCCGTCCAGTGTCATTCCGCCGCGAGGCGCACGGTCTGGCCGTGGGACAGGGGGCAGGCGGCCCAGAGTTCCGACAACGCATTGACCAGAGCGTCCATCTGGGCGTCCGTGTGCTGCGGGGAGGGGGTCAGACGGATGCGCTCGGTGCCACGCGGGACGGTCGGATAATTGATCGGCTGTGCGTAAATGCCATAGCGATCAAGCAGGGTATCCGTCACGGCTTTGCAGTGGACCGGATCGCCGACCAGGATCGGGACGATGTGGCTCGGATTGTCCATGACCGGGATCTTGGCAGCCTTGAGCTTGGCCTTGAGGGTGCGCGCGCGCTCCTGGTGGCGGGCGCGCTCGATCTGGCTGCCCTTGAGGTAGCGGATGGAGGCCAGTGCGCCGGCGGCGATGGCCGGGGCGACGGACGTGGTGAAGATGAAGCCTGATGCGAATGATCGGATAGCATCGCAGATGTCGCGCGAGGCGGCGATATAGCCGCCCATGACGCCGTAGCCCTTGGCGAGCGTTCCATTGATAATGTCGACACGGTGCATGACGCCGTCGCGCTCGGCGATTCCGCCGCCGTGCGTACCATAGAGGCCGACGGCGTGGACTTCATCGAGATAGGTCATGGCGCCATACTTGCCGGCCATATCGCAGATGGCTGCGATTGGCGAGATATGGCCATCCATCGAATAGACGCTCTCGAAGGCGATGAGCTTAGGCGTTTCGCGCGGGAATTCGGCCAGCTTGGCTTCGAGATCGGCGATGTCGTTGTGGCGGAAAATGCGTTTTTCGCCGCCGCCATTGCGGATGCCGGCGATCATCGAGGCATGGTTCTTCTCGTCGGAGAAAATGACGAGGCCGGGGATGAGCTTTTGGATGGTGGAGAGAGTCGCGTCGTTGGCGACGTAAGCGGATGTAAACAGAAGCGCCGCTTCCTTGCCGTGCAGGCCGGCAATCTCGTGTTCGAGTTCGACGTGGTAGCGCGTGGTGCCTGAAATGTTGCGCGTGCCGCCGGAACCCGCGCCGGCGACGTCGATCGCCTCGTGCATGGCTTTGAGCACGTCCGGGTGCTGGCCCATGCCGAGATAATCGTTCGAGCACCACACCGTAATCGGGTGCGTACTCGTCTCGGTGAACCGCGTTGCTGAGGGGAAAGCGCCGCGCTGGCGCTTCAGATCGGCGAAAACCCGGTAGCGTCCCTCGGCCTTGATCTGGTCGAGTGCCGCCTTGAATCGCCCGGCATAGTCCATCTGCACGTTTCCTGACCCTATCGGGGCTGTTTTCGCCCGCTTAGCGAGCACTTTGCCCCGGCTCCAACTCCCGGATCAACCGCTTTCGTGTCGCGACCTTTACCAAGTCAACGTAGCTGTTGTTACCGGGCTCCCCTGAACCGCACCTGAACCGCACGCCACCAAAAGATCCGGTAGTTTCCGAACGCCATTTAGGGATCGGGAACACAGGTGCCAACGGCTGCGGCACCTCGCTTAGATCATTTGGGGGGAAGGGACTACTTGATCCGGGTCAAACGATGGCCACCGAAACGAAATGCCGCGCCATGTTGCAGATCAACTTGTTGAGCGCCGCCCGGGGCGGCCCGGCCGAACGCTCACCTCGAGCATTGGTGCGGTCTATCGTGACCATAAGGCCGGCGCCAGGAAGACCAGCGTCGGGGCTCAGTAGGAGGTGGCTGACTCCGTGCCGGACCGGTCACGGTCGTAGAGGTCGCGGCGGAACTGGATCACGCCGTCGGGGGTGGCCCAGGCGGTCAGGTAGGCGAAATACAGAGGGACGGGTTTTTTCAGTTTAGCGTCGATGCGCTCGCCGTTCTCTTTGACAGATGCGATGCGGTTGACGCTCCAGCCGGGTGTCTCGGCGAGAAGCCAAGCGGCAAGCTGCTCGATGTTGGCGACGCGGATGCAGCCGGAGCTGGCCGCGCGGAAGTTGCGGCCAAACATGCTCTCGGACGGGGTGTCGTGCATGTAGACCGAGTGGGAATTGTTGAAGTTGATTTTGAGGAACCCCAGGGGATTATCTTTGCCGGGTTTCTGGCGGTAAGAGAGCCCGGCAGGCTGGGCTGAGGACCAGTTGATTTTTTCCGGATCGACCTTTTTGCCGGCGCCGTCGTAGGCATCGATGCCGAATTTGACGAGGACGTTTTTCCCGTCCTTCTGCATCTCTCGGCCCCGGGGAATAAGATCCTTGGTGATGACCGTCGGCGGCAGGCGCCAGACTGGATTGAAGTTCATCTCATGAATTGTCGTGCGCAGGAGGGGCGTCGGTCGGTCGGGCTTGCCGACGACGCCGGTATGGCGTGAGACGACCTTGTCGCCCTGGACGGCTTCGACTTGGGCTGCGGGGATATTTACCGCGACGTACTTCTGCTTGGCGGTGCTGCCGACATACTCCTGCAGGCGGGCGAGCGAATTTTTCAGTTGGCGCAGGCGCACATCGGCGGGGACGTTGAGGGCGGCGGCAGTGCGTTCGTCGACGATGCCAGTGGGGGTGAGGCCGTTGGTGGCCTGGAAGCGCTTCACGGCGAGGTCGAGATCGGAGCCAAAGTACTCCGATTCATCGCCGCCTGCCGCCAGTTCCCCCGAGACCGCCAGGCGGCGCTTGAGGACGGCGACGGCAAAATGGGTCTCGCCGTAGAACGTCTTGATGGTGGGAACGGTCTCCCAGCCGCCGCTCGCGACGATGTCTTGGTACTTTTTGATGGCAGTTTTGGTCGGGGCGACGTTGGCTGGCGACAATGTCGGGTAGCCCGGCGGCGGATTCTTTTCCCATTCGCGGACAAATTCGCGGTCAACGGCGCCGGGGCTGGAGGCGCCTCGATCCGAGGGGCCGAACTGAATGCCGTTGTCGAAGGCAGCCGCAGGGCAGACTTGCAGGCACATAGCCAGCATAACGCCCGCCAGCCAGCGCAGCGTCGAGACATTGGTGTAGGGGTTTGTCATGGCACCCGCCGGCAGCAGTCCCCGAGGTCGGTCAGGGCCGGACACTGTGCTATTCGCGGGCGGTTGAAAAGGCCCCCGGCCGGTTTCATCCCTGCGTTGCGGACCGTGGCAGCGCCGGTTGCGCACACCAGGACATCAAAATGAAAAAGGATCGCGGCGTGGGGCCCCGCGATCCTCTCATCAGGTCAAACCTGTCGCGGCCGATTACAGGCGGTATAGGATCTGGTGCGACCAGAAGCGCTCCAGGCGCATCAGCGCCTTGTTGAGGTGCTTCAGGTCTTCGTTGTCGACGCTGCCGACCGTTTCGATCGAGCTCAGCTGGCGCTGGTAGAGCTTGTTGACCACGTCGCAGACGTCGTGGCCCTTGTCCGTCAGGCTGACGCGCACACTGCGGCCATCCGTTTCGGACTTCTTGTAGTGAATGTAGCCCATGTCGACGAGCTTCTTCAGGTTATAGGAGACGTTGGAGCCAAGGTAGTAGCCACCCCGCTTCAGGTCACCCGCCGTCAGTTCGCTTTCGCCGATATTGTAGATCAGCAGCGCTTGCACGCTGTTGAGGTCGGATCCGCCCTGGCGCTGGAACTCATCCTTGATGACATCGAGCAGCAGACGATGCAGCCGTTCGATCAGGCGCAGGGCCTGGAGATATTCGCCCTGGATCGTCTCTTCCGCGACCGGTTGTACTTTTGCGCGGGCACGCGCGTCGATAACAGCACTCATCGCCCAGCCTCTTACCTGTTGAACGCTTACTCCCGGTTTTTTTGCTCTCCGGGTTTCAACAGGCAGAATAGCTTCAATAATTAAATCTTACCTGAATAGATATAGTAAAAGAATAGTTCCAGGGGGCACCATTCAATCATTGTTTATATTGTCTTGCGGCTGCGCTTCGGTTTTTCTGCCAATCGACTCACTATTGAACGGCATTTGCTAAAAACATTGATACAAAAAACGAAGCTATGCGCGCATGGCCTGCATCTCCGCGCGCGTCGGTAGGCGGAAAGCATCTGCAGAGAGCGGCGCGAAATAGCGAGCGATAAGGTTGGGCCCGACCTCGGCCACATGGGGGGGGTGCCATTTTGGGGCATTGTCTTTCTCGACAATGAGAGCGCGGACGCCTTCATAGAAATCGTGATCTTCGAGGAAACGGCAGGCCAAGCAATAGTCGGTTTCCAGAACTTCGCGCAAATCACGGGATTTGCTCTGGCGGATGTGGCGCAACGTGATGGCGAGCGAGATGGGCGAGCGCGCGAGCAATTCAAATGCAACATCCCGCGCCCAGTCGGCATTCTTTCCGTTTTCGGATTGGAGCCTGGCGATGATGCCCGGCACGTCGTCAGCGGAGAAGCATCGTGCGATCAGATCGCGTTTACCGTCGTGTTCACCGGGGCCTGGATCGATGTGGCGATCATCAAGAAGAGGATCGACAGGCTGGGTGTCGGCGAGGCTATCGATGATGACGGGAAACTCGCCAGCGGGAATGCAGTGGGTGACGAGACCCAGCGCATAGGCATCGGCGCGGCCGATCATGCGGCCGGTGAGACCAAGATACAGGCCCATTTCATCTGGCATGCGGGACAGCGCATGGCAGACGCCAACGTCGGGAAAGAGTCCGATCTTGGTTTCGGGCATGGCGAAGCGGTAGCCCTCGCCGGCTATCCGGTGAGTTCCGTAGAGGGAAATCCCGACTCCGCCGCCCATCACCATACCGTCGATCAACGATACGGTGGGCTTGGAGAAGCATTCGAGCCGCCAGTTCAGGGCGTACTCGTCGGCAAAGGCCTGGCGTGCGGCCGTCATGTCGGTGCGGCCGAGGGTTGCGACCTCGCGCACGTCGGAGCCCGCAGAAAATGCCTTGGGCGAAGCGGATTGAAAGACAACCGCGTAGGTGTCGGCGTCGCGGGAAAATGCAGGAAACCACGCCGCGAGGTCGCTGCGCATGGCGATCGTCAGCGCGTTCAAGGCGCGGGTGCGCTGCAAGGTAATGAGCGCGAGGGCGCCCTTGTGCTCGAGACGGATGTCATCGGCAGCGCCGGGATCGTTGGACATTGTCAGGCCTTGCTCTCCACAGGTTGTCCTCGGGACACTGGCAAATGACTGAGTATCCAGGCCGTGCGGTTGTGATCGCGAGCGCATCGCTATACAGTTCGCAGGGCACGGAGAAAACCACTGCGCGCGGCCGTGGCGGTGTGGCGATTTCGCCATGTGTGCAGAGCTCTTATATGTGTGCTGTGCGCGCGCGTCTTGCGCCGGCCTTCAACGCACTCCAAATCTTTAGATCGGCAGACCGCGCCGCACGATTGCGCGCCCTTGCGAGACCGGACGGATGAAGCTTTCTGCAGGCGCAGCGCTGATGGCCTTGACGATCGCGGCACTGGCCGGCGGACCGGCCGTGGCGGAAGAGGTGCCGCTGCCCGTAAAGAAGCCTAAGGATTCCAAGGGCCAGCCGCTGACCCAGCCCTCGTCGCCCGCAACGCCTGCTGCAACCAAACCCGACGCGAAAGCGGCGAGCAGCGCTGCCGAGGTCAAGGGCGTGTGGCCGAAGACCGTGGATGGGGCCAAGGAGGAAGCGGCGGCGAAGGCAAATCCGGTTCCGGTGCCGACGGAATGGCCGGCCGAGGAGATCGCTGCGGCACAGGCGATGTGCAAAACGATCCTCGCCAAGATCGATGCTGTGACCATTCCAGAGCCGGCTTTCCGGCAGGGTGAGTGCGGAACGGCCGCGCCGGTGCGTCTGCTCACCATCGGCAAAAATCCGGAAGTGGCGTTGTCGCCGCCGCCGGTCGTGACGTGCGGGATGGTGGGCGCCCTGCACACATGGCTGACAAAGGATCTGCAGCCGTTGGCGAAGAAGACTCTCGGCGGCGACGTCATCAAGATCGAGAACATGAGCGACTATTCGTGCCGTAACGCCTACGGCCGCACGAAGACCAAACTCTCCGAGCATGGGCGCGCGAACGCGCTCGATATTCGCGGGTTCGTGACGTCGAAGGGTGAGACTGCGATCGTGTTGACAGGCTGGGGCGAGACGAAGCGCGATATTGCGGCGCGCGAACTGGCTTTGAAATTGGCAGCCGAAAAGGCGGCAGCGGAGGCGGCAAAGATCGCGCGTCCGGCGGCTGCGCCCTCGACAGCCGCGCCGGCCACGGCGGCAGGCGAGGCATCTGGGGTGGCCGTGCGCAGTACGATCACTGAGGGGCTAGGCGCGGGCGCGACGAAGGAAAAGCCATCGTTTGGTGTTGCTCCGCAGCATTTGGGCGGGCCGGACAAGACACCCGAACCGCCGGCACGGATGAAAGCGTTTTTGAAGGGCGCGCATTCGGCCGCCTGCCAGATTTTCGGCACGACGCTCGGGCCCGAGGCGAACAACGCCCACCGCAATCATTTCCACGTCGATATGGCGCCGCGCAAGGTGAAGAAGATTTGCGATTAGGGTTTTTGTGCCTTGATGCAGTGGGTTTTTGACCGGTTCTTGCCGCGTGAAGGGACCGGCGATCCGGCAGTGCGTGAAGCGCTTCTGATCAAGCAGCGCCGCCGTTTGGACTTCGCACTTAGGATTGTGTTTCTCCTAGCTTGTCCAGCGTACGCAGTGGTTGTCATCCAGTTGTTGGGCAAGGCCATGGAGCCCATCGATCCTGGCTTTTTGCTTCATTATGGAGGCTACAACCCATTGTTGATAGCAGTGGCTTGTATAATCTGTCTCGTTTATGCCGGTCTGCGCTTCTGGAGTGCTCACGTAGACAACGCGTTGGCAAAATTGCTTTTTTGTGGGACGATGCCATCCGGTACTTTTGTTCTTTATTTGCGCAGCTTTTTTGTCGATGAGACGCTTACTTCAAGTGACACCTCTCTTTTTTTGCCGAGCAATTCGAACAACGAAAGTCTGCAAGTGCGACTGGCCCGATCGATGGGGTTTGAGCGCACCATCGTGAAGATCGGATCGCGCGCCCTTTTTGATGCGACGGGTGGTACGCTTAGGCCGGAAGACGCGACGTGGTTCGACGATTTCAAAAAGTTGGCCGAGCGGGCCCACCTGATCGTGATGACGCCTATCGTGCTCAACCCCAACAGTGGAACGGCAGACGAGTTGCGCGAGATCGCAAACCGCGGGTGGCGGTATAAGACGATCTTCCTGGCCCCACAAAACGGTAAGACTTGGATCAAGTATGGCTGGTTTTACTGGCGCGTTCCCGTTCGCGATCTGTGGAGCCGAAGCCGGGCCATCGTTCGCGAACTGACCGGCTTTGAGATGCCGCCTTACCGGCGCAGCGCGATCCTCATTCCAGGTCCCCAGGGTTGGACGAGTGTTGCCGGTGTTGCAGGACGCCCGTGGGATCACCCGCGCTCACTGCGCTACCTTCTCGATGCCACGAGCGCTCCGGAAACGACAGGCCGCTGTGCCGTTAGGATTGCTAACCGGATGACTTTTGTTCAGTTACTCCTGTGGCCAATCCTGCTCGTCTCGGTGGGCGCCATCGGCGTCCAATTCGCGGAGATCGCCGGTCTAGACTCTCTCACCTCACCTGCATATTTTCTCGGGGTGATGCTATTTTTGACCTACCCCTATTTCTACTTCTGCCGAAAATTTACTGTGTCTGACGTGGAAGCATTCGGCCTCTATGCAGCAACGATCACCTTTGCGATCGCTGGCTTAGCCATTTCAAGCTATAGCAAGGTTTATTCGAGCTTCACTGACCCGGTTCTCGACCGCATGGGAATAGTGGAGCACAGCGACGGTGCATGGTTGGTCTTTGTTGTGTTGTTCGGTCCGATTTGGCTTTTGACCTTCGGGGTGGCTTACCTCGCGCTTCGGACGTGCAGACCTATTCCTCGCTGGCAGGGAGGGGCGCAGCCAGCCAACGTATCTGAGCCGCACCAGACTTGACGCCCACAGTAAGGCGTTGACCGTTGTTGGCTCCGCCCCTTGCGCGGGGCGCGGTTCTGCCTATGGTCGGCGGCCGAACCCTCCATGACCAGCAGCAGAGCTTTTTCCATGACCGACACTTCCGATCTTTCCGGCGCGCGCGGCGGCTATCCGCATGTGCGTCCGCGGCGCAACCGGCGGGCGGCGTGGGCGCGGGCTCTCGTGTCGGAGAATGCGCTGTCGGCGTCGGATCTGATCTGGCCGCTGTTCGTGCTGGAGGGGTCGGGGAAGCGCGAGGCGATCCCATCGATGCCGGGTGTGGAGCGGCTGTCGATTGATTTGATTGTCGAGGCCGCGCGCGAGGCGGCGGCGCTCGGCATTCCGGCGGTGGCGCTGTTTCCCTACACGGACCCGAAGCTCAGGACCGACGACGCGCGCGAGGCGTTCAATCCGGAGAACCTCGTGTGCCGGGCGACGCGGGCGATCAAGGCCACGGGCATCGATCTGGGTGTCATTCTCGACGTGGCGCTCGATCCCTACACGAGCCACGGGCATGACGGGCTGGTGCGCGACGGGATGATCCTCAACGACGAGACGGTGGCGGCGCTGATCAAGCAGTCGCTCAATCAAGTGGCGGCGGGCGCGGACGTGCTGGCGCCGTCGGATATGATGGACGGGCGCATCGGCGCGATCCGCTCGGCGCTCGAGGCGGCGGGGCATCACGACACGCAGATCATGTCGTATGCGGCGAAGTATGCGAGCGCGTTTTATGGTCCGTTCCGCGACGCGGTCGGGTCGTCGTCGACGCTGAAGGGCGACAAGCGCACGTATCAAATGGACCCTGCCAACACGGACGAGGCCCTGCGCGAAGTGGCGCTCGACATCGCGGAGGGGGCGGACCTCGTGATGGTGAAGCCGGGGATGCCGTATCTCGACATCGTGCGGCGGGTGTCGGAGACGTTCAAGGTGCCGACGTTCGCGTATCAGGTGTCGGGCGAGTATGCGATGCTCGTGGCGGCGGCCGAGCGCGGCTGGCTCGATGGCGACAAGGCGATGATGGAAAGCCTGCTCGCGTTCAAGCGAGCAGGCGCGTCGGGGATTTTGACGTACTTCGCGCCGAAGGTTGCGCGGATGCTCAATTCTCGATGATGCCCCCGAGCACGGTGTTTTCGCGCCAGGTGAATGGCTGGCCGATCAGCGTGCGGTAGAGCTTGGGCATCAAGGGCAGGACGAAAAGGCCGATAACGCCGCCAGCGGCCGCGCCGATGTGGAGCGTGTCGAGCTGGTAGCCGGCGACATAGAGACCGCCGATGGCGGCCAGGACGCCGACAAATGCGGCGGCGAGGCCGATGTAGAAAACCATGAAGAGGGCGTCGGCGGCGATCAGACGATTGTTGGTCATGGCACGAGGTCCTTCGGTTGCGCTGAAACGGGGCCGGAGCCATCTCCGGTGTGACCGCACCATTGCAACGCCGAAGGTCCGGCGCTGTTCCTGATGGAACAGGCCGGATCATTTGAGCGGCTATTCGCTGCGGCGGGTCAGCGAGACGGCGTAGGAGCCCGAGCGCGCCGGCAGGATCGTGTCGCCGGGGAAGCCGGCTAGACCTTCAGCCAGATTGTTGGGATCGAACGTCGTGGCGTCGCACTTGGCTTCGTCCTCGCGGCCGGCGATGGCGAGCGTGCCCAGCGCGATTTTCTGGCGTTCGGCTTCCGGCCATTCGGCTGTCGGATCGCTGGTGGGATCGGCGTCCGTGCCGATGATCGCGACGAGATTGAAACCGACGGGACCGCCCCTCAGGCGCTCGTCGAGTTCGGCGGTGAAGAAGCCTTCTTCCTTCGCTTTGGCTTCGTCGTCGGTGAGGCCCAATTCGCTGGCGGTGGGTTCGAATTTGAATTTGACGGTGGTTTTCTTGCCATCGGCGGCGGTGGCTTCGAAGGCGTGGATGGAATGATAGGGCAGGCCCGCATAGCTCGCCGGCACGGGCTTGGCGGCCACCCAAGCGCCCTGCTTGGCGGTCCAGGGGTGGGCATCGGTGTAGGCTTTCACCTTGGCCGGGTCGGGTTTGCCATCCGCGCCCGGAAAGCGCGCCTCGAGGAAGCTCACGACCTCGGCGGGATTGCGGGCGAAGAAGATCGGCACCGAGAGGAACACGAAATCGGTGGGCGCCTTGCCGTCGGGATCGAAGCGGAGCGCCAAGCCGCGCGGGGATTTCGCCTTGTCGGAGGCTTTGGGGTTGCCGCCGCCGAAGGAGAAGCGGCCAAGCACGGGCACGGGGGCGGCCAGGAAGGGGACCTTGGACAGCGCCGGGGCGCCGGTCGTGGGCGTGAACGTGCCTTTTACGCACACGCCCTTGGCGTGGCTGGCGCGCGTTTTGGCGTGCTTGCCGAAGACGCCGTTGAGGCTGTCGACGAGTTTATCGGGGGCGACATCTTCGGCGTGGGCGCCGCCGGTGACAGCCGCACTCATCATCAGGACCGCGAGGAGACGTTTCATCGTTGACATCCTTCCAAGACTTGCAACCGGAACAACACGCCCGTTTCGACCTTCCTTTTACGGCAGGTCGCGCAGGCGGTTTCATAAGGACTTTATATAACGAAAGGTTGCCGGCCGGGTGCTCAGCGGCGGACGCGGCGGCGGGTGAGACCCTCGTCGACCGGCTCGCCGCCGGCGGCGCCGG
>VYKW01000481.1_pt1 | contig 13823 bp, 11 predicted proteins | sample 5114451 | NCBI WGS metagenome assembly VYKW01 (sample SAMN12291784, study PRJNA351875) | freshwater metagenome | isolation source: freshwater lake | place: USA: Michigan, Gull Lake | collected 2013-08-08
TATCTGTAGAGGGGGCCAGTGGCGTTGTCGTTGTGTTCGAGGGCGAAGAGGCCAAGCGTGCCGATGGCGGCGACGAGGGCGATCAAGATCACGACCACGAGGCCGCCCGCCGGGTTGTGGCCGAGGAAGTGGCGCGGTTTACCGGTGGCGAGGTCGCGGGCGTATTGAAGTGCCGCCGCGGGGCCGCGGACGAAGGTTTTGAAGCGCACGTTCGGCGGGCCGGCAAAGCCCCAAAGCATGCGCCAGACGATCAGGGTGAGAAGTGAAAGCCCGTTCCAGCGATGCCAGACAAGGCGAGGGTCATCGAGTTCTTCGGAAAACTCGAAGGTCAGCCATGCGCACGCGATGAGGAGGACGAGGGTCCAATGAAAGACCCTCGTCGGCAGGTCCCAGGCGGGAACCATTGGACGTGTGGTGACCGGATCAAACATTGCGGCTCGGCGCTATGGACGGGCCTTAGTCTTTCGGCTTGCGGTACTTCTTGTGGCAGCTGCCGCAGTTGCCCATCACCTTGGGCCATTCGGTGCCGAAGGTGTCCTCGTCGGTGATCGACGTATCGGCGGCCTTGGCGGCTTCGGCGAGCTTGACGAAGCGCTCCTCGAAGTCGGCCTTGTTTTCCCAGATGGCGGGGAGGGCTTCGGTCTTTTCGCCTTCCTTGCTGTCGTCGGGGAAGAGCTTGCCCTGGAGGGCCGCCTTTTCTTGGAAGACCTTGATGGCGTTCTTGACGGCTGCGATATCGAAGTCGGCTTCGCCCTTGATCATGGCGCCGGTCGGCTTGGCGGCGTCGCCCATGGCCTTGAAGTTCGCTTTGCGCTCTTTGATGACCTCGGCGTTCTGAGCGAGGGCGAGTGTGGGAAGGGCGAGCAGCGAGGCTGCGAGGAGGGCGGCGCGAAGCATGGGCTATGTTCTCCTGGACCTTGAGACGAGGCCTAGATTGATACTGTTCGGGTCGTGACCGGCCAGGGGACGCCTGCCGGTGCGGGGGCGATGAACAGTGCACCCGTTTGAGGTGAACGGACCACAGCCTTGGCCGGATCTTTAACAGATCAATTCAGGAGGAAAACGGGCGCCATGAAATGAACGGGCGCCGCCGCAGTGCCCGTAGCATTCCTTAGTCCCGATCAGGCGGGTGCGCGGGTGTTCAGCCAGGTGCTGAAAGCCGGGGTGGCGGGAAGCCACGCCCTGACCTTGGCGAAGTAGGCCGAGGCCGCCTCAGACGCCGAGGTCTCGATGGCGATTGAAACCGTCTCTGGTTCCGTCTCAGAGGAGTCCTGCGGCGGGATCATGGAGTAACCGGCAGCCCGCGCCGCCATCATCAATTGGTCGTCAGTTGTGACAAGTCCTGGCATGACACGTCCTGGCCCGCTACGCGATACACGTCCTTTGGATACCGTCTCGCCCAGCACAACGCAGTTCAGCGGGACTTAGTTCGCTTTCCAGTTCGCGACGTGCCGATCGCGGAGAAAACGACTGCGGCTTCAAAGGCTCATAAGGGATAGTTGATGCGATGGCACCGCACGTCAAGATTAAACACCGCCATTTGTTTCCAATTGATTGCAAATGGTCAAAGTCGTCTCGCGATGCAATATTTTAACCGGCAAAAGCCAGGGCTTTGCCTTGCATTGCAATGCGATTTTACCTCGCGTTCAGATATTCACGCTGCATCGCGTCATTCTGTGGACCGAAAAACACCGCGCTAGACAGCGCACATTTGTGTGACGGGCTCTTGTCAGCGGCGCGTTGCGGCGCGACGATGGCTTCCGTCGCGTTCCTTCACCCGAGGCGCGGGGGCGCGCGACTGCGCCCTCAGCCGCGCCTTGAATGCCGCCACCGGACTCGCCGGTTCAAATGAGCGGCGATGGAGGACACCATGGGGACAACCGACGGCCCTACCGGGGGCCACGCATCGGGCCGCAGCAGCCGCTGCATTGCACTGGTAGGCCCGTTTCTTTCCGGCAAAACGACGCTGCTCGAAGCCATCCTAGCCCGCACGGGCGGTCTCACGCGGCAAGGCACGGTGGCCGAACGTAACACCGTGGGCGACGCCTCTCCCGAAGCCCGCGACCACGGCATGAGCGTTTCGCTCAATGTGGCGGACGTTTCCTTCCTCGGAGACACATTTACTTTTGTCGACTGTCCGGGTTCTGTCGAATTCCAGCACGAAGGCGCGTTGGCGCTGGCGGGGGTGGATGCGGCCATCGTCGTTTCGGAGCCAGATCCCAAGCGCGTGCCGGCCTTGCAAGTTATTTTGAAATCGCTCGAGGACCGGGGAATTCCCCATTTCCTGTTTCTCAATAAGATCGACAGTTTCACGACGCCCGTGCGCGATATCATTCCGATGTTGCAGCCGGCGTCGGCCAAGCCGCTTGTCCTGCGCCAGATCCCGATTTGGGAAAATGGCATTGCGACGGGCTTTGTCGATCTGGCTTCTGAACGGGCGTACGTTTATCGCGAACATGCGCCGAGCGAGATCGTGGCGCTGCCCGAAAGCGTGGCCGCGCGCGAGAAGGATGCGCGGTTCCACATGCTGGAGCAGCTCGCCGACTACGACGACGCGCTGATGGAACAGCTGCTGTCGGATCTGCAGCCGCCCAACGATCACGTGTTCAACGATCTGGCGATGGAGTTGCGGCAGGGGCTCATCTGCCCGGTGCTGATCGGCAGCGCGCAAAACGGCAATGGTATCTTCCGGCTGTTGAAGGCGCTGCGCCACGAGGTACCGTTTGTCGGGGAGACCGCAAAGAGGCTCGGCGTAGAGGGAGCGCGCAGCGCGGCTTATGTAATGAAGAGCTATCACACGGGACATGGCGGCAAGCTTTCCCTGGTGCGCGTGTTGGCCGGCGATCTGGCGGACGGGGCGACCGTGACGGCGGCAGGCGGGCACACGGAGCGCGTGGCGGGTGTGTTTACGCTGCGCGGCGAGGAGCCGGCGAAACGCGGGATCGCCCGGGCCGGGGACACGGTGGCGCTGGGCCGGCTAGACGCGGTGAAGGCTGGCATGACAATCGGCACGGACAAGGAGCCTGCCGCGCGGGTTGCGGCTCCCGTTGCGCCTGAGCCGGTTCTGACGGCGGCGATCGGGCTGAAGGAACGAAAGGACGAGGTGAAGCTATCGTCGGCGCTGGCCAAGCTCGTCGATGAAGATCCGTCTCTCACCGTCGAGCACACCCAGGATACACACCAGACCCTTCTCAAGGGGCAAGGCGAGATGCATCTGCGGGTGGCGTTCGAACGTCTGCAGCGCAAGCACGGGATTGCGGTGGAGCGGTTGAAACCGCTCGTGCCGTATAAGGAGACCATCCGCAAATCCGTCGACGTGCGCGGGCGGCACAAGAAGCAGTCGGGCGGCCATGGCCAGTTCGGTGATGTCGTGATCCGGATCGCGCCGCTGCCGCGCGGGTCTGGGTTCCGGTTCGACGAGACGATCACCGGCGGCGTGGTGCCCCGACAGTACATCCCTTCGGTGGAGATCGGAGTGGAGGATTACCTCAAGTCCGGGCCGCTCGGGTTTCCGGTCGTCGATGTGGCAGTGACGCTCACGGACGGCTCGTACCATACGGTGGACAGCTCCGACATGGCGTTTCGGCAAGCAGGACGACTCGCCATGAGCGAAGGCATGCCGCAGTGTCAGCCGGTTCTTCTGGAGCCGGTGAACTGGGTCGAGATCGCAGTGCCGTCTGAGGCCACGGCGCGTGTGAATGCGATCATCTCATCGCGACGCGGGCAGATCCTGGGCTTCGATGCGCGCGAGGGCTGGCCGGGCTGGGACGTTGTGACGGCCCATTTGCCCGCATCCGAGATGGACGACCTGATTGTCGAGTTGCGCTCGGCGACCTCGGGAGTCGGAACATTCCGGACGCGGTTCGATCATTTATCGGAGCTGGTCGGGCGGCTGGCCGATCAGGTGCTCTCGTCGCACCAGCACGCGGCTGAATAGCGGGCTATGGCCGGGGTGGGACAACCGTCGCGGCCGGTTCCCGGTCAGTCGTACATGAAGAACGGGTCATTGCCGGTGCTCTTCTTGGGCGCCGGCTTTGATTTTTTCTGAGCTTGTGTGCGCGGTTTGGCAGGCTTGGGCTTGGCCGGCGCTTTGGCGGCCGTTGCGCCGGCCGGCTGTTCCTGCGGCGTCGCGGGGCCAACCGATACGGGCAGTGCCGGTTCTTCGGCGGTCGGCTGCAAGGCGGCGTCGCGCGTCTGGGTGCCGAGGGATCCGGTAGTGGCGGGCGGCTCGGTGGGAGCCTCGACGGGTGGTGCGGCGGCGGTCGCGGTCGGTGCCGGCGCGGCGTGGGCCGCATCTGCGGGCGCAGCGGGTAACGGTGTAGCGAGGACGGCCGGCGGTGCTGCGACCGGCGGCGTAGCTGCCAGTTTTTGCTCAAGTTCGCGGCGCGCGGTTTCAGCGGCGAGACGTTGTGCCTTTTCGCGTGCCAACTCCTCGCGGATTGCGGCCGCCGTGCGCGCGGCTTCCTGGCGAGCGTGGGCTTCGCGGGCGAGCGTCTCCTTCAAGACAGCGGTTTCGCGATTGTCGATCGCTGGAGCGGCCTGCGCGGGTACGGCGGCGAAGCGCGGCACAGGCTTGGCAGGATCGAGGGTGGAAATGCCCGCGATGGACGCGATGGCGAGTGCGGCGACGGCGCCGCCCAGAACGGACTGGCCGCGCGTCGGGCGGCCGGAATAGGCGGGTTCGGCGGCGGCCGGAAGTGGCGTTGTGGCGCTGGCCGGCCAAGGTGAATAAGCGCCGAAATTCCAGACGTGCCCTTCCGGGTCGCGGGCGGCATAGGCGCGGTCTCCGGTTTCGTCGCTGCCGAATTCGAGGACGATGTCGGCGCCTGAATTGCGGGCTCGCTTGAAATGCCCTTCAACATCCTCGACGGCGACATAGACGCTCTGCGTGCCCATGCCGCCCAACTCGTCGGGCTGCTTCAAGAGACTGTCGAGGACGGATTCGCCAACAGGACCGAGCATGACTATGCCGCGGCCGTAGGACAGTTCGGCATAAGCTACCGTGCCGTCTGGGTCGGTGATCACGGAGCGCTTTTCGAAGCCGAATGCGTCCGCCAGCCAATCGATGGCGGCTGCGACGTCGCGATAGCGGATCAACGGAACGAGCCCGTTCGATGTCATCCAGCACCCTTGCCTGCAATAATGGCCCGATCAACGCCCGTGTGGGCCAAACCGAGGCAGGGCAATCGCAGTCTTCATGCGCACTTGAAACAGTTGTGCGCCACGCTGCTTAGAAACAACGGCCGAATCGTGGTTGCCCTACGCGGACGATTGTGACGGATCGGCGATGAAATTGCCAGAGCGTGACGGGCCTGTGGATGACGCGTGGGCCCTTATTTTCCAGCTGCTTGCGGGCGCAACATGGCGAATGAGAGCTAGTGCGAGGTGCGCTCGGGCCACAGCTGCTGCAGGCGCGCATCGCGGCCGCAGCCGTTCCGATAGAACGCGTAGGCGACCGGGTTCTTCTTGTAGTAGTCCTGATGATAATTCTCGGCTGCCGTGAAGGCGGCTGCTGGAAGAATCGGCACGGGGATCGCCTTCGTCAGCCTCTTGGTTTCGGCGAGCGCTGCTTTGCTTGCTTCGGCGGCGGCGCGCTGGGTGTCGTCGTGGACGAAGATGGCCGGGCGGTAGCTGTCGCCGCGGTCGCAGAACTGGCCTTCGCCGTCGGTGTAGTCGACGTTGTGCCAGAAGTGTTCGAGCACGGCTTCGTAACTGACCTTTTTGGGGTCGAAGCGCACGCGAATCGCCTCGAAATGGCCTGAGCGATTGGTGCCGACTTCGCCATAGGTCGGCTTCGGCGTGCGGCCGCCGGTATAGCCGGAAATGACCTCGGTGACGCCAGGCAGCGCTTCGAAGTCCTTTTCCCCGCACCAGAAGCAGCCGGAGGCGAACGTTGCCTCGGCCATGCCGGCGGGCAGCGGCGGCAGCGGTTTCTGCTCCAAGTCCTTCGCCGCCAGGGGGCTAGCGGCGACCACGGCTGCGGTCAGTAGCAGTGCGGCGATGGCGCGGATTTTCATGACGTTCCCTTGCTCAGATGTGCTCGTGCTTCAGGCGCCGGCCTTGGGTACGAACTTCATGGCCACGCCGTTCATGCAGTAGCGCTTACCGGTAGGCGCCGGGCCGTCGTCGAAGACATGGCCCAGATGACCGCCGCAGGTCGCGCAGTGGATTTCCGTGCGCGGGTAGATGAGCTTCCAATCGGTGGACGAGCCGGTGGCGCCCTCGATCGGCTGGAAAAAACTCGGCCAGCCGGTGCCGCTGTCGAACTTCGTATCGGAGGTGAAGAGGGCGGTGTCGCAGCCGGCGCAGTGGTAGGTGCCCGGTGCGTAATTCTTATCCAGAGAGCTCGTGCCAGCGCGTTCCGTGCCATGCTTGCGCAGCACATAAAACTGATCCTCGGTCAGGATCTTCTTCCACTCGGCTTCGGTCTTGGTCACGGGAAACTCCTTGTCGGCGGCGGTAGCGGTATGGCTGCGTGTGGCGAGTCCGGCGGCGGCGAGGCCGAGGCCGGCGAGGGTGAATGTGCGGCGGTCGATCATGTGGCAGTCCTCTGATCCGTCGTCCACTCCGGGGTGGGCGGACGACCCGTTGTGCGATGCTTCTTATACGTCAGCGGACGCCGCCGGTTTCGCTCTAACGCCGGGCATTACCGGGAGTTCATTCGATGCCGGAGAGGACGCGGTCGACTGAAATGGCTTCGGGGGAGAGGCGGCAGGTGACGGCGTAGGCTTCGACGCCGCTCGCGCGGGCCGCGGCGAGGGCTGCGGCGTACTTGGGATCGATGTCGGCGGCGGGGCGGAAGCGGGCGCAGTCGCCGCGTTGGATTAGGTAGATCATCACGGCGCGGTGGCCGGCGCGAACCATGTCCGTCAGCTCGGCGAGGTGCTTGACGCCGCGTTCGGTTTTGCTGTCGGGGAACTCGGCGAGGCCGGGCTCGCGCAGGAGATGGACATTCTTGATCTCGACGTAAGCGAGGCCCCTGGCGGGGTCCTCGAGCAGGAGATCGATGCGGCTCGATTGGCCGTACTTCACCTCGCGGCGCAGGGTGGCGTAACCGGCGAGCGGCGGGATCTGGCCGGCGGTAACGGCCTCTGAGACTATGGCGTTGGGGTGCCCGGTGTTGATCCCGACGAAGGCGCGGGATTTGCCTTTGCCCAATTCGACCAGTTCCCAGGTGTGGGCGTATTTGCGGGTGGGGCTGTCGCTCGTCGAGACCCAGATGGCCAGGCCGGGGTCGCACAGGCCCAACATGGAACCGGTGTTGGGGCAGGTGGCGGTGATCTCGCGGCCGTCGTCGAGCACGATGTCGGCGAGGAAGCGTTTGTAGCGCTTGACGAGGCGTCCACGGAGGAGGGGGGATTTGAACTTCATGGCGCAAGACATAGGGGGAGCGGGGTGCGGCCTGCAAGCCGGTACTCAGTCCTGGGGCCAGAGTGCTAAATGGCACCGCCCCGTTTGTTGTGCAGCAGGAAAGATATTCACCTCGTGACCCTCGACGCCCAAGTGACCGCCGGACTGCTCGTCATCGGAGACGAAATTCTCTCCGGCCGGACGAAGGACAAGAACATCGGCACGATTGCCGATCATCTGACGTCGATCGGCATTGCGCTGAGCGAGGTGCGAGTCGTTCCGGACGTGGAGGCGGCGATTGTTGAGGCACTCGACGCGTTGCGGCACCGCTACACCTATGTTTTCACGACCGGCGGGATCGGTCCAACGCACGACGACATTACAGCGGATGCAGTGGCCAAGGCGTTCGGCGTGTCCATCGATGTGGACCCGCGGGCGGTGGCGATCATGAAGCCGGCATATGAGAAGCGCGGGATCGAACTCAATGCTGCACGGCTCAGAATGGCGCGAATTCCGGCGGGGGCGGATCTGGTCGTGAACGAGGTGTCGGTGGCGCCGGGGTTCCGGATCGGGAATGTGATCGTCATGGCCGGGGTGCCGTCGATCATGGAGTCGATGTTGCGATCGGCGACGGCGAGTTTGCAGACCGGGGCGAAGGTGCTGTCGGCATCGATCGTGGTGGGGCATGCGGAGGGCGAAATCGCCGAGCTGTTTGCGGCCCATCAGACGGCATGGCCGCAGGTGGCGATGGGGAGTTATCCGGCGTTCAAGGACGGACAGTATTCGACGGACCTCGTCTTGAGAGCGACGGATGCCGGAGCGCTGTCGTCCGCGAGCCACACTCTGGCTGAGAAGCTGGCGGCTCGCGGATTCAATTTTGTTAAGAAATTTTAGCCGCTTAGCACTCCCTTCCGGCTTTTTTTAAACAATGTTCGCCAACTGGGCGCTGCGACGACTTGGGAACTCGCAGTGGAGAGAGGTGTTTGCTCTTGTGCGCCGCAGCGACGGGGAATGAGGGACGAGCGTAGCGGGGCGCTCAAACACGGCCGTCGTGTGGTTCAACGGGTGGAGTGCCCCGATGTCTTTGGAATTCGACGTGGCGCCTCACGGGCGCCGAATTGCCGCGCGCGCCATCGCGCTTAAAGTGATGGTTTCCGCAGTGGCCATCTTCGCGGGCGCGCTCTGGATAGCGCCTGAGGCGGAGGCCAAGGGCCCCGGCCGCACGTACTGCTTCTATAAAACGTGTCACCGGGTAAAGACGATTGCCGAGACGCAGGCGCTCGTCGGCCGTGACATGACGGTGATGGCTTCGCACTACGACAGTTGCAAGAAGGACCGCTTCAATCCGTGCGGTTTGACGTCGTCGGGCGAGCCGTTTTTTCCCGAACGCGCGGACAACGCGGCGAGCCCCGTTCTGCCGGATGGAACGGTGGTCATGGTTTGGTCCAAGGCCAGCAAACAGGCCATCGTTCTGCGGATCAACAACGCGGGACCCTATTGGGGCAATCGCAAGCTCGATCTGTCGCGTGCGGCGGCGCGCAAGCTGGGGATTGCGGGCGTTGGCGAGGTGACGTTGCGTGTTTTGAAAGCGCCGACGCCAGCGGAAGCGCGCTATTCCAAGAACCGGCGGTATGAGCCGGTTCCCGGTCCGATCGGGCAGTTTGCGAGCCTCGACGAGGCGCAGGGTGCCATGTCCGTGATGGTGGCGGAGGGCAAATCGCCCGGCTTTGCCGTGGCTGACTTGGCTTTCACGGCGAAGCGAGATGGTACGGCTGATCTTTCGACGGCGTATAAAACGCCTGTCGTGCCTGGTTTCACGATACCCAAGGGCGCACTGGCGGCGGCTTTGATCGCGCAATCGACGGTGGAGCGGCGTGAGGTGTCAGCAGCGAACCCGCCGCCGGTCAACGTGACTGCTTTGGACAATGTGCCAGCAACGGTTCGTCCGGTGACGCCGAAGCTGACGGCGGCGCGTGTGGTCGTTCCGAAGCGGACGCGCGTCAGGGCGATCGATGTGAAGCCGGCCCTGGCCGATCCGTTCACGGCGATTGCAACTGCCATCACGGAACTCGTAGATCCGCCGAAAGTGCAGAAACGCGCGCGCGTAGCAAAGGCGGCGCGCAAAGTCGTCGTTGCGCGTGCTACGCAAAAGGTCGTGGCGAGCGCGAAGCCGCAGCGTGCGGCGCGGCGCGTTACTGTGGCGCGCGTGCCGGCGACGGGCGAATTCCGTGCTGGCCACACGACCTACGCCGAGGATCGCTACCGCAAGCCGGTGCAGAGCGCAGGTTTGATGACGGCAAAGAAGAAGAAGCTGAGTGCGAAGCCGTCCGCGAAGCCCGCACCGGCGGCTGTGGCGGCGGGAGCGGCGCCGAAGGTCAGCAAGCAGGCTGCGGGGATGGCCCGGAGCAAGACGTCGGCGGTGACGCGCAAGGTCGGCAGCTGGCAATCGTCTGCGGTGTTCGATCTGCCCCTGCGTAAGCCGGCTTTGACTGGACCGCAGCCGCGCATTCCTGCAGGCGACATGAAGGATGAAATGGAGAGACCGCAGCGCGGTCCACTGCGCCGGGTGCAGCCGTCAGCGCTGGTCTAAGGCCACGAGGTTGCGGACTTCGAGAAGAGCATCACGCAAGCTGTCGACGTCCGCGCTGTCGTCCTCTTCCTCATCGGCGGCCGTAGCGCCGGCATCATCCGGTTGCGCGGCAGCTTCGACGCCGACAGCTTGAGAGGCGGTCTCGCTTGCATCCGGATCGACTTCGCCTGGCAGCAGATCAGGTTCGGGGGCGACATCGCTGAACAGATCGAAGTGCGTTTCGAGCGTATCCAAATACATGGCGACAAGGTCCAGCAGCGTGCCGAGGCGGATGCGGCCGGCGACCAGGAAGTTGTCGCGAAACTTGAATGTCTGACCATCTGAGGGGCCGGGTGCTTCTTCGATAAGGAGACCGCGGGTGCGGAGGAACGCGACGGCTCCCCCACCGCTTTCGAAGTCGATCGCCGTCGGGTCGCCAAAATCGCTGACGGCTTCAATGAGAACCGCGGTGCCAGCATTGTAGAGTCGGGCGACCGTGGCGAAGCGCGGATCGCGCTTGGCGATCTCTTCCGACCGCTCACGGGACTTGAGGACGCGGGCAACGAGGATCTGCTCCAGCGAGCGGACATTCTGCAGGATGGCGCGCTGGGCGGCGCGATTGTGTGCGATGGCCGCACCGTCGCGATCGGTGCCTGTTCCCCAGACGAGGGTGGCTTTCATGATGTCTTCGCCGGCGGCGAGGGCCGCGTCGAGGTTGTCGGCGAGCAAATAGACATTGGGCGGGATGTAAGGCATCGGCACTGTCATTTGGTTTGAACCTGGCAGTTGGCACTTGGCGCGTTAGCCAAGTGGGCGATCCGCTGCGATCGGCGCGCGGCTCGACCTTTAGAATTCACGGTACAGTTTGCCTGATTCTGTCTGCGGACAGTGGTGCGCAATCGCACCGGTGCCGTCCGGAGGGACGGCTTGGGGATAGTCTGAGGACAGACTGAGGATAAGCCGTGGGCCGCCTCACGCAGCCCCGGCTTTGGCCTTTTTCGCCGCCGGCTTTTTAACGGGTGCCTTTTTGGCAGCGGGCTTCTTGGCTTTCGGGGCGTCGTCGCCTTTTGTGGCCTTGGCTGCGGATTTCTTGGGAGCCGCCTTGGCCGCAGCCTTGCGGGCGGGCTTCTTGCCGCCGCCTTTGGCGATGCGCTCCTCAAGCAGGCGCACGGCATCTTCCACGGTGAGATTTGCCGGTTCGGTGCCTTTCGGGACCGTGGCGTTGACCTTGTTGTGGCTGATGTAGGGGCCGTACTTGCCGTCGAGTACTTCGATCTTGCCGCCTTCGGTGGGGTGCTCGCCGAGGTCCTTCAAGACGGTTTTGGCTGTGGCGCGGCCAAAGCGACCGCCGCCTTTGCCAGCCTTCTTGTCGGCGAGGACCGTGACCGCGCGGTTGACGCCGATGGTGAAGACATCCTCGATGGAGGGGACGTTGGCGTATGTTTTGGTGGCTCCGTCCTCGTGCAGGATGAATGGGCCAAAGCGGCCGAGTCCGGCGACGATAGTGCCGCCTTCGGGATGGTCGCCGACCGGGCGCGGCAGTGAGAGAAGTTGGAGCGCCTTCTCGAGATCGATGGTGGCGGCGTCGATGCCCTTTGGGATCGAGGAGCGCTTGGGCTTTTCGTCCTTGGAGCCTTCGCCGATCTGCAGGTAGGTGCCAAAGCGGCCGTTCTTGACGAGAACGGGCAGGCCAGATTCGGGATCGAAGCCCAGTTCACGTTCTTCGCCAGCGGCGTTGTCGCCGCCGGTGGCGAGTTGGCGTGTGAAGTTGCAGTCGGGGTAATTGCCGCAGCCGATGAACGCGCCGTTCTTGCCCGAGATCTTGAGCGAGAGGCGGCCGGTGCCGCACTTGGGGCAGGCGCGCGGATCGGAGCCATCACCCTTGTCGGGGAAGACGTGCGGCCCCAACATGTCGTTCAGAGCGTCGAGCACCTGGCCGACGCGCAGATCCTTGATCTCGTCGACGGAGCCAATGAAGTCGCGCCAGAATTCGCGCAGCATCTCTTTCCAGTCGAGCTTGTTGTCGGAGATGAGATCGAGCTTTTCTTCCAGGCTCGCCGTGTAGTCGAACTCGACGTATTTCTTGAAGAAGCTCTCCAGGAACGCAATGACGAGGCGGCCCTTGTCTTCAGGGACGAGGCGCTTCTTGTCGATCTTGACGTAGCCGCGCTCGACGAGCGTCGCCATGGTGGACGCATAGGTGGACGGGCGGCCGATACCCAATTCTTCCATCCGCTTGACGAGGGTGGCCTCGGAGAAGCGGGGCGGCGGCTGGGTGAAGTGCTGTTCTGCTTCGATCAGTTTATCGGAGACGCGGTCGCCCTCGGCCAACGGTGGCAGGCGGCGGCTGTCGGCATCGTCGTCGGCGGGATCATCCTTGCCCTTTTCGACGACGCGGACGCGGTCGTCGCGGCCTTCTTCGTAGACCTTGAGGAAGCCGTCGAAATTGACGATCGAGCCGGTGGCGCGGAGCATGTACTCCTTGCTGTCTCGGCCTTTGACGGCAATGTCGGCGCTCGTCTGTTCCAGTTCGGCAGACGCCATTTGGGAGGCCATCGTGCGGCGCCAGATCAGTTCATAAAGAGCGGCTTGGTCGCGATCGAGATAGCGGGCGACGTCTTTGGGGCGGCGGCCGGGATCGGTGGGGCGGATGGCTTCGTGCGCTTCCTGCGCGTTCTTGGCCTTGGATTTGTATTCGCGGATGAAGGGGGCAACGTAGTTGGGTGCGAACTCGCGGGCGATGACGCCGCGGATGGCGCTGATCGCTTCCGGCACGATCGTCACGCCGTCGGTTCGCATGTAGGTGATGAGGCCGGTGGTCTCGCCGCCGATGTCGACGCCTTCATAGAGGCGCTGGGCGACTTGCATGGTCTGCTTGGCGGAGAAGCCGAGCTTGCGTGAAGCGTCCATCTGGAGCGTCGACGTCATGAACGGTGGCCAGGGATTTCGCTTGGCGGCTTTCTTTTCCAGGCGCGTGACGGTGAACTGGCCTTTCTCGATCGCTCGGACGATGGCCTTGGCGGCGCCTTCGTCCTTGATCTCGAGTTTCTTGAGTGTGGTGCCATCGATTGCGGCGACACGGGCCGGGAACGTTTCGCCCTTGGGGGTCGCGAGCGTGGCTTCGATGGTCCAGTATTCGTCGGTGCGGAAAGCTTCGATTTCCGCTTCGCGGTCGCACACGAGTCGGAGGGCCACGGATTGGACGCGGCCGGCGGAGCGGGCGCCGGGCAGTTTGCGCCACAGGACAGGCGAGAGCGTGAAGCCGACGAGGTAGTCGAGCGCACGGCGGGCGAGATAGGCGGAGACGAGCGGCTCGTCGATACGGCGGGGTTCTTTGAGGGCGGCGAGGATCGCGGGCTTGGTGACCGCGTTGAAGGCGACCCGCTCGATTTCCATGCCCTTTTTCAAGGCCTTCTTGGCGCCGAGCACCTCCAGGATGTGCCAGGAAATGGCTTCGCCTTCGCGATCGGGGTCGGTCGCCAGGATCAGCTTGTCGGCGCCCTTCACGGCGTCGGCGATCTCTTTCATCACCTTCTTGCCGCGCACGTCACTCTCGTCCCAGGTCATGGCAAAGTCCTGGTCCGGCAACACCGCGTCGTTTTTCGCGGCCAAGTCGCGGACATGGCCGTAAGAGGCGATGACTTTATAGTTCGCGCCCAGGTACTTCTTAATGGTCTTGGCCTTGGCGGCGGACTCGACGATCAGGACGTTCATGCCGTGCTTTCTTTGAAATGCGGTGCGGCGCAAAATGGGGCTGGCGACAATTTTGGGTTGTGATTGTGCCGGGCTCCGGGGCGCGGAACATGGGCAATCGTGACCCCGCTGTCAAACCGGGGGCCTGACGCAGGGGGAAAAGAGGCCGCTCGCCGTAGGTCCGTTGCGCAACCCTAAATGGCCGCTTCGT
>VYKW01000482.1_pt1 | contig 13798 bp, 11 predicted proteins | sample 5114451 | NCBI WGS metagenome assembly VYKW01 (sample SAMN12291784, study PRJNA351875) | freshwater metagenome | isolation source: freshwater lake | place: USA: Michigan, Gull Lake | collected 2013-08-08
CGGCGGTGACGGGTTCGGCGTCAACGTTGATGAGCTTCAGGCCGATGGCGGCGTCATGTGCGGTGCCGCGGGCCTTGAGGGCGACCTGACCGGAGCCGGAGCCCTGGCCAATGGCGACATCCTCAATGGTGGCGGAGAGTTCGCCGTTGTCGAGTTTGGTTTTAAGGCGGGCCTTGCCGAGCGGCAGCTGGCCAAACTTCACGCTGCCCAACGAAAGCGCGAGATCGAGATCGACGCTGCGCAAGGCCTTGAGGTCGATGGGGCTTGTACTCCATCCGGCAGGCGCGGCAGCGGCCCGCAGTTCAACGGAGGGCGGAGGCGGGTTCTCGATGGCGTCGAGTTCGGCGGAAAGGACGTCGTAGGTCGTTTCGAAGCCGTCGTCGGCAGCGGTGCTTTCGCCTGCTGCGGATGGCGGAGGCGGCGTGCGGCCAAGGAGAGCGTCTAGGTCGAGGCGCGATAGGGCGAGGTCGCCGGTGACGCGCGGGCGGGGGCCATCGAGGGCGATGGTGCCGGTGTAGGACCCGGTGCGTCCGTCGGCATCGAATTCGGCGCCGGTGAGCATAATGGCGCTGGCGCGCGCATCGACGTTGGATTTCAGCGTTCCGGGGCCGAGGGCTTTGACGGCGACATTCGTGACGCCGAGGCGGGTCGCGAGCGTGCCGATGCTGTCGGTCTTGGCGGACAGCGCGCCCTGATAGCGGTTCTCGGCGGCCAAGTGAATCGTGCCGTCAAGATCGGCGGCCAGGCCCTGTCCGGCGAGCGCGCCTTTGACGGCGGAGGGTTTGCCTGCGATGGCTTCGCGCAGACTGGCCAGCGTCAGATCGTAGGTGACAGGTGCATCGCGGAGGACGACGGAGCCGGTGGCGCGCGTGGCGGTGCTGCCGGGTTGGGTGGTCGACTTCAAGGTCAGTGCGCCGATGGTCGGTGGGACGGTGTCGCCGATGCCGAGCCACATGGCAAGTTCGCGGGCGGAGGGGCTCGTGGCGTCGATTTCGCCAGCGAGCATCGGGCTTTCGCCGATTGCCGCTTCACCTGCGAGGCGGGCGGTGAGAATGCGGCTGTCGATGGCGAGGGTCAGCGGCGTCGTCTGGCCGGCGAGCGCGGCGGTTGCGTCGGCGACGGTGAGATCAAAGTTTAGAGGTTCGTTGTTGTAGGCCAGCCTGCCCCTGGCGGCGGCGCCGCCGTACTTGGGATCAGCGGCCAGCGTGGCGTCGATGGCATCAAGGCGCAGTTCGGCAGCGTTACTTTCGTCTTTGTAGATCAGCGTGCCGTTGCGGATGGTGGTCGGCGGAACGGAAACTGCCAGCGGCGGCGTGACCGGCTGGGCCACGCCCGGTGCCGGGGCGGCTTGCCAGTTGCCGGCGCCACTCTCCTTGCGTACGAGATTGAGAACGGGTGCATCTAGATCGAGTGAGAGGATCTGAATGTCGCCGCGCAGCAGCTGTCGCAATGGGACCTGAGCGGTGATTTTGCGGGCGGTCAGCGGCGAGGATCCCGGCGCGCTGCCGGGGCGGCCAAACTCGACGCCGGAGAGTTCGACGGTGACGGTTTCGCGGATGACGTAGTTCGATTTCGCGACACTCAGTTCGCGGCCGGTTTGCTCGAAAACTTTCTTCTTCAAAATTGAGGTGAAGAAGAATGCAGGCGGTGCGAAGAGGAGGCTGAGTACGATCAGCGCCAATAGCAGCGCGAAGCCGCCGGCGATCCATCCCCAGCGGATGCCGCGGCGTGGCGTGTTCTGCGGCGTTGCTGTCGAAATGTCCGACATTACCCTTGTCCCCCCAAGAGCATCTTAGCGCGGCAGCGGTGGCACTGTCATGTCATGGTCGCGGGAGGTGGCACATATCCGACACACTCCGGGGTTGTGCGCGGCTTGATGCGGGATGGGGCCAGGCGCTAAGGTGGGGGCTTCACAAGGATGGGGTGGGGTGTGCGTCAGCTTCGATCCGGATTGGCCGTTGCGATCTTGGCCGCAATTCTGATGCCGGCCGCGGCGCAGGCGGCCGACGAGTTACTCAGCGTCGACTGGTCCAACGCGGAATTGAAAAATTTTGTGGCGGCGAAGTCGGAAGCGGCCGCGCGGGGGGCTGCACCCCAGGCGCCCTCGCGTCTTGATAAGGTAAAACTTCCCGTGCTCGGGTTCGAGGGGGCGCCGGGATTGGTGCAGAATTCGTTCCCTGGGCTCGGACCGCAGCCGATGGGTACGCGCGACGTGCATACGGATGAGACCAATCCGGTCTGGTATCAAATCGTCGATACGTACGGCGACGTGACGGTGAGCGTGGCGGCCGATCTGCGCGTGCAGCATACATTCGGGACCGATTATCCCGTCTATCAAACGACGGGGCCGGGGGCCGCGCCGACCGTGGGACCGGAAGTCTCAGTTTTCGACGAGAACGACGAGCAAGGCATGGAAGGCTCGATCGCCGAATATACGGTGGTGAAATTCGGCGTGCCCTACACGGTAACGATCGAGTGCACGGCTGCGACGAAGGCGCAGTGCCAGGACATTGCGCAAATCGCGAAGGACAGCGCGTTGTTAAAGGTGATCGCAGCGACTCCGCCTGGCTAAGGCACTGCCGCGCTGGTCATACCGCACACCGTTCACTGGGTGCCGGCGTTCGCCGGGATGACGGGATACTAAGTATATCTCATCAGCTGACGAGGTTGGCCGAAATCGAGACCCGGGCGCCGGGTTCGGTGGGCGAGGTCGCGAGTTCGGGGCCTTCGGGCCGGCCGTTGGTCATGGCGCGGATGGCGCCATTTTTTGCGCCCGTGATCATGTTGGATGAGACGAGGCAGGCGCCGGCTTCGGCATCGGATGAGATCAGGATGCCGGTGGCGGCGTCGCGGATCAGGTTTTGCGTGACGAGAACGTTGCGCATGTATCGGCCCCAACCAACCATGATCCCGCAGGTGGGTGCATTTTCGATCACGTTGCCGGAAACGAGTGTGTCAGCTTCGATCGAGATGCCTTCGCCGCGCTTGTCGACGGGTTCGTGCTCGCGGCGGTGGAGATTGCGGATCAGGTTGCCTTCGACGACCGCAAGGCGGCCGCCATCGTTGAAGTTGGTGACGGAGATGCCTGTCGCGGCGCCATCGACAAGATTGTTGGCGATGATGGCGCCTTCGAAACCGAATTCGGCGTAGAGAGCCACTTCGCCGATGCGCTGGGCGTTGTTGGCCAGAATTTGGATGTTGGACGCCGCGTTGCCGCGCACAGCGGAATAAGCGCAATCGGTGATGCGGTTGCCGGATACGATGACGTTGGCGGCGCGGAAAACGTTCACACCGTTGCCGTTCTGGCCGGTGCCGCCGCCCTTCGATTCAATGTGCGCGATGCGGTTGGCTGTGACGAGGGTGCCGTCTTCGCCGGGTTCTGAGCGCCAGACCTGGATGCCGTTGTTGCGGCATTGGCTGATGGCGTTGTGCGCGATCTCGAGGCCGGTGGCGTCGAGGCTGCGGATGGCTGCGAGGAGCACGGTTGAGATCGTGCAATCTTCGACGCGGCCGGAGCATCGGGTCAGCGTGATGCCGTTGGCAAGCGCGCGGCGGACGGTGAGGTTGGCGATCTTGATATTGGTGCAATCGGTGAGGCGGATGAAGGCAGCGTCCTCGTCGGCGTCAAGCGCGCGGCTGGCGCCGTCGAGGACAAGGTTTTCGATGCGCAGGTTCTTGGCGGATGTGGCGGTGATGAGGGCGGGGCCGCCGATGAATTCCAAGGTTGTGAGGCCATGGGCGCCGATGAGGGCGGTGCCGGGATGCAGTGTGAGCGTTCCGGTGCGGAGCGTACCGGCGGGGAGCAGGACGGGGCGGCCTTCGACGGCTGCGCGGTCAATCTCGGCCTGCAGGCGGGCGGTTTCGTCGCCGCCGGTTTCGGGGAGGAGAGCGTGCGTGCCTGCTGTGTGACCGGCGGCGTCTTTGCGCGGGCCAGCGTTGGCCGCGACGACGGAGGCGGTCGCGGCGGCGGCACCTAGGGCGCCGGTCAAAAGGGAACGTCGGGACGGAATCATGAGCGTGCTCTGGCAGGGCGAGAGATTTGCCCTAACAGAGCACGAAGTGGGCCAACGGCCGGTTAACGCCGGTTAAGACGGCTGCAATTCGACTTACCAGCAGCCGTGATTGCGCATGCAGCGGCGGTAGCGCCAGCCCCAGCCCCAGCGGTGGGCGCACGTGCGACGCCACGCATGACAGCGGTTCCAGCGGCGCGCGGGTTCGAGCAACGATTTGCCGGCGACGGTGTCGGTCTGCGGGGCGGAGATCGGCGCCGCCTGGACGGCTGAGGCGCTGAGCAGCATGCCGGCGCCGAGGGCGAGGGCAGCGAGGGATACGGATTTGTTCATTGGTGAACACTCCAATTTGAATATTTGCTTGGTGGCACCTGCCGTAGTGGAGGCGGGTACGACAGATATCAGTATCAGGGCTTGCGGAGCATGATCCGTCGTGCAGGAGAAAACTGCAAGGCAGATGGAGCGAAATTGGGGCAAGCCGGTCCGCTGTGCAGGCAGTGCCTTCTTGCAGCCGGGTTGGTGCTGCAGACGCAGCGCGCATTCAAGGAAAAACCCGTGCTAGAGACAATGAGAGCGGCGGTTTGCCGAGGCTATGGCCCACCCGAAGTCGTCGAGGTTCGACATGTCCCGATGGCTGCCGCCGGGCGGAAAGACGTGCTGATCCGGGTTATTGCCACGTCCGTCTCATCGGGCGATGCGCGCATTCGCGGAGCCAATTTTCCGCCTGGGTTCGCGGTGCTGGCGCGGACGTTTCTCGGTGTGACGAGACCGCGTCAGCCCATTCTTGGGACGGAGTTGGCGGGCGTTGTGGAAGCGGTCGGCGTGGCGGTGACGCGCTTCAAGCCGGGGGACCAGGTGTTTGCCTTCAGCGGCATCGGCATGGGCTGTCATGCCGAGTTCAAGGTGATGCGCGAGACGGGGCCCATTCAATTGATGCCGGCGGGAGCGTCGTTCGAGGACGCCGCAGTGCTTTCGTTTGGCGGCACGACGGCGCTCTATTTCTTGCGCGATGTTGCAAAGCTGAAGGCCGGCGAGCGTGTGCTGATCAATGGCGCTTCCGGAGCGGTCGGTTCCGCCGCCGTGCAACTCGCCCACCATTTCGGGGCGCATGTGACAGGCATATGTTCGGCTGCAAATGCAGATCTTGTTCGATCACTCGGCGCAGATGTTGTCATTGATTACCGATCGGAGAATTTCGCAGCGCGCGGTGAAGCCTGGGATGTCATTCTCGATACTGTTGGATCCCTCTCGTTTCCTCAATGCCGCCCGGTTCTCAGGCCGCAAGGCCGGCTGCTTCTGATCGCAGGAGGATTGGGCACGTTGCTGAAGGCGCCGCTGCAATCCCTTTTCAGTGGATTGAAAATCACGGGTGGGACAGCGCCGGAGAGACTTGAGGATTTGGCTGAGTTGAAGCGTCTTTATGAGTTGGGCGCGTTCCGGCCGGTGATAGATCGCTGCTTTCCGCTTGAGCGGATCACGGACGCACACGCGCGCGTCGATACGGGGCGCAAGGTCGGCAGTGTCGTTGTGTTGGCCGGTGATCCAAACTGAGGGCTTTCCGATGTGGGCATTCCATATTGCGTATAGGGTGGCGAGTGGGCCGGTCGGGTGCGATCGGCGGGTTTGATCGAGGATTGTTCATGTTTGAAACAGTAGTTGCGGCACTGCGAAAGGCTTTCGGTGTGTCCAAGTCTTCACTTCCGGACGCTGTGGTGATGGAGCTCGAAGCCGGAAGCGGAGCCCCGTGGGGAACGCTGTCGTCGCTGTCCGCGCATCCGAGCGATCCATCGCGGTTGTACGCGGTGCCGGACGGGGACTCGCCGCCGCTTCGGATCATCGCGATTGAGGTGTCGGGCAAGCGTGCATGGGTCGCGGATCAGACGGTCGTGGAGACGGCCGGGTTGCCGGTCTTGGATGTCGAAGGATCGGCCGTCACGCCGAGCGGCGGGTTCTGGATGGCTTCGGAAGGCAAGGCCGGAAATACGCCGCCCAATTTTCTGTTCGAGGTCGATGCCGGCGGGCGCGTGCTGCGCACGCTCGACCTGCCGCCGGAGATTGCCGGCGGCATGCAGGATTCAGGTTTTGAGGGCGTGTCGTGTGTTGCGCGGTCCGGCGGTGATGTTGAACTCTTCGTCTGTTTTCAAGCGGGTCTTGCCGGTGATCCGGATGGGGTGACGCGCATTGCGGCTGTCAATCCAGCGAAGGGTGCATGGCGGTTCTACGGTTATCCCTTGGATGCGGCGCGCGACGGCAAATTCTGCGGTTTGAGCGATATCATGCATCTGGGGGGCGAACGCTTTGCGCTCATCGAGCGGGACGGCAAAAGCGGAAAACGGGCGATCAAGCTGATTACTACGGTGGATCTGGCGGGGGTAGCCGGCAGTGCACTAGGTGAAGGGTTGCCGCTTGTCAGCAAGCGAGTCGCCGCGGATCTTGTGCCGGTGTTTCTAGATGACGGGCGCAAAGTGGAAGCGGAGATCGAAGGGTTGGCCATTGCGGCCGATGGGATGGTCTACGTGATCACCGACAACGACGGCGACCGTCCGACGGTGCTTCTAAAACTCGGCCATCGCGACGAACTTTTCGGGCCGGCGCGAGGGTGATCCTACCGCCCCGGGCGGCCGGTTTTCTTTTGGCGGCCGCGACGGGATTTTGTTTCGGCGGGGTCGTCGATGTCGATGGTGCGGGTGGGGAGCGGCGGCTTCTGCGGGACAGGGCCTGACTTTACCGGCAGGGACGCGTGCGGGCCCATTTCGTCGAGGGTGGGTTTGTGGGGACCGCGGATTTTTTCACCGAAGGCGCCTGCTTTTGATCGAGGATCGACCTCTGGCTTGCGCGCCGGGATGGGGCGGTCGGTGCCCGGGCCCATGTTGTCGAGGGAGGGTTTTCCGACGCGCGGGCGTGGGGGCTCATTGGCGGCAGCGCCGTATTTCTTTTCGCCTTGGTAGCCGCCGGTGCGGTCGTCGATGGTGGATTGGCGGGTTAAAGGATCGTCGGCGATGGCGAGTTCGGTTTCGCGCAAGCGTTTGACTTCGTCGCGCAGGCGGGCGGCGGTTTCGAATTCGAGATCGGCCGCGGCTTCGCGCATGCGCCGTTCCATGTCTTCGATGGTCTTTGCCAGGTTGTGGCCGACGAGAGGCTGATCGGCGAGGCCGGCGTCGACGGTGACGTGGTCCTGTTCATAGACGCTCGACATCACGTCGTGGATGTTGCGCTTGATGCTTTCGGGCGTGATGCCGTGTTCAAGGTTATAGGCGCGCTGCTTTTCGCGGCGGCGGTTGGTCTCCGCGATGGCGCGATCCATGGAGCCGGTCATCTTGTCGGCGTAAAGGATGACGCGGCCGTCGACGTTGCGCGCGGCGCGGCCAATGGTCTGGATGAGGGAGGTCTCGGAGCGCAGAAAGCCTTCCTTGTCGGCGTCGAGGATCGCGACCATGCCGCATTCGGGGATGTCGAGGCCTTCGCGCAGCAGGTTGATGCCAATCAGCACGTCGAAGGCGCCGAGGCGGAGGTCGCGGATGATTTCGATACGCTCGAGTGTCTCGATGTCGGAATGCATGTAGCGGACGCGGATGCCCGTCTCGTGCATGTATTCGGTGAGGTCTTCCGCCATGCGCTTCGTCAGCACGGTGACGAGGACGCGGTGACCCTTCTTGGTCACTTCGCGGACTTCGGCGAGGAGATCATCGACCTGGTTCTTGGCGGGACGAATTTCGACTTCGGGGTCGATGAGACCCGTGGGGCGGATGACCTGCTCGGAGAAGGTGCCGCCGGTCTGTTCCAGTTCCCACTCCTGCGGCGTGGCGGAGACGTAGATCGATTGCGGGCGCATGGCGTTCCACTCCTCGAAACGGAGCGGGCGGTTGTCCATGCAGGAGGGGAGGCGGAAGCCGTATTCGGCGAGCGTTGCCTTGCGGCGGTAGTCGCCGCGGAACATGCCGCCAATCTGCGGGATGGTGACGTGGCTTTCGTCGGCGAAAACGAGCGCGTTGTCGGGCAGGTATTCGAAGAGGGTGGGCGGTGGTTCGCCCGGGGCGCGGCCGGTGAGGTAGCGCGAATAATTTTCGATGCCGGCACAGGAGCCGGTGGCCTCCATCATTTCCATGTCGAAGGTGGTGCGCTGGTCAAGACGCTGGGCTTCGAGGAGTTTGCCGACGGCGTAGAGTTCGTCGAGGCGCTGCTTCAATTCGGATTTGATGTTCTTGATGGCCTGCTGGAGCGTGGGCTTAGGCGTGACGTAGTGCGAGTTCGAATAGACTTTCACCAGAGAGAGTTCGTCGGTCTTCTGGCCGGTGAGGGGATCGAATTCGACGATGGATTCCACCTCGTCGCCGAACAGCGAGATGCGCCAGGCACGGTCTTCGTAGTGCGCCGGGAAGACTTCCACGGTATCGCCGCGGGCGCGGAAGGTGCCGCGGGTGAAGGCGGCGTCATTGCGGCGGTAGTGGAGGGCGACGAGGTCGGCGAGGAGTTGATCGCGCGACAGGCGGTCGCCGACTTTCACGGCAAATGTCATGGCGGTGTAGGTTTCGACCGAGCCGATACCGTAGATGCAAGACACGGAGGCGACGATGATCACGTCGTCGCGTTCGAGCAGGGAGCGCGTGGCGGCATGGCGCATGCGGTCGATCTGTTCGTTGATCGAGGATTCCTTCTCGATGTAGGTGTCGGTACGAGGGACGTAGGCTTCGGGCTGGTAGTAATCGTAGTACGAGACGAAGTACTCGACGGCGTTGTTGGGGAAGAAGCTCTTGAACTCGCCGTAGAGCTGGGCGGCGAGTGTCTTGTTTGGCGCGAGGATGAGGGCAGGGCGCTGGGTGGCGGCGATGACTTGCGCCATCGTGAACGTCTTGCCGGAGCCGGTGACTCCGAGCAGGACTTGGTCGTGTTCAAGCTTGTTGATGCCCTCGACGAGTTCGGCAATCGCGGTGGGCTGGTCGCCCTTGGGTTCGTATTCGGAGACGATTTCGAAGCGGATGCCGCCTTCGCTCTTTTCGGGGCGCGCGGGGCGGTGGGGGATGAACTCGCGCTCGACGCCGGTGACGATGGGGTGCGAGGCCAGCATGGGCTGGCGGGCAAGGATTTCCTTGGCGCGATCGCTGCGCTCGGAGGGTTTGGCGAGGAGCGCGTTGAGCGCGTCGGAGATGGAGCCGTCGCCCGCGCGGGGCGGGAGCGGGCCGGAGGTGCGGAGCGCGGGCAGTGTCGACGTCCCGGGGATGTATGACGACTGCATCGACTCGCCAAAGCCCGGTGTGCCCGCCGCCGTCTCAACCGGCGGCGCGGCAGGCTTGCCCGACCGCCCCCGCGAGGGACGGGCTTTCGGCAGATCGGATTTTGGTGGTCGCGCCATACGTTCCCTATATGGCCCGGCGGGGGTAGGAGATCAAATGGGTGAACGTCGCCTTTGACAATATTGTCGCGGTGGTTCTGAGCGATTGCCCCATGACACCGAAACATGAACTTGTTCGGCGCCGCACAATTGAGCGACACAATCGTTCTGTCGTCCACTCGCAGCAGAGAGCTGCGGTTAAACGTGAATTTTCCGTGTAATTTTGGACTGTGTGTGCAAAGGTTTGGGCCCGCCGCGGAACAAGCTGGAACGGTTTTTGGAAGCCTGACGTTTTAGGTGCGGCGGATGAGCCCGTTGGCCCTTTGGGTACTATTTGTTGCAGCGCAATATAGCGAGATTGGGCCAGTGATTACATGGCTCAGCAGGAGACGCCGCGTATTCGGGGCGGCGTTGCGGTGAGCCGCAAAGAAAGACCGGGACACCATGACTGTCACACGCGTTGCGCTGATTTCGGGCGCTAACCGCGGCATTGGACTTGAGATTGCGCGGCAGCTGGCGCGCAAGGGCGTGGCGGTGGTGCTCGGCGCGCGTGACCTCGAGAAGGGGCGCGCGGCGGCAAAGTCGATCGCTTTAGAAGGCTATCTTATCGACTGCGTCCGGCTCGACATTGCGGACGGTGCTTCGATCACGGCCGCCGTCGGCGATGTCGACCTGCGGCATGGGCGGATCGATGTGCTCGTGAACAATGCGGCGATCCTGATCGATGGACCGGGCGGTTTCAAATCCAGTCTGTTCGAACTCGACGCCGACACGGCGCGCCAGACGTTCGAGACCAACGTGCTGGGACCGCTGCGGCTGACGCAGGCGGTGGTGCCGGTGATGCAACGGCACAACTATGGCCGGATCGTCAATCTGTCGTCGGGGGCTGGGCAACTCTCGGACATGCGCAGCGGGTTTCCCGCCTACCGGATGTCGAAGACGGCGCTCAATGCACTCACGCGGATTACAGCGGCCGAGTTGGCGAGCACAAACATCAAAGTCAATGCCGTATGCCCGGGATGGGTGCGCACCGACATGGGCGGTGCGGAGGCGGAGCGGCCAGTTGAAGTCGGCGCAGAAACGCCTGTGTGGCTGGCGACTCTCCCGGAGAACGGGCCAACGGGCGGATTTTTCCGCGATCAGCGGCCAATCCCATGGTGAGCCTCTGGCCCGGATAAACCGGCTAGAGTCCTTTGACGACGTTGCCGACCATCAGCACGAAGTATGCGGTGATCGAGAGCCAGAATTCCTGATGCGGCAGGTGGCGCGGGATCGGCACGAATTGCAGCTTGGTCATGATCGCCAGAGAGGCGAGCAGAAGCGAGATCAGGAAAATGATCACGGTCGGCGGATTGAGACGCATCGACGAAGTCCCCCGGTCGGAGAGGCGGCACACACGGGCTGCAGCCCGGCCTCACACCGGACAATAGGGGGTGAAACGGCGGCAGCGCAATCCCAGGGAAATGACGGGGGGGGCGAGTGTGGCCTAGAGCGCGCGGTCTGCTTCGCCGGTGAGCTTGGTCAGGCCGCGGCCGTCAACATCGACGGTCAGGCGGACCGGGGCGGCGCCAGGGACAGACAGACGGCGGCCGGTGACGACGAAACGGGTGGTTTTGCTGGAACTCGTATCGATGTGGGTGGTGGCCGTGTCATCCGGTTCGACCGACACGACATCGAGGACTTCGCGATTGAACGCGCCGAAATTGATGATCACACGGTCGCCGGCGGCGACGGGAGCCGTCCAGGCGACGCGGGCGACGTTGTCGGAGTCGGGGGCGCGGGTGAGCCAGAAGGCCTCACTGCCTTCCTCGGTCGTGCGGCTCGCGATAGCGGCCGTCGAGCGAGTGGTTTGGACCGCCTCAGCCATCAGGCGGGCTTCGCCGGCGGCGGCTGTGGCCAGGCCACGCTCAAGTTGGTCGCCAGGGTTGAGGAGGGCGACGGTGGCGGCGAGAACGGCGATGGGGGCCAGCGCAATAGCGTAGGCACCGGAGCGGGTTTTGCGGCGAGACATGTCCGAAGATTGGCCTACCATGGTGTCACCAGTCCTGTTGCCTGACCATATTACGCCGGATCGCGCCCGGTTGCCCGGGATTCTTTTGTCGACGTCTACGCGCCTTAACCCGTCCTGGATCGACGGCGACGGGGTGTTTCCTCGGCGTAGGCCCGGCGGACGTGCCGGTACAAGGCGAGATTGAACGCCATAAACATCGAAAACATCGCTGCAATCAAGGCCAGCGGCAGCCATTGGGACTCGGCCAGAGTGAGGACAGCCGTTTCCATGGCGCCGGCGGGGGACGATCCGCCCACGATCACGAGCATGGCGAACGAGAACAAGGCGAGGCCCGCGGCGACGTCGAGCGCGAAGCGGCGCCCATCGATTCGAAATGATCCGGTCATGTCATTGCCCTCCTGAAACACACAGTTCGACTCAATCACGCAACCCTTGCTTAACGACCATTACCAACTGGTGAAGTGGCGTGGATTGGCCAGGAATATGGCCATGTCCGGGCAAATTTCGATTGGGCTCAGCGTGTTGTGTTCCGGGCGCGCGGCGACCGGTTGGGTGGGGTGGTTCCGAGTGTGCGGCATCTGTCACCGGACGAAAGGGCGACTTGCGGATTGCTGCACTGCGGCGTAGCTTCCGCGCCGCTCGAAAGGGGTGCGTTGCGTACCCAACTTCATCACAGAAAGACAGCAGCCATGGGCTTTTTCGCCGACAGCCTCAACCGTATTCAGCCCTCCGCCACGATCGCCGTTTCCACCAAGGCGCGGCAGCTGAAAGCGCAGGGGCGGGACATCATATCGTTGTCGGCTGGCGAACCGGACTTCGACACGCCGCAGAACATCAAGGATGCCGCCAAGAAGGCGCTGGATGAGGGCAAGACGAAATACACCGACGTCGACGGTATCCCGGAACTGAAGGCCGCGATCTGCGCCAAGTTCAAGCGGGACAACGGTCTCGACTATAAGCCGTCGCAGGTGTCGGTCGGCACGGGCGGCAAGCAGGTGCTCTACAACGCGCTGCTGGCAACGTTGAACCCGGGCGACGAGGTGATCATGCCGGCGCCATGCTGGGTGTCGTACGCCGATATCGTGCTGCTCGGCGGGGGCACACCAGTGTTTGCCGAGACGACGGCTGCCGATGGATACCGGTTGCGGCCGGTGGTGCTCGACAAGGCGATTACGCCGAGGACTAAGTGGTTCGTGTTCAACGCGCCGTCGAACCCGACGGGGGCGGCGTATTCGGCCGAGGATATCAAGAAGCTCACCGACGTCCTCATGCAGCCGAAGAATGCCCACGTGTGGGTTCTGACCGATGATATGTACGAACATCTGCTGTACGACGGCTTGAAATTCTTCACGCCGGCGCAGGTGGAGCCGCGGCTTTACGATCGCACGCTGACCATGAACGGGTTGTCGAAGGCCTATTGTATGACCGGCTGGCGGCTCGGCTATGCGGCGGGGCCCGAACCGCTGATCAAGGCAATGTGTAAGCTGCAGAGCCAGTCGACATCGAACCCGTCATCGATCACGCAGTGGGCGGCGGTGGAGGCGCTGAACGGGCCGCAGGATTTCATTGCGGTGAACAATGCGAAGTTCGTCGAACGGCGCGATCTCGTGGTGTCGATGCTGAACCAGGCCAAGGGCATCACGTGTCCGAAGCCGGAGGGCGCTTTCTACGTTTATCCGTCGTGCGCGGGGACGATCGGCAAGACGACGCCGAAAGGCGTGACGATCAAGACGGACGAGGATTTCGTGACGGCGCTGCTGGAAGAAGAGGGCGTCGCTGTGGTGCACGGGGCGGCGTTCGCCGGCAGCCCGGCGTTCCGCATCTCCTATGCAGCCTCGACCGAGAACCTCACGGAAGCGTGCAAGCGCATCCAGCGGTTCTGCGGGAATTTGAGATAGACCGGATATGGAAGAGCCTCCCAAACCAGTGAAGGTCGGGGAGGCTCTTTTGCTGTCAGCCGTCAAGGGGGGAAGACGGCTGAAACTCGTGCCGTGGTTTTGGATGGGGGGGGGACGCACGGCACGTGGGATTTATCTAGCGAGACTTTCGTCTATAGCGGGTTGATAGAAATCAACTCGTCTTGATTATTTATTCTACCGTATTGCCCCTTTAAAACATGGAGAGTTCGGACTTTGAGGTTCTGCCTTTACGGCAGTTTTCCACCGAGCGCGAGAATGCCTCCAAACACTATCACCGCAGATATGGCCAAGAGCGCCAGTGCGCGGCGTACCGGATGTGCGAGCGTTATCGGATCCGTTACATCTTCATAGGCGGCAGCCGGTTTCCGGCCGGTGATCATCGCGGGGATGAGCGGTTCTTTTTTCACGATGCCATAGAGAACGTTCGCCGCGACGTGGATGGCGATGACGATCAACAGCACGGGCTCGAAAAGAAAGCGGTGCCAGCTCGTGAAAACCTTCGCCCAGGCTTCACCGGCGTATCTGTAGA
>VYKW01000483.1_pt1 | contig 13793 bp, 12 predicted proteins | sample 5114451 | NCBI WGS metagenome assembly VYKW01 (sample SAMN12291784, study PRJNA351875) | freshwater metagenome | isolation source: freshwater lake | place: USA: Michigan, Gull Lake | collected 2013-08-08
ATCGCGATCATCGTCGAACGGACGTGAAGCGCGAGCTGATCGGGACCGTGATACCGGCCAGATCCCGACCTGAATTGCGCGCACCGAACCGTCGACCGACCGGGCCGCGCCGCGACGACGCGACAATGTTGCCCGACTCCGGCCGCATCCGAGGTGCAGCCGGACCAGCACGGCGCAGGCCGCCTGCGCGACCGCGGGAGCGGAGCGGTATCTCGTGCCGGTATTTTCTTATCCGGAATTGCGCCTGAACCGACGATTCAACCTCAAGGTTGCGGGTGTTGCACCAACGCGACACCTTGCGAGCAATTCGCATTATCAGACACAGATGGAAACTTTTCGCAATTGAGCCATCAGTGGAACCCACTTCTGGTCCGATTGCCTTTGAGTTTGCCACTCGTTCGCAATCGGAACACACCCGGTTGCGCGGGACGATACGAACCGAACAACAAAATATTGCGTAGCGAGTGGGGTGGTCGAATATGGGTAAGGCAGTCTTTCCAAGGAGCTTGCGCGGGGCAAGCGGACACGAATGGGATCCGTCCTCCGATATTTCCGGAGTGAAGGTCTCGGCCGTGGCCAGCCTGATCGCGGTTGCCTCGTTCTCGAGTGCCGAAGCCCAGCAGGCGCCGCTGCCCTCCGTCACCGTCGAAGCCCCGGTCGCCCGTCCGAAGCCTGCCGCCTCCCGTCCGACCGCTGAGCAGGTGCGCGCCCGCGACGCGATGCGCCGCGCCGCCCGCCAGCAACAGCAGCAGCAGGTCGCCGCGCCCAAGAGCAACCTGCCGCCCGACCGCAACCCCTATTCGAGCCCCGCGTCGGACTACAAGGGCGAGCGGCTGCAGGCCTCCGGCAAGTTTCCGGAGAAGCTGCTCAACACCCCGAAGACCGTGACCGTGCTGAGCAAGGAGATCCTCGCCGACAAGAACTCGACCAGCCTCAAATCCGCCGTGCTCTCCACCGCCGGCGTGACGCTCGGCACCGGCGAAGGCGGCAACGCGTTCGGCGACCGCTTCTTCATTCGCGGCTTCGACGCCCGCAACGACGTTTTCATCGACGGCGTGCGTGACGGCGGCGTGTCGGTGCGCGAGAACTTCTTCACCGAGCAGGTCGAGATCCTGCGCGGCCCGGCCTCGTCCTTTGCCGGCCGCGGCACCACCGGCGGCGCCATCAACATCGTGACCAAGCAGGCCACGACCGAAAGCAGCTTCTACAACATGGACACCACGCTCGGTACCGACAAGACCAAGCGCGTGGTGATCGACGTCAACCAGAAGATCACTCCGACCTTCGCCGCACGCGTCGGCGGCCTGTTCCAGGACGCGGGCGTGGCCGGGCGCGACTTCGTGACCGACAACCGCAATGGCGGCTTCATCGCGACCAAATGGACGCCGCTCGACACCGTGACGCTGGCGGCCAACTACATCCACAGCGAGGTCACCGGACGTCCCGACTTCGGCGTGCCCTATTGGCGGCCGAACAATCTCGTGGCCGGCGCGCCGTTCCCGGAGGTGGGCTCACCGCGCAACGCCTGGTACGGCTTCGTCAACCGCGACTTCTCGCGCATCGGCCAGGACATCGGCACATTGAATGCCGAGGTGAAGGTCACACCCGACCTGACGATCTCCGACAAGTTCCGGGTGTCGCGCTCGACCCTCAACTACATCGGCACGCTGCCGGAAGGTCCGACGCTCACCAATCCGCTGTCGAACTCGACGATCCGGGCCAACCCCCAGAGCCGCTTCCAGCAGACCGACGTGCTCGCCAACCAGCTCGAGGCGACCTACAAGTTCGATACTGGCGCGTTCCGGCATACCCTGCTCGCCGGGCTCGAAGTCTCGCAGGAAAAGGCGCTCATCAACAGCTACACCGGCCTGACCTCCGAGCAGCAGGGCCTTGCCTTCGCCGGCAACGGTTCGCTGTCCGGCGTGAGCGTGTTCAGTCCGAGCGCAACCTTCGCACCGTTCGGCATTCCCTCGCTCGGCCAGTTCCCGACCAATGTGAAGATCGACACGGCGAGCGTCTATGCGCTCGACAGCGTCAACTACCGCGATCTGGTGATCCTCAACGGCGGCATCCGCTACGACAAATACGACGTCCGGGTCGATGGCTTCGGCACGGTCAACGGTGTCGCCAACACGCCGGGCTCGACGGCGGCCTCGAGCGGCATGCCGAACTTCAACGTCGGACTGACCCTGAAGCCGGTGCCCTATGCCAGCTTCTACGCGGCCTATGCGACGTCGTCGAACCCCGTCGGCGCGGAATTCGACGGTCTGAGCTCGCAGTATGGCGGCCTGTCGGCCGTGACCAATGGCGGCGCCAACCAGGTGTTCGGCCCCGAGAAGAACACCTCGATCGAGATCGGCACCAAATGGGAGCTGCTCGACGGACGCCTGCTGGTCACCGGAGCCTTGTTCCAGACCGAGAAGGAGAATGCTCGCGAGTCGCGCAACATCGCGAACGCCACGCAGGCCACCGCTGATTGTCCCTATCCCGTGGGCACCACCGGCAACGTGCCGTGCCTTTCGGCCGGCGCAGCCTACCGCATCCGCGGCATCGACCTGCAGGCGGGCGGCAAGCTCACCGACAAATGGAGCATTTTCGGCGGCATCGTGCTGATGCAGTCCGAGGTGACGAAGTCGAACATCCCGCCGGCGAACACGGCGCTGTTCACCAGCAATGTCGGCCTGCAGCTCGCCAACACCGCGCACCAATCGTTCAGCCTGCTGACGAAGTACCAGATCAACGACACCTGGGAGATCGGCGGTCAGGCGGTGTACCGGTCGAAGATCTTCGGCGGCACCTGGCTCGCCGCGAACCAGGGCACCGAGCTGCCGAGCTATTGGCGCTTCGATGCTTTCGCGGAGGCCAAGCTCGACAAGAACTGGACCGCGAAGGTGTTCGTTGCCAACATCTTCAACAAGCTCTACTACGACGCCTTCTATCAGAGTGCCACGCCGTTCACCCTGGTCGGTCCGGGACGAAGCGCATCGATCGTCCTGTCCGGACGGTTCTGACCACCGGCCTGCGCCGGGGCCGCTATCGAGTTGATGAGTTCATGCTGATCTGTGTCCCCGGGATTTTGAGCAAGGATGATGTGGCGGAGTTCCGCCACATCATGGACTCCAGCGACTGGGAGGACGGCCGTTCGACGGCTGGCGCCCAGTCGGCGATGGTCAAGCGCAACGAGCAATTGCCGCCCGACAGCGAGGTGGCGCGCAAGCTCGGCCACCGCATCATTTCGGCGATGACCGCCAATCCGCGCTTTCTCGCCGCCGCAATTCCGCAGCATATATTCCCGCCGCTGTTCAACCGTTACGCGGCCGACTCAGGCCATCATTTCGGCATCCATGTCGACAATGCCGTCCGTGGCGACAAGCTCACGGGCCTGCGCATTCGCACTGACCTGTCGGTGACGCTATTTCTCTCCGAGCCGGAAGAGTATGACGGCGGCGAGCTGGTCATCGAGGATCTCTACGGCTCGCATGAGGTGAAGCTGCCCGCCGGCGACCTCGTGCTGTATCCGGCCTCCAGCCTGCACATGGTCACACCGGTCACGCGTGGCGTCCGCATCGCCTCGTTCTTCTGGCTGCAGAGCATGATCCGCGATCCCCTGGCCCGCAGCATGATCTTCGATCTCGACACGACGATCCAGGATCTGTCGCGCCGCATGGGCCGCGATGATCCGGAGATGGTGAGGCTCACCGGCCTCTATCACAACCTGATCCGCTATTGGGCCGAGACCTGAGCGAGCGGCCCAAGCAGTCCGGTCGGAGATCATGTTCCGGGCTGGTCTCCGGTTCTTGATCAATTCAGACAAAGTGGCACAGCCGGGTTGCAGAGTGATGCAGCCCGGCTCGTCTTATCTAATCCTTTCAATTTCATTGACTGCTTGATTCGACCGCCGCCCGGCGGCCCCCGCTCGTCGGATGTGATTGCGGCCGAGCCGTCCCCGGCTCCGCGTTGCGATCGCCGTCGCCTGGGCGACTGGACCATCGCTCCCGCCATCGTGCATTTCGCGACTCTGCAGCGACTGCGAGCCTTCGACGCCCACATCGCTCTGCAACGGCGAAAGCGGCAGAGTCGACATCTCCCGCCGATCCCGCCCTGCACCGCCGCGCCAAACCGGTCCGTCACACGACTAATTAGAATCGATGGAAGACCGAACGACGGCATTTGCGTGACGAGAACGATCGGACACGGCGCGCCTTGCCGCCGCGGCATCGTAGCACACCAGAACTTTCAGGGAGTTAGCATGTGATCGCCGCGCTAGAACTGCGGTCAGTCGATCATGCAGCGCAATCCCTCGCTCGGCATCCTGTCCACGGCATTGCGCGCGAACGTCGATGTTCCCGCTTTGAGACAACGCGCCGTCTCAAAACAGCCCCGTTAAGTCTCGAAACATTACAAGGAAATTAACTGCAAAGGATGTGCAGCAACATGTTCAGGATCGTTCTTCGCGCAGGAGCGGTGATCGCAATCGTTTCGGCCGGCGCGGCGGCGCAGGCCGAGCAGGCAGCCACCTCGCCGAGACCTGGCCAGGCTACCGTTGCGCCACAGACTTCAGCAACCAATCCAGCGCCAGCAGCAGCAGCAAGACTCGCGCAGAGTTCGCCGATGGCAGGAGTGCCGTCACCTGCAGCGAACGCTGCGCCGGCAGCCTCAAATGCGTCGGCAACTCCGGCGACGGCAGCCAAGCCCATGAACAGCGCGCAGGCGATCACGACGCCGACGCCGCCGCAGCCGGCCGCACAGGCTGCTGCGGCCCAGCCCGGCACGGGCGCGCAGGCGAATAGTTCCGCTCCGGTCGCGACAGCGCCCGCTCAAGCCGCAGCCGCTTCGCAGGGATCTGCCTCGACCACCACTGCAAGCGACGCGCAACCTTCGACCGCCACATCCACAGAAGCGGTGACCGATCCAGCAGCAACCGCGGACAAGGCCAAGGATCAGGCCGAGAAGCCCGGTCAGGGCGGTGCTCAGGCGGCGTCTCACGTGCCGCACGATCTGTCGCCCTGGTCGATGTTCCTGGCCGCCGACATCCTGGTCAAAGCCGTGATGATGGGTCTTGCGCTGGCCTCGCTCGCGACCTGGACCGTGTTCATCGCGAAGACCATCGAATTCGCCATGCTCCGCCGCAAGTTGAAGCGCGCCTTGCACAAGGTCGCCGATGTGCGCTGGCTGTCGGAAGCCAAGCTCGCGCTCGGCTCGCGCGAAAGCGTACTCACCACCATGATCGACGCCGCGATGCATGAGATCCGAATGTCCTCGGAGCTGCCGTCTCACGGCGTCAACGAACGGGCCGCATCGAGCTTCGCCGAAATCGTGCGCGCGGAAGGACGGCGCTGCCGCACCGGAATGGGCCTGCTCGCCACGATCGGCTCGATCTCGCCGTTCGTCGGACTGTTCGGCACCGTCTGGGGCATCATGAACAGCTTCATCGGCATTTCCAAATCGCAGACGACGAACCTTGCCGTCGTCGCCCCCGGCATCGCCGAAGCGCTGCTCGCAACAGCGATCGGACTCGTGGCCGCCATTCCCGCCGTCATCATCTACAATCACTTCACCCGCGTGACCAAAGGCTACATGGAGCTGGTCAGCCGCTCCTCCGGCGCGACCGCGCGCATGCTGTCGCGTGATCTTGATCGCGGCCAGGGCCATCACAGCACTCACGGTCAGCGCTTCGAGCCGATCCACGTCCACGCCGCGCCTCCAATGGCGCTCGCTGCGGAGTAAGCCATGGCTGTTTCTCTCTCGGAAGCCGATGGTGACGATGATCTCGGCGAATCCAGCGACATCAACGTCACCCCGTTCATCGACGTCATCCTGGTGCTGCTCATCATCTTCATGGTGGCGGCCCCGCTCTCGACGGTCGACGTGCCGGTCGACCTTCCAACCTCGACGGCCACGCCGCAGAAGAAGCCGGACAAGCCGATCTATGTCAGCATCAAGCCGGATCTGACATTGTTCGTCGGCGAGGAGCAGGTGAAACGAGCAAGCCTGGTCGGTTCGCTTGAGCACATCCCGGAGGCGACCAAGGACAAGTTCGTCTTCCTGCGCGCGGACCGCGGGGTACCCTATGGCGAGCTGATGGATGTGATGGAGTTGCTGCGCACCGGCGGCTATTCGAAGATCAAGCTCGTCACCGTCGAAGGCGTTTCGCAGGCGGCCGCGACCGCTCAGCCTGTGCATTGATCCCTCATCAACGATGGAAGTGTAGAATGGTCGAACACAAGTATCAGGGAGCGTCGCGCCGCTTGTGGATCTCGGCGGCGATCGGAGCGCTGATGTTGCACGGCGGCGGCGCCGCGCTCGCTGTCGTCCATCTCAACGGCCAGGAGACGGATGGTGGGCTCGGCGCCAATGGCGCGGAGTTCGCACTCGAGATGGCCTCGCCCCAGGTCGAGGACAATGATCTTCCGGCCGGACCGGACAGCGACGCGGCGGAAGCCGCGCCGGAGCAGATGCAGCAGACGGCTGAGGTCAAGGAGTCCGACGCGGTCAAGGACAAGCCAACCGAGACCGAGGAGGAGGCTGATCGCGTCGTCACGATGAACGACCCGAAGAAGCCGGAAAAAGAGGAGCAGCAGCAGGCGGTCCAGCAGGCCGAGGCCTCGGTCGCGTCGGCTGCCCAGGAAGAATCGGCGCGCAAGGCGCTCGACGAGGCGGCGCCACCGGCCGAGACTGCCAAGGCGCCCAATCCGGGAATGGGCAAGGACAAGCAGAAGCTGACCAATGATTGGGGACGCAAGATCAGCGCCTATTTCGAACTTCACAAGCGCTATCCGGAGGGCAAGAAGCGCAACGGCACGGTCAAGGTCGCGCTGGTGCTGAGCCGGGCCGGCAAGGTGATGTCGGCCTCGGTCATGCAGTCCTCCGGGGATTCGGTATTCGATCAGGCGGCGCTGTCGATGATCCACCGCTCCGATCCGGTGCCGGCGCCGCCCTCGGGACTGACCGACGACCAGTTCAGCTTCAGCATCGATGTGAACTTCAATCAGAAGAATAAATAGCACGCGCTGCAGCGCGTGCATCTGCAGACTTGGCAGCGTTCGCGACCGCGCGGGCGCTGCCTTTTCGTTTCGCCCGGCTCGATGTCAGCCACGCGAGCCGATCGCAACCGATCATCTGAGCTCGCAAGATCGTGGATGCCGGCGCGGCGCCGAGACATCACGGATCGCTCAGCGACCGCCCTCCTCGTTGCGAGCCGCCGCTCTCGCCATCATCAGGGCTTCACCGTCACGGCGGCGCCTCAGCCACAAGAATCGTCGCGGAGCAAGGCTGTTGTAATGAATGTCGGGTGGAATGAGCTCGACAGTCGACGGATGACCGACGTGCACGAGACAGACGCTCCCCCGACGAATTCATCTGGATCAGCAAACAGCAAGATGGACCGGATCATTGGCATCGTTGGGAAAGTGAGCGCGCCACCCCGTCGTGAGAGGCGGGCTTCGTCGCGCCGCCAGCGCCATGCGCTAATACTGCACCCTGGCGCCGACCTGAACGACGGTGGCAGAGAGATCGTTCTCCCGGAAGTTGGACCGGGTCTCCTCGCGCCGGACGCTGGCCCTCAACTGCAGCAGGCGGGAGAATTTGTAGAGCATGCCGAGCTCGACCAGGTAACGATTGTCCACCCGCGTGGTCCCGGTGAACGCGTCCTGGCCATAGCCGGCAAGGAACGTGCCCACGAGCCAAGGCTCGAACTGGTGCTCGATGCCGACGGTGACGTCGCGCTTGAGCACGCCGGAGATCCCTGGCTCGGTGATCTCCACCACCTGGGACTTGGCGCCGAACATGATCGCCGTCTCCTTGGCGTATTGCCAGGTCAGGTTCGCATCGGCAATGAAGCCACTGACCGGCTTCAGCATCGGATCCTGGTAGCGCCGCGTGAGATAGCCGACAGCGACGTCGCCGGTCAGCTTGTCGGCATAGGCGAACGTCACGCCGGCTTCGACGGCCGTCCCGGTCGAATCTCTGCGGAAGCCTTCCGCATCGACAGCGATGTCATGAACGCGCCGGTCGACCGCGACATCGACGAACGGCCGAATCTCCGGCGTCAGGTTGTAGGTCACGCGGCTTTGCGAGCCGTACTGAACGAAGTTGCGATCGGCATTGCTGACGATCTGGCCGTCGATAAGCGGCGCGTTCTGGAACGCGACGCGATCGATTGCCGCCTTGGTCGAGATTTCGATCTCCTCGAACCTCTTGGTCACGCCGGCCGAGCCGCCGACGGTCGAGGCCAACGGGATCTTGGCGAACCGCCCGGCGAAGCGCGGCGTACCGGGATCATCGGCATCGACGGCAACGTGGCCCTCGCCGTTGATCGCAAACGTATCGGTGATGTCGTAGCGCCCATTCACCTTGGCGTCGACGGTAGGCCTGCTGAGCTGCCGGAGCTTTGCATAGTCGATATAGCCGACGCGCACATCGGCATTGAGCAGATGGCGCTCGAACTGCGAACGCACGAGCAGGACCGGTGCAACGCTGACGAAGCCGGAGCCCGCTCCTTTGGGCACGCGGCCCGGATTGCTGTCGAAGCCTGACGACATTTCGAACGCAGGCTTCAGGATGAAGTTTCCCACCGTAATGCCCTTGGGCTCGTAGGGATCCTCATCCATCATCGGTGGCGGCTGAGGCTGCGGCTCCTGCGGCTTGCCCTTGTTCACCGGCGGCAGCTTCATGCGAGGCTTGTCCGCCAAAACCGGCGGAATCGGTTGCGCGTCCTGCCGCGGAATCGGCGGCAGGTTTCGTGGCAGCACGCCGCGGGTGGCCGGGGGCGGGCTCACAGCGAAGGCCAATGCGTCCAGGCAGCGATTGGGCACGTTGGTCGGCACCAGACGGCCTGGCGTCGCCAGGCAGCCTCCAACCAGAAGGCCGGCGGAGGGCGCGCCGAAGAAGCCGTTGCGAACCGGGGCGAGGCGCAGCGCCGGCTCGCGGCGCGTGGCCTGCGGAAGCGCACCGGCCGCAGGATCGATCGGCGATTTCGGTCGCGGCGGCGTGCGCTCGTCCGGCTGGGCAGCTGCGGACTTCGGCTCCTGCTCCGGCTCGTTGCCGCCAGGAGCGATGATCATCTGCGGGATGACGACAGGACCGTTGCCATTGGCGGGCCGCGCCGGCGGCCGCTTGCGATTGGGCACGACGACCACAGGGCCACCGTCGATCGTGCCGGGATCAGCATAGGCGCGCGCCTGGCTCTGGGCATACGACGGAGCAGACTCGACCAGCAGCACGAACAACACAGTGATCGCCACCGCCTCGTCCGGACGCGGCAGCACGCCGCGGCGATCGCGACAACTGGGACTGATGCTCTCTCGTCCTGCCCGTTGCAAAAAGACGTGTCTCCCGTGAAGCGCGGCACCACCCGACGGGCCGCGACTCGCAGACGTCGATGGGCTGGCGGCCGGCACAGGCTGGCCGCCTTCGAAGGATTGTGAGGCCCCGAATCCACCGGCTGATCGAGACGGCGCATGCCAGCCGCGAGATGGCCCCACGTGGCGCTTGATCGTCGCCTGCCCGGGCACACCGAGGGCCCCAGCCGGATGCGCCTATTCCACCACCAAGGTGCCCTTGTTGCCCTGATGGAAGTCATCGAAGAATTCGTAGCGTCCAGGCTTCTGCGCCTTGACCTTCACCACGCCTTCCATGTTCGGCTTGATCACGGTCTCGAACTGGAGAGGCTCGCTCTCGAACTCCACCGGTGCGCCGTCGAGATTCTTGACCTTGAACACGATCGGTGTGTCGGCCGGCGCCTTCAGCTCCGCGGGCTGAAACTTGTTGTCCTTGACTGAAATCTCGATGGTGGTCTCCGCGGCGCTCGCCGGCGACGCAATCGCCGCGATCAGCAGCGCGGCGCCCCCCAGGAGTCCTGCTTTTCCAAATCGCATCATGGCTTATATCCCTGTCCCCGAACCAGTCTGTCTCGAATTCGCCATTTGCGCACCCGCCCTGGAGATCGCGCGGCGTTCGTAGAACTAATATAAGTTACAGAATGCGGCGATTTGCCGTGTCGAAACTTGACGAAATCATTGTGTGCGACAATTCGCGAAGTTTATTAGTCGCGGCTTCGTCAGCCCCCTCCGCAAGAGCCTCTCACGCATCATCTCGTGCCATTTCAGCACAGCGAAAGAGCTGCCTTCATCGCAGCGCATCGATGAAAAGCGCTCACAACTCACCTCATCGCGTGCGGATGGTGAACGACTTGAGTTGGGTTGGCCTGCGCATCCACTACGTCAGCCATGCCGACCCGAAAACGCCATCAGACATCGCATGCCTGCACGACGCCAGGACGCCATCCGCCTGATCGCCCGCGTCGCCGATCACTGCACATGAGTGATCAGCGTATCGGATGCGTCGAACGATTTGCATGACGGCGGACAGGCTCATGCGTAACGCGATGTTGCACGTATGGGACAGCATCGCTCGTGATCTCAGCCGAGGCCGAGCTTCCTGTCATAGGTGCTGAGGGCCCGCGGCATACGGGGCGAGGGCTTGACGCCCGCGACCTGTGGATTGACCCGATGAGGCGGCAGCTCGGGCACCATCGAAACCTGCTCCGCCGGTGCAACGTCCGCGCCCTCTTCCACAGGGCCAGCCGGTTGTCTCGCCGCTGGCGTAGATCCCGGCATCCGCTTACGTCCGGTGAACATCGCCCGTGCCAGATTCTCCTTCTGCAGCACGCTCATCCACAACGTTCCGAGCAGGTGGACTCCGATCAGCGCCATGATCGCGTTGGAGGACAGCGAATGCGCCTCCTGGATCCACCAGACACCGAAAAAGCGGAGCGAGACCTGCATGACCCCGCTGATGGTCGAAATGAACAGCAGCCCGACCATCGCCACCAGCATCGCCGCGCCTGCCGGGTTCAGCCCGAGATAGCGCCCAGTCTCGCCGCGAAAGATGTTGATCATGTAGCGGGGGGCTGCGCGCAGCTTGAGACTGATCCGCGCGAGCAGCGAATGACGGGTGCCGATGACACCCCAGATCAGCCTGAATGCGAGCAGGCCAATCACGGCATAGCCTGCCGTCCGGTGCAGAGCATCGTGAGTATTGGGCGTGACGCAGGCGATGAGCACGAAGGCCGCGAGAGCCCAGTGCCAGACGCGCAGCGGGACATCCCAGACCGCAACGGTTTTCGATCCCGGGCGCGCCGACGTTCTGGAAGCGACGCGCTCTCGCGCCTGTCCTGCGTCACGCATGATCGTCAGATCACTTCGCCTTCGTATGCTTCAGCGCGAGATCCTCGGGGCTGTAGAACAGCTCATAGAGCTTGCCGCTCTTGACGCCATAGACTTCGTAGCAGGTGCCCTCGATCTTGGTCTGGCGAACCTCATAGCCCGCCGACTTCGCCTTGGCTTCCGCGTCCGCCACGGTCTTCCACGACGCCTTGTCGAGCTTGGTGCAATCCTTGTAGCCGTCGGCCAGGGCAACGGAGCCCGATGCCGCGGCTGCGGCGAGCGCAACGACCATGATCCTGATGACCTTCATTATCAAATCTCCTCCAAACCTGCGCCATTGCGCGCATGCACCGCGCTGAGCGCGAGACCACAAAGAGGAGTGGGATTTCAACGAAACTTGGACGGCGCCCGCCGCCACAGCCGTGCACAATCGCGCACGCTCGACCCGAGTCGTCCCGCATGTCGCCGCATTGTCGCTGGGCTCCGGACCCAACTACGTTGCAGCTGAGATGAAACGATGTCGATCCGTCCTTGCCGCCTGCTCATGTTGGTGATCGGATGCGATACAAACGCGAATGCAACTGACATTGATTCGCAAGCAACTATTGTCACTGCAGCGGCACGCTTGCGTGCGGCGCGCGTGGCAGGTGCCAGCGGACACGTGCAGACCACCACACTGCTGCCGGATTGCAGCTGTGACGATGTTGGGGCGGGATGCGAGCGCACGATCGCAGGATGCGACAATCGGTCTCGAAAATATTTTTCTTGAACCCACGGCTTCAGCTGTCGGGACAGCGCCCCGAGCCACTCTGATATCCGATGGCAGCCGCGTTACGCCCATCCGGGCACACAACGACCGTTGACGTTGATCTCGCTTGCGATCGCGGCCCTCACCGGTGCGCTCCGCCGACCAGGCGGACGGATCGCTGCATGGGCAAGGAGTCGTCTCACGTCTCCGCAACCACGTCCCGGAGAGGTCAGGAACGGCCATCGCCGTGGGGCCAGATGCGTGGCCATGTTCGGCGGTCTGCCTGCGCTAGGTCACCGCGTAACGCTGCGTGGGGAGGGCCGGTCCGCCGTGACGCGCGTTTCGACATCAGTCAACCCGCATCGTCAGCGAGGCAGATGCACCTGGAGCCAGCCGAGCCGTACTGGGCCGACTACTTCGTTCCTGAGAAGACGCGGCTGATGAAGTCGGAACTTTCGGGAGACTTCGTCATCTCTGGCGTCACCAGCTGTTGCGGCTGCTGCGGCTCAGCCTGCAAAGCGCGCTCCTGGATCTTCCGCCGCTCGCTCATCGCCCTGCTCGCACGCGCCTGATCGTCCGACGCGTTCGGCTTGCCGACGGTGATCATGATCTTCTCGGAGACCACGGGCGGATCGAAATTTAGATGCTTGGCATCCCCGACCACCAGCTGCAGCGTATGCTTGCCGGGCGACAGTTCGATTCTCGCCTCGGTCTCGCCGGCCGCGTAGTGAATATGCTTCTTGTCACGCGGAATCTGCTGTCCGGCTTCCATCGTCTCATCGACGTCGATCAGCAGATGGTGATGGCCACTGCCGGCGAAGTCGTCGCCGGCATGCGTCACACCCATGTTGCGCAGGCCGAAGCGGCACCAGAACGCTCCGCTCACGGTCTCGCCGTCGGACGGCGAGATGAAATACACTTTGGCATCCTTCGGAGACTTCGTGCCCTTGGCCGAGGCGATGGCCGGAACGAGGGAGATCATCAGGATGAGACAAAGTCGCACAGACAGCGTCGGCCGCATGCTGGTCCTTTATGGTGTAAGTGCGACCCGGAAACCGAGCGTGGGATGACGGATGCGGCCATCGTAGCGGTCGCGGCTGCCCGCGCGCGCATCGGCTGCGCCATTGCTCCAGGAGCCGGAGCGGATCACACGGGCGTAGCTGCCGTCATCGAGCCATGCCTCCCCGTCCGCCGGGGCTCCCTTGTAGGATTTGTGCCAATTGTCCGCGACCCACTGGGCCACTTCGCCGCCCATGTCGAACAGGCCGAACGGGTTGGCGGCGAAGCTTCCGACCTTCAGGGGTTGCGCAGCGTCGGACGCCTCGCTGGCAGTGTTGCAGCCCTTGCAGTTCGCCATGCCCGGGCGCATGCGATCCCCCCACCAATATTTGCTGCGCCGCCCGGCGCGAGCGGCGTATTCCCATTCGGCCTCGGTCGGCAGCCGGAATGCCTTGCCGGTCACCTTGGCGAGCCAGCCGAGATAGGCTTGCGCGTCGTCGTAGCTCGCATTGGTGACCGGTTGATCGTCGCTTCCAGCGGCGATGTCGGCACAGCTTCCCGCCGCGACACACGCCTTCCACTCTCCGACCGTCACCGGATATTTGCCCATCGCAAATGGCCGGATGCTGACCTGGTGAACGGGCTGCTCGGAATCGTCCTCGCCGCCCATCGCAAACGTTCCCCCGGGGATCGCGACCGTCTCGGGCACGCGCAGCTTCGGCTGCGCGCTGGCGGCATCCACCAACACGACCGGCTTCGGGTTTCCGGCCGACGGCCCCTCGGGCAGCGGCAACGGGTCCGCGGCCTGCGGCTGGCGCATGGCAACCGGCGGTGCTGACGGCGTTCGCTGGCTCGACGGCGCCTGGGTTGACGGCGCGGCC
>VYKW01000484.1_pt1 | contig 13785 bp, 10 predicted proteins | sample 5114451 | NCBI WGS metagenome assembly VYKW01 (sample SAMN12291784, study PRJNA351875) | freshwater metagenome | isolation source: freshwater lake | place: USA: Michigan, Gull Lake | collected 2013-08-08
GGGTCGCGCGGGGCGTCGCGGCCGGTCATGCGGTCGAGCCAGTCCTGGCTGATCCCGCCTTCGTCGCCGGGGGCCGCCTCGCCCTCGATCGCTTCCTCGTCGCGCGCGACCGGATTGCCGTCCTGATCCACGAACACGCCGTTATCGGCCTCGCCCCACGCCTCATTGTCCGGCTCGACCTGCCATTCGGGCAGGGTCACTTCGGTCTCGAAATTCTCGACCGGGCGGTTGGCCACCGCGACCCGCATGAAACTGGCGAAGGCGCTTGCAGGGGCAGTGCCGCCCTGGAGGCCGCCGACGCGCTTGGCATCGTCGCGGCCCATCCATACGCCGGTGGTGAGGCCGGAGGAGAAGCCGAGGAACCAGCCATCCTTGTTCGACGTGGTCGTCCCGGTCTTGCCCGCGACGGGCCGCCCGATTTGTGCGGCACGCCCGGTACCGGTGTTGACCGCAGTCTGAAGCAGATCGGTCATCTGCGCCGCGACATAGGGCGCGACCAGCACGCGCGAGGTATCGACCTCATGCTGGTAGATCACCGCGCCGTTCGCGGTGACGCGGGTGATGGCATAGGGGGTCACCGCCACGCCCTTTTGCCCGACCGAAGCAAAGGCACGGGTCATGTCGATCAGGCGGACATTGGCGGTGCCGAGCACCATCGCCGGCTGGGTATTGATCGGAGTCGAGATGCCAAAGCGCCGCGCCATGTCGGCAACGGTGCCAAAGCCGGTTTCCTGTCCCAGTTTCGCCGCGACGGTGTTGATCGAATAGGCAAAGGCCGAGCGCAGCGTCATTTCGCCACTGAACCGCCCGCTATTGTTGCGCGGGGACCAGCCGTCGATCGTCACCGCTTCGTCGACGACGCGATCCTCGACCTTTCGACCCGCTTCCAGCGCGGCGAGATAGACGAACAGCTTGAACGCCGATCCCGGCTGGCGCGTCGCCTGAGTCGCGCGGTTGTAGATCGACGAGACATAGTCGCGCCCGCCGACCATCGCGCGGACCGCGCCGTCGCGGTCGAGGCTGACCAGCGCGCCCTGTGCCCCCTTGGGTGTGTTTGCCTGAATCGCCTGGGTCGCGGCGTTCTGCATCTTGAGGTCGATCGTCGTCCACACGTCGAGCGGGGCGACGGTCTCGTCGATCAGCACCTCAAGCTGGGGCAGTGCCCAGTCGGTGAAATAGCGGACGCTGTTCTGCTTCGGCGCGGCGGCGAGCTTCACCTGGGCGGGACTTGCGGCGGCGGCCTCAGCCGCGGTCAGCGCGCCGGTTTCGACCATGACGTCGAGCACGACGCTGGCGCGACCCACGGCGGCCTGCGCGTCTGCCGTGGGCGAATAGCGCGAGGGTGCCTTGACCAGGCCCGCGATCACCGCAGCTTCGGACAGGGTCAGATTGGTTGCCGGGTGACCGAAAAAGGTGCGCGAAGCGGCGTCGATGCCATAGGCGCCGCCGCCGAAATACACCTTGTTGAGGTAGAGTTCGAGGATCTGGTCCTTGGTGAACTTGCGCTCGAGCGCCAGCGCCAGGATCATCTCGCGGAATTTGCGCCCGACATCATATTTGTTCGACAGGAAGATGGTGCGCGCGACCTGTTGCGTGATCGTCGATGCGCCCTGCAGCCGGCGGCCGGTGCCGCGATTGTCGATCGCGAATTTGGTGATGCGCATCAGCGCAACCGGATCGACGCCCCAGTGCGAGCGGAAGCGGCGATCCTCGATCGCGACCATCGCGTCGCGCATCGGTTCGGGGATCTTGTCATATTCGATCCACTCGCCATAGCTCGGCCCCAATGAGACGATCACCGTACCGTCGGCGGCATGGACGCGGATCATCTGGCCATTGGGCGAGGATTTGAGATCCTCATAGCTCGGCAGCGACGCCTTGGCGGTGTAGACCGCGATCAGCAGCGCGACAAACGCGGCGAGCGCGGCCAACGCAATGCCGCCACCCACCCAGAGGAGGATGCGGCGCGCCTTGGGCGAGAGCATTGGTTTACGGATGGCCATGGGACGCTGTGTGACGATTTACGGGTGAACCGGTGCTGTCACAAGCGAATCATTCGTCGTGGGATGCCGCTCTCGGCCGAAACTCTAGCGCGACCGAATTGATGCAATAGCGCAGGCCGGTCGGAGGCGGGCCGTCGGGGAAGACATGGCCCTGATGCCCGTCGCAGCGCGCACACCGCACCTCGATCCGGGTCATGCCGTGGCTGGTGTCGCGATGTTCGCTGATGTGATCGGGCGCAATGGGCCGGGTAAAGCTGGGCCAGCCGGAACCCGAATCATATTTGTCGTCGCTGTCGAACAGGTCGAGGCCGCACCCGGCACAATGATAGATGCCGTCGGCCTTGTTGTCCGACAGCCGCCCGGAAAAGGCGCGCTCGGTCCCGGCTTCGCGCAGGACATGATATTGCTCGGGGGTCAGGCGCTGACGCCATTCCGACTGAGGCAGGTTGAGCTGATCCATGCGCAGGGATGTGGGGTGCGCGCTGGTCGAGTTCAATCCGCAGGCGCGTCCTTCCATGCCCACCACAGCTGGGCGGGAGGCACGTTCCACCATTCCATCGCATGGTCGATGCGCGCGAAATGGGGCGTCAGGAAATTGCGGACATTGGGGTTGAACTGATAGACGAGGAACTGCCCCTCGGGGCGCAGCACCTGATGCGTCGCCGCAGCGATCGCATCGCCCACACCGGGCGGCAGGGTCGAAAAGGGCAGGCCTGACAGGACGTAATCGGCATGCGCCTCGCCATGATCGGCGACGATCGCATTCACATCCGCGGCTGAGCCGTGAATCGCCGAAAAGCGCGGGTCGACGATGGTCGCGCGGAGATAAGCGACGAAATCGGGATTGGTGTCGATCGCGATATATTTGGCGTTCGGCCCGAGCCGCTCGAGGATCGCGCGGCAAAAGGTGCCAACGCCCGGACCATATTCGACGAACACCTTGCAATTGTCCCAGTCCACCGGGGCCAGCATCCTCCGGATCGTCTTGCCCGAGGACGGGATGATTGATCCGACCATCACCGGATGCTTGAAAAATCCCTGGAGAAACAGCGCCTGGGGCGACAGCGGGCGCGAAGCCTTGCGCTTCGTGCGGGCGATCGTGGTCGAACCGGTCATCAAACATCCTCAAGTCGGTGTCGCGCTTCTGTAGGACAGTTGCAACGGTCCTGTCATCATCGGCGTGGCGCATTAACGCTGATCGCGCAGCAGCGGTTGCGCCACGCCGGGAAACGTTTCATCCTGAAACGCATGGAAAATCCGCGCACAGGGCAGATCGCCGTGATCTTTGTCTCGCAGCGGACGGGCGCGGATGCGGCGGGTTATGGTGCCGCTGCCGAGGCGATGGCGGAGCTGGCGGCGGCCCAGCCGGGCTATGCCGGAGTCGACAGCGTCCGCGATGCCGGCGGTCTGGGCATCACCATCAGCTATTGGATCGATGACGCGAGCGCGATCGCGTGGCGCGATCACCCCGAACATGCGCGCATCCGTGATCTCGGCCGGGCGCGCTGGTATGACTGGTATACGCTGAAGGTAACCCGGGTCGCGCGCGGCTATCGCTGGACGCGCGGATGAACGCGGCGCGGATCGACCGGACATTTGCGATCCTGTTTGCGGTCATGTTCGTGATCGCGGCGGGCAATACGGCGCTGCAATCGGTGCTGCCCGCGCTCGGGCGCTCGCTCGGCGTAGCGGACGCGGCGGTGGCGGCGGCGTTTTCGGTGTCAGCATTGCTGTGGACGCTGGTCGCGCCCTTCTGGGCCAACCGGTCGGATCGCTATGGGCGGCGCAGGATGGTGCTGCTGGGGCAGGTGGGGCTGACGGCGTCGTTGTTCTTCTGCGGACTGTTTCTGGCTGCGGGGATCAATGGCTGGATCGCGCCGGTCACCGCCTTTGCCTTCTTTGTCGCCGCGCGGATGCTCTATGGCGGCTTTGGATCGGCGGCGCCGCCCGCGATTCAGGCGATCGTTGCCTCGCGTACCAGCCGCGAGGAACGGACCAAGGCGCTGACCCTGCTTGGCTCCGCCTTCGGGCTCGGGACGATTCTGGGTCCGGCGATTGCACCCTATCTGGTGCTGGGCGATCTGTGGCGGGGCGGGCCGACGATCGGGCTGGCCGGGCCGGCGCTGATCTTCAGCATCGTCGCGCTGGCGATGTTGTTCGCGGTCGCCCGGCTGCTGCCACGCACTGTCGATGACAGCATCAGCCATGGCGCGGCGTCGAGCTATCCGTCGATCGGCGGGCAGGCGAGCGGGGCGAGCGTCACTGCGGCAACCGCGGACAAGATCGAACCGATCGGCTTCCTCGACCCGCGCGTGCGGGCGTGGATGATCTGTGGCCTGATCCTTGGCCATGCGCAGGCCATGGCTGGGCAGGTGATCGGGTTCCTGATCATCGACCGGCTGGGGGTTGCGCCGCTGGAGGCGATCGAGGCGACGGGGCTGGTGCTGATGATGGGGGCTGGCTCGGCATTGCTGGTGCAATGGGGGATTATCCCGCTGCTGGGGCTCAACCCGCGTCAGTTGATGCTGATCGGGCTGAGTTTGAGCGCGGTGGGGTGCCTCGCTACCGGCACCGCGACCTCGCTCTATGGCATCGCTACGGCCTATGCGCTGACCACAATGGGGTTCGGCTTCTCACGTCCGGGCTTTACTGCCGGGTCGTCGCTGGCGGTGGGGCAGGGCGCGCAGGGGTCGGTGGCGGGGAAGGTCACGTCGATCAACGGCGCGGCGTTCATCCTCGGTCCGTCGATCGGCGTCGCGCTCTATGGTGGATGGCGGCCGCTCCCCTATCTGGTCGCGGCCGCCGCCCTGGCAGTGCTGGTCGTCTATGGCTGGTTCAGTCTTCGGACGAGCGAGTCCGCCCCTGAAGCATCCCCGGAGCGATAAAGCCGATCGGGTTCAGCGCGACCGCATCCTGCTTCATCTTTGAGACGATCTGCGCATATTCCTGCTCCATTTCCGGGGTGACGGTCGCGCGCGAATCGGCGAGCGCCGCTTCGAAATGCGCCATCGTCACCTCTGTCGCGGGTGGACGCTCGCGCAGCGCGGCAAGGCCCGCCCGACGGGCGACGTCCTCAAGGTCCGCGCCGGTGAAGCGTTCGGTCCGCGCGGCCACTTCGGCCAGATCGACATCGCCGGCGAGCGGCATTTTCTGAGTCTGGATCTTGAGGATGCGCTCGCGCCCGGGGGCGTCGGGCACGCCGACATAGATCAGCTCGTCGAGCCGGCCCGGGCGCATCAGCGCCGGGTCGATCAGGTTCGGGCGGTTGGTCGCGCCGATCACCACGACCGACTGCAGCTCCTCCAGCCCGTCCATCTCGGCAAGGATGGTGTTGACCACGCGCTCGGTCACCTGCGGCTCGCCCATGCCCGACCCGCGCGCGGGGACGAGGCTGTCGAGTTCATCGATGAAGATGACGCAGGGCGCGACCTGACGTGCGCGGGCGAACAGCCGGGCGATCTGCTGCTCGCTCTCCCCATACCATTTGGACAAGAGGTCGCTCGACTTGGTAGCGATGAAATTCGCCTCCGCCTCACGCGCGACCGCCTTGGCGAGCAGCGTCTTGCCGGTGCCGGGCGGGCCGTAGAGCAGGAAGCCCTTGGCCGGACGTATGCCGAGGCGGCGGAACGCGTCGGGGTCGCGCATCGGCAGCTCGACGCCTTCCTTCAGGCGCATCTGTGCATCGTCGAGGCCGCCGACATCCTCCCATTTGATGTTCGGCTTTTGCACCATCACCTCGCGCATCGCGCTCGGCTGCACGCGCTTGAGCGCCTCGACGAAATCCTCGCGCGTGACGGCGAGGGTTTCGAGGACATCGGCGGGGACGGTCTTTTCGCTGAGGTTGAGGCGCGGCATGATCCGCCGCACCGCCTCGATCGCCGCTTCACGGGCGAGCGCGGCTATGTCCGCCCCGACAAAGCCGAAGGTGGTGCGGGCGAGCTCGTCGAGATCGACGCGCTCCTCGATCGGCATGCCGCGGGTGTGGATGCCGAGGATCTCGCGCCGACCGCGCTCGTCGGGGACGCCGACGATGATCTCACGGTCGAAGCGGCCGGGACGGCGCAGTGCTTCATCGATCGCTTCGGGCCGGTTGGTTGCGGCGATGACGACGATGTTGGCGCGCGCCTCCAGCCCGTCCATCAGCGTCAGCAGCTGGGCCACGAGGCGCTTTTCGGCCTCGCCGGACACCTGGCCGCGCTTGGGCGCGATCGAATCGATCTCGTCGATGAACACGATCGAGGGGGCGTTTTTCGACGCTTCCTCGAACACGTCGCGCAGCCGCTTTTCCGATTCGCCATAGGCCGATCCCATGATCTCGGGACCGTTGATCAGAAAGAATTGCGCATCCGATTCGTTGGCGACGGCGCGGGCAAGGCGAGTCTTGCCGGTGCCGGGCGGCCCATGGAGCAGCACGCCCTTGGGCGGATCGACGCCGAGTCGCTGGAACAGTTCGGGATAGCGAAGCGGCAGCTCGACCATCTCGCGCAACTGGTCGATCGTCGCGGCCATGCCGCCGATATCATCGTAGGTCACATCGGCGCGGCGCAGTTCGCGCGCTTCCTCGAACTCGTTGCGCAGCTCGATCTCGGTCTCGGCATCGATATGGACGATGCCGCGCGGCACCGCCGACACGACGGTCAGGCGAATCTCCTGCAGCGCATAGGCGGGCGCGCGCAAATGCTGGAGCACGTTGGGCGGCATGTCGGACACGCGCTGTTGCCCGACGGTCGAGATGGTGTCGCCCTGACACAGCGGACGGCCAAGGAAGGTGCGGCGGAGTGCGTCGCCCGATCCCTCGAGTCGCAGGTCGCGGCGCGCGGGGGCGAAGATGACGCGAGTCGCGGGGCGCGACTCGGCCTTGCGCACCTCGACAAAATCGCCCGAACCGACGCCGGCATTCGCGCGCTGAAGCCCGTCGATGCGCAGCAGCTCCAGCCCTTCATCCTCGGGATAGGGGTAGACGGCGCGTGCGGGGGTGGTGCGCTTGCCGATGATCTCGACCACATCGCCCTGTTGCAGGCCAAGAGCGTCCATCATTGCACGCGGGAGGTGCGCGAGGCCGCGGCCGCTGTCCTCCGGCCGCGAATTGGCGACCTGCAGCTTGCGCGTATCACTCTCGGTATCGGCCATTGGCACTCCTTCCCTTCGCCCGTCGGGGGTGACGCGCCAGATAGGCACGCGGTTCCGGATCGGCTAGGCAAGGGACCGTTTCGCACACGATCCAGGCAAAAAAAATGGGCCGGTCCGAAGACCAGCCCTTTGAAAGGTTTAGGAGAGGATGCCTGAAAGGCCTGCTCTATGTGCAGTGCGGCGAGTTTTTGTGCAAGTGCGAAGAACGTTCACGACGATTGCAGATTCTGCAATCTGTAACATTCGCGGATTACTGCCGTTGACAAAGGTGTCATGCACGCGACGCCTGCGGGAATGAGTTGCAATATGCTACGCTGCACCACAGAAATATAAGATGCGCAGGCTGCCGCCCCTCACCGCCATCGAGGCGTTCGTCCAGGTCGCGCGGCTGGGATCGGTCAAGGCCGCGTCGGAGGAACTGGCGCTGTCCTCCCCTGCGTTGAGCCGCCGCGTCCAGGCGCTGGAGCGCTTCATCGGCAAGCAATTGTTCGAACGGCGGCATCAGGCGATGAAGCTGAATGCCGAGGGTGAGCGGCTGCTGCACCTGATCGCGCCCGCGCTCGACACGATGAGCGACGCGATCGAGAGCATGAACAGCGGGACCGAAGTGCTGCGCCTGCGCCTCGGCACGCCGTCGCTGTTCGCGAGCCAGCGGCTGTTGCCACATTTGACCGGGTTGCGTGCAGTGCATCCGCAACTTCACCTCGACATCGATACCGGCGGGCATGGGATGTCGCGGCTGGGCGATGGGCTGGACGCGGCAATCGTGCTGGCGCGCGATATCGAGCCGACGCTGTATGGTCGCCGACTCGACCGCAACCGCATCCGCCCGGTGGCGGCGCGGCGGCTGGCGCATGGCCCTGAAGCGATCGGCCGGCCGGAGGAGCTGGCCGGCTATTCGATCCTGGCGCATCGCGACATGGCCGACAGCTTCGAAATCTGGCGCACGGCTTTGGGTCTGCCCGATCTGGAGCCGGTGTCGATCGACCTGTTCGATTCGGGATCGCTGCTGCTTGAAGCTGCGGCGCAGGGGGTGGGCATTGCCTTCATGCTCGATTCGCACCGGATCGATCCCGACGATCCGCGCATCGGGACGCTGTTCGGCGAGCCAAGCGTCAAGAGCCCGTACAGCTACTGGTTCGTCTGCCGCCCCCGCGCGCTGGAGCAGCGGCCGGTGAAGCTGTTCCATGACTGGCTAATCGGGTTGTTTGATATCGAGGGTTAGTGCGATTCTCGCTTGTCCAAGCGACGGGCAACGGCCAGCCCCAAGGCAGCCAAACACAAGGTCATGGCCATTCCGGCCAAGCGGTCTTCAAGCGAGAAATCGCTTCGGAACGTCAGAAAAAACAGATTGATACAGGTGGGCAGGCCAACCGCCATCCAGGTGCGGCTGCGGCGATACTCGCTGCGAGATAGGGCGCCCCAGATGATCGGTCCCAAAATAATGAGATTGAACGCAGCGCCGCTCACGACAGCAGGGTCAACGCTCACAACGGCCGCCCGTCCTGATCCATCAGCACCTCGCGCCGCCCGACATGGTCGGGGCGCGAAACTAATCCGTCCTTTTCCATCCGTTCGACCAGCCGCGCCGCGCTGTTGTAGCCGACGCGGAGCTGGCGCTGGAGCCAGGACGTCGAGGCCTTCTGACTCTCCGCGACCAGCTGGACGGCGCGGCGGTAGAGCTGTTCTTCCGGCGAATCCTCGCCGGTCGGGGCACCGTCGAGGGCGAATTCGCCGCCTTCCGGCTCCTCGGTAACGGCGGAGATGTAATCGGGTGCGCCTTGCGCGCGCCAGTGATCGGCGACCGCCATCACTTCCTCGTCCGACACGAACGGGCCGTGGACGCGGGCGATCTGCTTGCCGCCGGGCATGTAGAGCATGTCGCCCTTGCCCAGCAGCTGTTCGGCACCCTGTTCGCCCAGAATGGTGCGCGAATCGATCTTCGACGTGACATGGAAGCTGATTCGCGTCGGCAGGTTCGCCTTGATCACGCCAGTGATGACATCGACCGACGGGCGCTGCGTCGCCATGATCAGGTGGATGCCCGCCGCGCGCGCCTTTTGCGCCAGCCGCTGGATCAGGAATTCGACTTCCTTGCCCGCGGTCATCATCAGATCGGCAAGCTCATCGACGATGATCACGATCTGCGGCAGCGGGTTGAGGTCGAGCGTTTCCTCCTCATACAGCGGCTTGCGCGTTTCGGGGTCGTAGCCGACCTGGACCTTGCGGCCGAGCTTTTGCCCCTTGGCCAGCGCCTGGCGCACCTTGTCGTTGAAGCTGCCGAGCGAGCGGACGTTGACCGACGCCATCATGCGATAGCGTTCCTCCATCTGCTCCACCGCCCATTTGAGCGCGCGCACCGCCTTGGGCGGGTCGGTGACGACGTCGGCGAGCAGATGCGGGATGTCCTTGTACATGCTGAGTTCCAGCATCTTGGGATCGATCATGATCATGCGGCACTGATCCGGGGTCAGCCGGTAGAGCAGCGACAGGATCATGCAGTTGAGCCCGACCGACTTGCCCGACCCGGTGGTACCGGCGACGAGCAGATGCGGCATCGGCGCGAGATCGGCGATGACCGGATCGCCCGCGATATTCTTGCCCAGCACGATCGGAAGCTGCGCGCCCATATCCTCGAACGTCTCGCTGCCGATCAGTTCGTGGAGCGACACCATCTCGCGCTTCACGTTCGGCAGTTCGATGCCGATGACGCTGCGGCCGGGGATGGTCGCGACGCGCGCCGACACGGCGGACATGTTGCGCGCGATATCGTCGGCGAGCTGAACCACGCGGCTCGCCTTGATGCCGCTGGCGGGTTCCAGCTCGTACATCGTCACCACCGGGCCGGGGCGGACTTCGACGATCTGACCCTTCACATGGAAATCGTCGAGCACGGATTCGAGCAGGCGGGCGTTGCGTTCCAGCGCCGCCTTGTCGACCGCGGCGGTTCCGCTCTTGGCCGGCTCCTTGAGCAATTTGAGCGGGGGAAGCTGGTACGTCCCCTTGAAGTCGAGGCTGGCCTGCACCGGCTTCGCTTTGGGCGGAGCGGGGGCGGGAGTGCGGTCGGCGATCACCGGGCCGGGGCGTTCGTCGGGCATCGCCACCTTGCGCGGGCGCGGGGCGGCGGGGGTGAAGACATCCTCGCCATCGTCGATGTCGAACGGGAGTGCGTCGACGCCCTCGCGCTGCGGCCGCTTCGGCAGGCGGATATGCTGGCGGAAGTCGAACTGCACGCTGCGCGCCCACAGGATCACGCCGCCAATGCCAAGGATCAGGCCGACCGCGCGCGTGCCCCACAAGGCGACCGTCGCGTCACCGCTCAGTCCGAACAGCCCGCGCACTGCGCTGACCACCCCGAGGCCGAACACGCCGCCCCACCCGCCGGGCAGCTCCATCACCGCGCTGCTGGAGATCGAGGCGAGCGCCGCGCCCATCAGGGCAATGCCGCCAAGTGCGCCCAACAGCATGCGCCGCCAGTTCCCCGCCCCCTCCCCGCGCCACAGCCGCAGGCCGAGGATGATCCCGACGGGCGCGAGCAGCACGATCGGCAGGCCGCCGACCGCGAGCAACAGGTCGGCAAGCCACGCGCCCGGTTCGCCCAGCAGGTTGCGTGCGGGGCCGCCGGCGGCGGTGTTGAGCGAGGGATCCTCGCCATTATAGGTCCCGATCGCGAGCACGGCCGCCAGCGTCAGCGTGAACAGCGCAAGTCCGCCGATCAGCGCCCCGCTCCGCCGTGCCCCTGCCTTCATCGTGTCACGCCACAGCATCGGCTGCGCCCGGCTCGCCATTGTCCCACCCATATGTTCGGTAATCGTTCCAATCATTCCCCCTGTGGACTCTGGCGTCAAGGCGCGGGGCGGGATATCGGGGTCACATGAGTAATGCGGACCTTCTTATCCTCGGTGGCGGACTGGTCGGGAGCGCGCTTGCCGTGGCGCTCGACGCGCATGGCATCTCCAGCATCGTGATCGACCCGGCGGACCCGGACGCGATCCTGGCCGCCAGCCATGACGGGCGCGCATCGGCCATCGCCGCCGCGCCGTTGCGCATGCTGGAGGCGATTGGCCTGACCGATGATCTGGCGGGCAAGGGCTGTCCGATCGAGAGCATTCGCGTGTCGGATGGCCTCAAGCCCGGCAAGCTCGATTTCGACCCGCAGGAGGGTGAGGGCGCGCTCGGCACGATGTTCGAGAATCGCGACCTGCGGCGCGCGTTGATGGCGGCGGCAGAGCGCGCGCCGCTGGCCGATGTGCGGATGAAGACGCGTGCGCTGTCGGTCGAGCGCGATGCGACCGGGGTCACCGCGACGCTCGATTCGGGTGAGACGGTGCGCGCGCAGCTGCTGATCGGGGCGGAGGGGCGTGCATCGCCGACGCGCGATGCCGCGTTGTTGCGGGTGGCGCGCTGGAATTACGACCATGCGGCGATCGTGACCTCGCTGCATCACGAGCATAGCCACGAGAATACCGCGTTCGAGATTTTCTACCCGCAGGGGCCGTTCGCGATTCTGCCTCTGCGGGATGATGCGAACGGGCATCGCTCGGCGATCGTGTGGTCGGTGAAGCGCAGCGAGGAGGCGGGGATGATGAAGCTGTCCGAACGCGGCTTCCTCGCTGAGGCGTACAAGAAGATGGGCGGGTTTCTGGGGAAGCTCGGGCCGCTGGGGCCGCGCTTCAGCTACCCGCTCGGCTTCCACCATGCCGCGAAGATCACGGCGGAGCGGTTGGCGCTGGTCGGCGACGCGGCGCACGGCATCCACCCGATTGCGGGGCAGGGGGTCAATGTCGGCTTTCGTGATGTCGCGGCTTTGGTCGAGGTGCTGGTCGAGGGGAAAAGGCTGGGCCTCGACATGGGCGATCCGGCCTTGCTGTCGCGCTACGAACGCTGGCGCAGCCTCGACACGATGATGGTCAGCATCGCCACCGACGCGCTGACGCATCTGTTCGGGCTTCCGGGCGGCGCGGCGAACGCGGCGCGGCGGTTCGGGCTGTCGGCGGTGGACAAGGTGCCGACGCTCAAGAATTGGTTCATGGCCGAAGCACGCGGCGAATCGGGCAAGGTGCCGCGATTGCTGCATGGGGAAACGGTCTGATCCGAGCGATTTTGCTATCTTAGCAGATCCGAGACCATCCTCAGCAAAAGCTCATGACCCGCTCATGATCTGGAATCGGTGTGCGGCTACCCCCGGCTGATTGAGAAGGGGGAACATGGACATCAATTTCAAAAAGCTCGGTTGTGCAGTCGGCTGTCTGGGTATGGTCGGACTTCTTATTTTGAGTCCGGGCCTTCTATTTGGCTTGGCGCTTTGGGCTGCCGCCGAACGCACCGTTTATGCTCGCGCATCATCGCCCGACGGATCGAGTGAAGCTCGCGTCCAATTCGATGATTGCGGTGCACCTTGTGGCTGGAGCAAAGCTGTTTTCGTCAAGAAGGCTTGGTTTCCGCTCGACACGCCGGGCTGGAGTTGCCGTGCGTTTCTGGGTGACGGAACAGATCGCGTTCGGTTGGAATGGGACGGGTCATCAAGGCTGATCGTCCATCACGGTTTTTCCGCGGACAATGTTGTGGATGTGACTGCGGCTTGTGGTGCGGTGTCGATCGGAACCAAATTTGATCCGCGACTGAAATCAGACGTGCCGTGAACGCGGTCTACTGCAACGTCCCCTCTTCCCCCTCGTGCCGGCCGAAAAACTGCATCAGCTGGATGATCAGCTCGGCGCGGTCGGCGATGGTGTCGGCTTCCAGCAGCGCCTGTTTGGCGGCGGGGTCGAAGGGGGCGATCTGGGCAATGCCGTTGACGAGGTTCTGGTCGTCGAGCCGCGCGACCGCTTCCCAATCGACGGCATAGCCCTGCGTTTCGGCGAAGCGACGCGATTCGAGTTCGAGTGCGGCCCGAGCGCCCATCGACAGGGTTTCGTCGACCGGGTCGGCGATCAATTCGGCCTCGACCTGGCGGAACAATGTGGTCACCTCCAGCTCGCGCAGGATGCGGAAGCGCGACAGCCCCTCCAGCACGACGTTGTACCGGCCATCCTCCATCGCCTCGACATCGGCGATTCGGCCGACACAGCCGATTTCGAACAAGGGCGGCTTGTCCCCGCCCCCCTTGGGCTGAATCATCGCGATGCGGCGGTCGCGCGCGAGGCTGTCATTGACCATCGCCCGGTAACGCGGCTCGAAAATATGCAGCGGCAAATGCATGCCGGGGAACAGCAGCGCCCCGGGCAGCGGGAAGATCGAGAGGCGCGTGCCGGTCGCCAATGCGGTCATCCGAACAGGATCGCGGACAGCTTGCGACGGTGCGCCGACACCCACGGATCCTCCAGCCCGACCGCTTCGAACAGCTTGAGCAGGCGCGCGCGGGCGGCACCCTCATTCCAGTCCTTGTCTTCGGCGATCATCGCCAGCAGCGTGTCGGCGGCGCCCTGACGGTCGCTGCCCATCAGCGCGCCGGCCAGGTCGTAGCGCGCTTCCATGTCGCCGGTCGCGGCCTTGGCGCGCAGCTCGCCGAGTTCATCGTCACCAGCGGCAGCGGGCGCTTCCTGCGCCAGGCTCAGCGCAGCACGGGCGCGCTCGACCTCGGGCGCCTTGGCGGCATCGTCGGGCAGCGCGGCGAGCACGGCAGCGGCCTCGTCGAGTCGCGCCAGCGCGG
>VYKW01000485.1_pt1 | contig 13769 bp, 10 predicted proteins | sample 5114451 | NCBI WGS metagenome assembly VYKW01 (sample SAMN12291784, study PRJNA351875) | freshwater metagenome | isolation source: freshwater lake | place: USA: Michigan, Gull Lake | collected 2013-08-08
CCGGGTGAGCGGTCGATCGTGCAGTTGGGCGATGTGGTGCGGATCGACGAAGGCAAGGCGTCGTATCCGATCTTCCGGCACAATGGGCAGCCCGCTGAGATGGTGATGGCGGAGTTGGCGGGTGCGTTCGAGGCGCCGATCTACGGCATGCTGGCGGTGAACGAAAGAATCGCCGTGCACGATTGGGGTGCGCTTGGTCTGCCGGACATTCGATTTCACGGGCAGCCGCAGGATACGTCGAAGCCGTCAATCCTTTGGGATGGGGAGTGGGAGGTGACATATGTGACCTTCCGGGACATGGGGGCGGCGTTCGCGGTGGCGCTGCTCGGCATCTACATTCTTGTTGTGGCGCAGTTCGGATCGTTGAAACTGCCGCTCGTGGTGCTGACGCCCGTGCCACTGACATTGATCGGAATCATGATCGGGCACTGGATCTTCGGGGCGCCATTCAGCGCAACATCGATGATCGGGTTCATTGCGCTGGCCGGTATCATTGTCCGCAACTCGATCCTGCTGATCGATTTTATCCGGCATGCGCCGAACCGGGAGCGGCCGTTGCGGGAGATCCTGCTGGACGCGGGTGCGGTGCGGTTCAAACCGATCCTTCTTACGGCGCTTGCGGCCATGATCGGCGCGGCGGTGATCCTCTTCGATCCGATCTTCCAGGGTCTCGCGATTTCACTGCTGTTTGGTCTGATATCGTCAACGCTGCTGACGGTGCTGGTCATCCCGGCGATCTATGTGGTGCTGCGGGATGCGGACAAACCTTCGTCGACAGGGTCGTGAGAGCCGTTCAGACTGTGTGGAGCGCAGGCTTGAGGACGAGATTGGCGGGCGCGTCGAGTTCCCACAGAACGCCTTCGGGCTCGTATCGCATGTCGACGGTGGCGCCCAAGCTGTAGGAGGCCATGTTCATGAGGACGGAATGGCCCAAGCCGCGGCGCTGCGGCGGGCTGACGGCGGGGCCGCCGTGTTCCTTCCAGCGCAGGTGGAGGCGTGGTCCGTTCGGCGTTTCGGCGATGTGGCATGTGATGGCAATGCTGCCTTCGGGTGACGAGAGGGCGCCGTATTTGGCGGCGTTCGTGACGAGTTCGTGGAGGGCAAGGCCGATGGCCTGTGCGGCGTCGGCGGTCAGTTCGGCTTTGTCGGAGACGAGCGCGATGCGTGTACCGAAGAGATCTGCAAAGTGTGACAACTGGGCGTGAACGAGGGCGCTGAAATCGACGCTGTGCCACTTGGAGCTGACGAGGAGATCGTGGCTGGCGGCGAGGCTTTTGAGGCGCTTGTCAAAGACGCCGATGAATTCCTCCGGGCTACAGTAACGCGCCGTTTGCAGGGCGACGGCCTGGACCACGGCCAAGAGATTTTTGGCGCGGTGGTGGAGTTCGGAAGATAGCAGCCGGTCGCGCTCTTCGGCCTGCTTTCGGTCCGTGATGTCGGTGATCACTCCGTAAGAGCGGATGGGGCGACCCTGTGCGTCGACGGCTGTGCGGCCGCGGGCGGAGACCCAGCGGATATTGCCGTGGCGATTGATCATGCGATTTTCGTTGGCGACCTCGCCTTCGCCCTGCAGCGAATTGAGGAAGTTAGTGGCGACGCGCTCGCGATCGTCGGGGTGGATGTGGCGCGACCAGGATTCAAACCCTGGGGCGATGTCGCCGGGTTCGTAGCCAATCATGCGATAGGATTGGTCGTTCCACACGTCGACGCCGGTGCGCAGATCAAGGTCCCACACAGCCATGCCGGCAGCCTCAAGGGCGAGGCGCAGGCGCTCTTCGCTTGCTGCGAGGCTTATCGCGATGGTTTTTCGGTCGGTGATGTCCTGTATGACGCCGAACGCGCCGATGATTTTGCCCTCGCCGTCCATCTCGGGTTCGGACCGTTCGTGCATCCAGCGCTCGCCACCGTCCACAGTGAAGCGGTATTCGATATCGTAGGGATGCCCTTGCGCGACGCCCCGGCGCGCAGCGTCAATGGTGTTGCGGTCGTCTTCGTGGACGATGGCGAGCAGGCGGGAATAGTCGAGGCGCGCATTGGGCGGCTGGCCGAGAAGTTCGAACGTTTGCGATGTTCCTTTCAATTCATTGGCGGCGAAATCCATGCGCCAACTGGCAACGCGCGCGACGGACTGGGCGCGCTTGAGATGATCCTTGTTCTCGCGCAGGCTGCGTTCGGCGGCGACGTCTTCGGTGAAGACCGTGATGCCGCCGATGGTGCCGTCGCCGCGTCGCCAGGGCTGCATTTCCCAGCGATCCCAGCGGGTCTGGCCATTGGGGAGGCGGATTTCGGCGTCGACGTCTGAACGCATGGACCGGCCGGCCAAGCCTTGAGCATGCAGACTGCGGAACTCAAGGGGGAAGTTTGGGAAGACGTCGTAGTGACAGCGGCCGATGATGTCGATGTCGCCGAGGTCGTAATATTGATGCCAGCGCCGGCTGGCGGCGAGGTAGTGCATGTCGCGGTCGAACATGGCGATCGCGACGGGGGCTTGCTCTATGAATAGCCTGAGGTGGGCGTCGCGCTCGCGCAACTGTTCAACCGCGAGGATGCGGCGCTGGCTCGTGATCAGGAATTCGACCAGAGCGGAGAGGAGGGCGGCGGTGCCCGCAAACGTCGCGACGATGGTGGCGTCATGGGCGTCGCGGATGGGAAAGAAGAGAAAGTGGCAGATGGCGAGGGTTGCGATCGTGGCGGTGGCGCAACCGGCGGGGCCGATGAAGATGGCTGAGACGACGACGGCAATGTGGAAGGGAACGTAGGTTTGGCGGTGGCTGACTTCGGATAGGAGCGTCATGCGTACCCACATTGCGATGAGCACGAGCACGAAGGCAATCGCAGTGCGCTGCAAAACCGGCAGGCGGCGGATTGCGAACAATGGCGACAGGCGGTCGAGCAGGAGCTGCTGCGGACCCGGCACCGGCGTGGAGGCTGGTTGAGGTGTGGACGGCTCAGACGCCGTCATCGAAATCGAGTTCGGCAGCGTTGGCGGGGATCGGTGTCCTTGCCGGGCCGGGTTCGGCGCGGTCTTTGACCTTGCGGCGGATGACGGGTGCTATGTCGGCCAAGTCTATGAACTGATCAGCCTGGCGGCGCAATTCGTCTGCAACGGTTGCGCCATTGTTGGCCAGGGTCGAGACGATGCTGACCCGTTTGCCGTGACGCTGGAGGGCGGCGACGAGGTGGCAGTAGGCGCTGTCGCTGGAGAATAGAACGATGTGATCGGCTGCACTGGAAAAGTCGAGGGCATCGACAGCGAGTTCGACGCGCATATTTGTGTTCATTTGCTGGCGGCCGTCAGAAGCGACTCGGACCTTGGACGGCTTGGTGACGAGCGTGAATCCGTTGTACTCGAGCCAATCGACCAGCGGCTTGATGGTGGCGTGCTGATCCTGAACGACGACCGTCGTGTAATAGAACGCACGCACCAAGTGGGTGCGTTCCTGAAAAAAGTTTTTGAGCTTCTTGAAGTCGATATCGATGCCGGTCGATCGCGCGATGCCGTGCAAATCGGGGCCGTCGATAAAGACAATGGTCTTTTCGGAGGGATAAAAGTTCACGGAGATATCCTTCGGATCTTTGGTTCAATTGGCCGTCGTGCCGGGAGCAAAGCTTTGAAGCAAGTCGAAGAGCTTGGCCTGATCGACAGGTTTGTGCAGCGTGGCGACGGCGTATTCCCCGCAATTGGTGGGAAGGGCGCGGTAAGCGGTCAGAATGGCAAAGGGGATGCCTTTGGCTTGCAACGTCTCCACCAGAGGATCGGAGAAACTGTCTTGCAGGTTCATATCGACCAGGGCGAAATCGATCTTTGAACTGGCAGCCATTTTGATGGCGGTCTGCGCCGAGGGCGTGGGCCCTACAATTCTTGCACCCTGCTCCTCGAGCAGAACGGCGAGCGTGTCGGCCAGCAGCCAATCGTCTTCGGCGATCAGGATATGCATGTTTTGCAATGCGCCCGCTCGATCCGCACCCTTGTGCTTGGATTTCATCACGTCACCCGTCGCATTGCGATTGTAGCGCGCCTTTTAACATAAGAGCCGCGCACTTCTTGCAGGAAAGCTGTCCGTCATACAGCAACCCAGGTTTAGCCTACGTCAGACTGCGGTTACGGGCAATACTGAGCGTCACGGACACGGGTTAGTTCGAAAACAGCGAAAGCAGGCCGCCGCTGGCGGGTGCCTTGAACGGGGACATGGCGGCGGCGAGTTCCGTATAAAGTTGAGGCAACCACGGGGGCTGGGTCGGATCCGCAGCAGGAATAGCATTCTTGCGGAAATCCGTCGGGGCGATGACCAGCTTGATGTTTTTCAGGCCCGTTTCGGCGGCGAGGACGAACAGTTCTTCGGCGGCCGCGTCGCCAATCGCAAGGCAGCCGGTGGAGGCGGCCTTGCCGTGGATCATGATGTCGCCGCCCAGATCCTTGCGGCCATCGCGTTCGCCCATGCGGCGGTCGAAGGCGTTGGGGTAGTTGACGCGCAGGGCGACGTGAAAGCGGCTGTTGGGGTTGAGGAAGGAGATCCCGTAGATGCCTTCGGGTACCTGTTTGTCGCCGCGGCGGAGCTTGGGTCCGGTGATGCCGCTGGCCGCCAGTACGGGATAGCGATGAATGAAGGTCCATGAGCCGCCGACGGGGCGCGCATGGAGTTCTAGGACCTTTTCATCCTTGATGGCTACGAGGGCGAGCTCGGAGGGGCGCCAGGGGGCCTTGGCGGCAACGAACTTGGCATGCAGGCGCTCTTGCGCGGTGGGGCCGATTTCGCGCAGGCGCTCGGTGAGCGACGCGGGTTTGCGGGGCAGGCCCGGTTCGTTCTGCCATGGCAGTTTGGGAGCGGCTTCGTTGGGTAGCCGGACGAGGCTCGGCGGGGCCAGCGCCACGGTGGTTTCAGCGGCCCACGTACCTGCGTCTTCGGCGGCGATGCGCTGTTCGGCGAGGGCGGCGAACAGGTCATTGGTCGCGTGGATCGGGACAAATCCGAAACGTGGGGACTGCGACGGTGTGGCGTCATAGTCGAACGCTGCGGCGTCATTGAAGCCCAATTTCAGTCGTGGCGGTGTGATCGACGACGTTTGAACCGGGATGGACCGGATGATCGCTGACGGTCCGGTTGCGGCCGCTGTCTGGGGCGCGGGCATCACCAGCGTGACAACGGTTCCACTCGCGACGGCTGCGGCAAGGCAGAGCACGGCCAGGGTCTGGTGTTCGTTGAAACGCATGCGTTGTCCTGATCGAACGCGGCGCCCTTAAAGCGGGACGAATAACGCATGACTGATTCGGTCCCGGGACCGCATCGTGCTGCACCTGATTCGCTGGAACTATCCCGCAAAATCATGGCGACGCCCTGGCAACGCGGTGGCTGATCGCGTGCGTGCGGCGCGTGGGGGCATTAGGAGGGCGTTCGGCCGGAAATGAAAATAGCGCCCGTATAGCCGCTGCGGACTTCCTCCGGGCTGATCCCGATGGGCGTGACCGTGAGGCTTGTGAGGCGTGTCTTGAGGGCGGCTTCGATTTGCGCGGCGTCTAGTTTAACGGCGGGGTAGCGGCGGCCGGAAACGGCATAGCCCGACGAGCCGGCGAGGAACGCCGCCGCGATGATGCCACCCGGCCGAACAGTGGCGAGGAATGCGGCGAGCGCACTATCGAACTCGGCCGGACAGGACGTGATGGACTCGGCACAGAAAAACATTGTTGCCGCGTCATATGCATGGCGGGGCAGATCGAAAATGGAGCCTCGCACAATACGCACGCGCTGGGTCAGCAGGAGCAAGGGATCGTGGGGCAGCAGCGGGCTCATGCCGGCGGTACCGTTGCTGTGGGCGGCTTTGACCTGAGACCAGAAATGCAGCCATTGGGGCCGCAGTTGCGGCGAGGTGATCTCGTTGTGCAGCCACTGCAGATTGGGCGGCGCATATTCCCAGGCGGTGAGGCCGGTAGCGACCGGCAGGGCGGTAAGAAGCGGAATGAGACTGGGACCGGTGCCGACATCAACAATGTCCAGGTCGCGTCCGGGCAGCGTTTTGGCCTCACGCAGAGCGCGCGCGGCGAGGAATGTGAGAGTGTCGTCGTCGGGGTGGGGCTCGCCGTAGTAGTGTTGGAAATAGGCTTCGGGATCGAAGTCCTGCCAAGGGGCATCTCCTGATAGCTGCGCCGGCGCGGCCGTTTGCGCGCGGAGTGCATCTGTGACGGCGTGGCTCATTGGAATTTCCCCCTTCTGGCCGCCCCTGCGGCAATGGCCGACGTTATTCGGCGGCTGCAGTGTGTTTCCGTTCCGGTTCCGCGCTTAGAGCCGGCGTGTAGGTCTTGATAAAGGCTTCGAGTGCTGCGCGCGGCATGGGCTTGGCGAAGTAGTAGCCCTGCATCTGCAAACAACCGAAGGCGGTCATTGATTGCGCCTCAGTTTCGATCTCGACCCCTTCAGCGACGATCTGCATGCCAAGCCCGCTGCCAAGCGAGATCACCGATTGGACGATGGTGCGGAAGTTCGCCGAGCGCGACAGGCCGCTGACGAAGGAGCGGTCGATCTTGATCTTGTCGAAGTGGAAATTGCAGAGGTAGGCGAGGCTGGAATAGCCAGTGCCGAAATCGTCGAGCGCCATGCGGAATCCGAGCTTGCGTAGGCCGTTAAGGGCATCATGTGTCCGATCGCCAGCATCCATGAGGACGCCTTCGGTGATCTCCAGCACGAAGCGCGTGGGATCGATCTTGTGCTCGTCGGTCATGCGTTCGATGATGGCGACGATGTCGGACTGGCGGAATTGCAGCGGCGAGAGGTTGACGGAGACCTCCAAGTGCGGCCACGCGTGCCAGTCGCGCATGGCATGGGCGAGAACGCGTTCGCCGAGCGCGGGCATGAGGCCGGCTTGTTCCGCGATGGGAATGAAAATCGCGGGAGAGACGAAGCCGCGTTTGGGATCGTTCCAGCGGGCGAGCGCTTCGACGCCGACGATGGCCGCGGTCTCGCAACTGACGATCGGCTGGTAGGCAACATCGATGGCGTAATTGTTGATGGCTGCTTGCAGGTCCATTTCGATTGCGCGGCGCTGCTCGACCTGCTCGGCCATGTCGGCGCTGAAGACGATGGTGCGGTTGCGGCCTGCATTCTTGGCTTCATAGAGTGCGATGTCGGCATGGCGCATGACTTCATCGACGGTGCGGCCGTGATCGGGGGCAATGGCAATACCGACGGAGGCTGTGACCGTGACCGGCTGCCCTTCGATTTCGATGGGAGCGAGCAGCGCGCGGGCAATGCGGGAGGCCAGTATTTTATCTGCTTCGGGATCGGCCGACAGCCAAAGGATGGCAAACTCGTCGCCGCCGTAGCGCGCAATGAAGTCGCCTGCGCGGACGTGAGACCGGAGGCGCTGGGCCACCTGCGTGATGAGACTATCGCCAGCGGAATGGCCGAGCGTGTCGTTCACGTCTTTGAAGCGGTCGACGTCTATATAGGCGACGATGGCGGACTGGCCGTTGCCGGACGGGTCGATACGGGAGATGACGCACTCGAGGTTCTCAGCGAAGTGGGCGCGGTTGGGAAGGCCCGAGAGGGCATCGTGCTTGGCGGCATAGCGCGACTGTTTTTCGGCCTGCGCCAAGTGGGAGGACGTGGAGCGCAGGCGCTGCAGCATGGCGTGGGCCTGGGTGGCGGCTAACAGAAAGCCGATCGCGACCAGGGGCAGGATAATCGACGTCAGCGTGCGACCGGGTTGTTCCGTCTTCCAATTGACGCTGCCGGCGATCATGCCTTCGTCCGTTTCAAGCGGCATCGACGCGTAGCCGCTGGTGGTTACAGGCTTTGATGTGAACGTCAAATCGTCGAGCAGAAGCATGCGCCCCTGCTCCTTGAGATAGGCTTCGTCGATCAGTCTGATGCTCACAAGCAGATGGGGTTGGCCTTCCTTCATGAGGGTCATGTCGACGTTCGGCATGATGGTGAGGGCGGTGACGACCGCGGGGAAACCATCGACCACCAGGAGATGACCGGCCCAGCGTGCTCGTGCGGCGGCGGAACCGATGGTTCGGTAGTGTCCTTGATCGATCCCGAAAAGGTCGGGCCGCTGACGAAGAGAGCGGCCCTTCAACTGGCGGACTTCGGCGACGATGGGGGAAATGACGGAGCGATAGCGCTCGACATCGGTGGGGGTTCGGCGGGCGCCACCCGAAAACATGAAGAGCGGGTTGTTCTGCGGATCGAGAATGATGACCACGTCGTGGCCGTAGGTCTCGCTCAGGAAGATGCCGAATTCGCTGTCGAGAAACTCGGGGCTCGGATCGGGGCTGGTGATGGTGGTGAAGGCCTCATCCCACCAGGCGACGCTTTTTTGCTCGTTCAGCGTGCGCAGAATGGAGCGGTTCATCGCGTTGCCGAGAAGCGTTTCCTCCCGTGCGGTGGCGCTGCTGTTTGCCGTCCAGCCGGCAAATAGGATCACAGACAGGAGAACGACGCCTGCCAACGAGATGCCGATGGCCGTGAGATTCATTAGGCGGCGCAGGTCGCCTTCCCGGGTACTTGGAGCGTTGTCGGGCATGTCCGGATCCTCCTGGGTCCCGATCCAATACCCGTTAAAGTTGAATATTGTCTTTCGAGCAAGTGGTAAGCCGTGCCGATCAAGTTTTGAGGTTACACCAATAACGCTCAGAAAAAACGAGAAAAGTTTTTATTCTCGACCCTTGGTCGGTCACTGTCTTGATTTGTAACACAACCTTAGGTATATCTTTTTACGCTTTTTTAACCAAGTGCGGGTGGCCGCCATTCGCCGCTAGAGAGGATCCCATGTCACGTTTTGTGGTGCGCACGCGTGCCGATTGCCCAGACTTGAAGAAAGCGGCGAGTGCCATCGAACAGGCCGCGTGGAACGACTTGGGGTACCTAAACTACACCCGGCCGCACTATGAAATGTATGGCCGCCTCCTGGAGACTTTCGCCGACTATCAACTGTGCCTGGTGGACGAGGAGCGCGGCTACCCGGTTGCGGTGGCCAATTGCGTGCCGCTCTCGTGCCGTGGCGTTGAAGGTTTGCCGCCTGAGGGGTGGGACTGGGTGGTCGAACGTGCGGCCACGCGTGGCGACGACGAAGAGGCCGATACGCTGGGGGCGCTGGCGATTTCCGTGCCGGCTGTTTATCGCGAGAAGGGCTATGCACGGTTGATGATTCGCGAACTTTTGGCGCTTGCCGAGCGCAAGGGCTTGAAGGGCCTTGTGGCACCCGTACGGCCGTCGCTGAAAGCGCTGCATCCTTTCGTGGCGATCGAAGATTATGTGACTTGGACCGACGACCGGGGGCGGCCGTACGATCCGTGGCTCAGAAGCCATCTTGCATCTGGCGGGCGGCTCGTCGGTCCCTGCGTGCGGTCGATGGTGGTCGAGGAGCCGGTGGGGTTCTGGGAGAATTGGACCGAGCAGCGGTTTGAGCGCTCGGGGTCCTATGAGGTTGCGGGTGGGCTTGTGCCGCTTGAAATCGATTTGGAAAGGCAACGCGGCCGCTATGCAGAGCCCAACGTGTGGGTTGCTTACACGGTCGGTTCCGCCTGAGCATTGCGGGAGCGTCGGGTTATCTGCGTTCTTGCATTGACACCGCCGTCCCGCCGACATTCGGTGTCCCAGAACACGGGGTGCGGACGGGAAGGGGCAGCGGTGTCTTTATCGAAAGGTGAACGGGGCGGTGGGCTGATCTCACCGGGCCACCCGCACGGATTGCGGACGCTGTTTTTCACCGAGATGTGGGAGCGGTTTTCCTACTACGGTATGCGCGCGATCCTCGTTCTCTTCATGGTGACGCCGCCGGAGCAAGGCGGACTTGGCTTTTCGACGGCGGAAGCGGCGGTGGTCTACGGCAACTATACGATGGCCGTATACATGCTGGCGATTCCGGGTGGGTTCATTGCGGATCGCTGGTTCGGGGCGACGCGGGCGGTGCTGATTGGCGGTGTGATCATCGCGCTGGGGCATTTCACACTCGCATTTCACGGTGCGGCGACGTTCTACATTGGTCTTGCCCTCGTGGCGCTGGGAACGGGGTTGTTCAAGCCGAGTATTTCGGCGCTGGTCGGTAGCCTCTATGCGCGCGATGACGAGCGGCGTGATGCGGGCTTTTCGATCTTCTACATGGGTATCAACATCGGTGCGTTTTTGGCGCCGCTGGTCACGGGTTATCTGGCACAGGGCTTGGGCTTCAAGGCGGGGCTGGCATCTGTGGGCCTCGATGCGGCATCGAGCTGGCATTTCGGGTTTGCGGCGGCGGGGATCGGCATGGCGTTGGGGCTTGCGATTTTTCTTCGTCAGACAAGGCTCTTCGAAGCGGCTGAGGCGGCAGAACGGAGTACGGCTGCCGACGCTGATGATGCGGCGCACGATGCGACGGCTTGGCGGGATACAATTGCCATTGTCGTTGGGACCGGCGTGCTGGCGGTCATGATGGTGGTTTCGGATTGGCCGGGCTACGCGTGGTTGCGGACGATGGTGTTGTCGGCGCCGCTCCTTCTTATCGTTTGGTTTGCGACGCGGCCAGAGGTGGAGCAGCGGCGGATCGCGGCGATCCTCGTGTTTTTTCTTGCGGCGATGATTTTCTGGGCGCTGTTTGAGCAGGCGGGGCTTTCGATCGCGCTCTTTGCCGACCGGCTCACGCTGAACGAGGTGGCAGGCTACAGCTTCCCATCCGCGTGGTATCTGGCTCTGAACTCGCTGTTCGTCATTTTGCTGGCGCCCCTGTTTGCGGCGCTATGGGTCCGCTTAGGCGGCGCGCAGCCATCGAGCCCGGTGAAGTTTGCGCTGGGGCTTGGATTTCTGGCGGCGTCGTTCCTGCTGATGGTGCCGGCGGCCTTGCTGACAGCTGCGGGGAAGGTCAGTCCGCTTTGGCTTGTGGGGCTATATTTTCTGCAGACGGTGGGCGAGTTGCTGCTGAGCCCGGTGGGTCTCAGCACGATGACCAAGCTGGCGCCGGTGCGCGCAACGGGACTCGTGCTCGGCGTCTGGTTTCTCGGCAGTGCGTTCGGCAACAAGCTCGCTGGTGTGCTGGGCGCGAAGTTTCAGTCGACGGACGCGGAGGCGCTGTCGCACTTCTTCCTAGAGCAGGCGATTTTTGTCGGTGTCGCGGCGCTCGTGCTGCTCGCGCTGACGCCGCTGGTCAAGTCTTGGATGGGTGGTGTGCGATGATCAGGAGGCGGCTTTGAGGCGGGCAAAGCCGGCGTCGAGATCGGCGATAAGATCGTCGATGTTTTCCAAACCGGCGTGGAAGCGCAGGGCCTGGCCTTTGGGTTGCCAGCGAGTGGCGGTACGGTAGCTTGAGCAATTGAAGGGGATCACGAGGCTTTCATAGCCGCCCCAGGAATAGCCCATGCCGAACAATTTAAGACCGTCGAGGAAGGCCGCAAGGGCGGGTTTCGGGAGCGGCTTCAGAATGACAGAAAAGAGGCCGGTGGCGCCTTTAAAGTCGCGCTTCCAGAGCGCGTGACCGGGATCGGAGGGCAAGCCTGGATGGAGAACGCGGGTGACTTCGGGGCGCGCGCGCAGCCATTCTGCGAGGCGTAGGCCCGTTTCCTGATGGCGTGCGAGGCGCACATCGAGCGTGCGCAGGCCGCGCAATCCGAGAAAGGTTTCTTCTGAGCCGGGGCAGACGCCAAGAGTGCCGGCGGAGCGTTCGATGTGTTTGGCGGCGCGGGCGTTGGACGTGATGTAGCCCAGCAGCGCATCGGCGTGGCCGACGAGATACTTCGTGCCGGCTTCGATGACGACGTCGGCGCCGAGTGCGAGCGGCTGACAATAAAGCGGGCTCGCCCAGGTGTTGTCGGCCAAGACCCAGATGTTTTTCGCGTGCGCAGCGTCCGCGATAGCCGGAATGTCCTGCATCTCGAAGGTTTGCGAGCCGGGGCTCTCGACATAGACGAGGCGCGTGTTCGGGCGGACGTGTTCCGCGATGCCGGCGCCGATGAGCGGATCGTAGTACTGCGTTTCAACGCCGAGGCGCTTCAAGAGATAATCGCAGAACTGGCGCGTGGGCTCATAAACGGTGTCGGCCACAAGGATGTGGTCGCCGGATTCGACGAAGGCGAGGAGAGCTGTGGTCACTGCCTGATAGCCGGACGCGGTGAGTTTGGTGGAGGCTCCGCCGGCGAGTTCGGTGAGGGCATCTTGAAGGGCGGTGACGGTCGGTGTGCCACGGCGGCCGTAGGTATAGGGTTGGGTTTTTGCCTCTAAGCTCTCCAGCGTCGGATAGAGCACGGTGGAACCGCGATATACCGGCGTGTTGACGAAGCCCTGATGTGCGAAGGGGTCGCGGCCAAGATGCACGACTTCGGTCGAGGGTGCGTGATGGGCGGGGTCGTTATCGTCCGGGTTGCCCATCCTTCAGTCTCCTTGGGGGCGCGTGTGCCCAATTCAATGCCGGTGCGTCATATCCGATCGCGAATTGCGCCGTGTGAAGCAACTCGAAGCGGCGGTCAAGCCCTTGACCGGGCGGCGACGTTGGGGCTTGTCTGTTGCCCTGACAGACGACGGTCAGCGATTGTGCTGGTCTCGTCTTGTGTCGGTGGGCTGATCGGATAACAATCCCGCCGCTCAAGGCTGTTCGTGTTCGCGTCACCCGCGTGTTGAGGACCTGACACTGCAATGAGAGACTGGACGCAGGTCAGGCGACGTGCCGCGGTTTTCGCGTTTTCTGCCAGTTTTCTTTTGGCCGGGCTCTCTGGCAGCGCTGTGGCGGGTGTGCTGCAGACGGTGCGCGACCGTGGGCACATCGTGTGCGGTGTGTCGGAGCGGATGCCAGGGTTGTCGGCGGTGGACAAGTCGGGCCGGTGGAGCGGGCTTGAGATCGACTTTTGCGGCGCGGTGTCCGCAGCCGTGTTTGGAACGCGCGACAAAGTGAAATTCAGGCCTGTTTCCGCAGGCGAGGGGGCGCGCGCGCTGATCGCGGGCGATGTCGATATTCTTTTGGGCGGGACGGTTTGGACGCTGTCGCGCGAGGCGGATCTCGGCATGCGATCGGCCGGTGTGTTGTTCCACGATGGCCAGGGATTGATGGTCCCGCGATCGTTCGGTGTGTCGAGTGTGCTGGAACTGTCGGGGGCTTCGATCTGCGTCCAGAAGGGGACGGCGGCCGCGGTGGCGGTGGCCGCCTTTTTCGACGCGCGCAAAATGCGAATTCAGCTGGCGCTGTTTGACACGTGGGCCGATGCCGTGAAGGCTTATGCGGAGGGAACGTGCACGCTGCTGACGGGCGATCTGCCGTCGTTGGCGGATGAGCGCAGCCGCTTGGCCGCACCGGGGGACCACCTGCTGATGCCGGAACTGGTGGCGTACGAACCGACCGGGCCGTTCGTTCGCCAAGGTGACGATCCGTGGCTGACACTCGTGCACTGGACGCTGCTGGCACTGATCGAGGCGGAGCAGATCAATCTGACGCAAAGTGCGGTTGCGACGGGAGAGATCACTGCGGGTGCGCGTGTGCAACGGTTTCTCGGCAAGGGGACGGCGCTGGGCGGCAACCTCGGATTGGCGCCGGACTGGACCGAACGTGTAGTCGCGGAAGTGGGGAATTACGGGGAGATCTACAACCGGACATTGGGTGAGGGGTCACGGTTGAAACTGCCGCGTGGCGCAAATGCCTTGTGGACCAACGGCGGGCTGATGGCCGCGCCGCAGTTCCGCTAGTCTTTTCCTACGCCGAGCGGGTTGCGGGAATGAGGGGCGGCGCCTGGAACGTGCATAGGGGGAGTGGGGCTCTGGAGGCATGGACATCCGCGTATCATGGGATGGCGCCGTCGGTGTGCTGGTCGTCAGCGT